>Ga0114932_10005071_pt1 | contig 11894 bp, 7 predicted proteins | sample 2SBtaG_2_FD_87286 | JGI IMG/M metagenome (GOLD analysis project Ga0114932, IMG submission 87286) | Deep subsurface microbial communities from Kolumbo volcano to uncover new lineages of life (NeLLi) - 2SBTROV12_ACTIVE470 metaG | ecosystem: Environmental > Aquatic > Marine > Volcanic ... | reverse complement strand
CGAGCCCTGCACCGACAGGAACTGGCCGCACACCAGGCCGCGTGGACGGCTGATGCGTTCCGGTTGTTCGAGGCTCCTGCGAAGGAGGACAAGGACGCGGTTGAAGCCCACAAGAAGAAGCTGGAACCACTGGCGATCGTGGCTCAATTGGCTCAGCGACGACTGGCCGTGGCCAAGGCACGTGAGGCAGAGTTCCTCGCTCGCCAGGAACTGGTGATGGCCCGTGCCCGCAAGCAACGTGGTCCGATGCCCGGCGCGGCCGCCGATGTGGTCGGGTCGATGGTCGAGCAACTGGACAAGGCGGTGGTCGATGCCCAAAAGAAAGTCGAGTCAACCGCCAAGCAGGTGACAACGGCCGTGGCGGAGATCGAAAAACCGTCAACGCCACGCTACCAGGGACTCCAGGGCAGTTACGGCTCCTCCTCCGGACGGCGACTGTCGCTGGCACGCTGGGTGGCAGACACGAAGAATCCGCTGACAGCCCGGGTGGCCGTCAACCACATCTGGTTGCGTCATTTTGAACGGGCACTGGTGACTAGCGTGTTTGAATTTGGTCTCAGCGGCGAGACACCCAGTCACCCCGAGTTGCTGGATTGGCTGGCCGCGGAACTGATGAAGCCGTCGGTGGTCCGTTCGGTGCGGGATGGCCGGGTGGCCTGGACGGTCGGAAAGCCGCCGGCGGCACCGTGGTCGATGAAGCACCTGCACCGGGTGATCGTGACCTCGCGGGCCTACCGCACGTCATCGGCGCCGAGCGAGAAGAATCATGTCGTCGATCCGGACAATGTGTTGGTCTGGCGGATGCCACCCCGCCGGATGGATGCCGAGACGGTGCGGGACAGTATCCTGAGCGTTTCCGGTGGTCTCGACGCGACCCTGGGTGGTCCCGATCTTCCCTCGACCGACGGTCTCTCTGTTCCCCGCCGCAGCCTCTACTTCCACCAATCGCCGGAAGACCAGATGGCGTTCCTGAAACTTTTCGACGGGGCCGATCCGGCCGAGTGTTACCAGCGGCATGTCAGTATCGTGCCGCACCAGGCACTGGCCCTGTTCAACAGCGAGGTCTCGCTGGTGCATTCCCGGCGACTGGCACGTCGATTGACGAAAGAGTCGGCCGAGACTCCGGCATTCGTGCGAGCCGCGTTTCGCCAGGTGCTGTCGCGAGACGTTTCGTCGGAGGAACTGGTCATCTGCACCGGCTTTCTCGAAAAACGCGAAGCGGCTTATCGCCAGGCGAAGACACCGAGGCCGTCGGCGGATCTGGTCAAGGCCGCCGCTGCACCATCGGTCGATCCGCGGGTCCACGCACGAGAGAACCTTGTCCATTCACTCTTCAATCATCACGACTTTGTCACGATCAAGTGACCGGTTGACCCAGCAGTCCAGGTGACAGACATGTCCGACCATCAAGCATCTGCGGCCGGTCCATCCGGAGTTTCGCGTCGAACCTTCCTGGCCGACACGGGGATGGGATTCACCGGCCTGGCCCTGGGGGCGATGTTGCACGAGGACGCCGTGGCCGAGCAGAAGTCGCGGCGTCCCCGGCTGGAAGCCGAACCGCACTTTCCGGCGCAGGCCGATTCGGTGATCTGGATCTTCCTGACCGGCGGTGTCAGCCACATGGAGAGCTTCGACATCAAGCCGGCGCTCAACAAGTACGATGGCAAGACGTTCCAGGAGACTCCCTTCGCCGCCTTCCTGGACAAGGAACGTCGCGAGAAGAACCTGGCGGGCCAGGGCAGCGTTGTGCCCCCTCGAGAGAACCTGATGGGACTGCAAACCGGTTACCACGCCTACGGCGACTGTGGCCTGGAGGTCGGCGACTGGTTCTCGAACATTGGCGAATGCGCCGACGACCTGGCCGTGGTGCGTTCCCTGTGGACGGTGCATCCCAACCATGGCATGCAATTGACCTGGCATACCGGGCAACACGTTCGCGAGGGAGCGAAGCCGACGATTGGTTCGTGGGTCTCCTATGGGCTGGGGTCACAGAACCAGCAACTGCCGAAGTTCATCGTGATGGGGCATTCGATTGGCGGCTGTTGCGGTGGCGAGTTTGCTCACGGGGCCAATTACCTCGGTCCACATCATGCCGGTGTGAAACTATCGACCGATCCCGACAATCCGTTGCCGTTCGTGACTCCCTTCGGCCAGGGAGTGACGGCGGATGAACAGGCGGCCGAGCTGGACCTGATCGGTCGTCTGAATCGTGCCGTGGGAGTCGAGTATCCCGAGGATCCACAACTGAGGGCGCGGATACGGTCCTACGAACTGGCGGCCGGGATGCAGACTGCGGTACCCGAGATCATGGACTTCGATACAGAGACCCAGGCCACACAGCAAATGTATGGCCTCGACCAGGAACACTCGCGGGAATTCGGCAGCCAGTGCCTGGCGGCTCGTCGTATGGTGGAGAAGGGTGTGCGGTTCGTGCAGCTGTATCACGGGGCTGGCAGTGCCGGAAAATGGGACGCGCACAACGAGATCAAGAAGCGGTACGACCGCGAAGCGCCCAAGGTGGACCAGCCGATCGCCGGCCTGCTCAAGGATCTCAAGCAACGGGGCATGCTCGAGCGAACGTTGGTCGTGTTCGGCACCGAGTTTGGTCGTACGCCGGGTGCCCAGGGCAACGGGCGTGATCACCACCCGCAGGGTTTCTGTTGCTGGTTGGCCGGTGGCGGGATCAAGGGTGGGGTGACACACGGGGCGACTGATGAACTTGGGTTCTACGCCATCGAGGATCGGCACTACGTCACCGATATCCACGCGACGGTGCTGTACCAGTTGGGCCTGGATCCATTGCAACTGGAAGTGCCGGGGCGGAAACGCATTGACCTCCACCGCGGTTCACCGATTCACGAGATCATTGCCTGATGGGGATCCACGAGGTAACAGTCTTGTCGTGTGGGTCGGGGAGTGGGACACTCCTGCTGCGGGCGGTTGTGGCTGTTGACCGGGATCGTGAATCAAACGCGAGTACTGGGCACGTTGGTAAACGGAATTGTTCGGGGGGCGAGGGAGTGATGGTCGTTGTTCGATCAATTGCGGGTGCTGGCGTGTTGGCGGTTGGCCTGCTGACCGCTGCGACATCGTCGGTGGTGGCAGCCGAGGAATCACTGCTCGAACGAGACGTGTTGCCGATCCTGACGAAGAACTGCCTGGGCTGTCATGGCGGCTTGAAGAAAGAGGGCGGTCTGGACCTTCGGACGATGCCCGCGATGCTCAAGGGAGGCGAATCGGGGCCGGCAATCGAGAAGGGGAATGCCGATCGCAGTGAATTGTGGAAACAGATCGCCAGCGACAACATGCCGTCGGGCGATGACCGCGAAAAACTCTCGGCGGCTGACAAGGCCAAGATCAAGGCGTGGATCAATGCCGGGATGCAGACGGTGTCGGAGCGGCAGAAGGATGTTGAAACATTGCTTCCGGCGGCGAAGCGACACGAGCCCCGCCAGGTGGCCGAGGCGATCGACTCGCACATCGGCCGGTTTTTGGACCAGGCCGGGTTGAAGCCAGTTGGCTTGAGTGATGATGCGGCCTTTCTCAGGCGAGTGACGCTCGACCTCTCTGGCCGGGTTCCCACCGCCGAGGAGGCGGCGACCTTCCTGGACAACAAGGATCCGGATCGCCGGGCCAAGTTGATCGATGCCCTGCTGGCCAGGCCGGAATTCGGCAAGCAATTCGGTCGGACCTGGCGAGACTGGGTTTGTCCGCCCGAGTTGCCGTCCAACGGCAATGCCGGTACGCAACCCTATGGCCAAGCCCGAGCATTCGGGGACTGGATTGGAAAAAAACTGACCGAGGGCAAGTCGTGGGCTCAGATCACTCGCGAGATCCTGACCGTCAAAGGTGAGATTGGGAAGAACCCGCAGGTGATCTTCTATGCCCTGGTTGGACAGGGCGGCGGGACCTCCGCCGACGGGACATCCCGCGCCGTGGCCTCGCTGTTCATGGGTGTCCAACTGCAATGTGCCAGGTGCCACGATGATCCCTACCGGGACTGGTCGCAGCGTGAGCACTGGGGCCTGGCGGCATTCTTTGGCCGGTCCCAGGGTGATTTCACCAAGATCGAGACGGGCAAGGGAGCGAGTAAGAAGCCCGGAGAAATCTCGATTCCCGGTTCGGCATTCAAGAACTCCGGCCAGACGGTCAAGGCGGCATTTTTGAGGGGGCCGGAGTACGAAGTTAAGGGGACCGACGATCTTCGTCCGCCGTTTGCCGAATGGCTCACGGCCAAGGACAACGCGTTTTTTGCCCGGTCGCTGGTCAATCGCACGTGGTTCTATCTCTTCTCACGGGGCATCGTGAATCCGATCGATGATTTTCGCGATCTGAACCCGCCCTCTCATCCGGGACTGATCAAGATGTTGTCCGACGAGTTTGTCGCGGCCGACTTTGACGTCAAGCACCTGTTCCGCTGTCTGTGCAATTCGCAGGCCTACCAGCGGACCACCCGGTTCGCTCCTGGTGCCGATGACCGGAACCGCTCGGCACTGACAACGGCCTTTGGCCGGATGCCGATGCGACTGATGACTGCCGACGTTCTGTTCGATTCACTCAAGCGGGCCTACGGGGACGAGAAACTGGACTTGCGAACCGGGGTCACCGACTCCACGGTCGGAATGGCTGCTCCGGTGGGTGACGCCTGGCTGGAGTTCCAGAGGCGGTTTGGGATCAACGAAGAGGACGCCACCGATTTCACCCATGGCGTGGCCCAGATGCTGACAATGATCAATCACCCCAGGCTGCAGGCTCGGAGCAAGGCCCTGGACGCGTTCCTGAAGAAGAATCCGGATGCCGGAGTCGACCGGGTCGTCGAGTGGCTTTACCTGAGCACTTTGTCGCGTCGTCCGATTCCCGAAGAGGCTTCCGAAGCCCGGGAATTTGTCGAAACGGCCAAGGACGCCAACACGGCCTACGACGGGGTTCTTTGGATGCTGATCAACAGGAGCGAGTTCTTGCTGGTCCGGTGATTCACCGCACAACACGGTAGGCTACCCTCCGGACGGAACCGGTGCTGCAAATGGAGAAAACGCGACATGGCTCGACGTGAAACGAAGTTGAAACGCCGTGACCTGCTGAAACTCTCGGCCGCCGGCCTGGTGTCGGGCGTCACGGTACCGTGGTTCGAGTCGCTGGCCGGAACGGCCATCGGCCAGCCCCGTAAGAAGTCGTGCATCCTGTTGTGGATGGATGGCGGCCCCAGCCAGCAGCACACCTTCGATCCGAAACCCAAGGGCGAATTTGCACCGAAGCCGACCGCGGTGCCGGGAATCCACATCGTCGAACATCTGCCTCAACTGGCCGCCCTGATGGATGACCTGGTCCTGGTGCGGTCGATGACGACCGAGATCAATGGGCATTATGACGCCAAGTACTTCCTGCACACCGGCTACAAGCGGACGACGGCCTTTGAGCACCCTTCGGTGGGTTGTATCGCCTCGTCCCAGGTGAGCCATGCGGGAGATGAGATGCCGCCATTCGTGACGATCGATGCCGGATTCGATCGCAATGATGGTGGTCGGTTGTATCGCAATGTCCCGGGGTACCTGGGACCCAGTCACTCTCCGTTGCTGGTTAACGACCCCAACGAGGGGTTGGAGAACCTGTCTCCCACGGGCACCGATGTGGAGGCGAGGCTGAAATTGTTGGCTCGAAGTGAAAACCGCTTTGCCAAACAGTTTGCGACCCCGGTTGTTAGTGCCAAACAGGCGGCATTCAACCGGGCCGTCCAACTGATGCAGTCGCGGCGTTCCCGGGCTTTTGACGTGGACGAAGAACCCGAGAGCCTGCGTCAGGCCTACGGGAAGCACAAGTTTGGTCGCAGTTGTTTGCTGGCCCGACGACTGGTCGAGGCGGGTGTGTCGTTTGTCGAGGTGGTTCACCGTGGTTGGGACGACCACAAGGGCGCCGCCAAGCCGATCGCTTACCGGTCACCGTGGATGGATGCCGGTATGGCAACGTTGATCTCGGACCTGAAAGTCCGGGGCATGCTCGACGACACGCTGGTGATCTGGATGGGGGAATTCGGACGAACCCCGGGTGACGGCAACGGTCACTTCAGCAAAGCCTGGAGCACGATGTGGGCCGGCGGTGGACTGAAGACCGGCCAGGTGATCGGAAAGACCAGCGACGGGAAGAATCCGGGGTCCGAGGTTGCTGAACGACCGGTGACGTCACCCGATTTCCTCGCCACGCTTTGTCTGGCGCTGGGCATGGACATCCACAAGGAATTCATGGCACCGGGGAACCGACCGATGCCCATGGTCGACAAGGTGGCCAAGCCGATTACCGAGATGCTGGGTTGAATTCCAGCCGTTTGGTTCCGAAACATCCGTGGACGATCATTCGAAGAGGTTGATGATGCGCGTGCAACGAGTACTGGCTGTTGCGGTCGTGATGTGGTGGGCCGGTGATGGACTGCCGTCTGCGGTACGGGCCGATGATGCGGCAAAACCGACGGTCTCCCGGGTCCCGGCTTACCAGGCCGTCAAGACGTCCGAAGAGGCGGTGGCACGGATCTCGGAACTCGGAGGACGTGTTCGGTATCTTTCGGCCAAGCGGAAGGTCCTGGTCGTGGATCTGCGTTTTGTGGTCGAGGGATTCTCCGATGAACACCTCCAGTACATTCCGGCCCTGAAGGATGTCGTGGCGGTTCAACTCAAACGGGTGGCGGTCACCGATGCGGGGCTGAAGCACCTGGCGGCCGTCTCGACAATTGAAGAACTCGACCTCTCTGAAACCGCCATCAGTGATGCGGGGTTGAAGACCCTTGCCGTGTTGTCGTCCCTGCGAACGCTCAACCTTTTCGGGACCGCAATTACCGACAACGGGCTGCGGCACCTGGAGACAATCAAGACGCTGCGTCGACTGTTCGTGGACCAGACCCGGACCAGTGTCGATGGAGTGGCGCGGTTGAAATCGTCTAATGCCGAGTTGACCGTAGTGCCGGACCGACCGGCCACGCGGCGCAGTATCGAGGCCCTGGTCAAGGTTGCCAAGAAACTGCTCGCCGAATCCGAAACGGTACTTGCGGCTGCTGCAAAAGAGCATGACGAATTGACGCCCAAGGTGGGTGAATTGAAGAAGATCGAGGACACGACAAATTCGGCCGCAGCGACGGCCAAGAAGGCGTCCGACGCGGCCAACAAGGCGCAGGTCGTGGCCAAGAAAGCGGCCGAGGCGGCGGCGGCAAAATTGAAGGCCGCCAGGGAAAAGCACGCAGCGGCCACAAAGCGGGCCGCCGAAACCAAGGCCAAAGCCGACGCTGCCAAAAAGGCGGCCGAAGCGGCCAAGCGGCGTCATGCACGGGCCAGGGAGGCGAAACCGGCCTTTGACCTGGCCAAGCGAATCCAGGTGGCATCAACACTACGGCTGGTCGATGCCCGGCGTCGGCAGGTGCTTGCACCCGGGGCACCCTTCGAACCCAGGCAGGACAAGTTGCCCGCTCCCGTGCCTGCCGGCGCGACGGTGCTGTTCGATGGCACCGATTCCACGAAGTTCCTCTCCAAGACGGGACAGAAAATCAACTGGCCGGTCCAGGAGGCGGGCCTGGTGTCGACCAAGGGGGGGAACAACTCCAACCACATCGTCTCGTCGGTCCACTTCCGAGACGCGGTGATCCATGTCGAATTCCTATTGCCAGCCGAGGGCAGCGGGAACAGCGGGGTCTACATCCACGGCAATTACGAACTGCAGATCATTCGGTCACATGGCAAGAAGGATGTTACGCAAAAGGACATGGGGGCTCTTTATGGTTTTGCCAAACCACTGGTCAACGCAGCCCGCAAGCCGGGAGAATGGCAGGTCTATGACATCCTCTACGAGGCTCCACGGCGGGACGGCAAAATGAAGATCGTCAAAAAGGGGACGATCACCGCGTGGTTGAACGGGCAGTTGGTCCAGAGGAACACCCGGTTTGGCGAGCCGCGTAGCGTGTACCATCCCTACCGCCACGAGACAACGCCTTACCTGAAGGCGATCTTTGAGAAGCAAAAGAAGACGATGACAGGTCCGTTGTTTCTACAGGATCATGGCCACAAGGTCCGTTTCCGCAACGTCTGGATCATGCCCCTGGACGACGAATCGAAGGCTTACGAGCCGCCGGCCAAAAAGAAGGACGAGGCCAAGGACGGGAAGTGACGTCCAGGTGGTATGGCTCATCCCTTGGGGGGATGTTCTCGTACGGCGTCCTCGTTGATCTCGGTTCCCCAGCCGGGCCCGGTGGGCAGCAGCAGGTGTCCATCCTCGATCTGGGGTGTGACGGTGAAGAAGTCGTCGTGCCAGGGGACAAAGTCGCAGTCGATTTCCATGATGCGAAAATTCGGTGCGACGGCACAAAAATGGGCGTTCATCATGGTGGCGAGGTGCCCATAGAAGTTGTGCGGGGCCACGTTGACTTCATACGTGTCGGCCATCGCCGCAATCTTCAGTCCCTCGCCCACACCATTCCACGGATTGTCGACGATGGCCACGTCCATCGAATCGACATCGAGGTAGGGCTTGTAGCCGCGACGTCGGAACAGGCATTCACCCGAGGCAATTGGGATGGTCGTGCCACGTCGGATGTGGGCCAACGCCTCGGGGCTACAGGAGTCGATCTCGACCCAGAACAGGTCGTACGGCTCCATCGCGCGGGCCATCTTCAGGAAACCCTCGGTTTTGAAATTGAAATTCAGGTCGACCAGGATGTCGATGTCCGGCCCGGCTCCCTCGCGGAATGCTTCCAACTGCTCACACATCCCGTGGATCACGTTCCGGTCGGCATTCAATTCGGGATAACCCTCGCCTCGCCAGAATCCCGGGCTGTGTAGCCACGCCTGGCCGTCGTCGAATCGGAAGACGTTCGTTTTCAGTGCCGTGTATCCACTGGCGGCGGCCTGCCGCCCCTGTTCGACCACGTCGTCCAGGGAGGTGAGTGGCTCGATCTGCATCTCCTGGGCAAAACTCAGCCGGTACGTGCCACAGTGCGACCAGTAGAGCCGGATGCGGTCACGGACCGGACCGCCGAGCATCTCGTAGACCGGAACACCCAGGCCCTTGGCCTTGAGATCCAGTAGGGCGTTCTCGATGGCGCCGATGGCCTGTTGAGCGATTCCGCCGCTGGCCTGCCGCCGGATGGCGTACATCCGGGCCACGTGCTTTTCGATCGGCCGTGGGTCCTCACCGATCAACACACCGGCCAGGTTGTTGATCACCCCCGTGACGCCCAGCCCTCCGAACGATTCGTTGTACTCGCTCCAGCCGACCAGTCCCTCGTCGGTGCTGATCTTCAGGAAGTCGAAATTGCGGAATCCGGCGTCGGCGTGCAGGCACTCGAGTTGGGTGATCTTCATGGCAGAGCCAGTCGAGGGAGGTTACCAGTTCAGCAGATGAGGCTTCTGGGCTTCCCAGCCCTCGTTGGAGGGAAACACGGTTTCCATGTCGATCTTGGCCAGGTCCTCGGTGAACCAGTCCTCGACCGTCGACCACCACTTCTGGAAGTGTGGAGTCTCGCGGTGCTTGTCGAGCGACTCGGCATTGAGATAGACCTCGTAGAGGTAGTACCGCCCGGGAATGGCGGGGTCCTTGAGGATGTCGAATCGAAAACATTCGGGTTCGTCGCGAGTCGAACCCTGGGCGTCACCGAGGCTGACCTCTTCGAATTCTTCGATCTTGTCGAGTTGGACGTTGAGTGTCACGAAGATGGCGTACATGTGAAATCCATAAGCGGGAAAGGTCGGTGTGAGTCGCGGGCGATCGTCGTCAGGCAATTCCGCCTGCTGACTTGAAGTTGGCGGCGCCCGTGTCGATCCAGGGGCCAACCGACGTCATGACGAACCGGACCCCCATGTCGGTGAAGTGGGCGACGTTGTCGTTACTGGTCAGCGTTCCGGCCACCCGGCCGCTCTCGACAATTTTCTTGATCGCCGCCTCGCGGGTCGCGACCACGTCGGGGTGATCGAGTTGTCCGATCAGGTTCATCGAGGCGGCCAGGTCACTGGGGGCAACAAAGAACACGTCGATGTTGTCGACCTCGAGGATCTCGTCGAGGTTGTTGACCGCGATGATGTCCTCGATCAACACGATGAACATTGTCTGGTCGTTGGCGTTGTCGAAGTAGTTCTCAACTCCATAGCCCTGGCGACTGGTGAACAGTCCACGCTGGCCGACGGGTGAAAACTTACCACCAGCGACGACGTTTTCGGCCTCGGCTTTCGTGTTGACATGCGGAACGACGATGCCCTGCACGCCACGGTCCAGTGCCCGGTAGACGATCGCCTGCTCGTTCTGGTTGATGCGCATGATCGAGGTCATGCCCCACAGGTCGCAGGCGCGGGTCAGGTCGCCGATGTCGCGGAAGTCGACCGGCCCGTGCTCTCCCTCGAGCCACACCGCGTCGAAGCCGGCGGGTCCAAAACGATCGATGTCTTCAGGGTCGGTCAGGCCCGAGACACAGCACACCGTCTCACCGGCGGCCAGTTTGTGTTTTGTTCGGTTGGGTCTCATCTGCACGGAACATTCCTCGGTGTGGGACTCGTGGTTGCAGGACTGGTCGGTCAATAAGAACAGAGTCGTCGTTTGGATTCAAAGTCGCGTGACGACGGCGGTGTGGCGGCTGGTGGCGTGTTGATCCGGTCGATCCACGCCGATCGTTCCGTTTCGGCAGACTAGTGGTCCAACTCGGCAAGCCACGCGTCGATCGTCTCGAGCACCTTTTCGTATCTCGAGTCGCCGGGACGTGCCCAGTCGAAATGGGCCATGTCGGGTACGGTGACCAGCCGGGCTGAATTTCCGATGGCCGTCGCCAGCGATTCCGATTCGGAGGGCGGGACCAGTTCATCGTTTTCTCCATGAATCAGCAGCACGGGCCGGTCGCCTGTTTCACCGGCAGTCAATTCGGGAGCGTAGCCCATCAGGGCGTCGGCGGTTTCCAGGGAGAGTTGGCAGGCCAGGTGAGGGAACTCGCCGTACAACGCGTCAAGAAAGGCTCGGGAATCCTTGTCGGGCTGGATGATGTCCCAGGCGTCGACAATCTCTCCTTCGCCTCCTCGCGCCCTGGTTGCCCGGTCGGCATGGACCCGTTCGAGGAATTCGCTCCAGGAGTCGTCGTTCCTCGAGGCCTCGAGAACGCGCCTGAAGTCTGCTGCCGCCGAGATGGTCGCGATAGCCGTGATGCGGGGGTCGAGTGCTGCGGTGGCTACCGCATGTGATCCGCCCAAGCTGATGCCCAGCAGCGTGATCCTGGACGAGTCGACCTCGGGCCTTTCGGCCAGGAAGGAAACTGCAGCCCGGATGTCCTCGACCTGGTCCCAGGGCCTGACCGCGGATGTCGCGTCACCGCTGCGACCGAAACCACGGTAATCAAAGACCAGGCAGGCCCGGCCGGCCTGTGCCAGTTGCCTGGCCATCTCGGGGACCAGCAGGTCCTGGGTGTAGGTGTAACCCAGGCAGAGAATCACGCCGGGCAGGCCGGGGGCGTCGACGGTTGTCGGAGCATCTGGCTGGAAAAGAGTGTCGGGCAGGTAGAGCCGCCCCTCGAGCCGGGTGCCGCGGCAGTAGAACGCGATCGTCGAGACCGGGCCGGCCGGGGTGGCCGCGTCCTGGATCGCCACTTGTACGTCTTCGACGACGATCAGTCCGTCGGGGCCCGAGGCGGAGATCGTTCCCAGATCGATGTCGTGTTCGCGGGCCAGTCGCTTGGCGGCTGGGGATGCTGGGACACGCCCCCCGCGTTTGCGAGGGGGGGATGGGGCCGCGGTTGGGGCGGATTGTGGGGGTGGGGTGACGGGAGTGTCGTCGGCTACGGTCACGGTGGCTGACGCAATCAACTCCTCGGAGACTTCCTCGCCCTCGTCGGCGATCACGGCGATGGGTGTGGTGATGGGCACTGTTTCACCGGCGGCGACCAGGAT
>Ga0114932_10005069_pt1 | contig 11897 bp, 9 predicted proteins | sample 2SBtaG_2_FD_87286 | JGI IMG/M metagenome (GOLD analysis project Ga0114932, IMG submission 87286) | Deep subsurface microbial communities from Kolumbo volcano to uncover new lineages of life (NeLLi) - 2SBTROV12_ACTIVE470 metaG | ecosystem: Environmental > Aquatic > Marine > Volcanic ... | reverse complement strand
GGTGACGGTAGCTGTCTCAGCTACAGGTGGTGGGGTGGGTGGAGGGAGCCGGTGGTGGTGGAGGTGTTGGTCGCAGTTACCTGCGACAGGTGGTGGGGGGGTGGTTCTTAGTCGTTACACCTCTGCTGTATAATGGGTACTACCTCCTGTAAATTTTATGCTAAAATGTGTCTCATGATACATGAACAACGTGATGCCCTATTCGGTGCCATAGGTTACACACCTACGGCTGCACAGCTTGATATTCTCAATGATGAGGCAAGATTCAAACTGGTTGCCGGTGGCGTGAGAGCAGGTAAGTCTAACCTTGGGGCAATGTATATGTTTGAAAAGATTATGGCTAAGATTGTCGAAGACCCTGATGCTGCTTCTGGCAGTGTCTATTGGCTAGTTGCTGCAGATTACGAAAGAACTAGGGGTGAGTTTGACTATCTTGGAGATGCATTCAACAGGCTAGGTATAATTAAACGTGCCACACGTCAGGTTGACCCCGGATACATTGAGGTGTCTGTTGGTTCTAAGAACCTAAAACCGTTGATAATCAAAACTAAGTCTGCGACTGACTACAGAAAACTTGCGATGGAAGCCCCGATGGGCATCGTTGCTTGTGAGGCTTCGCAGTTAGACCAAGAAAGTTACTGGCGATTGATGGAGAGAGTAGCAGAAAAGCGTGGTTGGGTATTTTTAGAGGGAACTTTCGAGGGAAGTCTGGGATGGTACCCCCAACAATTTACGTCATGGCAATCACCGGGTATCCAAAATTTAGAGAGTGCAAAAAGTTTTTCCCTACCTACATGGACTAATACACATATATTTCCGTTGGGAGAGGATGACCCAGAAATAGAAAAGATGAAGGTTGAGCATTCCGATGAATGGTTTAATGAACGTGTCGCCGGAATCCCAAGTCCTCCGAGTGGATTGGTGCATCCGTCATTCAATGTAAACGTTCATGTAAGAGAAGTTGAGTATGACCCAGACGAAATTGTGTATCTTGCACTAGACCCCGGCTACTCAAGAATGACCGAAAGTGCGTATGCCGTTGAGGTGTGCCACATAATCGATGGGCAGGTGCAGGTATTTGACGAAATTTATGAGAGAGAATTAGTTGTTTCGGACATAATCGAGGTAGCAAAGCGTAGATTTTGGTGGAATAACACGGATAAGTTTGGCGTGATTGACGTTGCAGGAAATGCACACGCTGGAGCCATGCCATCAAACACTGAGATATGGTTTAAAGAAGCGAATATAATCATGCAAAGCCAGCCCGTAAAGATTATTGACGGCATCGAAAGAATGAATAGTATGTTAAAACCAGACCCGTTAGACATGGAGCCCGGATTAATTATTGACCCTAAGTGTAAAGGACTTATTTCTGAACTTGGTGGAGGACCAAATCCGTTTGACGGACAGGTCAGAGTTTACAGTTGGCAAATGAACCGAGAAGGTGGGGTAGTTGGAAATGTTCCGAGAGACAAGTATAATCATGCTGTAAAGGCATTAACTTATCTGATGGTAAATCAGTTTGGCTATGCCGGTAATGAAAACTATCAGAGGGAAGTTATCCCAGTAACGAGATTTAGATAATGGCTAGAAAAACACAAGACGAAATAGTTGGTGGTATTTTAAATAAAATTGAAACACTATTTGACCAAGACCAACCTTTACACGACAGAATGGACATAGATTACTCCACATGGAGATTAACTCACTTTGTGCCAGACGAAGAAGAAGGTGTCGACCCAGAGGATGCTTACACAACTAACTCAATGAGAACGTTAGCAGACAAGATAGAAAGTTTTATTTCTGGTTCTGAACAAGTTGTGAGAGTGCATAATGATGCTGCAGACGAACAGAAACGTGCTGCAAATGATAACTTAGAAAGATTAGTCATTGGAATGCACAGGCAAATAAATAAAAGAATGCAGAGAAAAGGTGAACCATTGCTTATTCCTCAGCTTGCTTGGTACTCTACGGTACGAGGTGGTAGGATAGCAACAAGGTCACTGCTTAGAAAGAAGCCAAACGGTGAAACTTTTGCAGAGATAAAACCTTTAGACCCAAGACATTTGGTTGTTCAGTACGGAGAAGAAGAACCAATCTTTGCAGCTTACAGAATGACTCAAACAAGGTCAGAGATAAGAGACACCTACAAGAATTTTAAATTTTACGATGTCACACTTGACGATGGTCACGAAGTAGAGTTTGTTTACGACTGTTACGAAAGACAGATTGTAAACGGCGAAGTCAAATACATGAACTATGTAATTATTGATGACCATTATGCAAAGAAACCTGCAGATACGTTTGCACTTATGTTTCCAATATGTTCTGTCCCAGTTGGGAGTGTACCGATTCTTGCTACATCTGACACAGGAATGCGACAGATTGATAGCATGGCAGACATCGAAGACCCGATAAAAGACTTCTCAGAATCAATTTTTGCTCCTAACAGGGACATCATTAAGTTTAAAAATAGAGTCTTTTCGTACAGGATGGCACTTGCTGCAAGAGCAGTAGACCAAGCCTACAAGGTTTCATCGTTAGACGGAACTAAGGCGTTGGAAGACAACCCGTCAAAGAAGGGGTCACAAATAAATGTGTCAACTCAAAATCAAGAAGACGTGCAACCACTACCGTTGTCACAATCACCAAGAGATGCAGATGTATTGCTTGGTGCAATCAATGACGATGAAGTAGACGGTGGATTACCACCACAGGCTTTCGGAATATTACAAGCACCAATATCTGGTTATGCGATGAGACAGCTTGGAACTAACATTGAACAGAAAGTTATTCCAAGATTAACAGCAGTACAGAACTTACTTGAGATGTCTTTTGAACATTTGATTATGATGTACGAAACTAAAGGTTACAAAGAGTTAAATGTATCTGGTAAAACATACGCAAAGATGCCTTTTGATGGACCAATTAAACCTGATGATATAAAAAACCACGGTGATTTAACATTTACTTTACTGCCTGCATTACCAGAGGATGACATGCAAAGATATTCTATTGCACAAATGGCAACTCAACCAACAGCAACTGGTGAGTCGTTAGTGTCAATGGACTTTGCTAGAGATAGAATTCTTAAAATGCAAGATGCAGATTTAGAAAGACAAAGAATATTTGAGCAAATTGCAAGAACATCGACACCGATTATGCAGTTAGTTCAAATGTATACTGCAGCAATGAAGAGTGGTGATGAGCAGATGGCTCAACACTACTTGCAAGAAATAAAAACTGCAGAAGAACAAAAACAGATGCAGGAACTTGCACAACGTATGGCATTTATGCAACAATATGGACAGATGCAGCAACCAACGGCACCCCCTCAGCAGGGAGCCCCTACATCGAATGGAGTAAGACCAGAGGTCATGCCTAATGCAGCCATGGGTGGCATACCGAATACTCCATCACCTAACCAAGGCATGAACACGGCAGCACCCAGACCCGGAGCCCAAAGTGATAGAACTCAATTACTTAGAAGCATAGGACTAGAGGAAGAATGAATACCTACAGAATTACTTATAAAGACAGAAATGGCGTAGAGCAAACAATACAAGTAGTTGCAGCATCTGAAGAAGAAGCAAGGAAAAATTTTTCTACTCAAATTCCAGACACAGATATTGATACTGTTTCAGTGGGTACATTTAACGTGACACCAAAAAGTTTACAAGATGGTGGTAGTGATGCTTCTACAACTTTCGGTTTGTCAACAGACCAAATAGAAGCAGAAAGACCTTTTGGTGGTATATTCCAAAGAGGATTTTTAGAGGGTATTGGAGTTGACCCTAATGCTCCATTGCAAGGTGCACAATCAAGATTTTTTAGGACATTTGGACCAACTGCTCAAAACGTAATTAGATTTTCAGAACTATTAAACCCACAGTCAGGTTTATACAGTGATTTTTCAGACGAAGATACCTTAAATCAGGTAAGACTAAGTGATTTAGCAAGAAACTTAGGGGCATCAGCAACTGCTGGACCTCAAGGAATATTGAGTCGTGCAAGGTCTACTTTTAGAGATTTACAAGATTTAGCAAGACAAGGTGCTCCAACATCACCAAGGATGATGGAAACTTTGCGACCATTTTTATTTGCATCAGACCAAGACCCTGAAGGTGCAAGAAGAATGCAAAATTTATATAGTTTAGGTGCAGGTGCAGCACTTGATAGATACGGTAGATTTTTTGGTGGTGATTTAATTCCAAATGTTAATACTGTTACAGGAAGATTTGCATCTGCTGCTCCTGAGCAAAGACAAGCAGGATTTTTTGACTTTTTACAAAACCAGTTAGGACTTTCATAAGCCATGATGCAACGTGATTTCGGTAACCAAAACAATTTTGGTAACCTAAATTTAAATCCATTTCAGCAAGATTTGTCACAGGGTTTTACGACCCAAGGATTATTTCAAGCTGCTTTGCCAACTAATTTAACTTTTGGTCAACAGCAATTTTTTCAAAATCAATACAAACCAATATTTTCTGAATTTCTAGGTTCTAATGTAAATAGAATATTAGGTGGTGGAAATGCACAAACATTTGTTGATTACTTAAGAGACTTTGATTTTTCTGACAGAATGAGAAGTGCACCATCAAGAGCAACAGGAATGTCTACTAGACCAATTGTTTCATCAGGTAGATTTTTATATGGGTTTTAAAAGATGGTATTTCAAAATTTTCAAAGAGAACAAGAAATACTTGACAGTGTAGCCAAGCAAACAGTTGGTCCTAACGTAACAGTTAAAGACCCGACTACATTTAAATCTTTTCTTCAAAGCAGTTTTGATGCTTTTCAAGACATGAATTTAGGTTCAGGTAAATTTAATGTACCTGATATAAATATTTCAGAAGGTGTAAGAGACAGGAGTCTTGCATCACTTGGTGGTCTTTTACAATTTTTATCAAGAGGAAACCTTGGTGAAGATTTTTCTATTGGTGGAGTGCAAAATGACCCGGGTGCTTTACTTGAACCAATAGCAGATGTAGATGCTGCAATAGATTTTGGTAATCGATTTGGTCCAACAATACCTGAACAAGTGCCACTTGTAGGTGGAATGACACCAGCAGGTGCAACATTAGGTGGTCTTGCATCTTTAACATCACCTGTTGATATAGGAGCAACTTTATTAACTGCAGGTGCTGGACCAGCAATAAGTACAGCATTAAGAGGAGCACAAATAGGTGCAAGAGGTTTGCCGGGTATTAGACCTGCATTAACAAGAGGTGCAGCAAGACTAGGTGAAATAGTGGCAGCACCTGTATCAAGAGGTCCTTTGCCTACAAGAATTGCAGCAGAAACAGCAATACAAGCACCATTTGCATCAACGCTTGTTGGAACTCAAAGAAGACAGGAAGAAGGTATAGCAGGACCATTTGATAACGTGCCTACAGCATTAGGTACATCATTACTAGCAACAGGTGCGACTGTTGGTGCATTAAGTAGAACTTTAGCACCTAAGCCTGTAAATCAAATTAAAACTTCTATTGCTGCAGTTGATAATCCAGACAAGTCAATTATTACACCAGAGATTGATTATAGTTTTCAAACAGATGTAACTCGTAGAGCAATAGCAGATTTCCGTGAAAAGAATTTTGTAATGCCAGACGTAGAACCATTAGACATAAAAAGAAAACCTTTTGGAGTTCGTTACGATGAAAACGGAAACCCAATAGGTATAAGTGGTGGTTCTGATAATTTTAATGATGATGATTTAGCAAACTTTTTACAAAGCAATAATAACCAACTAGCACGTTCTAATGATTTAGGAGAGTTGTTTCCAAACTTGCTTGGAGACGAAGAAGTAAAAAACAAACTTAAGTTTTTAACTAGAGCACAAAAGAAACATTTAATAGATTACATTTTTGGAAGCAACAATCCAGAAACAGGTAAAATAAGTAGAGGTAAAATTTTTCCTGCATCCGATACAAATAAAAAATACACAGTTGCTAACGGTTATCCAAATGGAAAAGATTTTCTTACTCCACCAGAACAAAGATACATTGTAAATAAATTAATAAACAATCAAGTTGGTAAAAAATTTGACCCTGCATTAGAAACAGAATTATCTAAAAATCCACAACTTAAAGATGTTTTATTTGAAGTGTTTGATAAAATGCCAGTTATTTTAAGAAGAATAAAATATGGCACTAAAATACCTAACTCGCCAGAGCAAGATGCAGTTCTTGATAAATTAGTTAATGTAGTCAAAACATCAAACAGGCAAAACAATCTTGTTTTAAGTATTAATGAAAAAAGAATTAGAGATACAAAGAACCAAAGTTTTCTTGAACTAACAAATAAAAATATAGCAGAAGGCAATGATGCTTTTGATGCAAGTTACAAAGCTGCAAAAACTGTCAGAGAATCTTTTGATGAGGCACAAAGAAAAGTATATAGAGATACTAAAAAAGTTGGGGCTGGGGGCTATGACGTTGAAGACAGTATAAGGGATATAAAAAATTCTATTATATTTAATGCAGATAAAGTACAACCTATTTATCGAGGTAAATTAACTGGAACAAATGGATTTATTACTTTAGGTGCAGACCAATTAAATAAAAGAAACCTTGATGTTGGAAAAACTGTTTATCAAGCAATGTTTGATAATAAAGATGTAAATGTTTTAAGAACATTAATAGATACAAAAATTGGTAATCAAGCTGACAGAGAAAAGGCATTTGTTGCTACAGTAAGATTACTTGGAGGCACTAATTACAATATAGGAGCCAAACCACAAAACGTTAAGTACGGTATGCAAGGAAAGTTACCAAATGCCTCAGAAAGAAATTTACTAGAGAAAGCCTACGGTAAAGAAGTTGTAAAAGAACTGTCAAGATTTAGGGGCAAAGGTGAAAAATTCTTGGATGCTTGGTCACAAGTTTGGAATGTTCCAAGAACTATGATGGCTACTGCAGAAATGTCTGCACTATTTAGGCAAGGTGGGTTTTACGCATTTGCAAGACCATTAGCTTGGTTAAAATCAATACCACCAGCATTAAAAGAAGGTAGAGAAGCAATGCTTATAAACAAGTTTGACCCTATTACTCAACGTATAGAGTTAGAAAAATATATTGAAGACCCTGATTTTGAAGTAGCAAGAAATACCGGTCTTGAGGTATCAGATAGTTTAAGTTCATCTTTAATTGACAGAGAAGAACAATTTATTCCTACATTTTTAGATAACTTTCCAAATTGGACAGTTATTGGTCCAGTCATTAGAGGCTCTGCAGCTTTTCACTCAGGATTTTTAAATAACTTAAGATTTAATGTTTTTAAAAGCATGATGAAAAATATGTCATCAAAAGGCACTGCAGAAGGTTTTATTCAAGAAGCAAGAAAAATTAGCCCTGAAGCAGAACGAAATGCTTATCAAACATTACAAGCTATGAACAGAATTATAAATTCAGCAACTGGTAGAGGTCCAAAACTTTTAAAAGATGAATATGTAAATGTAGCAAATCAATTATTTTTTTCATGGAGGATGCAAACAGCAAGAGCATATTTACCTATAGCACCTTTTATTGAATACCCACAAATGAACTGGGCTGCAAGAAAACAAATAACAGGAGATTATTTAAGATTCTATGGGTTAGTTACAACACTAGGTGCTTTAACACCTTTTGCACTAGACAAGTTTACAGATGATGATACTGCATCTTTTGATTGGAGAACAGGTAAATTAAGGGTTGGTAAAACTACTTTTGATATTGCAGGTGGTAACAATAAATATATTGGACTTATATTAAATTCTTTAGGGCAAATTTTAGATGTAGATAAATTGAAAGCTAGGTCTATAGGAACTCAAAAACCATACAACATAGATGTAATTCAAAATGCTTTAAGAAAAACCTTTGCATCATCACTGCATCCAACAGCAGCTTTTATTAAATCACTTATTTCACAAGAAGACTTTTTTGGTAATGAGTTAGACTACGATGCCTATAATCCAACCAAAACTGTTTTCTGGGGTGATACTGCAATGGATTACTTAACTCCATTGATTTATTCAGGATTACTTGAGTCAATAGAACTTTATGACTCTCCATTAGGACCAGCAGCAGGTTTTGCAGGAGAATTTGTTGGTATTGGTAATTCAGCTTATGAAGATAAGCAAAGTATTTCAAAAGAACTCTTTGGAAAAAGATATACCGAACTACTACCGTTTATGCAAAAACTTGTGACTGCAGCATTTTATGCAGACCACCATGTTGATAGAGATGTGCCAAACACAACAATGGCAGACATAGAATATTTTAAACGTTTAAATGACATTGCAATAAACATGGCAAACGGTAATTTATCTTCAAGAGATGCTGTTTTTCAATTTAGAGAAGCGAGAGATGTATTCCGTATTACAAGAACTGATAGAGGTAACATTGAATATGGCTGGGATGAAAATGATAGAGATGAAGGACTAAATTATTATGGTGGAACTCCAGAACAATTGCAGGCTTTAAGTCAACACTGGTCTACTTTTAACCAAGAAATATATTTACCAAGTGCAGATGGTGGTAGAAGTTCAATTGTAAATTGGGATGAATACGATAAATTAGTAGAAACTTACAATTGGACAGAAGACCAAGCAAGATATGTTGCTGCAAATTCTAATGTTATGGACTATCATATTCCTAATTCAATTATGTTAGCACTGAAAAAACATGACCCTAATTTAGCACAAAAAATAATAGATACTTGGGCTGCTAGAGATTACTATATGCAGGAAATTGAAAAGGACTCTCCAATTAAATGGCAAGAGGAATTAGATTTTGCAATTGGAAACATTATAGAAAAAAATAAAAATTAGTATACAATGTAACTAAAATTAAATATTTTAGGAGTTGTAATGGTAACAGACAAACAACCTGAGAATTCAACATCTCCTGACTCGCAGCCAGAACTTTCTGAGCCTGCTGAATCTACTTCAGGAATTGTAGACAATACTGACCCTGCTGTGAACGAACAACTACAGCAACAAGGATTGATACAAAATGGAGCAGAGCAAGCAGAACCTACAGGAACTTCAGAGCCCGAATCAGTCGGTGCAGAACTACCTCAAAGCGTTGAGCCAACAACGAGTGTTGAAGACTCTCGTTCTTATTCGCAAGATGAATGGAGGAAAGCACAATCATCTTACGATAAACAAATAGCAGACTTGCAAAAGTCCCAACAAGACTTGCAGGCACAGTTGCAACTGAGTCAATCAGAAGCAACGATAGAAGCTAAAAGAAGAGAAGTTCAACAGCAGTATGAGATGCAAGGATATGCTCCTGAGCAGGCACAACAACTTTCTACACAAGCTGCATCACAAGAGAGGCAAATGCTTCAGATACAGCAGGAGAAAGAAAGACTGCTTGCACAACAGCAGCAATTATCCCAATCATCAGAACATACTGCAAAGGTAGCAACGGCAAGGCAATTGCTTTTGGAAAAGGGTATAAAGCCCGAACAGAAAGTAGGCAAAAGCACAGCTTATGATGTGTTAATGTCAACTGTCGACCCAAATGCAATGCAGTCAATGGCTGAAAGTATCGCTGACTTAACAGTCCAGCAACAGCGAGTTTTAGAAACTCAGCAGAGCAAGGTACCGAGTACGGGACCTTCGCAGGAACTTCAGTCAGGACAGCCTTCGCCTGCAGCACCATTAAATGAGAAAACTTTAATGGAACGCTACTTGCAAGGCGACAATGACCCAAAGGTCGTTGAATATGCAAGAAGAGTAGCTTCCGGTGACATATAGGAGATAAACAACTATGGCAACCACAGCAACTACTGGGAATTTAGAAAATGCCCAGAACATAATTATTACTGCTGCTAGGTTTACTGAAGAGCACAATGCTCCTGCCATGGCTTTAATTGAGCAAATGAATTTGCCAAAAGGGGCTAAACAGGTAACTGTGCCAAAAGTAGGTCAAATGACTATTTCTGATTTACAAGACGGATTCGACATTGTTGATGACGAAGAAATCGGAATGACAACTGTAGACCTTACTGCTTCAGAAGTCGGAGCAAAAGTAGTTTTAACAGATAAATTAATCAGGCAATCTGCAAACAACATTTTTTCAATTGTAGGTAGACAGCTTGGTGATGCAATGGCAAGAAAAAAGGACACTGATGTCCACGCATTGTACTCAGGATTAAACGGTGGTACTACTTTTGGTGCTGCTGGTGCAACAATGAGTCTTGCAAACATAGCAGGTGCAATCGCAAATGCTAAAGGACAAAAGTTTGGTTCGCAGATTTACATCTTGCAACACCCTTTTGCAACCTTTGACATTGCTAACACAGCAGTAACAGCAACAGGTGCAGCAGCCGGTATTCCGGATGGATTTGCAACTGACTTGTTAAATAACTTCTTCTCAAACATTAGACCACTTAACGGTGTTCCAATCTTTGAAGATGGTAACTTGTCAGTTGACTCATCTGATGATGCAGTTGGAGTTATTGCAGACAAATCAGCACTAGGTGTACTTAAATCAGTAGACACTAGAACTGAAAGACAAAGAGATGCTTCAATGAGAGCAACTGAAATTATAATTACAGCAGACTACGGTGTGTTTGAAATTGATGATTCAAAGGGTGCACCTTTGACATTTGATGCTTCAGCCCCTGCATCTGGTGCGTAAACATTAGGAGAATAGATGGATACTAGAGAACGTGCAGAAAAGAGACAAGAGTTAATAGCTTCGGGCTATGCTTGGGACATGATTGATAACTGGCAATCTAAAACAGATTTGTTCTGGCACATCGATAAAAAGAATGCTACTGGAGGAATAGGTTTTAAAAAAGGCACAGTGATTAAGAATGTACCGGGGACACCTGACTACTTACTTAAGATGGCTCGCAAAGGTGCGTACTCTTATCCACCGACTACTAATTGTGAATGCAATCATTGTAGTTACGAAAGAAAAAAAGAAGAGGCAGTGGATGTAACCATTGACCGAGTTCCTGCCTCTTCTACAAATAAACAAACATCGGTTGATGACGGGGTGTACAATAAACCCGAGGAAAAACAGGAGGCAATTTAATGTCGTTTCCACAAATGATTTCCGGTAAGCCGGGATGGGAGAAGCAAACTTCCACATCACAAAAGCACAAACTTGGAACAAAAATGATTATCCAAGACAGAGTATTCAGATATGTAGAAGCAGGTGAAGCTATTACTGCAGGTCTATTGACCATGGGTAAAGCAGGAACAGCAGGACACCAAGTTGATAGAGGTGTTTCAGCAGGTTCAGTTGGTGATACAACAATCACACTTACTGATTCTCTTACAATAACTGAAGACCAATACAAAGATGGCTACATTATCTTCAATGACGTTGAAGAAGAAGGTCATATGTACAAAATTAAAAGTAACACTGCTGTATCTTCAGCAACAGGTTGTGTAATAACACTTGATGAAGAAGATGGTTTAGTAACTGCGATTACTACATCACAGCAAGTAGGACTTTATGAAAACCCATACAAAGACATTGAAATTCATGATGGTAATGATATTGACAGTGCTCCACTTGGTTGGACACAAGTTGACGTGCCATCTGGTTCATACGGATGGATATGTGTTAATGGTTGGACTGCAGCCTTAATTGACGGCACTCCAGCAGCAGGTAGCCCACTTGTTACATCAAACAACGCATCTCTTGATGGTTCAGTTGAGGTGTACGATGAAGATGGTACTGCTAACTTAGCACCAGTTGCAGTTAACGGACCAATTGCAGGTGTTGCCGGTGAATACGCATTCATCAAAGCAAACATAGAATAAACATCTAATTGCATAAGTGGGAGGATTGTTTCCTTTCGGTTCTCCCACTTACACTAATTATGGTTACAGAATATAACGGAAACATAGATGGACTTTGGACCCCACAGGGTTCAGTTGTAACTCGTGT
>Ga0114932_10005066_pt1 | contig 11903 bp, 11 predicted proteins | sample 2SBtaG_2_FD_87286 | JGI IMG/M metagenome (GOLD analysis project Ga0114932, IMG submission 87286) | Deep subsurface microbial communities from Kolumbo volcano to uncover new lineages of life (NeLLi) - 2SBTROV12_ACTIVE470 metaG | ecosystem: Environmental > Aquatic > Marine > Volcanic ... | reverse complement strand
CAACGACCGACACTCCGCCCGGGCCCGGGTCATTGCCTACAAGAACAACCCCAACCGCAGCGTGCCCGTGCCCCTGGCCCGCTGCCCCTGGTGCGGGACCGAGTTCCAGCCCAAGTCCTTCCGGCTGTTGCCCGAGCCGGACCGTCCCACGGACCTGCGCATCTCGTGCCTCGGACGGGGCTGTGTCTTTGCCCGCCGGCGGGAGGGGCTGCCGATCCTGTCCGTGGACGATGTGATCTACCGCCGGCTGCCGGCCTTCCTGATCGCAACCGTGGACAAGTTCGCCGCGCTGCCCTGGGTTGGGCACGTTGGGGCGCTGCTGGGCCACGCCCAGCGCTTTGGTCCTGAGGGCTTCGGGGGAGCTGCGCAACCTGGGCCGGGCCGTGCCCTTCGTGCGCCTCTGCGACCCGTGGACTTGGTCATCCAGGACGAGCTCCACCTGATCTCTGGGCCCCTGGGCACCACGGTCGGGCTCTACGAGGCGGCTCTGGACTCCCTGGCCACCCGCGACGGCGAAGACGAAGGCGTGCGGCCCAAGGTCGTGGCGTCTACCGCGACCATTCGGCGGGCCGATGCCCAGATCCGCGCGCTCTTCGGGCGTAGCCAGGTGGCCATCTTCCCGCCGCCGGGGCCGGACCGGACACACAGCTTCTTCGCCGAGACCCATCCCCCCGAGGTGCGGAACGCCCGGCTGTACGTGGGGGTGGCAGCTCCAGGGCGCAGCATGAAGGTCGTGCTGCTGCGGACGCTGCTGGCTCTCTTGAGCGCTGGACAGACCCAGTGGGAGCGCTGCGGTAAAGGGCGGGCCCAGCCCAACCCGGCGGACCCCTACACGACCGCCGTGGCGTACTTCTCCTCCCTGCGTGTGCTCGGTGGCAGCCGGCGCATCGTGGAGGACGAAGTGAACTCCAGGCTGAGCGGCTACGGCGACCGGCTCAGGGTCGACCAGGACGATGGCCCCTTCGCCGACCGCCGCATCCGGGCCCCGGTGGAGCTCACCTCCCGCGAGAGCACGTCCAAGGTGGCCGAGGCCAAGGACCGCCTGGCCGCCGTCTACGGCGACAAGCAGCACGTGGACGTGGCCCTGGCCACGAACATGATCTCCGTGGGCCTGGACGTCACCCGGCTGGGCCTGATGGTGGTGATGGGCCAGCCCAAGACCGCGTCGGAGTACATCCAGGCCACCAGCCGGGTAGGCCGCGACCCCAGTCGGCCGGGCCTGGTCGTCACTCTGCACAACGTCTACCGCCCCCGGGACCGCTCCCACTACGAGCGCTTCGAGGCCTTCCACTCGGCCTTCTACCGGGCGGTGGAGGCCACAAGCGTCACGCCCTTTGCCCCGAGGGCCCTGGACCGGACTCTTGCGGCGGTGACCGTGGGGCTGGTCCGGCACCACCTGGCCGACATGACCCCGGCTGCGGCAGCCCGCGACATCGGAGCCTGGCGCGAGCCGGCCCATCACGCCGCTGCCGTGCTCGGCGCCCGGGCCCGGCGCCACCGAAAGTGGTCGGACCCGGCCCAGGCCGACGCGCTGGAGCACCGGGTGCGCTCCGGGGTGTCGGACCTGTTGGACGACTGGTGCAACCTGGCTTCCAGCCAGGCAGAGCAGGGCTCCAGGCTCCAGTACGGCACCGAGGACGCCGGACCGCCGCTCTTGCGCCGGCCCCTCGACCCGGAGCTGCCCACGCTCTCCCCCGAGGCGCGGAAGTTCACGGCCCAGCGGTCCATGCGCGACGTGGAGCCTGTCGTGGACCTGTGGGCCCGCACCCTGGATGGACACGTGCTGGCGCCCGAGGAGGACTGAGGTGGGCAAGCGACCCCACGGCGAAGTGCGGCGGAGCCAGGTGATCACCACCTACGGTCCTGGTGCTCTCGTCGAGCTACCGGATCACTCCGTGCTGATCGGCGGGCTGGAGACCTGGCAGGGCGACCTGCAGCGCATCGACGAGCCTCGCTTCGTCGCTTGGCTCCGGCAGAAGACGGGCAACCCCTTGCTCGAGCTCCGGTCACCGCCGCCCCACGACGACGACCCCAGGGCGCCGCGCACCGGCATGGCGGCCTGGATCTTCCCCGAGTGGTTCCTGGGCCCGGACCGCCGACAGCTCGACCCGGACTGGACCCCGCGCACGGGGAGGGCCCACCGGGCCCGACCGCTGGTGCACCGCCGCGACCTCGAGAGCTGGCGCTACCGATACCAGGGGGCGCGCAAGAAGCACCGGGTCGTGCCGGTGCGCTTCGTCCAGGCCTGCATCAACGGACACGTGAGCGATCTGCCGTGGCGTCGCTTCGTGCACCAGAAGGGCTCGGACTGCGGGCGCCAGCCGATCTGGTTCGAGGAGCACGGGACCACCGGCGACCTGACCACGACCTTCGTGCGCTGCGAGTGTGGCGCCGAGCGGTCGCTGGCGACGGTCGAGGGGGCGGGGCGGCCCCGCCCGGGGGAGAGTCAGGCCTGGGCACCGCTTGGGTACTGCAAGGGGAAGCGACCTTGGCTGGGGGCCCATGCCTCCGAGCCTTGTCAGAGCCCGAGCGGTGCGGCCGTTCCCAACCGGCTGCTCACCCGCACGGCCACCAATGCCTGGTTCTCCCAGGTGTTCTCCGCCCTGTCGCTGCCTCACAGGGAGCGCGACGTGCGGGCCCGGATCCAGGGCGTCTGGGACTTCCTGGAGGGCCTGGAGGACCGGGAGTCGCTGCTGAGCTGGCGACAGCGCAACTCTCGCGTGAAGACCGCCTTGACCGGCATCGACGACGACACCCTGTGGGCGGTCTTCGACCGCATCCGGCGTGGCCGCCCTGAGCCCGCGGCCGACCTGCTGGAGGTGGAACTCGGCGTCCTGACCACCGAAGAACCCGTGGGGATGGGGGAGCGGGACCCCGTCTTCCAGGCCGAGCCCATCCCGGCGCCTGGTGGACGCTTCGCTGGACTCCTGGAGCGCGTGCTGCTCATCCATAGGCTGCGCGAGGTCCGGGCCCTCACAGGCTTCACGCGCTTCGAGCCGCCGGCCGAGCACGGCGGGCGAGGGCTCGACCTGGGCACCAACGTGGCGGCCCTGTCGACCGAGGCCAACTGGCTGCCGGCGGTCGAGAACCGTGGCGAGGGTCTGTTCCTGTTGTTCAACAAGGACGCGGTTCGCACCTGGTTCGAGGACAACGAGGCCGCACGCGCCAGGGGCGCCAAGCTGCAGCAGGGCTTCGAGGTCCACGCCCGGGACAACCCGAGCCGTGCCGGCGAGCCGAAGAGCCTGCCCTACGTGATGCTGCACTCCCTCGCGCACCTGCTCATCACGTCGCTGGCCCTGGAGTGCGGGTACTCCTCCGCCTCCATCCGCGAGCGTATCTACGCCCTGGACGCCGGCTACGGCATCCTGCTCTACACCGGCACGCCCGGCTCTGAGGGGACCCTGGGGGGCCTGGTTCAGCAGGGGCAGCACCTGGCGCGGCACCTCGAAGTGGCGCTGGCACGAGGTCGCCTCTGCTCCAACGACCCCCTGTGCTCCCAGCACGACCCGGTGAACCCGATGGAGGAGCGCTTCCTGCACGGGGCGGCCTGCCACGGCTGTCTGTTGATCCCCGAGAGCTGCTGCGAAGCCCACAACAACCACCTCGACCGGGCCTTGGTGGTACCCACCGTCGCCGACCCAGCGGCGGCCTTCTTCCCCGAGCCCCAGTGAAGGCGCTCACCGGTCTGGACCTCTCCAGCCTGGAGGCCCTTGCCCTGGCGCTGCGCACTGGCCGGCTGAGGACGCCGTTCAGCCCTGCGGCCCTGGCCCGACACCTGACCCCGAGCGCGGACTTGCAGGCCGTGGCGGACCTGTTGAACACGTTGGCCATCGACGGGGGGAAACCGAAGCTCTTGGCCCGCTTCGTCCAGGCTCTGGTCGCGGAGCGCCGGGCCTCCCGGCAGCGTGCGGCGGACCGCGTCGAGCTGGTGTGGACCGGACCGGAGCCCGTGGCGGGGCTGCGCCAGACGGCGGCGGTCTGTGCCTGGCTGGTCGACCAGGCCGTCGAGCAGCTCACCGTCGTGACCTATGCGGTCTGGCCCGGGTCGCTGGTGGCGGCCTTGGCGGCTCGCATGGCCGCCGTGCCCGAGCTCTCGGTGCGCCTGCTTCTGAACGTGCACCACGACGACCTGGGCTCCGGCCCTCGTGCTGCGGAGCTCTCCCGCTGGGCCGAGGACTTCCGGTCCCGCACCTGGCCCCACGATCAGGTGCCAGAGGTCTGGTTCGACCCCCGGTCCCTCGCCCAGCGCAGCCGGGACCGAGCGGTCCTACACGCCAAGTGCATCCTGGTCGACGACCGACTCGCCTTCATCAGCTCGGCGAATCTGACGGACAAAGCGCACCGGAAGAACATCGAGGCGGGGGTGCTGTTGCGGGACGCTCAGCTCACGAAGGACCTGCGGGGTCGGTTCGACGAGCTGGTGGCGCGGGGGATTCTGGAGCGGTTGCCGGGGGGGTGAGCGGCCAGACTAGCCCGGTGGAGAGCGCCAATCACTGGGCGCTAGCCCTCGCGATTCGACCGCCAGCCCGCACGGAGCGTCTGGCGCGGCTGGAACCCCGGGGGGACCGGTCCACCCGCTGCCAAGAGCTGCCCACTCTCCGCGACCTCTGGCGTCACCAGGGGCCCCACCCAGCGCCCCACGACGCCGATTCGGCGGGTCCCGGTGCGGTTTCCGTCCGAGCGGTGTGGGGTCCTGAAGTGGTGGATCGAGAGGCAGCCCGGCTCGAGCTCCAGGTGTCGCACCTTCGAGGTGTCCAGGGCCGCCAAGGCCTGTGTGGACAGCGTCAGGTGGTCCTTGTCCCGAGGGCCGTCGACCAGCAGCGACCTGTGATGTCCAGGCAAGACCTGGAGGCAGCCGCTGTCCACGGTCGAGGGGGTCAGCGCCAGCCAGGTGTTGACGAGGCCTCGGGCATCTGGCCAGGGCTTCGCGGTGTCCACGTGCCAGCGGATCCCCCGATCCAGCCCCGGCTCCTTGATGAATAGATCGCCGTTTCGCACACCCCCCACACCCCCCAGGAGCGCCGAGACAGCACCCACGACCCGCGGGTGCAGGATGAGCGAGCGAATCAGCCGCTGGAGCGGATCCTCGGCGGTCTCGGGCAGCCTCTCTTGCCCGGCCACCTCCAGCCGCTCCAGGTGGGCGACCGCCCGGGCCGCCTGCTCCGGTGTGAGCACCCGGATGCCAGAGAGCACCCCCTCTGCCCAGAAGCGCGCGACTTGACCCGGTGTCAGCACGAGGGCCGCACCCGCACCACCCCGCCCAGCCGGTCGGCGTCGTCTTCCGGCCAGGCGTCGTAGTAGTGGGTCCACGAGGTGCCGGTCCAGCGGTAGTACATGGCGCTGTAGATCACGCGACCCACGGACGGCACCCCGACGACCAACAGGTACAGCGGCCCGAAGCGACGAGACTGGAGGCTGTGGCCGAACTCGTGGGCCCGGTTCTGGTCGGCACTGGCGAAGCCGGGCGCGAAGCCGGTGGACCAGAAGACGAACCACCCCAGGGAGACCCCGAGCCCCCGGGTCTCGACGAACAGCCGGGACCGGGCCCGCTCCAGGGCCACGGTGCGGCCCAGCAACCGACACCCGCCGAGCATCACCAGGCCCAGCAGGTTCTGAGGCAGCTCCCAGAGGGCGAGCAGCAGGGCTACTCCGTGTCCTCGGGGAACGTCTCGGGGAAGGTGAGCGTGCCATCGACGTTGAGATCGGTCCACCAGACGTCGAGCACGGCCGAGAACTGCACGGTCCACCCGTCGAAGCTCGCGGCGCTGTCCAACAGGTCGCCGTCGTAGCCGTCGTCGACCGAACCGGAGAAGCGGTAGACCTGGGCCCAGTCATCGCCCAGGACCAGGCCCCGCAGCTCCTCGGGCGGCAGGTCCAGCCAGCCGCAGATCTGGTTCGTGTCGGGCACGGTCCAGTAGAAGGCGGTGCAGGCCGGGCACTCGGCCTCGAGACCTGCGAGCTCGGCCGGGTTGGGCTCGTAGCTGGTCTCGTGGACCACCTCGTCCACACAGTCGCCGTCGTCGCCCCAGGTGTCGTAGTTGAAGATCAGCTCGGACGCCCAGACCGACGTGTCTGGCACCGGCTCTGGCGGCGTGGTGTCCTGGGTGTCGGCGGTCCCTGCGCTGTCAGTCACGCCGCCGGTGTCCGACGTGTCGGCGACGCCCGTGTCGGGGGTCGAGCCGCCGCCCCCGTCGTCGAGGACCAGAGTTCCGCCACCGCAGGCGATCAGGCTGACGAGGCTGATGACCATCTTGGGCTCCCATTGCAGGCCAGGAGCCTAACCTCAGAATCGGTGTCCCACCCCGTAGATGAGCGCCAGGGTGTCCCTGCGGCCGGCAAAGGCACCGCCGGCGTACATCGAGAAGCCCGTTCCGGTGTGCAGGTGGAGCCGCGCGACCGCCATCGGAAAGAACGTGTCCTGGACCGAGTGGTTGATGGAGCGGCCGATCATCAGGCCGAGCTGGGGCTGAAAGACCGAGCTCTCCCCGACCCGGACCTGGAAGGGCACGTGGGCGCCGCCCAGGGCGACCGTCGCCGTCGACGACTCCTCGGTGTAGCTCCCGCCGGTCTCGTCCATCACCCGGATGGGCCCCGTGGGCAGGTTGAGGAAGCCCGCTACGATCCAGCGGGGCCGGACCAGCCACTCGCCCAGCATCAGCACCGAAGTCACCGGCAGCACCCGGCTCTCGGACACGGCCTCATAGCCATCCAGGAGCGGCTGCTCGACGTAGAGCAGCGACGAGCCGAAGCTGAGCTCGATGAGGTGCCCCGGCATCTCGTCCATGTGCCGATCCAACTCCAGGTCCAGACGCTCGGGGTTTGCAGCGGTCTGGTCGGACTCGGCGTCTGCGGCCCATGAAGGGGTGCAGACGAGGGCCAGGCTCAACAGGGCAGGGATCACGGGGCCTCCAGCGACGGGCCGCCATGATGCCCCGACGGGCAGATCTCAGGCCGCGAGCCTCTGGGGCGTGAAGGCACCGATCAGCCTGGCGAGCGCGTTCTCATCGGCCTGAGAGAGCTCCAGGAAGGACAAGACCACGTGGGCGTCGTGGCCGAGGGCCGAGGGGACCTGGGCCATGACCAGGTCCAGGTAGCGCTCGCCACCGACCTCCAAGTAGCCCAGGCGCCAGTCCGCACCTTCTTCGGGGAGGGGCCGCTCGGGGACCCCGGACACGCCCCCCTCTGTGAGCCCCTCGACGTCGGCACAAATCGGCCCGGTGTGGGTCCCGATCACCAGCCGGACCGTGCTGCAGTTCGGTCTCAGCGGCGTCGCTCCCAGGGTCAGCGCTGCACTGTGGCGACTCAGGATCGCCTCTTGATCGGCGCCGGAGCGGGCCGGGTGGGTCGGCTCCGACGACTGCACGACCCGCTCGGGCATCGCCTGGAGGAGACCTTGGGCGACCCTCACGGCACCGTAGAGTCCCAGCGCGATCAGGATGAGCTCGACCATGGCCTTGAATCCCTCTTGCCCCAAGACTTCGGACCAAGGCGCGAGTCCCTTGAGGCCCCGAGCGGACCTTTGACCCGAGGTGTCGAAAAATCTTCGCCGAGCGCGACAGTTCTTTGCTATAACGACAGGGAGAGCGGTTCGGGAGTGGAGGCTCGGACCACCGCAAGCAGCTTGTCCAAGGGGCCGGGGGGTCCCTGAGGGTTGCCCGCCGTGGCCGACAACACCCTGTTCCAGGAGCCTCAAGGCGCCGACTTCCTGGTGTTGGGGGACTTTGATCCGCCGCTCTCCAGGACGCTGTTGCCCCACGAGGTCGCCGGGGGCGGCCCGGACCCCTTCGACGCCGAGTGGGGCTCCTTTGTGAATGACTGGAGTGACCCGGACGTGGCACGCGACCGCCTGGAGCCCATCGAGCCCGAGCGGGACCCCTTGCCCGAACCCGGCGTGGTGCCTGACAAGGGCACGCCCAGGGCGACCCGCAGCCTGGTCGAGCGTGGCGTGGAAGCCGTGCGCGCCCGCACCCGCCGGCTCTACGCCGAAGGGCTGCCCGTGGTGTTCGGGCCCGCGCCGGCCGAACAGCGCTGACCCTCAGGCCTTCTTCACCAGGGGCGTCATGCCGCGGCTCTCCAGCCGGGCCGCCAGCTCCTTGACCCGGCGAGGATCGATCACGAGCTCGGTGTCGGAGAGCCGACCGAGCACGAAGTCCTCGAGCGGCAGCACAGCGCGGATCTCATCGAACACACCCGGGTCCTCGACCTTGAGCACGGCCACGTCGCGGTGAAGGATCGTCTCGGGCACGCTCAGTCTCGGGTGTCGATGGTGTAGGCGTAGCCCTGCTCGGTCAGGAAGAGCTGGCGCTTCTCGGCGAAGCGCTGCTCCTCGGAGTCTCGGGTGACCACGCTGTAGAAGGACGCGGTGTTCGCGCCCTGCTTGGGCCTCAGGATGCGGCCGAGCCGCTGGGCTTCCTCTTGGCGACTACCCCACGTGCCGGACACCTGGATCGCCACCGAAGCATCGGGCAGGTCCACCGAGAAATTCCCCACCTTGCTCACCGCCATCGCTCGATTCTCGCCGCTGCGGAACTTGTTGAACAGCTCGTCCCGGCGGGACTGGGGGGTCTGGCCCGTGATGAGCGGGAGCTTCCAGCGCCGGGCCAACCACTTGAGCTGGTCCAGGTACATGCCGAGCACCAGGACCTTCTCGTCCTTGTGCTTCTGGAGCAGCTCGTTGACCACCGGGCCCTTGCGGCTGTTGGTCGACGCGATGCGGAACTTCTCCCGGTCGTCGGCCACGGCGTAGCGGATCCTGTCCTCGCCACTCAGCCCGATGCGGATCTCCTCGCAGCTCGCCTTGGCGATCCAGCCCTGGTGCTCCAGGTCCTTCCACGGCATGTCGAAGCGCTTGGGGCCGATCAGGGCAAACACGTCGCCTTCCTTGCCGTCCTCGCGCACCAGGGTGGCCGTCAGGCCCAGTCGCCTGCGGGCTTGGAGCAGGGCCACCGTCCGGAAGATCGGCGCCGGCAACAGGTGGACCTCGTCGTAGATGACCAGGCCCCAGTTCGCCTGGTTGAACAAGCCGAAGTGCACGAAGTCGTCGGCTCTGGACCGGCGCCAGGTCAGGATCTGGTAGGTCGACAGCGTGACCGGGCGGATCTGCTTGGACTCCCCCGAGTACTCACCCAGATCGTCTTCGGTGAGGGTGGTCTTGTCCAGCAGCTCGGTCCGCCACTGGCGCAGGGCCGTGACGTTGGTGCACAGGATCAGGGTCTTCATGCCCAGCTTGGCGATGGCTCCGATGCCCACGATGGTCTTGCCGGCACCGCAGGGGAGCACGATCACCCCCGAGCCGCCCCGGGTCAGGCCATCGCCCAGGAAGCTGTCGATGGCGTGGGTCTGGTACTCCCGAAAACCGAAGGGCTCGCCCCCCAGGGTGTCCGGCCGCAGGGTCAGCTCCAGGGCCTCGCCGTCGACGTAGCCGGCCAGGTCCTCGACTGGGTGCCCCGCCCGGATCAGAGCCTGCTTGAGCTCGCCCCGCCGGCCCGGATCCACCCCGGTCGTGCAGTCGTCCAGGTGCTCGGCCAGCAGCGGTCCCACGGCCTTGAGGTTGCGCACCTCGGTCATCAAGACGGCGATGTCGGCCACCAGGTGCAGGCGCTCCCCCACCTTGTGCAGCTTGAGGCGCCCGTAGCGGCCCATGGACTCGGTCACGTTGACCGGCACGTTGGGCGGCACGTCGTACTTGGCGAACCGGGTCAGCGTGCCCAGCACGTCGTCGACCGTCACCCCCGCTGCAGCGGCGTTCCACAGGGACAACGGGGTGATCCGGTAGGTGTGCACGTACTCGGGGCTCTTCACGAGCTCGGCAAAGGAGCACAGCGCGTCCCGGGCGTCCTTGAAGTGGGGCCCCATGGTCTCCAGCAGCAGGGTCTGGTCCGACTGGACGATGAGGGGATTGTCCGGCTCGTAGCGCATCCGGACTCGATAACGGGTGGCGTGCCCTTTGCCCGGCGACTGCAGGACCTCGGCGCGTGGCTGTCCGAGACCCGCCCGTTCTGGCACCCACAGCCCCTCAAGGTGCTGCCGGCCCCGTGGGAGCCGGCGCTGCCGGCGGTCTCCAGCTGGGCCCGGGCGCTGGACAGCGAGACCCTGGAGCGGATCGAGTTCGCACCCTGGCGCCACGAGCGGTGTCCCGAACTGCTCCTGGACTGGCACCGAGCCGGCGCCGAGCTCGCCGCGCTGCCCGAGCTGGCGGCCCAGACGCTGCCCTGGGGCCCCGAGGACGCCCGCTGGGTCCAGGCCCGCAAGTGGGGTCAGCTCACCCGCTTCGCCGGCACGGTCGTGCCGCTCCTGGCGCCGGTCCCCGAGGTGGTGGACTGGTGCTCGGGCAAGGGTCACCTGGCCCGCGCCCTGGCCCGGTGGAGCGGCCTGCCGGTCCAGGGCATCGAACGCCAGGCCCGCCTGTGCAGCGAGGGAAACCGGCTCGCCCGGCAGCGGGGCCTGCCCGTGACCCTGCACGTCGGAGACGTCCTGGACGCAGAGACCGCACTGCCACAGGTGCGAGGCGGGGCCCTGGTCGCGCTCCACGCCTGCGGTCCCTTGACCGACGCCGCTCTGGACCACGCCCACGCCAGCGGCGCCCAGCTCGCCGCCGTGTCCCCTTGCTGTCTCCAGGCGCTGGGCTCCGGGGCCTATCGCCCGCGCTCCCGGGCGGGACGCGCCGCGAGCCCGGGCCTGGTCCAGTCCGATCTCTACCTGGCGATGGGCGAGGAGCGGGTGGCGCCGCCGCTCCTTCGCCGACGCCGACGAACCGAGCTCGCGTGGCGCTCCGGCCTGGATCTGTTGCTCCGTGAGCGCTGCGACCGGACGGGCTGGACCCGCCTGAAGTCCCAGCCCGGGCGGACCTGGGACGGTTCCTTCGAGGCCTTCTGCCGGAGCCAGGACGGCTTCGAGGACATCGTCCTGCCGGAGAACGTGGACTACGCGACCTATGAGGCCCGAGGCTGGGACCGCAGCCTCACCGCCCGGGCGCTGGGCATCCCCCGGGGTCTGTTCCGGCGCCCCATCGAGGTCTGGGTGGCCCTGGACCGCGCCCAGAGCCTGGCCGAGCGGGGCTGGGAGGTGACGGTGGGCGCGTTCTGCCCGCCGGACATCACCCCTCGAAACGTGCTGCTGATCGCCAGGCGTTGATCAGGCGGCAAGCCCCTCGATCCGGGCTGCCTCGCGATCGAGCTGCCGGCCCATCACGCGCTTGAAGGCCGGCGGGACCAGGGCCAGCAGGATCATGCCCGGGTAGCCGGTGGGCAGGGTCGGGGCGGCCTCGAAGTGCCGCAGCAGCGGGTAGGGGCGGGCCGGGTGCGCGTGGTGGTCGCTGTGGCGGGTGAGCTCGAACAGCAGCACCCGGCCCAGCGGGTGGTTGCTGTTCCAGGAGTGGGCCGGTCGTACCCGCTCGTGGCGGCCGCTCTCCAGAACATCCCGCTGGAGGCCGTAGTGCTCCAGGTAGTTCACCGTCTCCAACAACAGGATGCCGATCAGCGACGCCACGAGCCAGCAGCCCAGGGCGACCGGACCCAGCACCAGGCCCACGGCGGCCATGGCGACGCCCTGAATGACCGTGTAGCGGACCATCTCGTTGTCCCAGGTCAGGCGGCGCCGACCCTTGCGCTGCAAGCGGCCGTTCTCGAGGCCCCAGGCGCTGCGGTAGCCGCCGCTGATCGAGCGGAGCCAGAACCCATAGACGCCCTCGCCCAGACGGCTGGTGGCCGGGTCGTCCGGGGTCGCCACCCGCTGGTGGTGGCCGCGGTTGTGCTCGATGAAGAAGTGCAGGTACAGCGTGGTGAGCAGCATGACCTTGGACAGGAAGCGATCGGTCGGATCCTGACGGTGTCCCAGCTCGTGGCCCAGGTTGATGCCCAGTCCGCCGCACAGCAGCCCCACGCTGACCGTGGCGCCGGCCAGGT
>Ga0114932_10005057_pt1 | contig 11910 bp, 14 predicted proteins | sample 2SBtaG_2_FD_87286 | JGI IMG/M metagenome (GOLD analysis project Ga0114932, IMG submission 87286) | Deep subsurface microbial communities from Kolumbo volcano to uncover new lineages of life (NeLLi) - 2SBTROV12_ACTIVE470 metaG | ecosystem: Environmental > Aquatic > Marine > Volcanic ... | reverse complement strand
TAGTGCTACTTGGACTACAAGACTATACACATTTTTACAAAAAACACTTGAACATGAAGGTATAACTATTACAACACCTCAATCAGGTATAACATCATCACAACAAACTGAGGTAAACACAGCGACAGCTAAAACAAGCACAACCAATAACATTTATTTAACTCAGTCAGGTAGTGGTTTAGATTTAGACATAGTGCAAGATGGTGATAACAATTTAATCATAGGTTCTGATTTAACAACCGCAGGTTCTATTCAAGGTGATAATAATGAGATAACACTTACACAAAAGAACAATAATAATGTTTTAGGTATTGATGTAAATGGCAATACGAATGATGTAGATATATGGCAAGATACAGATCAGAGAGCAGTGGTAAATATAACAGGTGCCTCAAATACCTTAGACCTCGAACAATTACATCTAAATAATAATGGAGATCATTTCTCAAAAGTGACAATCAATGGTAATAGTAATTCAATTACCATAGATCAGAAAGAGACAGGCAATAAGATATTGTTTCTAGATGTAGATGGATCAAATAATGTGCAAGTAGATCAAAAAGGCACAGGTAGTCACTTTTTAGATATTAACCTGACAGATAGTCATACCGTAGATGTGACGCAAGATGGTTCTGGTAGTCATGACGCAAAGATACATCTAAGTGGTAATCCTTCATCTGTCACACTAACACAAGATAGTAGCAACGATCAAAACTACTACCTAGAACAAAACTGCTCAAGTGCAAGTTGTTCGGCAACGGTAACACAAAACTAATGATAAAAGAATATTTGAAAATTATAGGTCTAGGAATATTAGCAGCTATCTTTCATTGGAAGACTATAGCGTTTTATATTTTTTGTGTTTATATCTTTTTTATAATGTTATTAGAACAAGGTATAATCGCTGCCATGTGTGTTATACCTGTGGCATATTTTCTCAAATTACTAGGTAAGTGGTTATGAAATATATAACACACTGGACATTTGCATTTGTAACCTTATTTGTATTAACATTTATAGGTGTTAAAGACCCACAAATAAAAGAAGTATTAAGATTAAAATCATTTGACTTTTTACTACAATCAGAAACAAAAGAAATATCAAAAGACATAGCAGTCATTGCCATAGATGAAAAGGCAATAGAGAAGTATGGTCAATGGCCTTGGAAAAGAGACGTATTAGCAAATGTAATAATTGAGTTAAGAGAAAAGGGTGCTGGTGTCATAGTATTACCTATGCTGTTTAGTGAACCTGACAGACTAGGTGGGGATTTAGACTTGACAAACGTATTAGAATATGGTATAGTGATATCTCAAATAGGCACTAATCAGATAAACAAGAATGGTGTGCCAAGAGGTGTTGCAAAAGTAAATGATCCATTACCTTTCTTATTTGAATGGGGTGGTATGTTAGGTCCTATACCTGAGTTTCATATTGCAAGTGGTGTTGGTGTATCAAATACAGCACCAGAAGTAGATGGTGTTGTAAGAAGAATGCCATTATTAATGAAAATAGGTGAAGACATTTATCCTGCTATGGCAATAGAAGTAATAAGAGTTGCCATGGGTGCACCAAGTTATCAAGTCAAATCAGGTGAAGCAGGTGTGATTGCAATGAGAGTGCCTGGTTATCCTATTATTAATACAGACGCAAATGCTAGAATATGGTTAAGATGGAATAAACAGTATCCTACAATATCACTTGCAGAATTAGATAAAGCAAATGTAGAAGGTAAAACTGTAATCATAGGTATGAGTGCAGAGGGATTAGGTGGTGTTATTGCAACACCAGTAGGTGAGAGATATGCTTACGAACTAACTGCTTCTACACTAGATACCGTATTACAAGGTAAACAAATAATAAGAACAGACATAATGCCTTTGATAGAACTTGCAGTTGCTTTTGTAGCAGGTCTAGTTTTAATTATACTTACAAGATTTACAGCATATTGGATTGTTGCAGCTGCTATGATATTTGGTTGTGTAGGCACGATAGTATATTCTAACTTTTTCTTTCAACAAAAATTAATGTTGATTGATCCTAGTTGGATATTCATAACAATTATATTTGTAGGACTACATAGTATCTTCAATAGATTTGTATTAGAGTTTAAATTAAAACAACAGATAAGAAAACAGTTTGAAAAATATCTAGACCCTAGACAGGTGGCAATACTAGTCAAGAATCCTGAGAAGTTAAAACTAGGTGGCGAGAGAAAAGAGATGTCTTTCTTGTTTATGGACATTGTAGGATTTACACCTATCTCTGAATACTACAAGAACAAGGATGATCCTGAGGGTCTTGTCGCTGTCATTAATGACTATCTAAATCGTATGAGTAAGATAGTATTAAAGAATGGTGGTACAATTGATAAGTACATGGGTGATTGTATTATGGCATTTTGGAATGCACCACTTGATTGTCCTAATCATGCTGAAATGGCAGTCAAAACATCTATCGAGTGTGCTGAGGAGACAGACAAGATAAAAGCAGAATTTAAAGCAAAAGGCCTACCTGATATCAACATAGGATCAGGTGTCAATACAGGTGTCTGTATTGTAGGTAATATGGGTAGTGAGATGAGACTGGACTATTCTGTTATTGGTGACGCAGTAAATCTAGCTGCAAGACTAGAAGCACAAACAAGAAACTACAAAGATGAAAACGGCAAGGTAACACCTACATTATATTCATCATATACACAAGAAAAACTAGAAAATATCAAATCAGTAGAAGTAGATAAGATCAAAGTCAAAGGCAAGGAAGAATTAATTACTATCTATAAACCTATATAAATAGTAGTATGGCAACGGTATTTGATAAGATATTAGATAGTACAACTGGTAGAAAATCATATGACTGGTACAAGAAAAAAGTAGCAGCGATGACAACACCAAGTGCTAGAACTTTGATTAATCAAGGAAAAGCAACATTAAGACCTAAATATGGTGTCATGAATTTGTTTGGTTATGACCCTAAACATAAAGACAAATTGCCATACTATGATGTATTTCCTTTGATCTTTCCTCTAGAACCTGCAAAGGGTGGTTTTATAGGTCTAAATTTTCACTATCTAAAACCAGGTGCAAGAGTAGCATTTCTAAGAAGTTTAGCAAATACTACAAGTAATAAAAAATATGATAAGACAACAAGATACAGAATTAATTGGCGAAATAATTTATACATGAGAAAGACAGCAAAACATTATTTGTTTAGTCAAGTGAGATCATCATTTTTAAACATAACAGCAGATGAGATGGCAATTGCAATATTTCTACCTGTTGCAAGATTTAAGAAAGGCAGTCCTTACTAATGGCAATTTTTAGAGGCGGTAAAAGAATAGGACCATTTGACATACGAGGTGGTATATCAAGAGGCGATTTAAAATCTAGTGCATATCACAAGACAGATAGAGATCCTAGATTTAAACAAAGAGCAAATACTGATAATACTATCGGTCGTTTCAGAGCGGCTATGGCTTCGGCAGAAGGTTATGCTAGACCATCAAGATATGCTGTCAGAATATTTCCGCCATCAGGATTATTACAAGCAGTTAAAAATCAAAACAACACCACAAGTAGAGGTGGCACTAATTATGAGCAAGCGATGTACACTGGCTCAGGACAGGTTGACATAAAATATAATGCTGGCGTGTTGAACTCTCTAACTAATACAATAGGTAGACAGATCAATATACATTGTGATAGTGTTTCTATGCCAGGTAGAGATTTACAAGCACAAGATGTGCAGTATGGCACAGACGTAAAAAGACAACAGGTTCAAGCACATACATATGATGGTAATATAGAAGCGACCTTCTATGCAGACAAGTATTTAAGAGAGAGACATTTTATGGAGATGTGGCAAAATATGTGTGTTGATCCTGTGTCACATACAGCAGGTTATTATGATGAATATGTTGGTAAAATGCATATATATCAATTAGGATCAGATACAGAGGTAAACAGAGATATGCCTACCTATGCTATTGAAGCATTAGATGTGTATCCTGCTACAATAGGTTCAGTAGAATATGCTTATGGTAAAGCAAACGAAGTCGCTAGAGTGACAATAGGTTTCGCATATAAACAATGGCGTAATATGGGATCAGAGACTTCAGGTATAGACTTTGGTCATGCTCAACAAGCACCTGCTATGATAAAAACTAGAACACCTGGTATAATAGACAGATTACCACCTAGTCTAAAACAAGCAGGTAAAAATATATTTCAACAAGGAAGAACGGTATGGAATCCTATAGGAAGAATATTTAACGGAAAGGTATTCCCACCATTTACATAATTTTATATAATAAGGAGGATAAATTATGGCACTACCTAAACTGACAACTCCAACTTATGAGTTGGAAATACCATCAACGGATAAAAAGATCAAGTATCGACCGTTCTTGGTAAGAGAAGAAAAGATACTTATGATGGCAATGGAAAGCAAGAAAAGTGCTGACGTTGTTCAGGCTGTAAAAGATATTGTGAGTGAGTGTACTTTCAATAAAATTAGCATAGACACTATGCCTATGTTTGATATTGAATACATATTCTTGAATATCAGAGCCAAGTCTGTGGGTGAGGTATCTAAATTAAGATTACTATGTCCAGATGACAAAAAAACATATGCCGATGCTGAGGTAGATTTAACTAAGGTAGCGGTTCAAGTTGGTGACGATCATACCAACAAGATTGAGTTGGGTAATGGTACAGGTATGATTATGCAGTACCCTAGTATTGACTCATTTAAAGATACTGGTATAACAGATATAAATGCTGGTAATATGTTAGAGGTAATAGGCGCTTGTATATTACAGATATACGAAGAAGAAGGTAAGAAAGTTTATGACCCTAAAGATCAGACTAAAAAAGAGTTGACAGATTTTATTGAACAACTTAATACTAAACAGTTTAAAGATGTTCAAAAGTTTTTTGATACTATGCCAAGACTAAAACATACTATCAAAATAAAGAATCCTAAGACTAAGAAGGAAAGTGAGATAACACTAAGTGGACTAAACGATTTTTTCGGGTAGCCCTTTCACATGATAGTTTAGAGAATTATTACCATGTTAATTTTTCTCTAATGCAACATCATAATTATTCTCTCTCTGATATTGAGAATATGCTACCTTGGGAAAGGGATATATATGTTGACATGTTAATCACATATATAAAGGAAGAGAACGATAAAATTAAAAGAAGAAAACAAGGGATAGGAAATTAAAATGGCTGAAGAAAAAATAGTAGTACCATCTGATAAAAAAGAGGTATCTAAAAAAGTCGCAGTAGAATTAGAAGTTGATACATCTATCAAAGACTTAGGTCCTAATCCATATGCAAGAATTATTCATATGGCAAGGGCAGTTGATAGTTGGCGAATATTTCCAAGAATATTCATAACAACATACATTATTCTATTGTATAAATGTGTAATATGGTACATGAACCTACCGAACCCTACTATGGAACAATCTGGTTTGATATCAGTTGTTGTAGGTGCTGGGGCAGCATGGTTTGGTCTATATGCAGGAACAAGTAAAGGTAAAAAATAATGGCAGAGATGTCTTCATTAGGAACAGAGAGTTTTAACGCACCAGCGATAGTGCCTTTTAAACCTATGACACCAGTAATGGCGTCACCTGGTATGGGTGCTACAGGTAGTATGGAAAATACAAGTGGTGAGGGTCTATCTATCATGGAAAGCATGAAAGAGAGTCTTAGTGGTATGGCTGGTCCTATGGCAGCATTGACAGGTATATTTGTAATTATAAAAGAAGGTATATCAAAACTTGTTGAATTTGCAAGAGAGACATTAAATTTTGAGAAAAAACAAAATGATAGTTTAGAAGAAATGGCAGACGTGATGGCCGATGATCTAAATTTAGAAGAAACCAAATTTGACGCAGAACAAGATCAAGCAAGAATAGACTCTAGAGATCAAAATATAGAGGACAATGATTTTAAAGCAGAGGATAATGATACAACCGAGGGCGGTAGTATGTTGGGTAGTGTAAAAGGCGCTGTTGGTAAATTAAATCCTGCAAACCTAGGTGAGAAAGGTAAGATAATGTTGTTTGCTGCCATAGCAGCAGGATTATCGATTGCAGCTGCAAAGATAAATTCTGTTGTGGCTCCAGCCTTAAAAATGATAAATGAGAAGGTTGTGCCAGCATTTAAGAGAGGTATGGATGTTATACTAAAAGACATAGGGCCTGTGTTTGAAAGAGTGTTTGGTGCTCTACAAGACGCATTAGGTGGTCTAGTAGAATTAGTGCAAGGTATTTTTAATTTAGATTTTGGTAAGATAGCTTCTGGTCTTAAAAAGATATTTGTAGAGGGATTACCTAAAGCGATAAGTGCCCTAGGCACTGCTTTCTTCTCAGCAGTAGAAGGATTACTAACATTTTTAGGTGTTGATCCTGATGGCCTTGTAATGAAAAGTATAAGATTTATAAAAGAATCATTCCTTAAATTTCCTGAGAACATAGCAAATCTAATAACAGGCATATCAACTTTTGTGGTAGAGAAGTTTACAGCTGCTAAGACATTTATTACCGAAACAATACCAGAGAAATTTACAGAAATGCAGACAAAATTTATAGATGGTGTTAAGAATATAATAAGTTTTGTCGTAGACCCTATCGTGGAGTTGAAAGATAACATAGTAGAATTTGTTGATACTGGTGTTGAGAATATAAAATCAGGTGTCATAGGTGTTGTAAATAAAATAAAAGATGTATTTACTGGTTTTACAAATAAATTAAAAGGCATGGCAAACGCAGTTATAGATGTTATAAACAAGGTGCCAGGAATAGAGTTTGATAAGTTTGAGATGACACCTCTATCAACAGATATTGTGCCAACAACAGATCAAGACGCAGACTCAGCAGCTGGTGTTAAATTGGGTGACGCTGCTACAGCAGAGGAACTAGCAATGCAAGATAGAGCAAAAGCAGAGGGCGATGAAATAAGAGCAAAACAAATGCTTAACATGAGAATGTCAGACATGGGAACATACTATGGTTTCTATAACAATCCATATAACACAAAAGATTACTTTAGAGATAAATCACAAATAGGAGCAGATAGAGCTCTAGAGGGTGATATGCTTGATGAGGGTTTTGTAGATCAAAAAATTGCTGAAAGTGTAGCAAAATCACAAGCACTTAGAGCACAAGGATTATTATTACCTGACGCTGAGAGAGCATTGGCTGCATTTGAAAAAGCAAACGCAATGCCACCTACTGTTATAGCAAATAGCAACAGACAAGGTGATAGTATAAATCAAACTCAGATATCAGCAAGTGAATTATCTAGTGAACACTCAGATATAACGGCAAAAACTTTAGCAAACGCTATAGATTAATGTTAGAGAAGATATACTATAAAGTATTTGAATTTATTGTATTAGGAATAATGCTTGCATTTTTTGGATTATATGTTATATATCTATTCATAGAGATGATTATCCTTTCATTTGTAGATGTTTTTCGGTCCATATATCGAAAGTAATATCTCTCTCATCACACCATTTACGAGCAGACGCAAACTTATCACGATTCATCTGATAGGTCTTTGCCTCATACAATACCGTTGATCTTTTTTTACCTCTACCACCGACAGGTGGTCGCAAGTCTTTTGTAGGTTTAACCTCAATTAAGTGTGTTTTCAACTTACCGTTCTTATCTTTTACTTTGATTAAGAAGTCAGGAAAATATCTACGCACCTTTTTAGTAGCAGTATCATAATAAGGTATAGATACCTCTTCACTTGCCCATGCTATTATACTAGGATTATTATCAAAGTATTTCATACACCTACGTTCCCACATTGAGCGGTAGACTATATTTGTGCTGTCGCCTATGTATTTGCTAGAGTTTTGAGGTGTAAACTTACCTTTGTATTTTATTGATCTTTCGTTCATAACATATAAATAGTAATATAACTATTTAGAAGGAAACAATGGGAAATCTATTCAACTCACTAAACAAATTAAAGACCAATATTTTTGGTGGCCCTGGTAACACAGGTAAGACTGATCCACCAGCTTCAAGAGTTGCCAAACTAGGTATAAAAAATACACCTACAAGTAAACTTGAAGTAGATCCCATGTCATTTGCTTCATTTTCATATCCTCGTGACGTGACCAACAATGTCAACAATGGTCACTATATGCTGTTCTATGTCAATGTGCAGAATAGGTCTAAGTTTCAATACACAAATCCTTACGGCACATCATTAGCAACAACAAAACAGGTAGAGGTCGTTGAGTTTGTATCAGCAGGCCATCCCACAGAGCCACCTGTAAGAAAGACAAAAATTATTGATGTCAAGGGTATGAATCAAGGCGAAAAGGTATACTATCAGAATAGAGCAAAGAAAGCAAGTGAGATAGGTAATGTATATGGCACAGTAAACTCTATTAGTAGAGACATAGGTGTCAATCTAAAATCGGGCATAAGAAATGTAAAAGAGAGAAACGGTATTGGTGCAAAAGCAAAGACCACAACAAGAATATCTGACTCTGTTGCGATATATCTGCCACCAAATGTACAGGATACTACAACAGCGACATACAACGAAATGGCTACAGGTGTTTTAGGTTACGCAGCTGCAGGTGGTCTAGACTTTACTAAATTTATGTCAAATCAAGACTACGAGGGTGCAGCCAAGGCACTTACAGGTAGTCTAGCAGGTTTTGCTACAGAAGCAGCAAAAAGAGCAGCTGCAGGTATAGCAGAAGCACTTGCTGGCGCAGAGGGTGCTACACAGTTAGCAAATAGAATATTTGGTCAAGCAGACAATCCTTACATGGAGGTGTTATTTGAGACTATGGGTGTAAGAACATTTACATATAACTTTACGTTTGCGCCTAAAAATCAAGAAGAAAGAGATGATGTACAGGCAATCATACAATTGTTTAGATTTCATATGTCACCTGAATTACAAGGGGCGCAAAGTAGATTCTTGACCCTACCATCTGAGTTTGATATCCACTACATGTACGTAGCAAAAGATGGCACAAACTCTGAAAATGATTACTTTAACAGAATATCAACGTGTGTGTTAGAAAATGTTAGTGTTGATTATACACCAGGTGGTGTTAAGACGTTTGCAGATGGCTCACCTACGCAGATAACAATGGGTCTGACATTTAAAGAAACAGAAACATTAACTAAAGAGAAAGTAAACGCAGGATATTAATCATGGCATATTTTAGTAGATTTCCCTTAATGGTTTATGATGTCAAGAACAATGACAATTACAAACTATTACCAGACATACTTAGACGTGTCAAGATAAGACAAAAGATAAACAGCTCTACAATGCTGTTTGACAAGTATGATGTAAAAGAGGGCGAGAGACCAGAGGACATTGCGTTTAAATACTTTGGTGATCCAGAATTACATTGGATAATATTAATGACAAATGATGTGACAGACAGATATTATCAATGGCCGATGTCACAACCACAGTTTGCTGAGTTTCTAACAGATAAGTACGGCGCAGGCAATGAGGATGCTATTCATCATTACGAGATTACAAAAGATAGTGGCAACACAAGTAGCAAAGGACCTAGTGACTACTCGCATTTAGTAGAGGTCAACTCAGACACAGACAACGCTTCAAGCATATCTAACAGAGAATACGAAGAAAGATTACAGGACAAATACAGACAGATCAAGTTATTGGATAGCAGATACATAACAGATTTTGTAGATGAGTTTAATAATTTGATAGCAGGATAATATTATGGCAGTGATAAAACATCCAGACACAGCTGATAAGGCGGGTGATTATAATCTCTCACATATTGATCTCATAAATCATAGAGGTGAGATAATTGACCTTAAATATATTGTTATTGAGTTAAACATATACGAGTCAATCTTCAAGAACGCAGTCACAGGATCAATAGTAATAACAGACGCAAAAAATCAGATGGGAAGACTAGAGGTGCAGGGTCTAGAGCGTATAGCATTTAAGTTATTCTCGCCAGGCACAAATCATGCAGAGGATCAGGTAGATGCCAGCGTAGAGACAGGCGAGCCATTTCACATATACAAGATTACAGATAGAAAACAGGTAAATCAAGGTTTATTGGTGTACACATTACACTTTGCAAGTCGTGAGTTTATGAGAAATATACGAACAAAGGTCAGTCAAGCGTACAAGGGCAGACCTGATTCAATGGTACAATCAATATTAAAAGATCCTGAGTATCTAGACACAAGAAAGAAACTAAAATACGAGAAGTGTGCTAACAATGATAAGTTAGTTATACCCAATATGAAACCCTTTGACGCAATAAACATGATTGCTAAACACGCTTTGCCAGACAAATCAGAGGGTGTGGGTTACTATTTCTACGAGACTGTCAAGTCGTTTCATTTTCGTAGTTGGGAGAGTATGGTAAGCAGTCAGGGAAAGAATCCTAGACCTGTAAAACAGACCTTCTACTACATGCCACTAAAATATAAGGATGACGCAGTAGGCAATAAGATACAACATGACTTTCAATCTGTACAGGAGTATAGATTTATAAACAATTTTCATGATGTCGCTGCAAATACAGCACTAGGCACATACGGCCATAGGGTTACATCATACAATCTATATGCAAAACAAATTATAGAATCAGACTATCACTATCACAATTTCTTTGATAGCACAAAACATACAGACTTTGAAGATAGTTATAGAGACGCAGGCAAGACCGCTATCGCAGAAAGTCCTGTTGATTATGATAATCAAAAGGGTGTATCAGACTATCCAGAATCAAGAACATCATTATTACCTACAACACAATACCTACACAATGACGCTGCAGGTGCAGGGTATGGCGTTGACGTGTTTGGCGAAAGTGCATTAAGAGGTCAAGAGGTCAGTCAACTAAATCAGGTAATACATGGCACGACACTTAAACTAATTGTAAAGGGTCAATCATACCTAGAACCAGGTGATCTAATAGAGTTTGCATTACGACCTGTTGACGCAGATAAGGTTGATGTAGAAGAGGATTATCGATACGCAGGGCAGTATGTCATCACAAAGATAAGACATAGAATCGCAGAGGATGTTTATACAATGGTACTTGAATGTGCTAAGGACTCAATTGCAAATCCTATTGCACCAGGCGATCCTAATCACGTGGCCGCAAAAGAACGAGGCGATCTAGAGGATATACATAACAACATGGCACACATAGGGTATAACAGACATAGTTAATCCCTCAGAGTTTACGAGATTTTTCCAGAGAGGACATAAATAGTACCATATGAAATACCTAACAATAATTCTAATAGTTCTACTCACAGGTTGCAGTAAGGCACCAGACGTACTTACAAAGATACTTAGTATGGCCGCAGAAAAGAAGGAACAAGAGAAGGTATTAACACCTAGCGAGAAAGAATTAATCAAAGACGCAGACGAAAAAGAATGGGAGAAAGCAACAGATGACAGTAAGTAGGGATGACGTATTAGTATTAACCGAAGAAGTAAAATGCAGTAAATGTAATTGTGATTGTCATTGTGATAGTGAAATGCATGTACTAACAGATGATCTAGATAGGGGTGGTCCTTGTACATGTGACGACTGCCAGTGCAAAAAAGCGTAGGTTTTTTACTATATAATACAATGGGTTATTGCAGTAAACATATAATATAATAGTGAAGTGTAGATACCAGCAGAGGGTATTTAAATGCCGTTTATCACGGATTCCGTTGTGGACTTAATTTGCAGGGTATCGAAGCAGGAATAAAAAACAACTGAGAGGATTTTTATGAATTTTGTAGCAAATGTACCTTATATCAAATGTTATGTAAAGAAGGAGTATCTCTATGACCTTACGAAGGGTCATGGTGAGTTTGAGGAGTGTGTACTGATAGCCGTCAAGTCCAT
>Ga0114932_10005055_pt1 | contig 11912 bp, 11 predicted proteins | sample 2SBtaG_2_FD_87286 | JGI IMG/M metagenome (GOLD analysis project Ga0114932, IMG submission 87286) | Deep subsurface microbial communities from Kolumbo volcano to uncover new lineages of life (NeLLi) - 2SBTROV12_ACTIVE470 metaG | ecosystem: Environmental > Aquatic > Marine > Volcanic ... | reverse complement strand
CAACAGGTATTTGATTGTCTTTTGCGTATTTGACATAATCTCTTACGGCTAAAAAATAATCTGGATAACCAAGGTCCTTTATTACGTCAAGTTCCTTCTTCAGCCTTTCCTTAGCCTCGTTAATGTTTTTTTTATATCTTTTTTGCAAACCTTCTTCTGCCAATTTCTCCAAATATTCACTGGAGCTTTTGTAGTTTTTTGGAATTTCAACAATTGGAAAAATTGGATTTGGGTTTGAAAAAACCTCTGAAAAATCTTCAACCATATCACTTACAAGGTTGGTGTTTTCTACACATTCAGGATTTTCCTTGAAAAGATCCAACATCTCAGACTCTGTTGCTAGATGAAGATTTGGCCATTTTGCCCTAAACCTATCAGGATCATCTATCAATCGGTTGCTTCTTATCGCAAGAAGCAAATCCTGAACCGAGTGGTCCCCTTTTTTTAAGAAATGAACATCATTTGTTGCAACAACCTTTATTTCTTGTTTTTTACCATATTCAAATAACTGCTTTGCAATAATCTCTTCTTCCTCTATTCCGTGATTCATTACTTCAAGAAAAAATCTATCTCCAAAAACCTCCTTGAACCAATCAATTCGATTTTTAGCATGAGTTAGATTCCCATCAACAATTGCTTTTGACAAAATCCCCTGAATGCACCCAGAAAGAACTATTATCCCTTCATTCCTTTCTGCAAGCCAGTTTAAATTTATTCTGGGGTTTCTATAAAAACCTTCTAAATGAGCTTTTGTGGTCAGTTTTGAAAGGTTTGAATAACCTTTTTTATTCATTGCTAATAAAGTAATATGATTTGTTTTTTTAGTATCTTTACCCCTGTCATCAAACTCAAAATCATCATATACATAAGCTTCACATCCTATAATCGGCTTCAAGCCTATCTTTTTCGCCTCTCTAACAAAAGAAGGAACTCCGTACATGACCCCATGGTCAGTAATTGCAATTGAATTTTGTCCACATTCTTTTGCATAAGTTAAAATTTCTTTAGGAGAACACACTCCATCTAAAACAGAATACTCAGTGTGCAGGTGAAGATGTGAAAAAGACATGATTAATAATACTAACATATGAAAAATAATCTAAAAATATATCTTTGCTTATTGGTAGGTTTTTTGTCTTTTCAAGAACAAAAGATAGAAAGCACTTTTGAAATCTTAGGGCCATGGGGGCAAGGTCTTGAAATTAAAGATTTAAATTGGCTAGACAATGAAAATATAGTATTTTTAGAAGAGAGCCCCTCTCCGCCGTTTGGAGAAAAAGTTAAATTGCTCAACATAAGAAGAAATGGAATTTTTTCATCTCTAGACCCCTTAGGAAGAATCCTTAAAATAAACAATGGCAACATACTGTGGAAACAAAAGACACTTGCGGGTCCAACAGTGTTGTGGTATGGCAAAAGCGGCAAAGAAAAAATTCTTGCAGAATCTCAAACTGATATCAAAAAAGATGAAATTTCATTGACTGAATCAGGAAAACTCTGGATAAGAGGGTGGGTTGATAATGAAACCTACTTAATTGACAATGATTTCAAGATATCGAAAAGTGCATATGACAATATTTATTATCTTGAGGAAGGAAAAATAAAAAGGACAGTTGGTAATGGTGAGATTGAAACAATCTACCAAAATGAAGACCCCCTTGCAAAAATATCAAACTTCGCTATTGACAAAAAAGCCAACATTCTCATTCTTGAAAACAAAGATGGCTTAAGTCGCCTCTCACTTGCAAAGAGCAACTCTGGAATAGACATTATTGTTGACTGGACAAAAGAATACACAATAGGGATATATGGTGGGGAAAACCTCGGATGGAGAATGAACCCCAAAAACATGGCCTCAAGGAAACAACAATTTTGTACCTTTTTAAATTTTGTTTTTATCGAAAAAAAATGCTTTACTCCAACAGACAGTCATTTTCTACAAGTTTACCAATGGTCTTTAAAAGAGAACCTTTGGATCAATTCATTAATCGACGTAAAGGCAAATCAAATAAACCTTGTTAAGTGGGATGTTGAAAATAACAAATTTCAAATAATCGCAAAAATGGATAAACTTAAAAGCCTGTCAATTAGCCCTGATAATAAAAAAATTGCCGTGACATCAACAACCCATAAACAGCACTGGAATTGGGATATATTTGTTTTGAACTTAGATTAGTTTTAATATATAATCTAGAAAATCGTAGCATTCACCCAAATACAAGAGTGAATGCATCTCTGATTTAATATGGAAAATATGGAAAAAAGCTCTTTACCAAAATTACAATCCACATACGGATTTGATGATGTTTCAATACTTCCAGGAATGAGCACCTTGGACCCCAGAGATGTTGATACTTCAGTCAAGATAGGCAATTCAAAACTTAAAATTCCAATAATTGCTAGCGCCATGGACTCTGCAGTTGATGTTGTTTTTGCGGAAAAATTATCTAGAACAGGCTCTATGGGAGTTTTAAATCTTGAAGGACTGCAAACAAAATACGAAGACCCTTCGAAGGTTTTCAAGAAGATCACTTCTTGCAATTCCAAAGAAGCTATAAAAATGATTCAAGAAGTCTACTCTGAACCAATAAAAGAAAATCTAGTGTCCCTTAGGGTTAAAGAGCTCAAGGAGAAAGGCATTGATGCAGCAGTAAGCGTTACTCCCGCAAATGCAAAAAAAATAGGGTTTCTAGCAAGAGAAGCAGGCGCTGATTTGATTTTTATCCAAGCAACTGTAATCAGTTCTCAACACAGAGGAGAAATATCTCTGGACATAAAGAAATTCATAGAAGAAATAGAAATTCCTGTAATCTTGGGTAACTGTGTCACTGAAAATACTGCATATGAGCTAATGAAAACAAATCCTGCAGGAATACTCGTCGGAATTGGTCCTGGTGCAGCCTGCACAACAAGAGCTGTCACAGGTGTTGGCGTTGGTCAAGTTACAGCAACAATGTCTTGCTGTATCGCTAGAAAAAGATATTTTGAAGAAACAGGTAGATATATTTCAATAATTACAGATGGAGGAATGAGGAAAGGGGGAGAGATATCAAAAGCTATTGCCTCTGGGGCGGATGCTGTAATGTTGGGAAGTTGCTTCAGCGGGCTCAAAGAAACTCCTGGAGAGGGATACCATTGGGGAATGGCAACACAAGATCCAAATCTTCCCAGAGGAACAAGGGTTTCTGTTAAAAATATGGTTGATTTGGAAAAATTATTTTTTGGACCTAGTGACAGGGATGATGGAACTTTGAATCTTGTAGGAGGTTTGAAAAACTCCATGGGTATGGTTGGAGCGATAAACATAAAAGAAATGCAAGAAGCAAGTGTAGTTCATTGCCCCTCTCTTAAAGATGAAGGCAAACATTATCAATTTGTAGATGGTGTTGGCCAGGCCAAATGAACAATAAAGAAAAAATCCAGCCAATTGATGATTCGATTATTATTCTTGACTTTGGAGCACAATATGCAAGGCTTATCGCAAGAAGAATAAGAGAAAAAAATATTTATTGTGAAATAAAACCATATGACACACCTGCTGAAGAAATACAAAAAATATCTCCAAAAGCAATAATTCTTTCAGGAGGCCCTGAATCCGTCCATGAAAAAGATTCTCCAAAGATAGACAAAAAGATTTGGGGGCTAAATATTCCAATGCTTGGAATATGTTATGGAATGCAATTGATAGCTAATGAAATGGGTGGTAACGTAGAGCCTGGAAAAAAGAGCGAATATGGAAGCACTCAAATTGAAGTTTTAGAAAAAGAAAAACTGTTTGAAGGCCTTGAAAAAGAACTGATATGCTGGATGAGCCATAAAGATTTAGTAAAAAAACTACCAAAAGGATTCAAAGTGTTAGCAAGGTCAAAAAACATACCTATTGCATCTTTTGGAAATGAAGAAAAAGGCCTGTATGGAATTCAGTTTCATGCAGAAGTAACCCATACAGTATGGGGAAAGGATCTGATTGAAAACTTTGTTTCAAAGATAGCAAAATGCAATAAAACATGGACGCCAGAATCAATAAGCAAAATGGCCGTAAGAAACATCAAAAAAGAAGTTGGGTCCCATAAAGTTCTTTGCGCTCTTTCGGGAGGCGTTGACAGTGTAACAACAGCGGTACTAATCCATAAAGCTATAAAAGACAATTTAACATGTGTTTTTATAGATCATGGACTTTTAAGGAAGGGAGAAAGGGACGAGGTAGAAAATGCTTTCAAATTCTTCAACATAGAACTTCATGTAATAGATGCTTCCGAAATGTTTTTAACAAAACTAGAAGGAGTAACAGATCCAGAGAAAAAAAGAAAAATAATTGGAGAATGCTTTATAAGAGTTTTTGAAAAATTTGCAAAAGAAAGACAAGATATCAAATATCTGGCACAAGGAACACTTTATCCAGATGTAATTGAATCTTTTGACCCAAAGGGAGGGCCAAGCTCAACTATAAAAACCCACCACAATGTTGGCGGACTGCCAGAAAAAATGGACTTTAAATTAGTAGAACCTTTGAGGTATTTTTTCAAAGATGAAGTGAGGAAAGTTGCACTCGAAATAGACATCCCTGAAGATATGGCTTACAGGCAACCTTTCCCTGGTCCTGGACTTGCAATAAGGGTGATTGGAGAAATCACAAATGAAAAAATAAAAATCCTGCAAGAAGCTGATGAAATAGTCAGAAAAGAAATAGAAGGGACAATCCTAGATGAAGAAGTTTGGCAGTATTTTGCAGTCTTGACAGACTTGAAAACTGTAGGGGTCATGGGGGATGGAAGAACCTATGAGCACTTGTGCGCAATTAGAGCGGTAACAAGCGTTGATGGGATGACTTGTGACTTTCCTGAACTCCCCTGGAGTTTAATAAGAAGAATGTCTAACAGGATAATGAACGAAGTAAATGGGATAAATCGCTGTGTTTATGATGTCTCCACAAAACCGCCTTCAACAATTGAGTGGGAATAAAAATAAAAAATGATCTGCATAAAAACTAAAATACCAGAAGAAATCTGCAACATCGATGATGAACTTAAAGCAATTTACCATAGCAAAAGTTCAATATGCATTTGGATATTTGAAACCAGAAAAGACAGGAATGAATTCATGAATGAAACTGTTGGAATGATGAAAGATGATAGAGAAAAACACTATAAAGCTTTTTATGTATAGAATGACTGCTGGAGTCAAAAAACAAATCGTTGCGGCACGATATTTCCGCAAAGCCGCCATCAAACATCAAATGGGAGTAAAAGTTCTTAGAGAAAACCATGAATAAGCTTGGAAAAATCCTTTTCTCAAAAGAGGAAATCGAAAACAAGGTCAAGGATATTGCAAACAAAATAGATGATGACTACCAGGGGAAAGAAATTTCTTTTATCGTTGTCCTTAAGGGAAGTTTCATTTTTGCTTCAGATTTAATAAAAAATATAAAGACCAATTGTGAAATAGACTTTTTAGCAACTTCATCCTTTGAAGGAACAAGCTCAACTGGCCAAGTTCAAATAAAAAAAGACCTTGACATCTCGATTGAAAGCAAACATGTAATAATTATTGAAAATATAGTTGACACCGGACTTACATTGAATTATTTGAAAAAAATAATTCTTGCAAGAAACCCTGCCTCTGTAAAGATAGTTTCCTTGTTGGAGAGAAAAGCCAATAGGGTTAAAGGTGTTCAAATTGACTACTCCGGGTTTCAGATAAGGGATGACTACCTTGTTGGATACGGGTTAGACATTAATCAAAAATTTAGAAATTTAGAAGAAATAAGAAATCTTGAAAAAGTGAGGAAATAATATGGAAAAAAAACCAACAGAAGAGAAGCCAAAGGCAGAAGAGAAAAAATCAGTAAAGCTAACCAACAGAAAGGGAGTTGTTGACCTGACTGATAGACACGGGTTCATAAGGGTCGACAGGTGGAAGCAAAGTAGTGATGATGTTTTTATTCCTCAGTTGATTAAAAATAAATTCAAACTCAAAACTGGTGATGTTGTTGAAGCAAAAATAATCCCTCCAAGAAAAATGAGGAAAGAGAAACATGCGGCAATCTCAGATATTGTTTCTATCAATGGCTCATCTTCACCAAGAGATTACATGAAAAAAAGAAAAGCGTTTGAAAAATTGACTCCAATATACCCAAATGAAAGAATTAGACTTGAAACGACACCCTTAAAAACAACAGCAAGAATAATTGACATCATTGCTCCAATTGGACTTGGGCAAAGGGCATTAATCGTTTCTCCGCCAAAAGCTGGAAAAACGACAATCTTGAAAGACATAGCTGACTCAATTTCGCAAAATCATCCAAAAGTAGAATTATTTGCATTGCTAATTGACGAAAGGCCTGAGGAAGTTACAGATTTTGAAAGATCTATAGAGGGAGAGGTTATATCAAGTACATTTGATGAAAGACCGGAAAATCATACCCATGTTGCTGAACTGGTTATAGAACATGCAAAAACCTTAGCGGAGCAAGGCAAAGATGTTGTCATACTTCTAGACTCTATAACTAGATTAGCCAGGGCATACAACCTGACTGTAAGCTCAAGCGGAAGAACCTTGTCCGGAGGACTTGATCCTGCAAGTTTATATAAGCCAAAAAGGTTTTTTGGATCAGCAAGAAACATAGAGAATGGAGGGTCTTTGACCATAATTGCTACAGCGCTTGTTGACACAGGATCAAAACTGGATGACATCATATATGAAGAATTTAAAGGAACAGGAAATCTGGAAGTTCATCTTGACAGAGGCCTAGCAAACAGAAGACTATACCCAGCTGTAGATATAAATAAATCCTCAACAAGGCATGAAGAACTTCTTTACCAGGAAGAGGAATTAAGAAAAATATGGAAGTTAAGGAGAATGCTTTCCTCTTTAGATCCAGTAGAAAGCCTAGAGGTTATGCTCAATGGAATAAATAGCCATAAAACAAATGTCGAATTCTTAGAAGGAGAAGAGTTAAACAGAAACACTGGTAATATAACTTTTTAATGGATGACAGAGACAAAATTCGCTATGAAGTTTCAATTGTTGATACGATAAGCGAATATACAAAATTAAAAAAGAGTGGTTCAAGCTGGACAGGGCTTTGCCCTTTTCACAATGATAAGAATCCATCATTTTCCGTAAGCGAAGAAAAGGGGCTTTATAACTGTTTTTCATGTGGGGCATCTGGGGACATATTTAAATTTATACAAGAAAAACAAAATTTAGAATTTTCTGAAGCTCTAATATACCTTGCAGAAAAACACAATATAGAACTAACGTATAGAAAATCAGACTCAACAAGCAAGTCAGATTATCAAATTCTTGAAGACCTTAATGCTTGGGTTGTAAAGATATTCAAAGATACAAATTATGGAAAAAGATTTAGAAACTACATGGAAAAAAGAGGATTTGAAGCAGAATGGTGTGTTGACCAAGGGATTGGAGCCTGGCTTCCTCAAGGAGACTTATTCAAGGAATACATCAAAAAGAAAAAAATGGATAAAAAAATCTTTATTGACCTTGGGGTTATAAAAAAATCTAATCCAGAAAAAAAATACCAAAATGATTGGGAGTATTTTGCTGAAAGAGTCTCTTTCCCAATAAGAGATTCCCTTGGAAGGATAAGAGGATGGTCAGCAAGAACCCTCGATAACAAAAATCCAAGAAAATATGTAAACTCGCCAAATTCATCTATTTTTAAAAAAAGTGAACTTTTGTACAACTGGCATAATGCAAGAAAGGACAAAGGGCCTTTGATACTGTGCGAAGGACAAGCTGATGTTTTAAGGTTTGAAAAAGAAGGCATAGGAGGTGCTGTTGCACCATTAGGGACAGCCTTTTCAGAGAATCAAGCCTTCATGGTTAAAAGAGTCAAGAATGAAGCAATTATAGTAATGGACGGAGATGAAAAAGGGGTGATGGCAGCAAACAAAGCAATTGGAACTTTTTTAAAGGCAGGAATCGAGCCCTTGGTTGTAATTCCTCCCGAAGGCAAGGACCCTGATGAATGGCTGAGAGAGGAAGGCAGGGAAGGGTGGACAGCTGCAAAAAAAGAAAATGCATTGGATTTCAAATTACAACAAATAATCAAAGAAGAAGATGGCCTTAAAACTGAAATTTCAAAACAACGTGCAATTGAAAAAATAAAACCAATAATTGAAAATATTGACAAGGATTTTTTACAGGATCAAATAATTGAAAAAATATCTCAATCTTTCGTCCTTCCAAAACACTTAGTAATTACAGAGCTGAAAAAAGAAATCCCAAAAAATAAAGAAAACCGTAGGCAAGAAAAAAAGAAGTTTGTATCTGAAGAAGAAGAGCTCTTCAAATACCTTTTTAAGAATCCGGACAAATGGGATCTAATATCTGAAATATTAAATGAATACAATATTAATGAATTTCAAAATGAAAAAATAAGAAACATTTTTTTCGTAATGAATAGCATCAAGTCTGTAAATCCAAAAATTTTAGCAGAACAGTTAGAAGAAAAAGAGACTTCATTCATGACGGGATCTCTAATATCGGAAGAAAAAACAACTGTTGAGGATGTTGAAGAAATTTTAAAAATATTAATTTTGAGAAATTTAAAAAAAGAAAGAAGGCTTGTTTCAATCTCGGAAAAAAAAGACAAAATCAAAAAAATAAATGAAATAAATAAAAAAATAAATAACATAAGCCAAGAAGGAGTTCCGGGATGGAATGAACTCTGAATGTGCATATCTTCAATTTTCATAAAAACACTAGATAATTCAATATCCATTGGATTCAACAGAGAAGAATCTCCTTTTAGGAAATTTGAATCTCCAAAAATATTTACACATAAAAAAACAAAAATAATTTCAGGAATAGATAAAAAAGCTGGAGGAACCTGGTTCGGACTAAATGAAAAAAAAATATTCTGCCTTGTCACAAACAGACATAAAAAGAAATTTTCTAAAAAAATATCAAGAGGCTTGCTTCTTTTAAATCTTCTTTCAAAAAAAACAATTCGAGAATGCCTTTCTTACGTTCAGGAAGAAACTGAAAGCGACTCTTATGAAGGGTTTAATTTGATATTTGGAAATACCGATAGAGTTTTTTATGCGAACAATATTACAAAAAATATAAAAGAACTCAAAAAAGGAAACTACTATATCTCAAATCACCTACTGAATGACAAAAACTGCAAAAGGATAAAAGAACTCAAAAACAAATCCAAAAACCTAAATCACAAGAACTTCAAATCTGAAATGAAAAAAAATTTAGAATCAAAAGAATTGGAAAACAAATATATCCAAAGGGTGTCTTCGAACGTATTGAAAATCAATCAAAAAGAATCATTCTGGGAATTTTCAAACATCAATGACGAATTTAAAAAATGGCAAAAATTAAATTTGGAAAAATTATTCAAATAAAGTCTTTTTGAAATCATTGATGATCGAAGGAACGTTCTTCTTTTCCGAAGATTCACAATAAACCCTCAAGACAGGCTCTGTGCCACTTGCTCTGACCATAACCCAGCTATCTTTATTTAAATTCAACTTTATACCGTCTTCTAAAATAATTTGTTTTTTAGTTATGCCAAACTTCTTACATAGAGGATTGATATGTTTTTCTGGATCTTTCCTGACTGAATCAACAATTCTGCTTTCAACATTCAGATCCTCTCTTTCATAATGGAAATCTCCATACGTCTTCCTTAGGTCCTTTCTTAAGTTTCTTAAAGTTTTTTTTTCTTTTATCAAATGTTCTAAAATCTTTAAAGAAGCTAATAGCCCATCCCTTTCTGGGATGTGAAAACTAAATCCAACACCTCCAGACTCCTCGCCTGCAATCAATGCCTCTCCGTTGTCTAGATAATCTGAAAGATACTTAAATCCAACAGGGGTTTCAATCAGTTCGACCTTATGTTTGTTTGCAATTTTGTTTAACCATAGTGACGTTGGAAGGCTTTTTGCAATATTCCCTTTGCTTTCCTTCATGAGGATATCTGCAATAATCGCAAATGTTTCTTGAGGCCATAAAACCTCACCTCTTTCATCACAAAGAGCAAATCTATCCCCATCTCCATCAAAAGACATTCCTATAGAGTTTTTTCGAGAAGCAAGAACTGAATCAGAAAGTATTTTTAAATTTGAAGGAATAGGCTCAGGAGTTACATTTCCAAATGTTGAATCTTTAAAATCCCTGATATATGAAATGGTCATATTTCCAGGGTTGATGAAAACGCCTTTGAACAAATCTATTTGAGCACCATGCATAAAATCAACAAAAATACTTCTCTTGGATTTTTTCAAAACATTAAAATCAACCAGCTCTTCAATTTCCTCTCTGTAAATTTGATTAAAATCTTGAGGAACATGTGGCCTTAGTCTCTTGTCAGACATATCAAAAACTTCAGATTCAATTTCAGATTCAATCTGAGAAATTATCTCTGAAGACAAAGGGCCTCCATTTGAGCCTTTTAACTTGACTCCTAAATACGTATAAGGATTATGACTTGCCGTAATTTGAACGCCTAAATCTGCTTCTAACTTCTTTACAGCTAAAGATAAACTTGGAGTAGGGCAAAAGGACTGAGAAAAAAGAACATGACAGCCTTCTGAGATCAAGCACTCTACAGCTATAGAAGAAAAATCCCTAGCCTTAAACCTGGTGTCATATCCAACACAAACATGAGCCCTGCCGTCAACCATGTCATTTATCCTTCTTCCTACCGAATGCATTAATCTTCTTAGGTTGTTTTCATTAAAGTCAAAACCGATTTCTGCCCTCCAGCCATCAGTTCCAAATTTAATAGGCGTTGCCATGTTTTTTTATCCTAATAGAGATTATGATAAAGGAATTATGGACACAATTTTTGAAAAAGCCAAGAGCCTAGGTTTAAATTTAGGCCAATCCGAAGAAGCGAAAGCTATAAGAAGGGCTCAAGAGTCCCTGGGTAAAGATGAAGAACTCAAAGGTTTTTTAGGCCAAATGCAAGCTTTGCAAGATCAAGCTTACGGAATGAAAGCAAGAGGAACTGAAATCCCTGATGAGTTAAAGAAGAAAATAGAAGCGGTTCAAATGAAAGTTGAAGCAAAACCAATCTATCAACAATTTGTTGCTGCCCAAATGAATTTTGAAAAACTCATGCAAAAAGTAAACAAGACGATTGAAGAAGGAATGAAAGAGGGTGGCGAAAGAAAGATAATCGTTCCTTGAAAATGAGAAAATATATATTTATTTTCTTTTTAGCTGTAATTTTTCCATCCTGCTCTAGCCCTTGGGCGAAAAAAGAAAGTTTCCAACTTGATGAACTAGAAAAAACAACAGTTGAAAACATAACGATAAAAAGAACTGTTGTTGCATATGGCTCAATTCAACCCCTTATAGAAGTTGAAGTAAAAAGCGAGGCTTCTGGGATAGTCTCAGAAGTTCTAGTTGAAAAAGGGGATAAAGTACACAAGGGACAAGAGTTGATAAAACTAGACGAAAAATTACTAAAATCAAAACTCAATCAAGCCTTGGCAACTAAGACTTCTTCAGAGGCGAGTTTAAAATCTTCAGAGCTTGAATTAGAGTCATCAAGAAGAAATCTTGAAAGAACGAGGGAGCTAGTTCAAAAAGGTTTCGGAACCCAGGAAGAACTTTTTCAGGCTGAAGAAAGATTTGAAAGGTCGGAATTAACCCTGAAGATACAAGAAGCAAATCTACAAGAAGTCCTTGAGAGGGTTAACGAAGCTCAGGAAGAACTTGGCAATGCAACAATATACTCCGCCCTAGATGGAACAGTTTTAAATCTACTAGTTGAAGAAGGCTCTGCAGTCTCTTCTGCAACAGGAGGAATGGGAGGTGGAACCAGTTTGCTTATTGTGGGAGATATGCAAACTATGAAATTCCTGGGCCTGGTTGATGAAACTGAAGTCAGCACTGTTGAAGAAGGAATGGATTGCAATATACAAGTT
>Ga0114932_10005051_pt1 | contig 11917 bp, 10 predicted proteins | sample 2SBtaG_2_FD_87286 | JGI IMG/M metagenome (GOLD analysis project Ga0114932, IMG submission 87286) | Deep subsurface microbial communities from Kolumbo volcano to uncover new lineages of life (NeLLi) - 2SBTROV12_ACTIVE470 metaG | ecosystem: Environmental > Aquatic > Marine > Volcanic ... | reverse complement strand
TCTTTTTGGAAGTTTGAACAACCATAATAACAATAACTATCGTCCTCTTCCATTTCTATATACTTCTGGAAGAGCTAAAAGTTTATTATAAGGTTGAAAGAGTCTTGTTGTACGTGTTTAAAATTGCTTTTTGTAAGCCTAAGAAAAAAATGGGGAAAAAATCAAAAATTGCTTCGTTTTGTGCTTTAAAGTTAAATTTTGTCTTTTAAAACTATGAGAAATGGAATTAACAATACCAAACAAAAGCAACAATAGGAATAAAAAATTAAAAGAAAAGTTTTTAATACAATAGAGCGTCAGATAAAATCTGAATTGTTTTTGTCCAACATTTCTTTGTGAATCTACAATTTTCTGAGAAGGTCCTAATTCATAAGATTCCCTTAAACATAATTTCCATATAAATTTACATCTTATTACAGTAATTAATAATTAATACGATCACTTTTAATATATGAAAATTACGTTTGAACTTTATTATGTTTTTCTCGCCAAGCCAACAATCTTTCATAATTCTGTTCTCTTTCCTTTTCCAACCTTATCTTATCAGATTCGGTACGAAATGCAAATATACTAAATTGTTTAAGAAGATGTAAGCTCCTATTTTAAAGGAAATCATGCAAAAAAATCGTTTGAATGAAAACCTGTTCAAAATGAAATCTTTGGTCTCTTCATCCAAATGCTCTTTATCCATCCTTCCCCTCTTCCATTCCACATAATAGGAATCAATTTCGGGGGAATATGATATAAGGGTTAGATAGGGGGAGAAGAAATGTATGGAGGGGGTTGAGGTGGCCACGAAAATTCCAGATTTGGTTTGCTGTCTTGAAATGATGTCAAATTCTGTCTTTTCTGCTTCTTCATCATCTTGACACTCATTCTTCATTTTAAAACCACTATCTCTCTTAAAAGTGTTGATTGGTGTGAGGAGGAATTTATCCCAACAAGAAGAAGAAGATGAAGAGTTGTTGGATGGATGGTTGAAAAGGTGGAAGGAGAGGGAAGAGAGGTGGTGGTAAATGAGAGACTCCTCATGATTCAAACTTGATACATGCCTCTGATCTTTAATGAGTTGGTTAGAAGAAGATGATGAGGAGGAATAGGAGGTGAGAGTTGTGTCGTGGAGATGTGTGGTGTAGATGGTAAATTGGAATGAGTCATTTTGATCGTTGTTGATTGAAATATCAATTCCAACAGCTCTCTCATCATCTACCACCATTCCAACCACCCCCTCCCAACAACAACCACCATCATTAGAATCATTAAAATCATCAGATAAAATTGAAGAAGAGGAGGAGACTAGAATTGGAGATGAGAGGAGGAGGGTGGAGAGGTTGATGGTTTGGTTGATTGTATTTTTATCTATCATCTCATCAATCCATTTCCAATCATCAGGAGTCACCACATCGACACAAGAAGAACACACAACCTCTCCAACTTCATATTCACCCAACCAACCCCCATCAGAAAAAGATGAAGATGATAGTGAATTTGGATATATATCAGATTGAGGATCTGTTTGTTGTGAAATGAAAGAAGTTGGAAGGAGAAGAGGTAAATGAAAAATCTTTAAAATTTCCTCTCCCACTTTATAACCAATTTTTAACACCTTCCCAACGATTTGACACTCTTCCCCCATTTCATCCATGTCACTCACCTCCATTAGATATGAGATGGGTGGATCATGGATGGATTGAGCTGCCTTCTTCTCTTCATTCTCTCTTTGAATCCACCAATCGGGAATGAAAATTTTACCAAATCGATTTTTAAATTTTAAGGCTTTAAAAACGATAGACCGGAGATAAGATGGAGTAAAATGAGTTGAAAACCGTCTGTAACATCCATATTCATCAACACTTAAGAAGAAATGGGATGATATAGAAAGAAATATAGCCGTCGTTCGTTCCGTTTGAGAAGTGACGGCACAAACAACTCCATTTTTAAATAAAAAACACTCACAGTTCATAGTTCCTAAGTAATTCAAGACATAAGACTTCTCCATTTAATAAATTAGATATATTATATATACTTAAGACATCCAATAAATTAAAATTTTAAGTTATAAACCTGTAATTAAAGCTTTGAAAATTTTAGCTTAAAATTTGAATTTTGAATTTCAAACTTCAACAGTTTCCTGTAGGTTTAATTGTTGTTTATTTATTTTATTCTTATGTTTTTAGAATTCTTATGATTGTTGAATGTATAAAAAACGAGTATGTTTGTATTCCAAATCATGTATTTACTATCAAAATTTTGCTCTAGATAAGCTAAAATTTTGTTAAGAATGGATTTTTTTGAAACCCTTTAGTTATCAAAGTAAAACTCGTTTATAGCTTATTTAAATTTGAAAATATTAAATAGAAGCGATGGAAGAGTTTGATCTTTATCAAGAGAAAGTTCTTCGATTTCATGGGTATGAGAAATTAATCGTTTTTTGATTTCAATCAAAGTTCAAAATTTGTTCCATTCATTTGTTAGAACTTTATATCGAATAACCCTTGCTGTGAAGAACTCTGATACCCTTATTTTGGAAGCAGAGAATGATGAGAGTGGAGAGAGATGGGTTGGGGAATTCTCAGCAGCATGTGAGTAATTTTCATTCTGATGTTTTATAAATTTGTCTCTTTTTAAAAAATACATAGATATTGAAGGCATCACAAAGAAAACTGGATCATATAAGAAATTCCCAATCTTCATCCAAATGCTCGCTTCTGGTCTAACTAGAGGGAGGGATTCTGTATTTGTTGACCTTCTCACTTACTCAGACTTGGTTTTTGTTCTCTTCTTTGTTGTTGGATGATTTTATTCATTCAAAACAGGAAATGCTAAGAGCTGGGAAGACAGGACAACCTGTCTCATCAAATACCACCATCTCCTCCTCCCACTCCACCTCCTCCTCTACTACGTTTATATATATATGTTAACTCTCTAATGTTCCCATTGATGATATAAATAAATAAATAATAGGGCTCTGAGGCGATATTTGATCTTAACCTACACAGTTGACTTTGACAGAGTTCATTTCCCCCTCCCTCTTCTCTTTGAGGAGACACCAAATCCAACATCTCAACAAAGAACCATCCTCAGACTCAGAACAGAAGTGGAGAGGTACAGAGAGATGTTGGCTAATAGAGGGGTGAGGGTTGGGGAGGGGCAGGAGTCTGGTGAGGGAGAAGAAACTTCCAATCACAACAAAAAAGAAGAAGGAGGAGGGAATCAAGATGAGAATGGGGGAGACTCCTTCATCTCATCCTTGAGGAGGGAAAACACTGAATTGAAGCATAGAGTGAGGAGGATGGAGGGGAGGTTGAGGGAGGTGGATGAGAGCAGGATTGGGAGGGAGATGTCAAAGCTTCGGAAAGAGAATCAATCTCAACTTCGCACAATAGAAAGATTGGGGGAGGAAGCGGATCAAATGAAAACTGAAAGGAGGGTGGATAGGGGGACCATGGAGAACGATAAATCTGTCAAAAGGAAATTGAAGGAAACTCAGAGAGGGATGAAGCACATGGAATCAGATCACCAAAGAGAGATGGTTTATTTTTGTATTGATTCCTTTGGATTGAATTATATGAGTTTTAAAAAATAGAGGAACTTACAAAGAGAGATGGGAGAATTAGCAAATAAACTAAACAAAGAAAGAGAGAGAGTTGAGAAGCTAAAATCATTGTTGAGGGCTAAGAGGAGGAGGGGAGGGGGTGAGAATGATGTGAGCATCACCTCCACAACTTACTCTTCTTCTTCTATGGGTTCAAGGAGAGGGAGATCAAATATTAGCAATGCAAGTTCCAACAAAAAGAAACAGAACAAGGGGAGGGGTGGAGGAAGAATATCAAATTCACCATCATCATCATCAAAAAATAAAAATTCTTCCATTTCTTCGAGGGAGGGGTCGATGGATAGTCAGAAGAGAAGAAACAGAAAGAAGAAGAAGAAAACAACAAGAAATCCAGCTGGATCACTAACAACAAGAGGAGGGAGGGGGAGGAGCAAAGGAAGATCATCATCCCCAATACCAAGATTCGATCCAACTGCATACCAAAGAAGCAAAGAGAAGAAACTTAAGGCAACAGAGAGGAGAAGGAGGCTGAGCAAAGAATCATTGATTTCTGCCTCTTCTGGTTATTCTTCATCTGGTAGTAGCAGAAGATCTTCCTCAAGATACTCCTCCTCCCACTATTCCTCCTCAGATGATGATGATGAAGAAGGTAATTCACAATTTTCAAGAAAGAACAAGAAGAAGAAGGCGAGGAGGTACAGGGCTAGAAGGGAGGGGAGTAGCTTGATGGCACCAACAGCAGCCTCAAAAGCTCGATCCATGACACCACCCAGAAGAACAACAACAAGACCTCCAATTTCCCCATCCAGATCCCCCTCTGGGTATTACAGAAGTGAGGGGAGTCGGAGGAGGAAATTCTCATCCCAATCATTTGGACATGAAGAATCAACTTCTGAGGATGAGGAGGAGCCAGAATTACAGAACCCAAAGAGGTCTAGATCTCCTTTTCGCTTAGAAGAAGATCAAGAAGAAGATGAAGAGGAACCATCACAAAACCTCTCTGAGATCGATTTCTTCCAGGAGCCTACAGTGAAGAGGGAGTATGGGAAACTGCTTAATCTACATTCTGATTCATTCAAAGTTAGAAAATCATCTCATGAAAATCAGGGAGGTGAGTTGATGGATGATAGCGATGAAGACGAAGAAGATGAGGAAGAGGAAGATGGAGATGTGGTTTGGAGTTCGAGGAGTGGGAGGATGGAGGAGGTTATGTATGTTCAGCAAATTCAATCACATGAAGAAGAAGAGGAAGAAGAATCATTGGGAGGAGATGAAGAGGAGCAGCAACAACAGCAAGTAGAATCCAACCACCATTACCAACCCACCAACCAAGAGAGTGGGGAGAGATCCTTTGATGCTGATGCTGAGATTGGAGACATGGATAAACGATTAAAGGAGCTCCAGAACCTGTTCAATCAGGCCAAGGATGAAATCCGAGATATGATCCACGAAGAGGATGAAGATGAAGAGGATGGGGAAAATGTTCCTGGAGTTGAAGAAACTGAATTATGAAAGAGAAAAAAGAGAATTTTTTCAAAAATTAATTAACAACAAAGATAGATAAACCAAAAAGATCAACAAGAAAATTCATGAAGGTTTTCAATTTGGTTTTAATTATTCGAATTTTTCTTTTATTTAAACGAATTTAATTTTTGTTCCTTTCTTTTAAGATTTCTTTTTTGTTTGGTTTCCCTCTTTTTACAAAATAAAGGATGGTTTCATTGGGGATGGTGTATTATTGTTGGTAAAAATTGTAAAAAATTGGATCTAAATAACCGGATGGATGGATGGGATGGATGATTGTCTCTTGAAATATCTTCTTTCGTGGTTTGTATAAATGGTTCTCTTTTTCTTTTTAACAAGCATTTTCCCAATCAGCTCTGGCAAGATCTTGTGCAACAAACAAAAAGTATAAGACAAACATTGAATACCCCATACTCTTTGTCATTTTCCAACCACAAGCCATCACAATGATGATCACGGCCGCCAACATCCCTAAGAGCACCAGAATTGAAATAGACAGATTATCAGCCCCAACTAACACGGTTTCCCCCTTCACCAGGTTATAAAGGAGCCAGGGGAGGGGGAGGCCGACGAGGACATCAAAGATGTTGGATCCGATGGAGGAGGAAACTGCCATATCTCCTTGCCCTTGCTTGGCTACGATCACTGAAGAAAGGAGATCTGGGACAGAAGTACCAGCAGCCAAGAAAGTCAAACCCATCACCACAGTGGGGATTCCAAAGGTATTCCCAATCACCTCTGCCCACCAGACCATGAAGAATGAGAAGAACCCAATCCAAGCGATGGAGCCAAGGAAGGTGCAAATGGCGTACTTTTGCAATCCAGGATTGGCCATGTCGGGCAACGTGTACTTGAAGCAAAACACAAGAGGCAAGGAAACCACGTACATAAACATAGCTGTAAAACTCCTCTCTTCAGGAGGTGGTGGGGCCAAACTTAAACCCTCCGCTGCTTCTCCAGCAGCTTCTGCCTTGTTCTTCTTCTCCTCCCAAAAGAGCGATTCTTCATACCACTTGGAAAACTCCTCATAGGTGATCTCACCATTCTGGTTATCATCCAACAGGGTGATGGCCTCCTCCACTTGTGTATCCTCCACTGAATGCTCAAGTTCCTCAAGGAGGGCTTTCAATTCTCCAACCTCAATGGCCCCATTCTCGTTTTGATCAAACTGATTGAAGAGAGTTCTCATCTCAGCTCGAATCCTCTTTTCTGAGGAGAGGTACCAAACTGTGAACTCCTCGAAGGAAATAGTCCCATCTCCATCTGTGTCCACCTCATCCATAACATGTCCAATATCCTCCTCAGAATGTGGAGCCCCCAACCCTTCTAGGAGATGTCCAATCTCAGTTGTGTCAAGCAATCCATTCCCATCCTCATCGATCTTGTCAAAGGTCTCCCTCACATTCCCCGCTATCCGAGTTACGATCCCAACCCCAGCCTTGTCCAACATATCCTTAGAGGAGAGCATGATTTGGAGCACACCCGCTCTGAAGGTTGAAACTCGTCTCATGTTGATGTCTTCATCCTCAGCATCATGTCCCTTCAAAGATTCATACTTGGACAAACAACTCTCATTGATCAGCCATTGGTACAAGTCCTGGTTCTTAAGCATGATGGCTACATACCCAAAATACAAGAGGAAGAGGACGAGGGCTTCTAATAAAGTGATCTCCCCCTCTGAAGTTCCAGTGAAGAAGACGGAGAGGACGCACAAGGAGAGGATGTAATAAGAGACATCTCGAAATAAAGGCCACCAGGTTAACACAAGCACCTCCTTCGAGAAGATCACACACATGGCGATCACAAACAGTACATTAAAAACTGCACTCCCTACGATCGTTCCGAATCCAACATCTGACTCCTGGAAGGTACCAATCGCACTTGTAAATAATTCAGGTGCAGATCCACCAGCTGCCATAAGAGTAGCACCGGCTACATCAGGCCCCATATTCAATTGATCACTCAACACTTCCAGAGATGGGACGAACATCTCATCACATATAATGGCTAAGGCCAAAAACATATACAAACATCCAATAATGTACAAGATCTAAAAATTGAAAAATTTACAAAATCAGAAAAAGATTTTTACAGCTCGACAACTACGATTTCATAATATCTAAACTCTCTATACATAACAATTGATGCTTCTTACCACAAGTCCAGGAGGATCAGCCTTCTCTTTGTCACATCCACCAAGCTCACGTTCACCATTTGATAAATTTTCATCATTTTTTTGGAAAAACGCAAAAACTAGCCCACCAAGAATTAAAAGGCAGAGGCCTACGGACTTAGCTGCTATTTTAATTTTTGTTTTTGTTTTGAAAGATAACATTGATTCAGTGAATTTCGAGAAAATAACGAATCAAGCTAAAAAAATTTGTTGGTAAAAAAATGTGTTTCTGAAAATGGAGTTATTTACTACGATTAACGCTCTTTATATTTCTACTGATAACCCCCTTGTTTTTATATGTGACCTATTTTATCAATTTACAGTAAGATATTCCTCCAAAAATTGTTAATTAATAAACCTCAGCTGATTGAATTCCTAGAACCAAAAAAATAAAATTTACAAAGTTGACAAATTCACTTGAAAACCTGCACTCTCCCCTCTTCGTGAAGTCTCCGTAACTTTCTTTTGAAAAAGCGTGCATCCTTCGTCTTCTCAGTAGCAATGATACTATCAGTTGGGATCGAACATACCTAGAAAATTGTGATTTGTGATGTCAGGATTTTTGTTGCTTTTTTAATTGAGCCAAACCTCATCCACCATCCTTCTTAAAGACGAATTATTTTGTGAAAGAGAGGCATGATCAGGCTGGTATGGATCCACACCAAATTCTATATCACCATGGGTTTTAGATAAATCATAAGTTGCTTGATAAGTGAGAATGAAATGATGTTCTTATTTTTTTTTTCAAAACCTTTCATCTTGACCTTCCACCTCCTCCCTTCAAACCCATCTCTGAAAACAACAATTAACAATTGAAATAATATCAAATCAGTTTTGAGAAGGATTAAAAGAAGATGGAGATCATATATCTCCTCAAAACATCTCAATAGTAATAAACCTTTGCTCCCTAAAAACAAAATCAAATGAAATGAAAAATGAAAACAAAAAGTCAAAAACCTCAAGATATCAAAGATCAACATCCAAAACTCCTCTCTTTGTTGTAGGAAATACAATTTGTTACTTGTCACCAATCTCTCTCTAAGAGGGGGAGGAAATGATAATGAATATTTGAAATTGATTTTCAGTTTTTTAAATTCAAAACAATCTCTCTTTCATTTTCTCCTTCACAACTATCAGACATCCCCCTCTCTCTCTCAAAAAAATGTAGAATAATGAATCTCCTCATATATTCAAATAAAAAGTTGTTGGAAATCTCTTTCTCTTTTTTCTTTTTCTATGTCATTAAAATTAAAACTTGGATTGATTGTCAGATAAAAGTTGGAAAGCTTTGGAAGTTTGATTTGAGTAGCATAAACTAACAAGATATTGCTCCAAAAATGAATAAACAGCCACCACAGATGAAGAAGAATCAGAGGATTGTTGATGCTCTAAGAGAATATAAGAATTTTAATATTTTAATCTATGATTTTTTATTTTTTCCACCATCTTCAAACATAAAAAGAAAAAAGAGAATGCTGATTTATTTTTAAAAACTTGTCTTGAAATCTATTAACAAAATAAATATAATTAATTCCAATATCAAATCCAATAAATATAAACCAGATAGATTAGATTTCACCTCTTCCAAATCCAAATGATCATCCTATCACCAAAATATATAAAAAAAAATGAGTAATAATTGAGATCATAAAATTCTCTTGAAATTTTCTCATTTCTAACTTTAGGTGGCCAAACTTCCTCCAATCTACAATATCAATCAAAATGAGAGATGTGATTTTAGATTTGAATATTAAAGAGATTTTTTCATGTGATTTGGGATGTGAGATAAAAAAATTGATAAGATTCATACCTAATTTTTCCTTGATTGGCTTTATCTGAGATGATGGTTGGAGAAAAGGACGAGATCTTCCATGAAAGAGAGGGGGTGTAAGAATCCACTATAAATCAATCAAAAATATAAGTCTTTATTATTAAATATAATAAATGAAATCACCAATTGTGTCTGAGGTTGGATTTACAGCAAATAAGGTGCATTCACTCTCAAATTTCAACTTTTCCAACATCAACCCAGCAGAGTATCTCTCCCCTAATTTTCACAAGGATGAAATAGACATATAATAGATGGTTAGTCAATGATGGTATATATTTGTGATTCAATAAAAGGTAAAGAATAGATTGAAACTAACCAACTAACCCAATTCTTCTTTTGTTCAAACTCTCATCTGAAAAACCTGATTTGATCAAAGACAACAACACCGCCAACTTGCTTCTCAAAGAGGGGGTAGCAAGATCATGAAACATCGTTAAAGCAGTCTAATATAATGACCACACATTATATTATAATTTTATGAATTCAAAATTTCCACCACCCCTTCCCTTCCCGCTTAAATGATAAACTTTGTGATCTGCTAACTTCGCCAAAGACATCAGAACACTTTCATCGAGCTTTTCAGACCCCATCCCATTCTCTTTCATGTCATTATACACTTCAAACAATCTAACAGGATTTTGGCCTATATATTTAAGGATGTAATATTATTGAAAATGACCATCTAACCTCTTGAACAACTTCGCAAATGTTGAAGTCTTTCAATTTCAGAGAAAGAGTGGCCCTTATTGGCTAATTCTCCCCACACCTCCTCAAATTTAGTGATTGCACCTGATAGAGAACATCGGTTTAGCTCAGTTCGAAGGGAAAGTATTTCAGTAGCTGCACCCAAAGAGAAGTAATTTAGAGTCCGTCGAACCAATTGCTTCGTTCCTCCTTGTAGAGTTATTAATTTTGTTATTAGCATGCTTAATTTTGTTTAAATAAGGATATACTTGAATAAATTTAAGACCAAAGAAAATATTAAAATGTTCTAGTCATATAAAATCGCATATTAAATTTTTATTCAAAATTTTAATCATGTAAACGTTCATTTCAATTATTAGAAACTTGATTTTCAGCTCAACTAACTATTGATGGGTAACACAGACTCGCTCCCCCAAGCTGAACAGGTTCTCCATTGTCTCAAAATCTTTTTTTTTTGTTTCTTTGAATTCATTGCTTTCATCTTCATAGCTTCTTTTGGCATGCTTACATGGTAAATTAAGAGCTGTAACTAAGTTCATCATGGAACACGAGATCTCTTACAACTATAAATCCTCTGATTCTGGGAAGACCGCTCTTTGTGAGGCCATTCACGGGAAAAACAAGGATATTGTGAAATATTTGTTGCAAGCTGGAGCTGATCCAAACCTGAATGAGACGGTATAGATCAAAATTTATCAATAGTTAGATACTTTTTCCAACACTTGATTAATTTTTCTAACAATAGGGAAATAACTCACCTTTGCTTCTAGCTGTTGAGTGGGCGAACAGGGATGTTATAAATTTGCTGATTGAAAATGGTGGAGAAGTGAATTTCACTCATCCTCAAACATGTCACACCCCCCTCTTCAGTGCAGTCACCCTCAACAAGCAGGATGTGGTGGGGATCCTCCTCGATCATGGGGCTGACATGGAGATCCCAGATTCTTTCAACGCCTTCCCTTTATGGGAGGCAGTGAGGGGCGACAATCGTCAGATGGTTCAGATCTTGTTGGATGCTGGGGCTGTCGTAGATCCTATTCCAACCAGAAGATTAGGAAATAACAAGGAATCTCCTCTCAGACTAGCTGCACTAAAACAGAATTTTGAGTTAGCAGAGATGTTGCTGGTTGCTGGAGCTAATCCATCCTTCGAAGCTCCCAATGTATCTTCTTTGGTTCATTTTGTGAAGAACAAGCGATGGATGGACTTGGTGACAAGCCATGGGGTGGACCTGGATATCCAAGATGCTCAGGGGAAAACTGCTTTGTTTATAGCCTGCACTACTGTAAATGCAAAGCTGATCAAGCTATTGTTAGATGCTGGAGCTGATCCTCACACCACTTTTCTCACCCAAACTTGTTTAACCACAATGCTGACAGGGTCAATTCAACCAGCCTTCTACGAAGCCACCAGGTATTTATTGGACGCAAAATGTGATCCTAACTATGCTGACAGTTACCCACCCTTACTATCTATTGCGATGGATGAAAATGAACACAACCAGCTGGCTGGATTGTACCTGGACCATGGAGCTGACCCTAACTTGGGGAAGCTTGGCAATTTTCCTGTCCATTATGTGTTTGACAGAGAACCGCCCAAGATTCAATTGGCCCAACTGCTATTAGACCATGGAGCTACTTTTAACATGCAAGATAATGATGGAAATACACCTCTTCACATAGCAGCCCAGAACTTAAACATCAAGGCTGTTAAATTCTTGGTCAAAATTGAAGGTTTGGATTGCTCTCTTCAAAACAATGTGGGTGACACAGCTCTTCACATCTGCTGCAGGTCTCACAATGATAAGTTCGTGTCTCAACTGGTTCAAATCCTTGATGGAAGTGAGGTTAACCTTACGAATGACGATGGGGATACACCTCTTCATTGTGCAGCCTTGGATGGTGGGGATATCAAGATTGTTCATAAGTTGCTTGAAATTCCAACCATCGACTTGAATATTGAGAACAACAACCATGAATCACCAGTTCTAGCCTCTTTCAAAAATCAAAATTCCCTTGAAATCTGCAAATTATTATTAACAATGGAGGGGGTTGATATCAATTCTGTTGATAAGAAGGGGAATTCTTGTTTGCATTTCATTGCTGAAAGTCATAATGATGCTGAAATT
>Ga0114932_10005050_pt1 | contig 11917 bp, 9 predicted proteins | sample 2SBtaG_2_FD_87286 | JGI IMG/M metagenome (GOLD analysis project Ga0114932, IMG submission 87286) | Deep subsurface microbial communities from Kolumbo volcano to uncover new lineages of life (NeLLi) - 2SBTROV12_ACTIVE470 metaG | ecosystem: Environmental > Aquatic > Marine > Volcanic ... | reverse complement strand
ATGCAAGCGATTATCCATCCCTGCTGCCATTTCATTTCAAAGATAAATTTCCGTTGTAAATCTCCCGCTTCAGTTTATCCTTTGACGAAAATTGGCGATAGATGGGGTTTGCCGGAGTTTTACCTAACGGCTACAAATGGGATTCAGTTTAAGTAATTATGGAGAGAAAGGATATGATACTTAATGCAAAGTTAAAAATGGCGGATACCGGCTACGATCTAGAATATGATAAAAACTATACTGTTTCTTTAGAGGTCAATGAAGACCTATTGGATAACGGCATTCCTTGTGATTTTTCTGGTTGGAATGAAGAAGCAAGGCTGAAAAATAATTTTAAACATAAACTGTTTAAATTTTTCAGCCGAATGCGATCAGCGAATATATTTAGCTTGATAGGTGTGCTTGATGGGAAAAAGTTTGATCTAGGAGAGGTGTGGACCAATGCTGGAAAAGACAGTTTTGTGTTATCACTCTCGAAGCAATTTCCCAATGAAAAAGTCAGCGGTCGATTGTTTGTGTATTTGAATGATGTGCCAGGATTTTACGGCAATAACGAAGGTTCTTATAAAATTACAGGTAATGAGGACTGTTCTTCGTAATTTTGTAGTCATTTCGGCAAGAGCATTTCCCGGGTTAGTCAGAAATTATCTGTGTTGATTCAAACCGGAAGGTATATAGACTTAATCTTCTTTAATCTTATTGGAGATATGTACTGAGACCAAACCCGCCACCAGGATGGCAATATAAAACTGAGCAAAGATTGCCTCGATATAGACTACCGACCTGGCTGTTGCTGTTATAGGAACAATATCGCCATAACCCAGCGTTGTCAGCGTCACAAAACTGAAGTATACAAAGTCGTGTAGGTGTAACTGTTTGGTTGAAGATAAATTTCCTTCAAAAGAGCCTGGCATTGAAGTATTTAAAAAGTAATAAACTAAAGACCAGAGAATGCCTGCCAAGAGATATACGCATACAGTTCCGGCGAGATTATGCAAACTGATTTTATCTGAATAAATAATCTGGTTTAGCGCGGTAAAGATGATCAGAAGAATAAACAGAAAGTCACAGAGCGTTGATAAATATAAATAGAAGTTACTGTCTTTGTGAAATGCCAATGTATTTAAAGTAATACCTGCAATGACAAGTAGCAGTCCAATTGTTCTCCATTTTTTATCCTGATTCAATCCGAGAATCAAGAAAATAAGTATTACCGAAAATGACAAGCGCCCAATAATGGGGAATTTCATTCCGAATGCGTCAGTTATTAGTGGCAATGAAACCAACAAAAATAACAAAGCAAACAGCAAATAGAAGAAGTTATTTTGTCTAAGTTTTAATGATGATTCATTCACAATTTTAGTTTCAGAGTAATAGCGTTATTGAGATAATTGTGGCAAACGACGTCTTGTGTTTTTCGTGTTAACGGAAAATATTTTGTATCTTAAACTTTTATTTAGCGACTAAGAAATAGAATAAGACAAAGTTGCAGAGAAATAACAATGCCGAAATAGTCTGCCAGAAAACCAGTGGGTTGCGCTCGATCAGTGGAATGCTTTCATTGATGCTTAAAAATTTCGGATTGGGTGTAGACAGGTCGTGGATAAATTCTGAGATTTGGTCGTAACGGGTCGCTGGGTTGAGGTTGGTGGCTTTTTTTAGGGTCTCGTCGATCCAGATTGGAACCATAGTATTACAATGGAAGCTGGGGATATAATTAAGTTTTGCAAGGTTGCTTTTATTTGGTTTTTCCGGCATATCCCGGCCGAAGGGAAGGGCTCCATTGATCATTTCGTAGGTAATCACACCGAGAGAATAGATCTCTGACTTAATCGAGCCGCGCAGACCGAGGTGATATTCCGGTGCTGTGTAATTTAGCGTACCCAATACATTTTCATTGTGATCGTCCGGGTGCATTTCTGCGACACCAGATATCTTCACCGAACCAAAGTCAATGATTTTAATGTTGCCGTTCGCATCGAACATGATGTTTTCCGGTTTTAGATCCTGGTGAAGCATTTCCATTCGATGAAAAGAGCGTAAACCACGGGCGATTTGTTCGATGATCTTCCTCGTATCGCGAATATAAGGTTTGGGATTATTTTCGATCCAGTCTCTCAGTGTACCGCCAGGCAGGTATTCGGTTACATAGTAGATACAAGTTTTTTTCCGTTCAGCGCCCAGCACCGAAATGACATTATCGTGACTGATGCGACGTGCGACCCACTCTTCATAAAGAAAGTGTTCGATATATTGGGTGTCATCTTCAAAGAGTATCGAAGGTGTTTTCAAAATAACTGTTTGTTTATTTAGGGTATCAAATGCGCGATAAATCTGGGTGCGCTTGCTGGCGTGCAGTTCCTCTTCGATTCTGTAGCCGTCAAGAATATTGCCGGGCTCCAGTGGCGGTGGAAAGGGAAGGTTGGCACTGCGACTTATGACTTCGTCTTCTTCTTCCAGTGGTAATTTGTCGATACGTATAATTTGACAGGTGAGATTATCGTCACTATGGTTGTCTTTGGCTGATTCTACGATTGTTTTTGCGATCAGGTTAAGGTCTTTATCCTCGGCGAGGAATGCCCTCAATTGCTTGTGATCAACAAAATCATGAAGTCCGTCAGTGCTCATAAAGAAGATATCACCCACTTCCATGGGTATTGCTTTGTAGTCAACCTCCAGGTGCGATTCGATACCCATGGCTCGGTTTAGATAGCATTTGTCGGCAGAAACAGTGACTCGGTGGTCCCGGGTCAGCTGTTCCAGGTTACCGTGGTGTATTCGATAGATGCGGCTGTCGCCAACGTGAAAAATATACGCAGTTGTGGATTTCATTACCAGCACGCTCAGGGTGCTCACCATACCTTTATAGGAACCATGCTGAGTTTGGCCCTGGGTATAAAGCCATGAATTGGTAGCCGATAAAATTTTCTGCCCAGCCTGTTTAACTGACCATGAATCCGGAGTGCTGTAATAATCGGCGAGAAAACTCTTAATGCAACAGTGACTGGCCTCCTTACCCGCTTCGCTGCCACTCATCCCGTCAGCAATTGCGGCACTTATGCCCTTATGAACCTGTTGTTGGGGACTTTGAGGAAATGTGATGCCGTAGCAATCTTCATTCTTATCTTTTATTCCGGAAACACTATAGGCGCCGGTACTGATTTGGATATTTGCCATATTAATAGAGGTTGTGGAGTGCCAGTACAGAAAGCTCTGGCTAACGCTTGAGGTTAGATCGGTCTCTTGGCGGGGTCACAAATTGTGCGATGCACCAAAATAGCTCAATATTTTTAAGGAATGTCTCCTTAAGACAGTGCCTTTGACCGAGAAATACCTAATTAATCGATTGTATATGCTATGTATCACTGTGGCAAATAAGCTCGCATCTAACTGGGTTGCTCAGCGGCTTTTGGGTACAAGTTATTGATAATATGAATATTGTCGTGGGATACGATAGTTGTATAGACCTTAGAAATTAATAGAGGTAGAAAATATTTATTCGGGTTGTGTTGAGATGTTGTTTTTTAATATGGCACTATATTTGCTTCATCATATCGAGTACAAATTTAATATACCAGGTGACGAAGTTTAAGTTAATCGGCTATTTAATATTCATTGGTGAAGTGTGACAAACAATTCGAATTTCCAGGAACTTGTGACAATGGCGCATGCGCAGTCACAGCCGCAATGTCTATTGTTTGTTTTTACTCGGTCTGATTTGCCGGAAGATTGCAACGAAACTGAAATAGAACGTTTTAATGCTGGGATTGGTGGTCATTTGATTCCAGTCATTTGTGTGGATAAATCTTTGGATCAAATCAGTAATTTTACTGATTTGGTGGAAGAGTCCAAAAATACAGACCAGGATTGGAAAATTGTTTTTGTTGCTGCACTCTCTGGAACGGCAGGTATTTTGCCTACCGCAGCACTTATTGAACAGGCGCTAAATAGCATGGTTGAATCGATACAGCAGGGCTTGATTACAAATTATATTGCCTTTGACAGGGAAGGACAGGTTGTTCAATTCCAATGAGTGACTCAGTTGTAATATAAAAATTCAATAAGTCTATGAAACCCGTTGCCTCGCTTAGATTTAAAAAATTTTCGATAATCAAAATTAACTTTCAACAATAGCTCGGAGCTTTTATGAGCCATTTTTTAGATCGATTACAATTTTTCAAAAAAACCCAGGAAACTTTTTCTGATAAGCATGGTGAGCTATCCAATGAGGATCGAAGCTGGGAAAATTCTTATCGCCAGCGTTGGCAGCACGACAAAGTTATTCGCTCGACTCACGGTGTAAATTGTACCGGTTCGTGCAGTTGGAAGATCTATGTCAAAAATGGTTTGGTGACCTGGGAAGTACAGCAAACTGACTATCCACGTACCCGGCCTGACCTGCCTAACCATGAACCACGTGGCTGCCCACGGGGTGCGAGTTATTCCTGGTATCTATATAGTGCGAACCGGTTGAAATATCCTTTGATGCGCAAGCGGTTGATGAAGTTGTGGCGCAGTGCCCGGGGAGCAATGGGCCCGGTTGAAGCCTGGGCGTCTATTGTTTCATCGCCGGAAAAAACCTCGGAATATAAATCAGTTCGCGGTATGGGTGGTTTTGTTCGGGCGACCTGGGAAGAGGTCAATGAAATTATTGCTGCTGCCAATGTGTATACAGCAAAAGAGTTTGGTCCGGACAGAATTGCCGGGTTTTCGCCAATTCCTGCGATGTCGATGGTTTCGTATGCAGCTGGGACTCGCTACCTGTCGTTGATTGGTGGTACCTGCTTAAGTTTTTACGATTGGTATTGTGATTTACCACCGAGTTCTCCGCAGACCTGGGGTGAGCAAACAGACGTGCCTGAATCGGCCGACTGGTATAACTCGAATTATCTGATTCTTTGGGGGTCAAATGTTCCGCAGACGCGTACACCCGATGCTCATTTTTATAGCGAAGCGCGCTATAAAGGGGTTAAAAGCGTTGTAATTACACCCGATTATTCTGAAGCCTCGAAATTCGCCGATGTCTGGCTGGCTCCAAAACAGGGGACGGATGCGGCATTGGCCATGGCCTTTGGTCATGTGATTCTAAAAGAATTTCATATCGACAATCCCAGCGAATATTTTCTCGATTATTCGCGCAAATACACCGATTCGCCAATGCTGGTGTGTTTAGGGGGTCATCAGGATCATCACCTAAAGCCGAACCGCTTTCTGCGCGCGTCCGATATCGATGGTGCGCTCAAGCATGAAAACAATCCGGAATGGAAAACCCTGGCTTTTAATGGTAATGATTTAGTCGTACCCAACGGTTCTATTGGTTTTCGCTGGGGTGAACAGGGGTACTGGAATCTACAGGAAAAAACTCTCGATGAAAACGTGCAACTTTCTTTGAGTTTACTTGAGGATCACGATGAAGTGGTGTCGGTGGCCTTCCCATACTTTGGTTCGATAGAACACGAACATTTTAATAGTACAGAGCATGATAACGTGCTGTATCGCAATGTTCCGGTGCGCACGATCAAAACTGCGAGTGGGGATAGCCTCAGAGTGGCGACAGTCTATGACTTAATGCTTGCGCATTACAGTCTCGATAGAGGTTTGGGCGGTGATCATGTTGCTACTTCTTACGATGATGACGTGCCTTATACACCCGGTTGGCAACAGAGAATTACCGGGGTTAAACCGCAGGATGTGATTAGTGTTGCCCGGCAGTTCGCTGATACTGCCGATAAAACAGAAGGTAAATCAATGGTCATTGTAGGTGCGGGACTGAATCATTGGTATCACCAGGATATGAACTATCGCGGTCTGATCAATATGTTGATGATGTGTGGTTGTGTGGGTCAAAGTGGCGGCGGTTGGGCACACTATGTAGGCCAGGAAAAATTGAGACCGCAAACTGGCTGGTTACCATTAGCTTTTGCACTGGATTGGAGTCGTCCACCCAGGCAGATGAATGGCACGTCTTTTTTCTATAACCACAGTGATCAATGGCGCTACGAAAAAATTGAATTGGACGAAATTCTATCGCCATTGGCGGACAAAGAAAAATTTACCGGCAGTGTAATTGATTACAATGTCCGCGCTGAAAAAATGGGCTGGTTACCCTCTGCACCACAGTTGGGTTGCAATCCTCTAGATGTGAGTAAGCTAGCTGAACAAGCCAATCAGGATCCAGTGGAATACACTGTCGATCAATTAAAGAGTGGCGATTTAAACATGGCCTGTGAAGATCCGGATAATCCACAAAACTTCCCCCGAAATATGTTTATCTGGCGGTCAAATTTGTTGGGTTCCAGCGGCAAAGGTCATGAGTATATGCTCAAACATTTACTGGGTACGACCAATGGCGTGTTAGGTAAAGATCTGGGTGATACCGGTGGAGTAAAGCCTGAAGAAGTGGTTTGGCACGAAGAAGAATGTACCGGAAAATTGGATTTACTGGTGACGCTGGATTTCCGCATGTCAACCACCTGCCTGTATTCTGATATCGTCCTGCCGACAGCAACCTGGTACGAAAAAGATGATATGAATACTTCGGATATGCATCCTTTTATTCATCCGTTATCATCGGCGGTCGATCCGGCCTGGGAAGCGCGCAGTGACTGGGATATCTATAAAGGTATTGCCAAGAAATTTTCCGAGGTTTGTGTGGGTCATTTAGGCGTTGAAAAAGATGTGGTTACGGTTCCAACACTGCACGATACTCCGGGCGAACTAGGCCAGCCTTTAGGGGTCAGTGAATGGCAGAAACAGGAATGCGAAGCCATACCCGGTAAGACTATGCCCAATATCGTTGTTGTCGAACGCGATTATCCCAATACCTATAAAAAGTTTACCTCCGTCGGCCCATTGATGGAAAAACTCGGTAACGGTGGTAAGGGTATCCAGTGGAATACCGATGACGAAGTCGAATTATTGGGCAAGCTCAACCATAAGGTACTCGACGAAGGTATTAGCAAAGGTATGCCGTGTATCGAAACAGCCATCGATGCTGCTGAAGTGATCCTGGCGTTTGCGCCTGAGACTAACGGTCAGGTCGCCGTTAAATCCTGGCAGGCATTAAGTGAAAAAACAGGCATTGATCATACTCATCTGGCCAATCCGAAAAAGGATGAAAAAATTCGTTTTCGTGATATTCAGGCGCAACCGCGTAAGATCATTTCCTCACCAATATGGAGCGGACTGGAAGACGAACATGTGAGTTACACCGCAGGCTATACCAATGTTCACGAACTAATCCCCTGGCGAACCATAACGGGTCGCCAGCAGTTTTATCAGGATCATGAATGGATGATTGCCTTTGGGGAAGGTTTTGCTGCCTACAGGCCGCCAATTGATACCAAAACTGTTCGACCGCTGATCGGTAAAAAGTCGAATGGTAATAAAGAAATACCGCTAAACTGGATTACTCCGCATCAGAAATGGGGTATCCACAGTACTTATACCGACAACTTGTTGATGCTGACTCTGTCCAGAGGAGGGCCGATTATCTGGCTCAGTGAAATTGATGCTGCGAAAGTAGGCATTGAGGATAATGATTGGGTTGAGGCATTCAATGTCAACGGTGCATTGACAGCCAGAGCTGTGGTTAGTCAACGTGTCAATGAGGGTATGACTATGATGTATCACGCCCAGGAAAGAACAGTCAATGTACCGGGCGCAGAGAGTACAGAAACCCGCGGTGGTATCCATAATTCAGTGACACGGGCAGTGCTCAAGCCCACGCATATGATTGGTTCTTATGCTCAACAATCGTATGGGTTTAATTATTACGGTACTGTGGGTTCAAATCGGGATGAATTTGTAATTGTTCGTAAAATGAATGTTGTTGACTGGCTGGATGATGAAGAAACACCAGGCGATGTCGCTGGAAAAGAGGAGGTCGCTTAATGAAAATTCGCGCTCAGATCGGCAAAGTATTAAATCTGGATAAATGTATTGGCTGTCATACTTGCTCAGTGACCTGTAAAAATGTCTGGACCTCACGAGAAGGTATGGAATACGCCTGGTTCAATAACGTAGAGTCCAAACCCGGAATCGGTTATCCCAAAGAATGGGAAAATCAGACAGTTTGGAATGGCGGCTGGACTTTGAGAAAGGACGGTGAAATCGCTCCAAAAATAGGCGGTAAATGGCGCATTTTGGCAAATATATTTGCCAATCCGGATTTGCCGGAAATTGACGACTATTACGAACCCTTCGATTTTGATTATCAAAATCTCCACACGGCAAAGGAAGGCAAGCACCAGCCGACCGCGCGTCCGCGCTCTTTGATTACCGGGCAGCGTATGCAGAAAATCGAATGGGGTCCCAACTGGGAAGAAATATTGGGAACCGAGTTTGAAAAACGCAGCAAGGATATTAATTTCGAACAGGTACAGAAGGATATTTACGGCGAATTCGAAAATACATTCATGATGTATTTGCCTCGTTTGTGCGAACATTGTCTGAATCCCACCTGTGTCGCCAGTTGTCCTTCTGGCGCGATCTATAAACGCGAAGAAGATGGCATTGTATTAATCGACCAGGACAAGTGTCGCGGCTGGCGTATGTGTGTGTCTGCCTGTCCTTATAAGAAGATTTACTATAACTGGAAGTCCGGAAAATCAGAAAAATGTATTTTCTGTTACCCGCGTATCGAAATGGGCGAACCGACGGTTTGTTCGGAAACCTGTGTTGGACGTATTCGCTATCTTGGCGTTATTTTGTACGATGCTGATCGCATAAAAGAAGCGGCCAGCGTACCCTCCGAAGTGGAACTCTATCAAAAGCAATTGGATATATTTTTGGATCCCAACGATCCAGCAGTAATTGAACAGGCGCGTAAAGATGGTGTTCCCGAGAATTGGCTGGAAGCGGCCAGGGCTTCACCGGTTTATAAAATGGCCATGGACTGGAAGCTGGCATTTCCGTTACACCCGGAATACCGTACTTTGCCAATGGTTTGGTATATTCCGCCGTTGAGTCCTATTCAGGCGGCTGCCGATAGCGGCAAAGTTGGGGTCAACGGGATTATTCCGGATGTTGATTCTTTACGAATACCGGTTAAATACCTGGCTAACATGCTGACGGCTGGAGACGAAGCACCGGTAACTTTGGCGTTAAAACGCATGCTGGCGATGCGCGCTTATAAACGCGGACAGAATGTCGAAGGCATTAACGATCAGGATGTTTTGGATGCGGTTGATTTGACCGAAAAACAGGTCGAAGAAATGTATCGTTATTTAGCGATTGCTAATTATGAAGACCGCTTCGTGATACCGACAGCACACCGGGAAGAAGCTGTCGATGCTTTTCCTGAAAGAGGCGGTTGTGGCTTTAGTTTTGGCGATGGTTGTAGTAACGGCAATAGCGCGACAAATTTGTTTGGAACGCGGAAAACCACTACAGCGACTATTAACGTCGATTCCATTGGCAAATATAAACCGGGGGTTCGGCTTCCACCGGTAACCCCGCCCAACCAACCGGATTAACACATGAATAGCTTGAAAGTTCTTTCGGCGCTGTTGTGCTATCCAGAGCAATCAATGCTCGAGTACAAAACCGATATGATACAAATTCTGAATCAGGAAGCAGTGCTGGAGTTATCCGTTCGGGATCAACTGGTCGCATTCATTAATGCCTTGTGCGCACGTGATTTGATGGACAGTCAGGCCGAATACGTGGAAACTTTTGATCGAGGTCGTTCCTTGTCTTTGTTGTTGTTCGAGCACGTGCATGGAGAATCTCGTGACCGAGGTCAAGCCATGGTGGATTTACTCAAAATTTATAAAGAAAATGGTTTTGACGTAACCGCTAACGAGTTGCCCGACTATATTCCGTTATATCTGGAATATTTGTCTCAGCGTCCGGATGCAGAAATTCATGACTGGTTGTCAGAAATTGAACATATATTGGCATTACTGGCAACCCGCTTACAGGAACGTGAACATCCGTATCAGATTATTTTTCAGTCGTTATTAAGTTTAGTTGACCGCAATGTGGATATGGAGCAATTGCAACGGACGGTTTCCGAAGAAGTTCGTGATGATAGCGCCGAAGCTCTGGATAAAGTCTGGGAAGAAACAGCGGTTCGTTTTGGAGCAGATGACTCACTGGCAGACTGCGCTTCTGCGAATCAGACTGGTGGCCAGGTACAAAAAGTTTCCGTGGACTCAATACGACGCAGGAAGAACGCTTAGGACTTTTTGTCGGACAGACTCAAAGAACATTAATTACATATTGAAAGAATTAGCATGAATTATTTTAACGACCTTTTTTTTGGAATTTATCCCTATTTTGCCTGTGCGGTTTTTTTTATCGGCAGCTGGATTCGTTTTGACAGGGATCAATATTCGTGGAAGGCTGGTTCCAGCCAGATGTTAAGCAATCGCGAATTCCGCAAGGCTAATAATTTATTCCATGTGGGTATTTTGCTTTTGTTTTTTGGTCATCTGGTGGGTCTGTTGACGCCTCCGGCTCTCTATAAAGCACTCAGTTTGACGACTGAAACCAAACAAATACTGGCCATGTTTATGGGGGGTATATTTGGTGCTATTTGTTTTGTTGGGATGACCACATTGGTTAAACGCCGCTTAACGGATCCCCGGGTTCGTGCGACCAGCAATAGCAGCGATATATTCATATTGCTACTGATCTACGTACAGTTGATTCTGGGTTTATTGAGCATATTTGTTTCCGCCTTCCATATGGATGGCGGTCAAATGTTGCTATTGGCTGCGTGGGCTCAGCAGATTGTTACATTCAATGCGGGAGCGGCCGATTTGCTGGTGGAGGTGAACTGGCTATACAAACTGCATATTTTTGTCGGTTTGACCATGTTTTTGGTGTTTCCATTTACCCGCCTGGTTCATGTGTGGAGCGCTCCAATCTGGTATTTTGGGCGCAATTACCAAATCGTCAGGCAGAAAGGATGAAAGCAGTTAGGAATGCGTTGCATGTCAAACCGTCTAGTGTAGCGGGTATGGCAGATATTACCGTTAATGGTGAACAAATTATGGAAAATGATGTTGCAGCAGAAATGCAATATCACCCAGCTGCAAGTAAAGAACAGGCTTTTCATCTTGCGGCTCAGGCATTGGTGGTGCGTACACTGTTGTTACAAAGAGCGAATCAGTTGGGTATTCAAGCAGAACCGAATGCGGATCAAGACGATGAATCGATAATCGATCAGCTTGTGGAAAAGGAAGTTCTGACACCTGAGGCTGACGATAAAGCCTGCAGAAATTATTTTTCCAGTAACCGGGATAAGTTTAAAACTACGGATTTAATTGAGGTCAGTCACATCTTGATTGCAGCGGCTCCGGATGATGTCAAAGCGCGTCGGCAAGCGCATGAACTCGCCGAAAGCATACTCACCCAATTACAGCAAGGCATAGCCTTTGAAGCATTAGCCGAAATGTATTCGGTCTGTCCATCCAAACAAGAAGGTGGACACCTGGGACAGATCAGTCGCGGACAAACTGTTGAAGAATTCGAACGTCAGGTTTTTGTATTGTCTGAAACAGGCATTGCTAAAAAGCCTATCGAAAGCCGCTATGGATTCCACATCGTGCGAATTGATCAGCGCGAAGAAGGTAAGTGGCTTGAATACGACGCCGTCAAACAACGCATTGCCGACTACTTACATGATCGAGTCAAGCACAAAGCCTTAAGTCAATATATAGAATATCTTGCCAGCGAGGCGGTCATCAAAGGATTCGATCTCCAGGTTTCAGATTCGCCGTTGTTGCAGTAGTGTCATAGGGGTGTGGGTATTCTACCGGCCACATAGATTGACGTGGGACAGTACTCTAGTACTCCATCACACTTGTATTGACGGATAAAGTGTTTTTAATTTAATCCTCGCATCGGCCGTGGTAAAGCGCCAATTCACACCAATAGCTTTTTGATTTCTCAGCTCTTGCCATGCATT
>Ga0114932_10005049_pt1 | contig 11919 bp, 12 predicted proteins | sample 2SBtaG_2_FD_87286 | JGI IMG/M metagenome (GOLD analysis project Ga0114932, IMG submission 87286) | Deep subsurface microbial communities from Kolumbo volcano to uncover new lineages of life (NeLLi) - 2SBTROV12_ACTIVE470 metaG | ecosystem: Environmental > Aquatic > Marine > Volcanic ... | reverse complement strand
TCACGTGATCAAGCGCCTTGATCTGGGGGGCGGGCTGGGCATTCCCTACGCGCGCTCCAACGAGGCGCCACCGTTGCCAATCGATTATGGGCAGGTCATCCGCGATACTGTTGGCGACCTGGGCTGTGAGATCGAAATCGAACCGGGACGATTAATTGCCGGCAACGCGGGTCTGATGGTGGCATCGGTCATTTATCTTAAGCACGGCGAGGACCGCGATTTTCTGATTGTCGATGCGGCCATGAACGATTTGCTACGCCCCGCCATGTACGAGTCGTACCACGATATTGTACCGGTAGTCGAAGCCGACGCGGGAGCGGACCTGGGGTCGGTAGATATTGTCGGTCCGGTCTGTGAATCTGGCGATACGTTTGCCGTACAGCGCCATATGCCGCATTTGACGGATGGCGATCTGGTGGCGTTTCGCTCGGCAGGGGCCTACGGAGCTGTGATGGCATCGGAGTATAATGCCCGTCCGTTGATCCCGGAAGTTCTTGTTAAGGGCGATCAATTTGCCGTCATCCGGCCGCGACCGGGTTATGACGACTTGATAAATCGTGATAAACTGCCAGAATGGCGCTAGCGTCCGCAGTGCTCTCAGTTCTGCGGCTATCAGGTCTGGCATGGGAAAAACACAAAGCCGAATTCTTATTTCGACAGAGCAGCGGGCGAAAAAGCTTCGCGCGCTGAGCGCGCTACGCTGGCCGTTGCGACGCACATGGCTGGGACTTTTTGCAGAACGGTTTATCCGCGCGTTTTGGCCTTTATGGTCAATTATGTTTGTGCTTTACGCCGCTGTTTCGTTTGGGTTGCAGGACCGTCTGACGCTGGAATTGTTCTACTTTCTTGGTCTCGGGTCTCTCGGCGCGCTGGCGTGGTTCACGTATCAGGGTTTTGCCGGTTTTCGCTGGCCGCGCGGTGCTGAAGTCATGGACCGGCTTGACCGCTCGCTTAAGGGGCGTCCGCTAAGCGCCATGTGGGACGAACAGGCCATAGGCGCAAGTGACGTGCAATCAGTGCAGGTCTGGAGTGTCCACGTCGAAAGAATGATCGATATGGCGCGTAAAGCGCGCGCCGTGGCACCCGATTTACGGCTTTCGCAAAGCGATCCTTTTGCGCTGCGTTACGTTGCTGCGTCAGCGCTTGTGGTGGGCCTGTTATTTGGTGCCGCAAATCGCGGCGGTAATCTGATTGAAAAAATTGCGCCCGATAGTGCTGTGGCGGTGGTGACTGGTCCCTTGTTTGAAGGCTGGATCGAACCGCCGCAATATACCGGAAAGCCCAGCATCTATTTGAACGATGTGGCGGGCGATCTGCCGATTGAGGTGCCCGAAGGTAGCCGGGTAACGTTACGGCTTTATGGTCCGTCGGGCGACGCAGAATTTAGCGAAAGCGTGTCAGGCGCGGCGACACCGCTTGGCATCGACGATCTTAGTAGCGGGCAGAATTTCCTGGTTTCCCAAAGCGGAGATCTGACTGTCACGGTTTCGGGGGGCAAAACCAAAAGCTGGAATTTGCGGATGATTGCCGATGCGCCCCCGACGATCGAGCGTCTGGGCGAGGTTGAGCGCACGCCCAACGGTGAAATGCGGCTCACGTTTAAGGCCGGCGATGACTATGGCGTTCTTGGTGGACAGGCGCGTATCGAGCTGGACCTGCCCGCCGTCGATCGTCGCTATGGGCTGACATTTGATCCCGAGCCAATCGAGCCTATTATTCTGGATATACCGCTTCCCTATAATGGTGAGACCCGCGAATTTGAAGACGTCATCGTCGATGATCTGGCGCAACACCCCTGGGCGGGCCTGCCGGTCAGGCTTTTTCTCAGTGCCAGCGACGCCGTTCAGGATTCGGCCAACAGCGGTAATGAAACGATAATTTTGCCCGGTCGGCGGTTTTTTGATCCGCTGGCCGCGTCGATCGTCGAATTGCGTCGTGATTTGCTGTGGAACCGCGAAAATGCACCACGCGTGGCACAGGTTCTGCGTGCGGTGACCTATTTGCCCGAAGATATATTTGACAACGAAAAGGCGTTCCTTGCGATCCGCTCGGCCATACGGCGCATTGAGGGGGACTTGCAAAGCAATCTGAGCGATACGGTGCGCGACGATGTCGTAGACTTGATGTGGCACGCGGCACTTTTGATCGAGGAAGGTGACGTCAACGATGCCGCCGAGGCCTTGCGACGCGCCCAAGAGCGTTTGTCAGAGGCTATCGAAAATGGCGCCACTGAAGAAGAGCTGGCGCAATTGTCCGATGAGTTGCGCCGCGCAATGCAGGAATACATGGAACAACTGGCGCGCGATGCCGAGCAAAATCCGGACCGCGAAACGGCGCAACAGGGCGAGCGACGCGAAATTACGTCCAACGATTTGCAGAACATGCTTGACCGGATCGAGGATCTGGCACGGCAGGGTCGCAATCAAGAGGCGCAGGCGTTGCTGGAACAACTGCGCCAGATGATGGAAAATATGGAGGTCGCGCGCCGTGGTCCCGGTCAGGACGAAGGCCCGGGATTACAGGGAATGCGCGATTTGCAGGACACAATGCGTCAGCAACAGGAGCTTGCCGACGAAGCGTTCAGGCGGCTGCAAGACCGGTTTAACGGCAATTCCAACGGTGATATGCAGTTTGGCGACCCCGGTAGGAACGACAACGGACGCCCCCGCGAAGGCAACAGTTTACCGTCTTTGCAGGAATTGGCCCGCCGTCAGGAAGCGTTGCGCCAGTTGCTGGAAAACCAGCGCGGCGCGCTTCCCGAAAGCGGCAATGAAGAGGGTCGACTGACACGCGACGCCCTGCGTCGCGCCGAACGCGAAATGGGCGAGGCGGGCGACGCCCTGCGCAACAACGATCCCGCAGCGGCGCTGGACAATCAGGCTGAGGCGCTCGAGGCGCTGCGCGAAGGCATCCAACGACTTGGCGAGGATCTGGCGCAGACCGAAAATCCAAACCGCGGGCGTCAGGGCGCACAGCAGGGCGCACGCGACCCCGAAAGCCGCGAAGATCCGCTTGGCCGTCAAGCCGGAACCACCGGTCGCATCGGTAGCGAGGAAGAACTGTTATCGGAACAGGAGATGTTCAAACGGTCGCAGGACCTGATCGACGAAATTCGCCGCCGCTCGGGGCAAAGAGACAGGCCAAGACTGGAACTTGATTATCTGAAGCGATTGCTTGACAGGTTCTGAAAGCCAAACAACCGCTACAGATACTGCTGCAGCAGGTTGACCGTCGCTTTGACGACACTTTCGGCAAATCCGTCCAGCCAGTGGCGCGCTTGATTGACCAGATTGACATAGGCGGTCAGGTAAGGCTCGGATTGCGGCACCGCCGTCACGATCTGGCGTTCAAAATGAAAAATCCCCAGAAGTATCAGCGCAATCATTATCGAAAGGTAGAACCCGAACCGTGATTTCCGCCGACCGCGATTCTGGTTGGCGTTTCTAACCTGCGCCGGTGGGTCTTCACGGGTTTCGCTGGCGGGGCGCAACGAGGAATTCAGATTTTCCACGTCCGGCAGATCTGCATCTTGGTCTTGCTCCTGCTTTGGTTCGCCTGCAGGTGCCGCACGTTGATTTTGACCGGCTCCATCCCGGCGGGCGGTCAGTCGTTCTCGGGCCGCGCGGGCGCGCTGTTGTACGGTAAGCTGTTCTTCGTGGACTTCGGGCAGATCCGGTGTGAAATCTATTTCGGGGTCGGGATCGACGTCAGACACGGCCTGCAGTTCACGGTCCGGTTCGGGCGCGGGCTCCGGCAGTGGGTCGGACTCGATCTGCCCGGCCTCGCGCGACGCTTCCAATTCAGCTTCGCTGCGTAATATATCCAAAATGGTTGGATCAACCGACGGGGCCTCGCGAGACGGGCGCTCATTTTCACCCTCATCGTCTGAAACGTCAGGATCAACTTGTGGCGGATCGGGCTCGGGCAGAGGTTCCCGAGCGACAGGCACTGAAATTGAACGGTCGCGTGCACTGGCGGGATCCTGAAACCACGTCACGCCGCAATTGGCGCATTGCACGTCACGTCCCTCTTGGGGAATTGCGCTGTCGTCCACTTCGTATTGCGCAGAACAATTTGGGCAAACCAGCCGCATGGGGTCCCTTCGATCGACACGGGTTTCGCACAGGCAGCGAATCAGCCCTTGGAAACAGTTTTAACGGCGCATACGGCGTATTCCAAGTATCTGATTTCAACACTATAGATTGCAACTTGGCCGGTGCTGGGCGATGATCGGAGCGTTGCAGAATCGGAGCAGAAATTGATCGAGCTGGCAGGCGCATCCTATTCCTATGGGGGCGGCGAAATACTGAGCGATTTATCGTTGCGTCTTGCACCGGGATCGTTTCATTTTTTGACCGGGCCGTCGGGCTCGGGGAAAACCACACTGCTGCGCCTCTGCTATATGGAGCTTCTTCCAAGTGCGGGCGCTGTGCGGGTTCTTGATCAGGACGTGCATGGCATGGACCGCGATCAGGTGGCTTTGATGCGGCGCCGTATCGGTGTCGTGCATCAGGATTGCCGGTTTTTGGATCACTTAAGCGTCGGAGAAAACATCGCGCTGCCACTGCGGGTGTCGGGACAGAATTCTGATGACGAAAATGCCAATCTTGACGACTTGCTGGGTTGGGTTGGGTTATCGGCGCAAAAGCAATCGACCCCGCCGCAACTTTCGGGCGGAGAACGCCAGCGCGCGGCGCTTGCACGGGCGGTGATCATGTCGCCGGACGTGATCATCGCGGACGAACCGACGGGCAATATCGACTGGGAAATGGCGCAGCGCCTTATGCTTCTGTTGGTCGAGCTGAACAGGATGGGCAAGACGATACTGATTGCTACCCACGATCTGAATCTCATTCGCACCGTCAAGAATCAGGTGGCGGCGCGGGTTTTACGCATTAAGAACAGGCGCTTACAATTGGCGGGGGCGGATCTGTGATTGCTCTGGGCGGGATCTTTCGCACCTTGATCGTCGGTGACAAACAGGCAGACCGCGTGGTGCCTCCAACGGGTATCACGGCGCGGTTAACAACGTTTGCCGCAGGGGCCATGGCGTTTCTGGCGGTTTTCGCGCTGGCGCTGGCACTGGCCACCGGCCGTTTGGCGGACCAATGGTCAAGCGAATTGGCCAAGACCGCGACCGTGCGCATATCGGCACCCGACGGGCAGCAGGAAGCGCAGGCACTGGCCGCATTGCTGGTGCTGGAAACCACGCCGGGAATCGCATCGGCGCGTTTGATGGAAGACGCGGAACAACGCAAATTGCTTGAACCGTGGTTCGGCCCTGACCTGCCGCTTGATACCCTGCCGATCCCTCGATTGATCGAAGTGATCGAAACAGCGGCAGGCCCTGATTTTGATGGTTTGCGTCTGCGGTTGTCCGCCGAAGCACCCGGCGCGATTTTGGACGACCACACGCGCTGGCGCAGGCCTTTGGTCAAGGCAGCCAGCCGGTTGCGCATGCTGGCCGGTGTGTCGATTATTCTGATCGCCCTGACCACAGCCGCCATGATCACGCTGGCAGCCAACGCGGCTCTGGCAGCCAATGCTTCGGTCATACTGGTTTTGCGTCTGGTGGGGGCAAAAGACGCCTATATCGCGCGCGCCTTTGTGCGGCGCTTCACGTTGCGGGCTCTGGCCGGTGCTGGCGTCGGAATGGCGGTGGCGCTGGGGTTCGTGTTTTTTCTGCCCGCGGCGGTAACGGAAGGCGCGTTTTTGACGGGGCTTGGATTTCAGGGCTGGCATTGGGTTATTCCTCTGGCGATCCCTCCGCTCTCTGCGGTGGTTGCGTTCTGGGCCACGCGTCGCGCGGCCATGCGTACCCTTAGGGGTCTGACCTGATGGCCTATGGATTTCGTTGGCTGCGCTCGTTTTTGTTCATCATTCAGATGTATCTGATGATGTTTGTGCTGGCCTTATTCTTTGCGCCAATGGCTGTGATTTCTCGCGTCTGGGCGTTTCACGGGGTACATACCTATTGCAATTGGGTACGCTGGACCGCGCGCTGGATGATCGGGCTAAAAACCGAAATTCGCGGTAATGTACCCGATGGCGAGGCGTTGGTGTGCTCCAAACACCAGTCGTTTCTCGACATCATCATAATCGTCAGCGTGTTGCCGCGCCCCAAGTTCATCATGAAGGCGGAATTAAGGTTCGCGCCGATACTGGGCTATTTTGCGCTGCGCATTGGCTGCGTGCCCGTCCACCGCGGGCGCAAGACCAAAGCGGTCAAACAGATGATCGACGGAGTCGCTGCAAGCCGTCACACGCCAGGACAGTTGATCATTTTTCCCCAAGGCACCCGCGTCGCGCCGGGGGCTTATCTACCCTATAAGATAGGGCAGGGAATTCTTTACGAAGGTCTGCGCCAACCCTGCATTCCCGTGGCCACCAATGTCGGCGTTTTTTGGCCGCGCCACGGCATAATTCGCAAGCCGGGTCTGGCGGTGATCGAGTTTTTACCGGTCATTGAACCCGGTAAGCCCGTGCCGGATTTTATGGCTGAAATTGAAACGTCAATTGAGACCGCTTCGAACAGGCTGATGACAGAGGCCGGGTTTGATATGGATCGATCACCCTGATTTTCTTGCAATCCTCACAACAGCGCCGTTGCGCCAACGCTTGTGGGTGGTAGAAGGTTTGTTGATCCATCAGACTCAGCTGACGGCGTCTTAATCAACGCGCGAAATACTGTATATGGGGAACAGTTTGCCTAAGCCGCCAGCCCCTTGGCGCCGATTTCCAGAAACTTCCGGCGACGTGCCGCCAGTAAATCTTTTGCCGGCATAGGCTGCAATTCTTCCAGCATCGTGGCAAGTGTCGAACCGACTGCATCTATCGTCTCTTTTTGGCCGCGCTGCGCCCCACCAACGGGTTCGGCGATAACCGTATCGGCCACGCCCAATTTCAACAAATCCTGCGCCGTCAGGCGCAAGGCTTCGGCGGCTTCGCGCATTTTGGTGGCGTCTTTCCACAGAATTGATGCGCAGCCTTCGGGTGAAATAACCGAATAGACCGAATGTTCCAGCATCGCCAGACGGTCGGCACCGGCAAATGCCACTGCGCCACCGGAACCCCCTTCGCCTATGATTACAGCGATCAAAGGCACGGTCACTTGCATGCATTTCTCGGTGGACCTGGCAATCGCTTCGGACTGTCCACGTTCTTCGGCGCCGCGCCCAGGGTAGGCACCGGTTGTATCGATCAGCGTGATAATCGGCAGGCCAAAACGGTCCGCAAGATCCATGAGCCGGATGGCCTTGCGGTACCCTTCGGGACGGGCCATGCCGAAATTGCGTTCCAGCCTAGATTTGGTGTCAAAGCCTTTTTCGTGGCCGATGACCACGACGGGCGTGCCGTTGAAACGCGCCAGTCCACCCATGACGGCGTGATCGTCGGCGAAATTCCGATCGCCGGACAGGGGCACATATTCGGTGAACAAAGCCGATATATAGTCTTTGCAATGCGGGCGGTCGGGGTGACGGGCAATCTGGCACTTTCGCCACGGCGTCAGGTTTTTGGCGTAAAGATCAACCAGCAAATCGGAGGCCTTTTTGTCCAGCGCCGCCGCTTCGTCCTCTACGTCCATTTCTGAATTGCCACGCGCCAAGGCCCGCAATTCTTCGGCCTTGCCTTCGATCTCGGCCAGCGGTTTTTCAAATTCCAGATAATTCTGCATGGCGGTGCCCTTTGCTAACCTTTGATCATTTCGGCCTGTCGCACAATTACTTCGGCCTGTTTGATCGAGGCAATATCGATCAGTTTGCCTTTATACACCGTGGCACCCTGGCCCGCAGCCGTGGCTTTGGCCATGGCGGCAAGAATGTCTTTGGCTTCGGCAACCTGTGCATCGGATGGCGTGAACACCTCGTTGGCCAGTGCAATTTGTTTGGGATGTATCGCCCATTTACCCGACATCCCCAGAGTAGCACAACGCCGCGCCTGCGCGCGATAGCCTTCGTCGTCGGAAATATCGCCAAACGGCCCGTCAACCGCCATCAACCCGTAAGTGCGGCACGCGGCGACAATTGCCACCGTCACCATATGCCACGGGTCGGGCCAGTGCACCGCGCGATCCGATCCCGGTTCGCCGTTTTCCAACATATAATAATTCGATTGCGTGCCACCAATGCCCACGGTCTGCATCCCCATCGAGGCCGCGTAATCGGCGCCGCCCAGCGACAGCGCCTGCATCCGGGGGCTGGCGGCAGCGATTTCATTCACATGCACCAGTCCAGCAGAGGTTTCGATAATCGCTTCAAAGCTGATGGGTTTCTTGCGCCCCTTTGCCAATTCGATCGAACTGACCAAAGCGTCCACTGCATAGATATCGCTGGCGTTTCCCACCATAGGTATCATGATCTGGTCAAGCCGGTCGCCAGCGTTTTCCAACAAGTCAACCACGTCCCTGTACCAGTGCGGCCCGTCCAGCCCGTTGATGCGTACTGACAGGTATTTATCGCCCCAATCCACATCGTTGATCGCCTCAATGGCATTTTTGCGCGCTTTGGCCTTGTCGCCGGGTGCCACGCTGTCTTCTAAATCCAGATTGATCACATCGGCGGCCGACGCAGCCATTTTAGGGATCAGTTCGTCGCGCGACGCCGGTCCGAACAATTGACAGCGGTTAGAGCGTGCGGGCGCGGCGGGCTGGGTGGTGAAACTCATGGTTTGACTTTCGCTAATGATCTGTCCGCCTCGGTAGGCCAGATCGGGGATTTTGACAATGGCCGGATCGAGGCGCTATTGCAAATCAGCGAATGCCGCTTGCATACGTGCGACTGCCTCCTGCACGCGGCTTTTCGGGCAGGCGATATTGAACCGCATGAAATTTTCGCCGCCCAAACCAAACGTTTCGCCGTAATTGACCACAATGCGCGCCTGTTTGTTTATGCGTTGCTTTATTTCGCCAACCGAAAGTCCGGTATCTGAAAAATCAACCCACGCCAGATAGGTCGCAGACATCTGTACAGGTTTGACGCCCGGAATTTCCGCAAGACCTTCGTTCAAAACCCTGTGGTTTTCCTGCAAATAGGCGCAGACGCTGTCGACCCATTGTGCCCCTTCGGGCGAATAAGCGACGCTGACCACGTGTGATCCAAATCGGTTGGGCGAAATATTCAGTGCCGCCATACGTTTGGCAAAGCGCGCCCGCAAATCAGAATCCTGAATGATAACGTTGCCCGTGTGCACGCCAGCCAGGTTAAAAGTTTTGCTTATCGCGTTCATAACCACCGTGCGCGCGACCGCATGGGGCGCGGCCAAAGGCGTGACCGTGTGATTTGCGTCGCCAAACACCAGATCCTGATGGATTTCGTCGGAAACAATGATCAGATCGTGCTCCGCGCAGAAATCCGCCAAAGCAAGCAGTTCATCCACGCCCCAGACCATGCCGCCGGGATTGTGCGGCGAGCACAGGATCACCATTTTCTCGCGCCCCGTCAGACAGGCTTTTGCCGCGTCCAGATCCATTTCGTAGCGCCCGTTGTTATTCTTCAGCGCGCATTCGGTGACATGACGATCCGCCGCTTTGATGACGCGGGCGAACGTGTGATAAATTGGCGTGAATATCAAAACCGCGTCGCCGGGTTTCGTATATGTATCGACGCAAAGTCCGACCCCATTGCCCAGCCCGTGCACGCTGAAAATCCATTCGGGCGCAATTTCCCAGCCGTGACGGGTTTTCATCCACCAGACAATGGCGTTGCGATAGGCTGCGTCGTCGCCAAAATAGGTGAAGTGATCGTTTGCCGCCATGCGCGCGACTTCATCGGCAACACATTTGGGCGGGCGGAAATCCATATCTGCCACCCACATGGCCAGCGCATCGTCAGCGTCGATGCCATAATTGGCGCCAATACTATCCCATTTGGCCGAATGTGTGCCGCGAAAGTCGATGATCTCGTCGAAGTTCATATTTTTGGCTCCCTCTTTGGAAGCCAACCTAAGTGTTCAGACGTCCTCTTCAAGCGCGAAAATGTCGTGCACGCTGGTGTTCAGAGCGCGGGCAATACGAAGCGACAATATTGTCGAGGGAATAAAAACCGCGTTTTCGATTGTGTTGATGGTTTTGCGCGACACATGCGTCAATTCGGCAAGCTGCGCCTGTGTCAGGTCCTGTTTTTTGCGATGCGCCTTGAGCGAATTTCGCAGCCCACCCATCACACCCGTCCCTTGATCCATGCCCGCAGGAACAACAGGCAGGGCGCCGCGCCGGTCAAGGTGCCCATGGCGGCAAAAGCTTGCGGGTAAGTGACGATGTCGTTGAACAGCGCCAGACCGAAAGCCGCATACATCCAGACGGCCATCCAATACCCGCCGCGCAGGGAGCGGGCCCACTCTGACCTTGTCAATTCATCCCACGCCACAGAGACAGCGGCACGCGTGTTGAGGCGCGAAATCAGTGTAACGACCAAGGCGGTCAGCGCGCCCGCCAATCCGGGAACCCAGGGAGGCATTGGGTCGGGGCGGCCCACGAACAGCACAGCAAGCGCATATCCGAGCAGAACCAATCCAAGCAGGCTAAAGCTGCCGTTGCGAATGGTGGCGATGGTTGTGGCGTTCATGGCGATCTCCTTTTGTAACCTAGGGGTTACTTTAAGACGATTCAAATGTAACGTCAAGGTTACAATTCAAACGGTTGATCAATTCAAACCGCAGCGTTACATCACCCCCATGACCATACGCCCCATATTGATCCACCCGGATCCCAGATTGAAAAAAGTTTGCGCCCCTGTGGCGTCGATCACCGACGGCTTGCGTGCGCTTGCCGAAGACATGATCGCCACCATGCAGGACGCGCCGGGCATCGGGCTGGCTGCACCTCAGATCGGGGTGCTCAAACGCCTGATCGTCATGGATTGCACAGCCAAAGACGAAGATCCCGCACCGGTCGCTTTGTTCAACCCCACGGTCGTCTGGTCTTCGGAGGCGCTGAATACCTATGAAGAAGGTTGCCTGTCCATTCCCGAAATGTACGAGGAAGTCACGCGCCCCGCCGAAGTCAGGGTAACGTTCACCGACACGAGCGGTGAACAACGCGAAGAACATTATGACGGCATGTGGGCGACTTGCGTTCAACATGAAATCGACCATCTGAACGGCACATTGTTCATCGATTATCTCAGCAAGGTCAAACGCGCCATGATCACCGGCAAAATGAAGAAGCTGAAAAAGGAAAAGGCGCGCGCCTGATATGACGGTCCGTTCCTTTATCCGCTATCCCGACAAGCGGTTGCGAACTCTCTGCGACACGGTAGAGAAAGTGGACGACGCCGTGCAGGACGTCTGGCAGGACATGCTTGATACGATGTACGCAATGCCGGGGGTCGGATTGGCCGCTTGTCAGATCGGCGTCGTGCGGCGTCTGGCGGTGGTGGATTGTTCAGACACCAAGGATCAGCCGTTGCGTATGGCCAATCCCGAAATACTGTACGCGTCGGAAAAAATGCGTTGGTACAGCGAAGGCAGCCCGAACCTGCCGGGCGTGAGCGCCAAAATAAAGCGCCCCCGTGCGGTGACCGTGCGCTTTGTGAACGGGCAGGGCGACAGCGTTGAACAGGATTTCGTCGGCCTCTGGGCTACGTCGGTGCAACACCAGATCGACCATCTGAACGGCCGGATGTGTTTTGATCACCTAAGTGCCACAAAACGCAGGATGCTGGTGGCGAAATCAGCTAAACTGGCCAAAAAGGGCAGGTAATCATGCGCGTCATTTTCATGGGCTCCCCCGATTTCGCGGTTCCGGCATTGCAGGCCCTGTCGGACGAACAGCACGACATCGTCGCCGTTTATTGCCAGCCACCGCGACCGGCGGGGCGGGGCAAAAAGGATCGGCTGACCGCTGTTCATGCCAAGGCGCTGGAGCTGGAGTTGCAGGTTTTTCACCCGGCAAGTTTCAAGGCTGGCGAAGACGTACAGATT
>Ga0114932_10005048_pt1 | contig 11922 bp, 22 predicted proteins | sample 2SBtaG_2_FD_87286 | JGI IMG/M metagenome (GOLD analysis project Ga0114932, IMG submission 87286) | Deep subsurface microbial communities from Kolumbo volcano to uncover new lineages of life (NeLLi) - 2SBTROV12_ACTIVE470 metaG | ecosystem: Environmental > Aquatic > Marine > Volcanic ... | reverse complement strand
AAGGATACACATGGACATGGGGTAAAAACGATGGTCATAGTAAAGGATATAGTACATGTAAAGGATGTGGAGCAAAGTTTTGAAGATTAGTATGTCAGCAGTAATATTAGTAATAGGAGCAATAGTGATATTTGCTATACCATTTTTAATTAATTATGAACCACCAAGCGATAACGTTTTAAGTGAGTGCAGACAATTACCTACAGCATCGACAAAGATATGTTAACTAGATTTTTAGAATGGTATAATCGAAGAATGATAGAGAGTTTATCAATCTCTGCTGTTATTCTATATCTACAAATACCCCACTCATGGTGGGCATTAGAGTGTATATTCGGTCAAGGATTCTTACACGGCCATGGTATAGTTGTTGATTTTCTGCTATATGGAATAGACACACTTGAAATGATACCTATAATAGGTGTCACACTTACAATAATATCGAGGTATAAAGTTGGCAAAAACGCTTAGAGATTGGGAAATGGAGCAGATGTTTGGCAAACCATTAGGCTATATTCATAGAGGAAAAGGTTGTTTATCTGATATATCTAATGAATTAGCATCAACGTAGAACGCTTAAATATATCATTTTATGTCAAAAAATATGAAAATATCTGATAGATATTACATAGCAAAAATAGATGATAAAAGAAAAAATGAAATGATTGAAAAACATCATTATTTACACAGATTAAGAGGTTCAACGTACAGTTTTGGTTTATATGATAAAGTAGAAAAAGAGCATACAGAATGGTTCGGTGACTTTGATAAATGTGTAGGAGTTATTATGTATTCAGTACCAGCATCGTTTCAATTATGTGAAGGTATTTGTGGTAAAGAGTACAAAAAACAAGTAATAGAGCTTAGCAGACTATGGATAGCAGATGGAACCATGAAAAATGTTGAATCATATCTTATTTCAGGCACATTAAAAATGCTAGACAAGCATGATATTGTGGTGTCTTATGCAGATCCATCAGCAAAACATCTAGGTATAGTATATCAGGCCACTAATTTTGTCTATACAGGTACAAGTGGTGGTGGTAAAGACTTAATTTTGTTAAATAAAGACAATCCACATAGTAGAGGCACACCAAAAATAGGTGGTTATCAAGCATTAGTAGAAAAATATGGTAAAGAAAATGTAGGTTATCAAGAAAAGATAGAAAAACATAGATATATCTATTTTGCCTGCAGTAAAAAGAAAAGAAAAATGTATATGAATAATCTAAAATGGGATATAAAACCATACCCAAAAACGCTATAGAGTAATATACTGGTCAGATATACATTATTTACGGATTTAGTTTAATTACGGTCTTAAAACGCACTCATTCCAGAGTGAGATAGAGGTGCAACTCCTCTATTCCGTACCATATTTAACCAGCTAGCTAACTAACTAACTAAGCACTAAGTATATTAATAACAAACAATAATCACTATTAGACTTAAAAGACATGGTGTTAGCGTAGTCGTTTGAGTCAACTCCACTAACGTGGTGTCATTGGTAAGTCACATATCCATCGCTAACACCTAAAAATATTTCTATTTACGCATGGCTACGCACAAAAAATGAGATTTATGGCTAAGAGTTCATGGTGGGATATGGATAAAAGAGGCAGAAGATGGGAGGCTATATTCAAGAATATGGAAAAAGAGTTTTGGAAAGCAACTAATAATGGTAATAATGAGTTAGCAGAAGCATACTTTAGAAGAATGTCAATCATAGAGAAATTAATACAACCTTATGTACAAGAAGTAACAGGCTTAAGAAAGATTATTTCTCTGCACAACAAAAAATATCCAGAGTTGACAGATCAATGAATATGTTCGAAATGGATATGCGTGATGCATTAAACATAGTAAAGAATGATGAAATATCGTTTGTAGAGTTTGAAAAGTATCGTGGATTATCATTTGAAGAATTTTGGAAAGCACTACCAAAGAAGCTAGAATATACTGATTATGAAGCAGAGTTAGCAGACATATTAGAGCATAATAAGAAACTATGGGTAAAGAAGGCCACGGGGCTTGGAATTACAGAATTTATGACTAGATGGATAGCATGGCAATGTGTTAGAAATGATGATTGGAAAGAAAGACAAATAGACGTATCAGTAGTAATCATCACAGGTGCCAACCAACAATTAACAAACAAAGTAGTAGGTAGAATCAAAGGGTTATTTCAAGGTAAAGAGTTTAAGACTAAAGAATCACTCGTAATATTAAACGGTTGTAAGATTGAGGCATTTCCTACTAACCACTTAGAGCCAGCTAGAGGTCTTAATCCACGATTAGTATTCTTAGATGAAGGTGACTTTTTTCCATTAAGATATCAACAAGAAGCACGTACAGTAGCAGAAAGATACAGAGCAAAAGGTGATGCATACATTACTATGGTATCAACTCCAAACGTGCCAGGAGGGTTATTTGAAACTATGGAGGAAGAACAAGATAATGGCTATGTTATGAAGCATTATGATTATACATGGGGTTTAGGTAAAGTATATGACCCTGATATTATTGAGATAGAGAAGAAACAAAACCCATCATTTGAACGAGAGTATAACCTTAAATATGGGTACGGTTTAGGTGATATATTCGAAGGTATTGATGATGTTACGGAAAAATATGATTTATCAATTATTGGTGGGCGAAGTGGCTGTTACGGCGACCCTGCTTTTGGTTCTAGTAACTTCGGCGTACTTGGCGCTGAAATAAGAGACAGTACATTATACGTTATAGAAGCAAACGAATTTCCAAGACCATCACCATCAGCAATGCTAGATGTTATGGAAGATATGGCACATAGATATAATGATAATTGTAAGATAGACTCAGCACATCCAGGTTTTATTAGAGACTTGGAAGAACGAGGGATACCAGCATTACCAGTTAACTTCGGTCTACAAATAAGAGACCATGAGACAGCAAACATACAATCATTACGTTCAAAAATGACAATCAATTCTGCACAGATGGTTAAGAATGGCAAAGTAAGAATACATCCATCACATACTAAACTACTATCACAGATGAGATCAGCACAATTTGATAAGAAAGGTGGTATTGATAAAGAAGAACTAAACGCTGATGTGTTAGATTGTTTCATTATGGCATGTTGGGATTTGAAAGAGTTTGACTATTCACATACTGATATAATTCAAGGTGAAATAGATAAGAAAAAGAATAATAAGAAAAGCGTATTCTTCGAGGTAGAGAAAGTTGAATGACGATATTACACCAGAAGAACGTGAGCTATACAAAAAACTCATTAATGATTTAAAAGTGAATAAGAATCTATGCACACATTGCTTCTTAGAGACACATCTTAGAGCATTTGTTGAAGTTATGGCAGATGAGCCAGATCAATACATAAAAATGAGTACAATATATCATAATCTTAAAACTATACTAGGTGATGATGATGAGTGAGAGGCCTGAATGGGATTGGTTAAAACCAGATGAAGATAAAGAGAGTGATGAAAATGAATAAAAAATGTAAGAAATGTCACAAGTGGAAAGATGCAGATGAATATTACGACACACGCTTTTATATGTGTAAATCATGTTATTGTTTAGTATGAAATTTAGAGAGATGCTAACGCATTGTATGGAATGTAATAGAGAAATACCACACATTGATCAATCTTATAGTAGAAAGTATTGCAGAGAATGTTCTAAACTATCAATAAAAAAAGCACAGAGAGAGCATCTTATACGCACAGGTAGAATCACTTTAAAACCATGCTTTGTGTGTGGTAAAATGACATATAGACATAAGACATGCTCATCAGAATGTGTTAGACGAGCTAGAATTATAGAGAAAATGATAGCATCTATTGCTAGAAAGAAAGCAATGATTGAAAAGCAAGAAAAAGAGTTATTCGAGTTGAGAAAGAGACATGATTAGACTAAAATGCTATTGGTGTGGCCAAGATAAATGGAATACAAAGTCAGAATTATTAGAGCATATAGTCAATAAACACACTTCACAACATTAATATTACCCATAACATATTATCTATTATGACGAAATCAAAAGTCAGCACAGAGGACTTAATCAATACACATCTTGATTGTATATTGATATGGTCAAACAATGATCATGCAGACAAAAAGGTAAAGATAGCCGAACAAGTCGAAATGATTAGAAAAGTAGTAAAGAATAGTATAATGGTACCAAGCACCATTAACTAAATTTACTCTATTTCTTTTTTTATTACTTCTTTACTATCATCTATGAATTAACAATCTATGCTCGTTCAGCCTGATTATGAGAAAACTATGGAAGCATTTAGTACATCAGTAAATGGTTTAATTGATGATATCATTGCAGAGATAGACAGAATACAGAAGAATGATCCAGACCCACAAAGAACAACAGCTCACATGGTCGATAGAAAGATTAGAGAGTGGTTCAATAAATCTGGCGGACTAGGTTATTAATTCTCTTTATATAACAATGCCAAACTATCACATGTTCGGCAAAGATAGTAAGGATAAAAAAGATAGTTCTACTAAAGCAACTAAGAAATCTAATATAGATTTTACTGATATTCGTACTAAGTTAGGTCTTACTGAACATGCACCAGAAGATAAAATTGCTTTTGAATTAAATAAACTTAAAGATAATAGAAGATGGGCTATTTACGGTTTATCTGAAAAAGATTTTAAACAATTCGGTGTGAACTTATAGAATGGCATACGGGTTATATCTTTCATTAGATCAAACACGGTGGTATCGTGGTGATTATTCAGCAGATAGTAAGCTAACAGGCACAATTTATACAGATAAGAATAAAACAAAAGCAAAGAATTTAACAGGTTATACAGTAAAGATTAGAGTGTTTAAACCTAGAAGATTTGGTGACAGATTTAATAAAACAGCAACAATAGTATCAGCATCTAATGGCACATGGTCTTATGCAGTACAAGATGGTGAAATGCCTGTATTTGGATTATATGAAGTAAAAGCAGAAATCTCAAAAGCAGATGCTAGAGAGAGTACACTGAATTATGTAGAGTTATTGGTCTTGGAGGGACCAAGTGGAAGTTGAGCATATTAGATAGATTTAGAGGCAATGTAGAAGAAAAGATTAATACTTCTAACAAAACGCCAGAAGCTAAAGTAATTAAAAAAGATTGGACTAGAGAAAGACCACACAATGTTACATTTGATAGATTAATTGATTATCACGATAAAACACCACAGATTAGAATAGCAGTAGCATCTTATTCAGAAATGATAACAGGTACAGATATGAATATTACATGCAAATCAGAAGATGCACAAAAAGAATTAGATGATTGGATTAGACGTACAAACTTTTATGATAAATTTGAAAACTTAGTTACTACAATACTTATCACAGGTAATGGTATCTTAGAGAAACTAGATGAGAAAGACGTACAAGATGTATTAGAAGTTGACATGAGTACAGTGTTATCTAAGAAAAGAGATGAGTTTGGTGAATTAGAATGGTATGAACAAAGAACACAAAACGGTGGATTAAACAAGCTAGGTGAAGGACATTTAGGTAAATTTATAGAGTTTAACTTAACATCTTACTCCAGACAGCCATGGGGTAAATCATTATTCTACTCTCTCTCAGTACCAAGAACTATAGGAAATAGAACAATGGCACCATTAGTAGAAGCAATGTGGGGTTTAGAAGATGCAATGGTATCTATTGTATTGAATAATGCATATCCAATTACAACAATAACATATCCGGGAAGCAATGATGATTATCTAAGACAGGAAGCAAGAAGATGGCAAGAATACAAGCCAGGTGATAAAAGAGTACAGAAAGTTAAACCAGAAATAGAGTTCTTTGAAAGTGCTGGTAACAGTAAATATACAGACTTTGTTCAACATATTCAGAAAACATTTGAGTTAGGTACACAATTCCCACACGATATACTAACAGGTGATTTTACAAGTAGAGCATCATCAGATACTACAGAAACTATAGTGCAGAAAAGAGTCAGAGGTTATCAGAGATACCTAGCCAACAAACTAAAGCATGAGTTGTTTGACCCTATACTAATCAATCTAGGATATGACCCAGATAATGAAGAATGTCAGATACAATTTACAACGCAGAATGTTAAAGAGTTAGAAGTAGATGAAGTTCTATCTATGAAAGATAAACATAATATTACACTAAATGAATGTAGAGAATGGTTAAAAGCAAACGTAGGTATTGAATTAACAGATGATAAAGAAATACTAGCTGATGAAGAAACACAAAAACAATTAGCATTATCAGCACAAAAGATTAAAGCAGAAAACCCACAGAAAGACGATAAACCAATAAACAAGAAAGAATTAGAATCAGTAAAGCCTAAGAAACTAAGAATGTGTAAGATGTGTAAAGAACATCAACATGCATTATGTAGTAAGAGAGGTTGTCAATGTAGAACTCAAGGAACGTGTAGTTATCAATGACGGAGTTCGATGATTTGACCAAGAGAATATTAGATAAGCTAGATGCTACTGATGAAAAAATAGATGATCTTTGTGGTAGAATGATGAAGATTGAAATAGAATTAAAGTCACATTTTGACGATATAGAAGCCAAACAGGCAGGTAAAGATAGAAAATTCTACATAGTTATCGGTGCCATGGCTACAGCATTTACAGTATTTGAGGTCTTTCAGAATCTACTTTGAATTATTTGAGAATAGTATCAATAGTATTGTTAGTATCATCAGTATGCATGTTATTGACAGTGCCTATAACAACAGTAGATGCACAATACCCAGACGAATATGACAGATATGAGTATCTAGGCATAAGACATGATAGTACACCTAATGTTTGTCTATTTGAGCCTAATCCTACACATGTTAATTGGGAGTATTGGAAATCAGTAGAGATAGAATCATGGAAAGCCATACTTGATTGGCAAGTAGAAATGTCAGAGTTTTTACCCGAAGGTGATTGGAGTATGTACATACATTCAACAGTTCCTTACCATGAGCATTGGAATAAAACACCAGATGATTATAGACACTGTACTGTATTCTTAACGTATGAAGCATGGAATGAAGAACCAGATAACAAAGCATTAGGATATACAGGTATTGATTTTTCTAAGAGTTCACATAAATTCACATTCATAGTCATTTATTTACACGCAACAAATAACACTGCATTAACATTGAATTTTTCAGATGGTTATAAAGACCCAGAATCAGGTCTTACTAAATTTGAGATTAATCTTGATAGAGAGCAATTACCACTACAAACAATCTATAATATTGTATTACATGAGCTAGGGCATGGACTAGGTTTAGGACATTATGAGAGTGCATCACCTAATGGTTCACATCGTTCTACTATGACACCTAGTCTAAAACCATTCAGTAATGAGGTATTTGAGATAAAAATAGCAGATAAATTCATGTTAGGTTATCTATATGGCACAGATGGATATAAAAAACCACAACCACACTGGATAGATGATTATTGTTTTTTCAAGCACGGTATCAAAGTAATATCATGTCATTAGATAATTAATTCTCTTTATATATCTAGGATAAGAAATTTACATGCAATTAGAGTCTTATACAAGAATAGACGAAAATGCAAAAATATCTGGTGTAGCATTAATACCTAGAATTTCAAGAAATCAGAACTTATACACTAAAGAAGAATTAAAACGATTTGATGGTAAAACAGTTCCATTGAATTGGGAACACAACCCAGAAAAAGTAATAGGTAAAGCAACTTTTCATTATAATGCAGATACAGAGACAGTTTTCTATGAAGGTGAAATAACAGATCCATCAGCATCTATCTTAGCAAAGAATAGATTATTGTACACATCAATAGAAGCAACACCTACATCAGTAAAACATGTATGTAACGGTGCAACAGATTGTTTTTCTATGCCTTACGGTTTAATACCAGAAGGATTAGCATTAACAGAAACACCAGGCGTGCCAGAAACAAGTGTATCAATTATTGAAAATTATATTAAAGAATGTAATGACCCAGAAAAACATAAGACAATCACTAGAGATGGTAAAGAATCACAGTTAGACTTTACACACGCATTAGAAAAGAAACAAGAAGTGTTAGGTATATTCAGAAAAATTTCAGATGATTATCCAGAACCAATGATATATGATCAAATAGAATTACTCGAAGCAATAATTAATGAAGATACAGAAAAACTAACGAGAGTAGTAGATGATATGAAAGAAAGATATCTTTGTAAGTGTTGTAACGAGTTAAAAAAAAACCAGAATCAGTTGACCTAGGTGGCGATTGGTCTCATGCAGACATAAAGAAAAAGAAAAAGAAAATAAAACAATTTGAGTTTAAAGAGTCAGCTAGTGAATGGCAAGACGTAATAAAAGAACAGAGATACAAAGCATTTACACATACATCATCATTTGTAGGCAACGTGAGATATGACCAAGAATTACAAGAAATGTCAGTTATTCTAAATGGCCAAGAATATTCATTCTGTAATGTACCTGAGAGAAAATATGATGCATGGGAAGGAGCAGACTCTAAAGGTGAGTATTTCAATAGAAACATCAAAACACAGCATGATTGTTGACCACTTTACGTGGTGACGTAAAGACCCTTTATACCTCTTTTTTGATAAACGCTTAAGTAGTCTGCATGTGTATGGAATATCAAGAACATGAACAAGTATGAAATACTACAAAAAAAGATTGAAGAAAGAGTAAAAGCAGAAAGAAAAGATGGCTCTTTCATTCAAATCAGAAGTGCAAGACTCAGACAAATACAAGACCCAGAAAACCCAATACATGAAAACCATGATATTGAGTACATTGATTGTAACAACGATAAGGTATTTGATATACCATATTGTAAGAACTGTCACGAAGTCTTAATGAGTCCAGAAGCAAACTAGAGACAAACTAGAGAAAAAAACTTCTCTATATTCTCTTTTTTTTAATTAAAACATAAGCCATAATGAAGTAGAAAACGTATCTATGGAGTGGTCTATTATCTATCTCAACCAGCTAACTAACAAGCTAATTAATTCTCTTAATCACTACTATATAAAAACTAACAATGACATGTAATTGTAACAAAGAAACAAAAGAGATGGAATGTCCGGAAGGACAAACTTACGATGTTTCACAAGGTAAATGTGTTGCAAAATCTGAAAACGACAAGGATAAATCCAAAGAACAATTTGGTGATCCTGCAGTATCACAAAAAGCTGATTTAGCTGATAGTGATGTTGACACAGGTGACGTACAAAAAGTTGAGAATCAAGAATGTCCACCAGGACACTCCTTTGATGCTACAACCGAAACTTGTATGCCAACTGCCCCAGAAGTTCCAGAAATTGCAGACACAAACGCAGACATTAGCAAGGAAAAAATCCAAAAACTAGAGTCTGATATTGCAGAACTTAAAATGAGAGAAAAGAAACCAACTGCACAAGTTGGAACTGAAAACTCAGTTAAGACCTTTGGCGAAGTTGCAAACGAATATCCTAAAGCACTCGAAGCATACGGTACTTACAAATTCACAATCCCACATGATGTCCTAAGAGGCATTCAAGTAGGACGTGCAGATGCAAAAACCGGTGTAAGAGAAGCATTTAGAAATGTTCCAGCACAGCTAAAAGAAGCAGTATCAATCTCAGGTACACATGCAACTCAGGACTTAGATACCGATGTTGCTATAATTCCGGGTGGAATTTCCTTCATACCTGTATTCCAATTTGCTAAAGTAAAAGAAATTGGCGCAGGAGCAGATAGAGCAAGATTCTTTAAATCTTCACTACCAGCAAACGGCTCACAAACTGTTGGTACAACACCATCAGAAGCTACACAGACAATTACAGCAATCGAGGTAACTCCTTCAACTATCACAGGTACTTATCTCATTGGTGACTTCGATGAAATTGAAAATTCTCCATTTGACTTACTTCAAGTAATCGTGGAAGGAAGTTCAGCATCATACGAGGACTTTGTAGCTACCGACATGCTAGATACTATCTCTAAAGAAGGTACATTAACACCAGGTTTATGGATTCGTGCAGACACAGGTGCAACTATTACATCAAGTAATGTAGCATCAGTGGCATTCGATGAAACAGGTATTGCATACGCAAGAGAATATCTTGAAAATCAAGGTTATCTCAGAGGCGGTGTAAAACCAGTAGCATTTTTACATCCTAAACAATGGCGTGAACTTATCACATCTACCAACGTTACTTCACTTGCAACAAGAAGTGTCCCAGATATCTGGTTGAAAGCTCAACTAGAAGAATTAATGGGTGTACAAATTGTTGTTACCAACGCAGTAGAAGCAAAATCACAAACCAACGATGCTTACAACGCAATCGTATGTGTTCCAAAACACTCCTACGGTATAGGTATTAAAAGAGATGTAACAGTGAAAATGCATGAAATTCCAGAGGATAACCAAGTTAGAGTTAATACTACTTGGAGAACAAAAGCTGGAGTTATCGATAGTGCATCAATCGTTAGAGTCTCATCAACACAATAGAAGATTTAGTAATAGACGAACTCTATTCTAATCCTTTTTTTTATTTTTTAGTCAATTTTTCTCAATACAAACAAATAAATATACCATATACCATTTACTATACAATGACAGAAAACTACAACTTCATCGTTTGGAGTGAGATTGAGAAATCAGGCGAATGGAAAGGCTGTACTACTCAGCATACTCACGCAATAACAGATGAACAAAAAGAAGAATTGTTGAAAGCAAAATTGATTAAAGAACAAAATGATCGTTCTTCAAATAAACTTTTTGAACCAACAAACATCAAGAAATGGAAGTCACTTTTGAGACAATGGGAAAAACTCCCATTAGAGCCATTTACAAGCATCACACAGGAAATTGAAGTATGATGAACACAAGAACAAAATGTACTGCAAAAAACCCATGTAAAGCATGTAAAGAACTAAGAGAATCAGGCGTGATTCTTCATAAAGCCTTTAAACATGTTATAGGTTTAGATGCCCCAGATGCAGTACAGCATGATGCACACTGTCAAACAGCAGAAATAGTGTGTCCTGTAACACATAGAGTTATACCACCAAAGTTCAAGTATGGTAAGAGGGTTAGATGATATGATACAAACTAATCAAAACAACATGTTAGCCTTCGATGAACCGATGGAAAAACGACCAAAAGGTAGAAAAGACAGAAAAAAGTCTTTCCTATGTTATAGAGGTCAGCATAAGAACTGTAAAGGTAGAACATGTACGTGTGAATGTCATAATAAAGCATAATCTGCTTCTTTCCTTTTCTTTTTCATTATTTCTCTTTTAGATATTTACGCATAAGCATGTATGGCAGGCAATTATTACGAAATAAACGCATGTAAAGACCTACTTAACATAGATATTGATGATACAGTTGAAGATGAACTGTTAAATCGCTTTGGTAGAGTAGCAAATACACATATTGATAACATTTTGAAAGCACATGATGAAAGAATACCATTAAAAGTGCCAAACGTACTTGCAGACATAAAAATGACAGCAAATTACTATGTATGCTCATTATTTAGAGGTAAAAGAGGTGATACCGACTCTGCAAAGTTTTGGATGGAACAATCAGTAGCAACAATTAACGGTTTAATTATGAATTTAGAGATAGATGGTGCACCACAACATGTTGAACGCTTTTCAGGTAGAAGATATACAGGCGATGGTGGCTATGGTCACTACTTAGCAGAGTGGTAATATGATTAATTCTCTTAATATATTAAATGTGAGTGATATATAATGCTGTTTCAACTACCAGAATCATGGGACATAACAAAAAGAATTGCCGAAGCAAGAAACGAATCTTTTCAATCTTGGGCAGATGAAACAAGATATTTATCAGAACAAGCACGTTCAGATAATGTTGTAAGAGTTCTATCATTCCCAGAAGTT
>Ga0114932_10005047_pt1 | contig 11922 bp, 10 predicted proteins | sample 2SBtaG_2_FD_87286 | JGI IMG/M metagenome (GOLD analysis project Ga0114932, IMG submission 87286) | Deep subsurface microbial communities from Kolumbo volcano to uncover new lineages of life (NeLLi) - 2SBTROV12_ACTIVE470 metaG | ecosystem: Environmental > Aquatic > Marine > Volcanic ... | reverse complement strand
GATATTGAAAATAAAAATGAGCTGAGCGAATCATTTTCATTTATCGCGAGCATGCTGAAGAACTCGATGCGAGAGGCGAACTTTTCTATATGAATACTATTTCAGTTAAACCTAATTCCCCAGAAAATCGTGATCAAATTCGGCAAATTGTGTTGGATGCCAGTGAGCCAATTGCTCCATTTTGGCCCATGCGTACGATGGTCGCGCAGAACCCCATTCATGGATTGGAATATCTGCCGTTTGGTCAGGCGGTTCAAAAAGGCAAGGACCTTCTTGGTGCAAACGGGTATCTCGCGAATGAAGAGTATCGTGAATTTTACCGAAATGGCCGTATAACCCAGGAAAGTTTTGAGCGCGCTTTTTCCAGGGTTGGGCCTCGTCCAGAGGGGCAGGTTCCTATTGAAGTCGGAAACCGAAAGGTAACACCCAAAGATGTTTGGCAATTACACGTACTTTTTGGCTTCAAGGAATTACCGCTATCCCTCTTGGAATGGGAGTTAAGTGGAGGTGGAGCGACAAAGCTGTTTCGGCTAGATCTTTCTGAGAAATCCCGAAAAAAAATTATTGAACAAACCATCAAAGAATTTAATCAGTGCAGTGAGGGTTCTGAAGAAACCTACCTGACGAATTTATGGAAGAGTGTGGTAACCACCCTGAGACTATCTGATCTTGATGCTTCATCTCCAGCATCGGAAGATTCGCTTACGCAATCATCTGCTCCCATTTCCTTGCCTCGACAACGAACCATCAGCGATTGGGTTGATGATTTGACTGAAGATGAGATGGTCGTCGACCAAATCAATAATCAACTCATCAAATGGGTGACGGCGTTTCTCGATGAAGGATTAGCCGGCTGGAAAATGCCAAACCGAGAAGAAGGTTTCTACCAGGTATGGCGAAACCTGGCACAAGAAGATTTTTCGGGGCGGCTACTCGGAATTAAAGATTTCGCCCAAAAAGTTCATAGCCTCCCTGCCGACCCAGAAGACGCGATCCATTCCAGCTTGCACCAGCTCGAAATCCCTAAAGAACAATGGAAAGATTATCTCTCAAGGCAACTATCATTATTACCGGGCTGGACGCGATACATACGTTGGCTTGGGGAACACCCAATATATGGGGAACACCCAACATACCATGCGCAGCAAAAACATCCGATTGACACCATACAATATCTGGCCGTGCGTTTATTCTACGAAGTGGAGTTGACTCGTACCAAATGCCAACAAGAATGGGGAATTGATGGGACGGTTTCTGCTCTGACAGCATATTGGAGTGATCGATCCGAAGAATACCACCAACAAAAGGGGGGGCAATCTGGGGATCCAACCAAACAAATGAAATGCCGACATGCCTGGCGATTATTCCATTTGGCACAGTTTCTTGAGTTGTCTCCAAGTGAAGTTCAAGGTCTCTCGTCGATTGATGCCAAGATGTTGTTGCAATGGTTGGATCAATTTCCTGCAGATCAACATGGACGGGTATGGATTGAGGCCTACGAAGATTCCTTTCGAGAGAAAATGTTGAAAAATATTTCAGCGCATCGAGGAACGATACCAGAATTAGAAACCCGCCCCCATGCACAACTGGTCTTTTGTATCGACGTGCGATCGGAATCCTTTCGTCGCCATATTGAAACCCAGGGTCCCTATGAAACGTTGGGATTTGCAGGATTTTTTGGAATCCCCATTAACTATCAAGCTTTTGATAGTAATGTACGTGCGTCTTTATGTCCGGTGTTATTGACGCCCAGCAATGCTGTGACGGAAACACCCCGGTCGGGAGAAGGAGAAGCATTAGAAAAATATTCTTCTGGTACTCGTTGGAGCCAATTGGGGCAGCATCTTTTTCACGATCTGAAGCATCATCCAATTGGGTCGATGATGGTGATTGATGTAATGGGATTCTTTTTTAGTCTGGGGCTGGTGGGCAAGACCTTGCTGCAAAAAAAATTTAGTGCCGTGACCTCAACTATCCAGGGTTGGTTAACTCATAGGGTCCCGACCCAGATCTCCATTCCCACGCCATCTGATCCGCAAAATCCAGGAATCGGAGAAGTGAATGCAGAAGGTATTCCTGACGGGCTTGCTCAAGGGTTTTCTCTTTCGGAACGAGCAACATTTATCGAAAATGGTTTGCGTGCTATGGGGCTCACCGAAAATATTGCGCGATTGATGTGCCTCTGTGGCCATGGAAGTGAGACGGACAACAATCCTTATTATGGAGCATTGGATTGCGGTGCTTGTGGGGGAGCACCAGGCGATGCAAATGCACGCGTTTTTGCAAGGATGGCGAATGATTCGGAAGTTCGTCGTATTCTCAAGGGAAATGGATTGCCAATTCCCGATGACACCTGGTTTCTTGGCGGAAAACATAACACGACGACCGATCGGGTCGATTTTTACGATCTGGAGGATTTGCCTGATTCGCATAAAGAAGATTTGCAGGCATTGAACAAGGACCTCGAAAAAGCCGGTGCGAAACAGGCGCTTGAGCGATGCCATCGCATACCCGGTGCACCGACTGAAATTTCTCCCGACCAGGCTTTTGCTCATGTAGTCGAACGCAGTTGCGATTGGGCGAATCCTCGACCGGAATGGGGGTTGGCAGGCAATGGCGCGTTTATCATTGGAAGACGAAAATTGAGTAGAAGATTAGATTTAGGCGGTCGGTCTTTCTTACATTCTTATGATCCTGTTGCTGACCCTGAAGGTGCTATCCTCGAAAAAATCATGACCGCACCATTAATTGTCGTCCAGTGGATTAATGCGGGTTACAATTTTTCTGCAGCTGATCCATGGAAGTATGGAAGTGGGAGTAAGGTGCTACACAATGTCGTTGGAGGTGTAGGGATGATGCTGGGTACCCAAAGTGATTTGCAAATGGGATTCCCCTTACAAACTGTAAATAACGGAGACGCTCACTATCATGAACCGATGCGACTCTTAGCTGTTATCGAACAGACGCCGAGTGTAATCTCATCTGTCATTCAAAAACACGCGATCCTTCAACAGTTGCTTCATAATGAATGGTTTACTCTTGTGGCTTTGGAACCCAATAAGTTTGAGTTTCATAGGTACAATCCGAATGCGACGTGGGAAAAAATTGATGTTCCCTAATGAGGCATAAATAGAGAAAAATGTTTGGACGTTACAAGAATAAAAAGTTTACATTTTAAGTCCCTATGTATTTTTTAGAAATTATCGAATAACACTGATGCGCTGCAGCCAAAACGGTATCTAATAATATTATGATAACTCGCTCTAGACCGGTATCTTCAGAGTTCCTGTTTTTAAAAGCCATGGCTCTGTTTGTGTTCTGGATTTCATTGTCTGGCAGCTTTGATTGGATTCATCTTGGTCTGGGGTTAATTTGTTCCTTCGCCGTAGCCTGGCTCAACTCGGGTCATTCTCCATTTGTTGCGAAATTTCGTTTGTGGCTCAAGGTCTTCCTTTACCTGCCATGGCTTTTTTATAAAATCCTTCAAAGTAGTCTTCATTTGTCCAAGCTAATTTTGCATCCTGCGCTCCCCATTGATCCTCAGTTGATTTCTGTAGAAACAAAACTGAATCACCATGCAGCCGTTGTCCTTCTTGGGAATTCGATTACATTAACCCCTGGAACGATTACCGCAGAGGTTGATCGCAATAACCTAATTGTTCACGCGATGGATAAAGTTTCAAGCGAAGATCTTTTAAGCAAAGAGATGGAAATGAAAATTGCTGATATTTTTGATGACCAAGAGGCGGATTTATGAATACTTTTCTTTACTGCGTTTTGGTGTTGCTGGCTATTCTTATTGGTGTGTATTTGTACCGTGTCCTGCAGGGGCCCACAATTTTTGATCGTGTGTTGGGTCTCAATGGCATTTCCACCAAAGCAATAATTTTACTTATTGTCATTGGAATTTATTTTGATCGAGTTGATATGTTTATTGATATCTCCACGGGGTATGCCCTGCTAAATTTAGTCGGAGCACTTGCCGTGGCAAAATTCTTAGAAGAAAAGAGAATTCAGTAATATGGGCATACTTTCCATTATTTTTATGAGCGCGGGGTTATTTTTTCTGATTGTTGCTGCGATTGGTGTGATTCGATTGCCCGATGTGTTTAGCCGGGCTCATGCCGTATCATTAACAGACTCCTTAGGGGCCTTTTTGATGTTCGTTGGAATCGCCTTCCATGAGGGACTGGGTATAAATACTCTGAAAATTCTAGTGGTATTGACCTTGTTGTATATTCTCAATCCAGTCATTGCACATGCCACGGTTCGCGCAGCTCTCCGGTCTGGTTTAAAACCCTGGAAAAAGGAAAACTCATGATTTTTTCATATGAAATTCTTTTACTCCTTCTCATGCTTGTTACTGCTGCGGGTGCCATCATGGTGAAGGATTTGATGAGTGCTGTTTTGCTCTTAGGTTCCTATAGTTTTTTCTTGGCATTGGTATGGGCATGGCTCGGAGCAGTGGATGTCGCCTTCGTGGAAGCCGTCGTCGGAGCAGGGTTAGCTACGGTTCTATTTCTATTGACTCTATTCCGTACTGCTCCTAAAGATACTCGGCTTAGGAGACCTCCGCCTTCTTGGACAACGTTAATTATTTTTCCTCTCCTGGGAGTTCTTTTGCTATATGCCGCAAGCGATCTTCCTGAATTTGCGGATCCGAATTCTCCAGCGAGCGCTCATATTTCGCCGACTTATCTTGAGCAGAGCTATCGGGATACTCGCACCCCGAATGTTGTGACTTCGGTGCTGATGGATTATCGATCGCTGGATACGATGGTCGAGACCGTCGTGATTTTTGCGTCGGGCATTGCTTGTGCCTTACTGCTTAGGAGACATGGATAATGATACGCCCACACGACAGCATTATCGTACAGACCTTAGGGCGCTTTATCATCCCGGTGGTCCAAATTTTTGGTTTATATGTGTTGTTCTTTGGGCAATACGGACCCGGGGGAGGTTTTGTGGGTGGGGTCATTCTAGGCACGGGGATGATCTTATCGGTTTTGATTTTTGGTCATGACAATTCCCGGAGTCAATATGCCAAAAATGTTTTACATGGTGATGGGGTCGGGATGCTGATCTATGCGGGAGTAGGTGGTTTATGCATGATTGGGGGTGGAGAGTTCCTCAATTACGCTAATTTGGAAATCCCCGGTTTAGAAACCGCTTCTCGAAGATCTTTGGGAATCGTACTCACACAAATCGGTGTAGCTGTAGATGTTGCAGTAACAGCCGTTTCTATTGTATTCAGTTTGTCTGCTGAAGAAATTATCGAGGATTCAATTAATGGCTGATGCATTATTAGCGATTTTACAACGACCTAATTTTTTGACATTTGTAATCCTTTTTTTGTGGGGCTTTTATATCATGGTGACGCGATACAATCTCGTAAAGAAACTCATCGGGATGTATTTGGTGCAAACCAGCGTGATTTTTTTCCTGGTGTCTATTGGCGCGAAAAAGGGTGCGACGGTTCCCGTGCTCTTGTCAACCACGGAGCCAGTGCAAGTAGCCAGTTACGCTAATCCTTTGCCTCATGTCTTGACGCTAACGGCTATTGTGGTTGGCGTGGCGACCCTGGGGGTGGGATTAGCCTTGTGCGCTGCGATCTATCGAAAATATGGAAGCCTTGACGAAGAAGAAATTCTTGAAAGATTAGAATGAGTCAACAACTTCCCGCAATCCTATTTCTTCTCCCCTTGTTTGCCGCTATTTCCATGCCAGTGGTTTGTCTAAAACACCGCCATTGGAGCCAGCCAATTTCTTTGACAATTCTCGCGGCCATGGTGCTGGTCTCTATTTTGAATCTCCAAAACGTCATTCATCATGGCGAAGTGCGGTATGTGTTTAGTGGGTGGACGGTGCCCCTCGGCATTGAGTGGGTGGCTGATGGATTAGCGAGTGTCATCATAATGTTATTGAGTGTCCTGGCTTTGCTGGGTGTGGTGTTTACGGGACCAACCTCCCCAAAGGCTCTAGGCGGCCGAATCGTTCATTTTTACACTTTGATTTTATTGTTAATATCCTCCATGATCGGCATTGTTTTCGCTGGAGATTTATTCAATATTTTCGTGTTTTTAGAAGTTGCAGCTATCTCGAGTTATGCACTTATTGGTGTCGCTGGCGGAAGAGCGCTGTTTGCTGCCTTTCGCTATCTTGTATTGGGAACTCTGGGTGCTTCCCTTTATCTTTTAGGGGTGAGTTATCTCTATGCTGTGACTGGCACACTGAATATGGCTGATATAGCAGAGAGACTTCCCCTTTTACTGGACTCTAAAGCGCTAGTAGGGGGACTGCTTTTTATTTTTATTGGATTGGGAATCAAGATGGCCTTAGTCCCGTTTCATGCCTGGATGCCCGAGTCCTATACCTATGCTCCTGATTCCGTTTCCCCTATTCTGGCTTCACTCGTCACCAAAGTAGTGCTGTTGGCATGGGTCAGAATAATCTATTGGGTCTTTAATGCGTCAATTGTTATTAATGATATTCCGATTTTGCCGCTGGTACAAGTTATTGGAGTATTAGCAGCGGTCATAGGCGCATTTCTGGCCTTGGCCCAGCGGAGTATTAAAATGCTATTCGCTTATGGAGGGATTTCGCACATTGGCATCATTCTCATTGGAATCGGTCAAGGCAACCAAACTGGATTTGCCGGAGGAGTTTTTTATTTATTGAACGATGCTGTTATGCAAGCTGCCTTGTTTTTTTTAGCAGGCGTGGCGTTTTGTCAATATGGGGTTAGAACTATTGACGACATAGGGCGTGTTGGAAAACAATCCCCCTGGCTTGCCGGGTCTTTAATTGTAATGGCCTTAGGCATGATTGGCCTGCCACCGACGGGAGGATTTTTTGGTAAATGGTACATCATTCTTGGAGCGTTAGAAGCGGGCAATTATTTTTCGGTCGGCGGAGTATTACTCTCCACGCTCTTGACGCTTGCCTATTTCGTTAAACTGTTCGAGGGCATTTTCCGCCAGACATCAACTCAATTGGACGTTCAACCGGGTGAAACTCCCCTCTCATTTAAACTGACTCTAGGAATCACAACCGTAGCTATCATGCTTCTTGGTTTATTCAGTGCTCCCATTGTTCAATTGTTGTTGAACCATGCTCTGCCACCAGGTCTTTGAGGGAAACTATGGATCTTTTCGTGCTCATTCCTTTGCTTCCCCTTCTGGCTTCTCTCATTCTTTTGCTAGGAGGACGTCGTTGGGGTGAGAACAGTCACTGGATTGGGATTCCTGCCATCGGCATATCCTTTTTGTTATCTGTTGCCGCTTTCATTGAAGTGTTGAAGAATGGACCCTTTACTCTTTCTCTTTATCGCTTCTTTCAATCTGGTTCCCTGATCATTGATTTAACTCTGTTCGTTGATCAGCTGACAGTTCTGCTTTTACTTCTGGTCACAGGTGTAAGTGGGGTGGTGCATGTGTATTCCTCTCGCTACATGATCGGTGATTCTAAATATAATCGATTTTTCGCTGTCATTGCCTTGTTTACATTTTCTATGATTTTGCTTGTCATGAGCGGCAACCTTTTGATGTTGTTGATTTGTTGGGAAGTCATGGGGATCTGTTCCTATCTGTTAATTTCTCACGCATCCGAACGACCTTCAGCCTGCCGTGCAGCCACCAAAGCTTTTCTCGTTAACGCAGTCGCGGATGTCGGATTAAGTTTTGGCATCATTCTAACCTTTTTTACCTTTGGTACACTCGACATCCAGACTATTCTTGCTCAGGCTGGAAGCATGCAGGACCATACCATCAATATCCTAGGATGGATGGGGTTGGATCTTCAAATCCATCCCGTGACGCTCATTCCCTTCTTCCTCTTTGTAGGGGCTATGGGAAAATCAGCACAAATACCTTTTCACGTGTGGTTACCCTTTGCGATGGAAGCTCCGACTCCCGTCTCCGCTCTTATTCATGCGGCTACTATGGTGAATGCGGGTCCTTTTTTGTTGGTGCGATTGAGTCCGTTGATTATTCTTTCTCCGTATGCAATGACGTTTATTTTCATTATTGGGGCCGTTACCGCGATTTTTGCTGGGATAGTTTCCTCGACTCAATCGGATATCAAAAAGATTTTGGCCTATTCCACAATCAGTCAAATCGGATTCATGGTCATGGCTTGCGGTTTGGGCGCGTTTGCAGTAGCCATTTTTCACCTGCTTGCGCATGGGTGCTACAAAGCGTTCTTTTTTCTTTCTACCGGCAATGCGTTGCGTTCGGTGGAACAGGAGCTTAAGCAGGGTGACCATGGTCATCCTGTCTCTGAGGGTATGGGGACCTTATATGGAGGGGCCTTGTTGTTGGCCTTACTCCCGCCACTAATGTTGTTTTCCGGATCGTATGAATATTTGTGGGGGATCACGGGGTTTGCTTCTGCCGCGATCGGATTCAAAGTGATTGGCTTGATCACGGTATTTGTGGCTGCTCAATATCTTTTTAAGGGCGTCACCTCGCTTTTTTCTCACGGTCCAAAGACGTACTGGCCCGCTTCAGGACAGAGTAGTTCGGAGATGCAATCTATACGACCCCAATTTTTAAATGGCTCCATTTTAGCGGGTGTTTTTCTGGCTACTGTTTTTGCGGGCGGATTATTGACTCTGTTTTGGAGTTGGTTCGCCAACTTCCTTGCTCCAGCTTTGAACTTTCCAGGAGTCACGTTAGGCGAAGGTGCTGTCGAGCATGGCTTTTCTTTTTGGCTTGTGGTTTCTCTTGGCGTGGCAGTGGCCGGATGGGTCTTTGCATATTCAACACAGATTCGATCTCAACACCAGGTCTCCAAAGCAAATGCGAGAAGCAATCGATGGTATGTTCTGTTTTGGAATAAAGGGTATTTTGATGAAATCTATAATGCTTATCTGGTAACCCCAACAATTCAGTTCGCGCATTGGTTGTGGCGAACTATTGACATAAGGATTATAGATCGTTTTGTCCATTTTATCGGGGCTTGTGCTGTGTATTTTGCCGGATGGTTGTGGCGAATTATTGATATAAGGTTTATAGATCGTTTTGTCCATTTTATCGGGACTTTTTCTGTGAATTTTTCCAGGCAGTTGTGGCAAATTGCTGATGTTAACTGGTTGGAGCGGAAAGTGGGACAAGTAGCAGAACAAGCTAATAATACTGGGGAAATACTGCAAGAGATAGAATCCCGCACCATCCAGCATCAATTATTAGTAATGATATTTTGGTTAGTGGCGATGACTGGCCTATTGTATTTCTTGATTTAAGGGTTCCTGATTTGTATCTTCAAACTATAAAAAAGGGATTAGATTGAAATGGCCTTATATTATTTTTCTTGGCTAACTTAAAAAGCCAGGGGTTTGCTTCTTTCGTAGGACGGAGGTTTTTAAAATGGCTATATTGATGGATCATCTGATTAGCTGGATGATTGCTGTTCCTTTTCTAGGAATCGTCATTCTGGCATTTGTGCGTGATGAAAAATCGATTCGACGAATTGCCTTTGGCATCACAATGGCGGAGTTTTTCCTTTCGCTGATACTCTGGAGAAGATTTGATTCCACCCAGCAAGGCATGCAGTTCGTGGAACGCGCGGAATGGATGCCCACGTTTAATATTCAGTATGCGGTTGGTGTTGATGGCATCAGTATTCTTTTAGTGATACTCACAGCCCTTCTTTGTCCACTCTGTGTCCTTTGTTCGTGGACGGGAATTACCACACGAGTACGAGCCTATCTCTCGCTGATCTTGTTAGTAGAAGGCGCCATGATTGTAGTCTTCACCGCCCTGGATCTTTTCCTGTTTTTCATGCTGTGGGAACTAACAATGATTCCCATGTATTTCATGATTATTCTGTGGGGAGGGCCGAATCGTATTGCTGCTGGGCTTAAATTCGTTTTGTACAGTCTAACAGGAAGCTTACTGTTACTGGTGGGAATATTGGGTATTTATCTTAAGGGGGGACATACCTACGATCTGCTGGTGTTGTCTGAACAAAATTTTTCTTCCAACCAGCAATTCTGGTTTTTCCTGGCGTTCTTTCTGGCATTTGCCATAAAAATGCCCATGTTTCCCTTTCATACGTGGCTCCCTGACGCCCACTCAGAAGCCCCTACGGCCGGCAGTGTGATTCTGGCCGGGGTGCTGTTGAAAATGGGGGGATATGGTTTTCTGCGTTTTTGTTTGCCAATGTTTCCAGAGGCTTCGGCGATTTTCGCCCCATATATTTTGTGGTTATCGGTTATAGGCATTGTCTATGGCGGGTTTATGGCCTTGGCGCAGTCAGATCTTAAAAAGCTCGTGGCCTATTCTTCAGTTTCCCACATGGGTTTTGTTACCCTGGGAATTTTTGTGTTCAATAGTCAGGGTATTCAGGGGGCCGTCTTGCAAATGTTTAACCACGGGATTACTACTGCAGCCTTATTTATTGCTGTTGGACAATTGTATGACCGCACTCACAGTCGGGCGATTACTGACTACGGTGGCTTGCATAAACCCATGCCAAGATTTGCCGCATTGTTCTTTTTATTTTCAGTCGCTGCCTTTGGGCTGCCAGGCACCTGTAATTTCATTGGCGAATTTTTAGTCCTGGTAGGAACTTCCTATATCAACTTTGCCATGGTTCTTATCTCTATGAGCGGTATTGTTTTAGCTGCCGCATATATGTTGTGGATGCTCCAAAGGGTGGTGTTGGGCGAGCCAAAGACAGAAGCCGCCAAAGTTCTCCCTGATTTATCGAATCGGGAACTGGCTACGATAATTCCATTGGCTATCCTCGTATTGTGTATTGGATTGTACCCTGGCCCCTTGATGGAGATTATGGATGCGAGTGTGATTCACCTCCTGTCTGGCGTCAATTAAAATTCAATTCTGAATTGCCTCACGGGAAAAACTAACTATTAGAAATGCGTTGCCACATTAAAATCCATACCAGAACCGATCTGAGTTTATTAGACTCAAACTAAATTTTCCCGAGGCAATAAACCTCACAACTTGCAATAATCAAAGCCATCTTCAATCAAATTTATTAATAGAGCCTTGCTGAACACCTTCTTCATACAACCGGGTTTCTCGAACAAGAAGCCCACTCAAACAAATTAGCCCAATCAGATTGGGAATCGCCATCAATGCATTCATCGCATCTGAAATATTCCAAACCATATCCAGCTTGACTTGAGCTCCGATAAAAACAAAAAGGACCCAGGCGCAGCGGTAAAGGGAAATATATTTTTCCCCAAATAGATATTCAAAACATTTTTCACCATAATATTCCCATGCTAGGATTGTAGAAAAAGCAAACGTTATGGTTCCCAGTGTGACCAGCAGTTTCCCCCAGTATCCGGGAAGTCCCGCTGAAAACGCTTGAATGGTCAAAGCGATACCGGTTTCTCCTGAGGTCCATACGCCCGTTGAACTGATAGCCATCGCAGTGATAGAGCATACAATTAACGTATCAAGAAAAGTTCCCGTCATAGACACTAATGCCTGCTTACTGGGATGATTGGTTCTGGCAGCAGCAGCTACAATAGGCGCACTCCCCATGCCAGATTCATTTGAAAAAAGTCCGCGAGCGACACCGTAACGAATTCCATTTGCTAACGTAGCTCCAGCAAAACCTCCCGTGGCAGCCGTTCCTGTAAACGCATGCTCAAACACTAATTTTATTCCCGAACCTAAATGGTCAATATGATTAAAGATAACGATCAATGCACCAGCAAAATAAAGTGCGACCATGAACGGAACCAAATAGGAAGCAACGTCAGCAATACGTTTGATTCCTCCAATCACAACCAATCCCGTCAAAATTGCTAGAAGCAGTCCTATGGAGACATTATTAAAACCTGTGGTATCGCCAACCGCTATGGCCGTAGTATTGGCCTGCACCATATTGCCGATACCGAATGCCGCGCAAGCTCCAAACGCTGCAAAACAAATTCCCAGCCATTTTTTT
>Ga0114932_10005046_pt1 | contig 11922 bp, 15 predicted proteins | sample 2SBtaG_2_FD_87286 | JGI IMG/M metagenome (GOLD analysis project Ga0114932, IMG submission 87286) | Deep subsurface microbial communities from Kolumbo volcano to uncover new lineages of life (NeLLi) - 2SBTROV12_ACTIVE470 metaG | ecosystem: Environmental > Aquatic > Marine > Volcanic ... | reverse complement strand
GACGCCATTTGCGTACGTTGCGGTTGTGTTCGCCAATGGTTTCGGCGAACGCGTGACCACCGGTGCCGTCAGCCACAAAAAACACGAAATTGGACGTCGCCGGATTCAGTGCCGCCTCGATCGCCGCCTTGCCCGGGTTGGCGATCGGTGTTTCCGGCAGACCGTCGATCACGTATGTGTTCCACGGGGTTTTGGTGCGCAGTTCGCTTTGACGCAAGCCCCGTCCCAAACCGCCTTTTCCTTTGGTGACGCCGTAGATCACCGTGGGGTCAGTCTGCAAGCGCATACCGCGGTTCAGCCGATTCACAAACACCGACGACACCAGTTCGCGTTCTTCAACAACGCCGGTTTCCTTTTCAATTATCGACGCCAGCGTCAGCGCGTCGTCGGGTGTTTCCAGCGGCAAATCGTCGGCGCGCAAGGCCCATGCCTCGGTCAGAATCTTGTGCTGGGCCAAAGTCATACGGCGGATAACCGACGCGCGGGTATCACCTTTTGACACCGAATAGGTGTTCGGGGCCAGCGAGCCTTCGGGCGGCACTTCGTTCAGCTCTCCATCCAGCAGTGTTTCATTCTTGAGCAACTGCACTACCTGCCAACTGGTCAGCCCTTCAGGGACTGTCACCTGATAAACCAGCGCCTTACCGGACGTCACCAGCGCCAGAATTTCGCTCATCGACGCGTTGGCCGGAATTTTGTACTCACCGAACTTCAGGTTATGAGCGTCGCCAGCATAGCGCGCCGAGATCCTGAATATCCGGCTGTCGGTTATCAATCCCTGTTCTTCCAGCCGCTCGGACACCAATTGCAAACGATCGCCGGATTTGACTTCGAAAACCACGTCCGAACCTGACGGTCCCGGCTTTTCCATCTGGTTATGCCCCCACGCGATCACGCCACCCACCATCGTCATTGCCAAGAGCAACATCGTCAGGGTGTTCGAGGCAAAATGGCGTATCATGTTGCGCTATCCTTTAACTGCGCGAAAAATAACCGAGGCATTGGTGCCGCCAAATCCAAACGAATTCGACAGCGCCACGTTTACGGTTTTGTCTACTGCCTTATTGGCTGCCAAATCAATTGGTGTGCCTTCGGGCGGTGTATTCAGGTTAAGCGTCGGTGGAATCTTGCCGTCGCGAATGGCCAACATGGCGAATATCGCCTCAATCGCACCCGCTGCTCCCAACAAATGCCCCGTGGCGGATTTGGTTGACGACATGGTCAACCCGGTGGCGTCACCAAACAGCCGTTCTACCGCGCCCAGTTCGATTGTATCGGCCATCGTCGACGTGCCGTGCGCGTTCACATAATCCACATCCGCCGGGGAAATTCCGGCGCGATCCAGTGCTGCCTGCATCGCCCGAAAACCGCCGTCGCCGTCGGGTGCCGGTGCCGTAATATGATACGCATCGCCCGACAGACCGTATCCAACCACTTCGCTGTAAATCCTGGCACCGCGCGCCTGCGCGTGCTCTAATTCCTCCAGCACAACGACGCCGGCACCTTCGCCCATCACAAACCCGTCGCGATCCGCGTCCCACGGTCGCGACGCCGCCTTTGGGTCGTCGCGATGCGCCGTTGACAAAGCCTTGCAGGCATTGAAACCCGCAATCCCCAGTTCTGAAATCGGACTCTCGGTGCCGCCCGCCACCATGACATCCGCGTCGCCCCATTGAATCAGTCGCGCCGCGTCGCCGATGGCGTGGGCGCCCGTGGAACAGGCCGTCACCACCGCGTGATTGGGCCCCTTAAAGCCGAACCTGATGGATATTTGTCCCGAACACAGGTTGATCAACGACCCGGGAATAAAAAACGGCGACACCCGTCGCGGACCTTTTTCCTTAAGCGTAATCGCAGTTTCGGCAATCGACGTGAGTCCGCCGATGCCTGACCCGACCATGACACCTGTGCGCAACCGGCTTGCTTCATCTTCGGGTTCCCACCCGGCATCGCGCACCGCCTGGGTCGCTGCGGCCACACCGTAAAGGATAAATAAATCCACCTTGCGCCGATCCTTGGGCGCCATCCAGTCGTCGGGATTGAAAGAACCATCGGTGCCGTCGCCACAAGGAATTTCGCAGGCATAGTTCGTGGCCAGATGATCGGCGTCAAACTGGGTGATCGTTCCGGCGCCTGACTCACCGGCCAGTAAACGCGCCCAGGTTTCTTCGACACCACAGGCCAGCGGGGTCACCATCCCCATTCCCGTGACAACCACGCGCCGCATACCAAATTCCTTTTGTATGATCCTGCTCAATCAGCGTGTTAATACACGCATTGAGCCGGTTGGGGCAACCCCGCCGCGCGCGCCGTGCTGATCAAATAAATGCGGCGATATTCTCGGGTGCAGGGGTGGCCAACTGCAACAATTCAGGCAAGTCAGCCGATTTGTTGAACAGGGCACGTCCGACAATCGCTCCGGAGATATTGCCAAGGTACTTCAACCGCGAAATGTCGTCGGCTGTCCTGACGACCCCGCTTGAAATCACCGGTGTGCGCGCCACGTTGGCTATTGCGGACACCGTCGCCAACGATCCGTCGCCATCGCCAATGTCGGATTCGATATCGGTAACGATGACTCCGCCCAGCGGGTCGGAATTGAAAAGAGACACAAACTCGGTCGCTTCGTAGGCGCTTTCGACCTGCCAGCCGTCAACCATTACGCGGCCCCTGAACACGTCAACCGCCAGCACGATCTGGTCCGGATAAAGCTTGGCCGCATGTTTGACGAAAAGTGGATCGCGCACGGCCACCGACCCCATCACCACCCGTCCGGCACCGGCACCGATCCAGTGCTCCAGCCGCTCGGATGAGCCAACGCCGCCTGCAACCTGCACGGGGATACCTGCGCGCAGAATGATGTCCTCGATCAGTGCGGCATTGTCGCCGCGACCGGCCACCGCATCAAAATCAGTCACGTGCATCCAGTGGGCACCGGCGTTCGCAAAGTCCATCGCCGCCTTCACCGGATCGACGTGCCAGATTTGCGGTGCGTTCAGATCACCGCGCTTTAGCGAAACACACCGCCCCGCCTGCAATTCGATCGTTGGAATAATGATCATGCCGCTTCCCCCCCCGGTTGCCCAAAACAGTCAAATATCAGTATAGCACAAAATTCAGAATATTGAAATTTGATGAAACACGAAAAAGGGCACCCGCTGGGGGCACCCTTTTTCCGTTTGCATAAACAAAGAAACTTTAAGAAGCTTCGGTGATGAATTTCACTGCGTCACCGAACGACTGAATCGTTTCGGCCGCGTCATCGGGAATTTCGATTCCGAATTCTTCTTCGAACGCCATCACCAGCTCAACGGTATCAAGACTGTCAGCACCCAGATCATCAATAAAGGATGCGCCCTCGGTGACCTTATCTTCATCAACACTCAGGTGCTCGACAACAATTTTTTTCACGCGATCTGCGATGTCGCTCATGTTATTTTCCTCATATCAGTGGGAAATATTCCCGTTTTTCTGTGCGGGGTATCCCGCGCCGTCCAGGCCGTGCCACCGGGCGGTGACCATTTTATCGCCCCACCGGGGCGAACCCACCTTTGGTACATTGCGTACCGTCCGGTAAATCCGTGCCGCGCTATAGCACAATCACCCACTTTGGCAAATGCTTTCGCACCTGACCAAAACAGATCATATCATCGCCATACCGCCATTGACGTGTAACGTCTGCCCTGTAACGTAACTGGCCTCTTTTGACGCCAAAAACAAGGTTGCAGCCGCAATTTCATCCGCCGAGCCCATGCGCTTGGCGGGAATCACCGACAGAATTCCGTCCTTTTGCGCGTCGCTCAGCTGGTCGGTCATCGCGGTTTCAATAAACCCCGGAGCAACGCAGTTCACTGTAATGCCGCGACTGGCAACTTCGATCGCGATCGATTTACTCATAGCGATCATCCCGGCTTTGGAGGCCGCGTAATTGGCCTGTCCGGGATTACCGGTCGTGCCAACAACCGACGAAATATTCACGATCCGCCCCCATCGCGCCTTCATCATGCCACGGATTGCACCGCGACACAGACGCATGGTCGCGCTTAGATTGATGTCAAGCACCGACTGCCATTCTTCATCCGACATGCGCATGAAAATATTGTCTTTGGTGATCCCGGCGTTGTTCACCAGAATATCGAGACTCCCCATCGCTTCGGTGGCCGCTTTGGGCAGGGCGCTCACGGCCACCGGGTCGCCAAGGTTGCACGGCAGTACCGTCGCGCGCGCGCCCAGTTCAGCCGCCAGATCCTCGAGCGGGGCCAGCCGCGTTCCCGACAGGGCCACATGTGCTCCTGCGCCGTGCAACGCCCGCGCAATCGCCGCGCCTATCCCACCCGACGCGCCTGTTACCAGCGCGGATTTCCCTGTCAAATCAGTCATTTTTAGCCCCTGCCAACAATTCTGCTGCTGCGTTCACGCCCTCGGGCGTGCCAACCGTAAAACAGTTTATATCCCGTGCAATTCGCCGGATCATCCCCGACAGTGCTTTGCCCGCTCCGATTTCAAAAACTTCCGAAACGCCCTGGCCGGCCATCCACAACACGGATTCGCGCCACCGCACGGTTCCCGTTACCTGATCGACCAACAACGACCGTATGGTCGCAGGGTCCGAAACCGCCGTGGCGTTGACGTTGGTGACTACCGGTACCACAGGGCGGTTGATCTCGACCTCGCTCAATGCCTTGGCCATGGCGGTCGCGGCATCTTCCATCAGCGCGCAGTGAAACGGTGCCGATACCGGCAGCAGCATCGCGCGTTTGGCCCCTTTTTCCTTGGCAATTGCAATCGCGCGCTGCACTGCGCCCGCGTGCCCCGACACCACAACCTGCGCCGGATCGTTGTCGTTGGCCGCCTGACATACCTCGCCTTGCGCCGCTTCTTTGGCCACAGCGCTGGCACCGGCGAAATCCAGACCCAAAAGCACCGCCATAGCACCAACGCCGACCGGAACAGCCTTTTGCATGGCCCGACCCCGTATTTTCAGCAGGCGCGCCGTGTCTGAAAGCCCAAGGGCACCCGCAGCGCACAGCGCCGAATATTCGCCCAACGAATGACCGGCCACGTAGTGGGCTGCCGTGACCGACGCGCCTTCGGACTCCAGCGCCCTGAGCGCCGCCATTGACGTTGCCATCAGTGCCGGCTGGGCGTTTTCGGTCAGTGTCAGATCGGCAATATCACCGTTGAAAATCAGGCCCGAAAGATCCTGCCCCAGCGCGTCGTCAACTTCGTCGAACACCGCTTTGGCGACCGGATAAGATTCGGCCAGCGCCGCGCCCATACCAATGGTCTGGGCGCCCTGTCCCGGAAATACCAATGCTTTTGCCATGATGCCCCCACACAACTACTGCCGCGCACACCTAACCGGCAGTATTGTGAACGTCTATAGCGACGTCCACAATAAATGTGTTTGTCCGCAGACCCTAAGGTTGGTTGTTTTGCTTTCCATCGGCAAAGCTGGTTGAAATTTCAATATCTGACAGAAAATCGCTGATATCGGTCGACAGATTTTCGACCCCGCTTGACACCATATTCATGGTGGCAATCGCCAGGGTTATCCCCGCAGACATCATCACCACCATTTCTACGGTCGCCGATCCTTCTTCGTCTCGCAGGAAATCGGCAAAACACCCGGCTATCGCTGCAGGTCCAGTTTTAAAAGACAACGTCAAATCCGTGGCATCCTTGGAATTTCGAAACGCTGTCGGGGCTCAAATTCTTCATTGGCTTAGTCTTCCTCGTCCTCGCTGTCGTCCTCGCTGTCGTCCTCGCTGTCGTCTTCGCTGTCGTCCTCGCCGTCGTCCTCGCTGTCGTCCTCGCTGTCGTCCTCGCTGTCGTCCTCGCTGTCGTCCTCGCTGTCGTCCTCGCTGTCGTCTTCGCTGTCGTCTTCGCTGTCGTCTTCGCTGTCGTCCTCGCTGTCGTCCTCGCTGTCGTCCTCGCTGTCGTCCTCGCTGTTTGCAGAATTATCTGCAGAATTGTTCGGGTTGAAATCGCCACCATCGCCGCCGAAACTAACGGATATCTTTCGGCTCAGGAGCACGCCATCTACGTCGCCGGACAGGTTCTCCACGCCTTTTCCCACTATGTTCAAACTTGCCAACCCAATTGTCGTGGTGACTGCAACGATCGCTATTGTATCGACTGTGACGACGCCGTTCCCGTCTCGTAGAAACTTTAGAATCGGGCCGTAGCACGATGTTATGTTCGCTCGATTACACAAATTTGAGATCGGCGGCCTGCCCGCCGGTCACGTAGTCAAGCGGGCTAAACGTATTCATTGCGTGATCATCGCTGCTGTCGTCGCTGGTCCCGCTGTCGCTGTCATCGCTGCTGTCGTCGTCGCTGCTGTCGTCGCTACTGCTGTCGTCGCCGGTTCCGCCGCCCGTGCCGCTGTCGCTGGTCCCGCCACCCGTGCCGCTATCACTGTCGTCGCTGTCGTCGCTGCTGCTGTCGTCGCTACTGTCATCGCTGCTGTCGTCGTCGCTGGAATCGCCTGTGCCACCGTCGTCGCTGCTGCTGTCGTCACTGCTGTCATCGCTGGGGCCGTCGTCGCTGGTACTATCATCGCTGGGGCCGTCGTCGCTGGTACTATCGTCGCTGGTACTATCGTCGCTGCTGTCGTCGCTATCGTCGCTGCTGTCGTCACTGACATCGCTGACATCACTGACATCGTCGCCGTCTTCCCACCAGTTGCCCGACTGGTTGGCGGCTGAAACTATTCCCTGATAACCTGAAAGCGTTTCGCGCCTGTCATTGGCCAGAAATTCAACCCCACCCGAGAAAACGCCAACCGCCGAGATCCCAAGAACCGCAAGTCCGGCCGTGATCACGACCAGTTCGGTCGACAAGGCCCCGTTTTCATCCTGAAGAAAACCTGTTGTCGTTTCGGAGACCGCACCTTCGTTTAGAAAATGCTGCTTAAGGGGGGGGGGAGTCTTATCCATGAGTTCATCCTTATGTTCGCCACCGGGAAATTTTTCCGCCAATGGTTGCTACGGGCGGGCGCGAATAGGCATTATTGGATGTTGCTTTTGCCGCCCGAACATGGCCGGACTATGGCCAAAAACGGGTAATTCAGTGCGGTTAACCATATATTTTGCGCCTTGTGCCGCCCGCAAAACCCGCTATAACGCGGCCTTCTTCCGTAAATAGATTTGACGCGGATGCCTCTCGTATGCGGCCCACGGAAGCCAAGGCCGGCCAGCATTTTGAAGCACGCTTGAAAAAGGAAACTACAATGTCTCTTTACGAGCACGTTTTCATTGCGCGACAAGACCTGTCGACGACTCAGGCCGAAGGGTTGGCCGAACATTTCGGTGCCATTCTGGCCGACAACGGCGGCAAGGTCGTCGATAGCGAATACTGGGGCCTGAAAACCATGGCCTATAAAATCAACAAAAACCGCAAGGGCCATTACGCATTCATGCGCACCGATTCACCGTCCGGTGCGGTGCAGGAAATGGAACGCCTGATGCGACTTCACGACGACGTCATGCGCGTGCTGACCATCAAGGTCAAAGCCCACGAAGAGGGCCCAACCGCCGTGATGCAAGCCAAAAATTCACGCGACGAACGTGGCCCTCGCGGCCCGCGCCGCACATAGATAGGGACTGTAAACCATGGCAAACAAACCGTTTTTCCGCCGCCGCAAGTCCTGCCCGTTCACCGGGGACAACGCGCCGACTATTGATTACAAAGACGTGAAACTGCTGCAACGCTATATTTCCGAGCGCGGCAAAATCGTGCCATCAAGGATCACCGCTGTTTCGGCCAAAAAACAGCGCGAACTGGCGAACGCGATCAAACGCGCCCGCTTTTTGGCGCTTTTGCCCTACGCTGTGAAATAAGGAGATATTGAAATGGATGTTATCCTTCTTGAACGCATCGCCAAGCTGGGCCAAATGGGCGATGTCGTGTCGGTCAAACAGGGTTATGCACGGAATTTTTTGTTGCCCCAGGGCAAGGCGCTGCGCGCCAATACCGGCAATCTGAAGCACTTTGAAAGCCAGAAAGCCCAACTTCAGGCCAGCAATCTGGAAGCCAAAGGCGAAGCCGATGCCGTGGCCGCCAAGCTGAACGGTCAGCAGTTCATCGTGATTCGCTCGGCGTCAGACGCCGGGTCGCTTTACGGGTCTGTGTCCAACCGCGACGCGGCGCAAGCTGCGACCGACGGCGGCTTCTCGGTCGATAAAAAGCAGGTGGCGCTCGATCGCCCGATCAAAGAACTGGGGGTTCACGATGTCACCGTCACGCTGCACCCCGAAGTGAGCTGCAAAATCGAAATCAACGTGGCGCGCTCGCAGGAAGAGGCCGAAATTCAGGCCTCGGGCAAATCGATTCAGGAACTGGCCGCCGAGGCCGAAGCCGAAGCCGAATTTGAAATCGCGGAACTGTTCGACGACATGGGTGCCGCAGCCATAGACGATCTGGGTGACGACGACGCCTCGCCGGTCGAAGTGGCTGAGGCCGATGTCGACGGCAGTGATCAGCCCGACGTCGAGGATTCCGACGAGCAAAACTAGTTTTACGCCCCGAAATCAATGACTTAACTCCCGTTGCCTGATGTTCAGGCAGCGGGTTTTTTGTGAATGCTTGCTCACAAAAAATTTAAGCCACCGTCACGGGATTACGCCTATACTGCGGCCAATTCCAACCATCAAAGGATATTGGCATGTCTTTCTTGCGAACACTGACGGCGACGGCGCTGATCGCCGCCCTGCCCCTAAGCGCCCTGGCGGTAGGCGGCGATTCACCGCCAACACCCACTGAGACCACCAAAAAATGCAAAAACGGCGAAATTTGGGACAAAAAGATCAAGAAATGCGTGAAACCCGATGGAATGGGCGCAAATTTTGACGACGACACGCTGTATATCGCGGCGCGTGAACTGGCGTACGATGGCCAGTATGATCACGCGATCACCGTTCTGTATCAGGCCAAGAATCGTAACGACCCGCGCATCCTGAATTATCTGGGATTTGCCAACCGCAAAGCCGGGCGCGTCGAAGTCGGCATGGGCTATTACCGTCAGGCCATTCTGATCGACCCCGACTATTATCTGGCGCGTTCGTACATGGGGCAATCACTGGTTGAACAGGGCAAGATTGGCGCAGCACGCGTGCAACTCAGGGAAATTCAGAATCGCGGCGGGCGCGGTACCTGGGCCGAAGAGGCACTTTATCAGGCGCTGCACGGAACGGCGGACTATTAGGCGTAACAACTCCCCGACATAACCCTTTTTTATGCCATTTCTTATTGGCGAAAATATCCCCGCCGGAGGCATCGGAACCCGACGGAGGTCAACGCCCTAAAACGCCTGCACTTTCACGCCCGCGTCTTCCAGCCTTTTGCGCAGGGTTTCAGCCAGCGACACCGCCGCCGGGTTGTCGCCATGCACGCATATGGTTTCGGGCCGCACCGGTGTTTTCACACCGTTTGTCGATGTCACCGCAGACTCATCCAGCATCCGCAGCACGTTCTCTGCCGCCACGTCCGGGTCGGTGATCACCGCGCCGGGCACGGCGCGCGACGTTAACAGTCCGGCGTCGGTATAGGTACGGTCGGCGAACACCTCGCACACCAGAGGCGCGCCCGCCGATTCAGCTGCCTTTTGCAATTCGGTCGCGGCCACCGCCATGATCACCAGCTCTGGTGCACAATCGTGGACAGCCTGCACGAACACCCCGGCCAGATGGGCGTCGCGCATGGCCATGTGCGAAATTGCGCCGTGCAATTTTACGTGACGCAGCTTGGTGCCCTGCGCCCGCGCAAACGCCTGCAAGGCGCCAATCTGATAGGTGACCAGCGCTGCGATTTGGGCGTCGGTATTGCCGGTGATCTCGCGCCGTCCAAACCCGTGTATATCGTCAAATCCCGGATGCGCGCCGATGCTGACCCCGCGCTTGATGCAGCGCGCGACGGTCAACGCCATTTCAGCCGGATCACCGGCGTGCATACCACAGGCCACATTGGCACTACTGACGATATCGAGCATCTCGCTGTCGCGCCCCATCGGCCAGCGCCCATAGCTTTCGCCCAGATCGGAATTCAGATCAACCGTTGTCATATTCGTCTCCTCTCAACATTCCATCCACCAGATTATAGGCCAGCAAATCGCGCATTTCACGCGGGTCGCGCACCAGCGGCGTCACTTTTTTGGGTAACGCCGCCAGTTCGCTTTGCAGCTTTGCCCAAGCCTGTACCGCCTCAGCCCGGCTGACAACCGCCATCGTGAACCGGCGCGGCGCCGCCATTTGCGCCACCGCCGGAAGATCGGCACCGATGACTGTGGCGATGCGCGGGTAACCGCCCGAAGACCCGCGGTCTGCCAGCAGGATCGCCGGAATGTGATCGCCGGGAATCTGGATATCGCCCAGATTGATCGCATCCGACGCGATCGACAGACCGGCATCGGAATACACATCGCCCATATCGGGCAAAACGCGCACCCCCATGCGGTCGCGCGTGCTGGTGGCGGTAAACGTGGAACCAGCAAAGTCTGCGCGCATTTCGTCACTGAAATAATGCGATTGTGGCCCCCACATCATGCGGATTTCGCGTCCCAGAAGATAGCGCGGCGTGGGCAGCGTGACTGCGCCCTGTTCAGATGTTTCGCGTCCAGCTTCAAGAACCTGCCCTGCCTCCGGCACGTGGCCGAACCCCGCGCCCGGATGGGTGGCGCGTGCACCCAAAACCACCTGAGTCTGAAAACCGCCCGCTACATGCAAATATCCGTAAACGCCTTGCGTCGCAGCGCCGACGTCCAAAATATCGCCGTCCTCCAACTGAAAGGCGCAGCGCCAGCCGACCGGTGTGCCGTTCAGCGTTGTGCGCATGTCGCCACCGCTCAGCGCCACCCAAAGACGCCCGCGCGCACAAAATCGCCCGCCATAAGCCGCGAATTCCAGCGCCGCGTCGTCGGGACCGTTGCCCAGCAGCGCCTGACCTTCGGCCAGCGCGTAGACATCCATGGCACCCCCGCCGGTAACGCCAAAACGCAAATATCCGGACCGCCCACGATCCTGAATGGTTGCGTTTGGAGCGATCGACAGGATTTCAAACCCGCTCATGGGCTGGCCCTGCGCAAATAATCGTCCATCGAAAACGCGTCAAAATACGCGTCCGATACTGGCTCGAAAACCACTTCGTCGCCCGGGGCCAGCAAGAACGGCTGCGCCGCCAAAGCGTTAAAAGCGCGAAAAGGCGTTTGGCCGATTTGCCGCCAGCCCGTGGGAATTTCAACGCAAGGCAAAACCGTTTGCCGCACAGCCACCAGCACAGCGCCCGCAGGGACACCCGGATTGATTGTGGTGCGGCGTGGAAAATCCCACAGTTCGGGCAGCTGCCCCAAATACGCAAGACCCGGCGAAAATCCCAGCATCGCCACCGTCAGTGGCAGGCCTGAGTGGCTGTCGATCACCTGATCCTCGCGCACCCCCATCAGGTCGGCGACTTCGGCAATATCGCCGCCGCGCGCGCCACCGTACACTGTCGGCAACACCCAGCGCCGCCGGTTTTCCGGTGGCGGCAGCGTGTACCAGTCGGTATGTGCAAGCAAGGTAGTGCAGGCATCATAAAGCCGTTCATAGTCCAGAGTCAGCGGGTCAAAGCTAATCAACAAGGATCGAAAAGTCGGCACCGTCTCAATCACGCCGTCCAGGGCAAGTCGCTGAAATGCCAGCTCAAATTCGATAACTGCGGTATTAATAGCCGGATCATACGCGGTGCCAAACTCAACCAGCAACCCCATATCTCCCGCCACGCGCAGAACCGGCGGGCCAAATTTGTGCGCTGTGGTCATCCCGGGTCTTGATCCATGAAAACGACGTCCATTGCATCTTGACGTGGAAATACTCTGCCACCACGCCTTGCCATAGACAATCATCAATCACGCCGATCACTGCCGAAAACGACGCACGGTGTAAG
>Ga0114932_10005045_pt1 | contig 11925 bp, 10 predicted proteins | sample 2SBtaG_2_FD_87286 | JGI IMG/M metagenome (GOLD analysis project Ga0114932, IMG submission 87286) | Deep subsurface microbial communities from Kolumbo volcano to uncover new lineages of life (NeLLi) - 2SBTROV12_ACTIVE470 metaG | ecosystem: Environmental > Aquatic > Marine > Volcanic ... | reverse complement strand
CACGCTCAGTTCCTCTTTAACAAACTGTTTATGTCAAGAAAATTAATATCACTATTCCTGATAACAAGCGTGTGCATTGCACTGGTAACTGCCTGCGGAAATAAATCCCAAAAACCTATGGATGATGCCCAGGTAATGCACAACAGCCAGGATTTGCTTACGCAGATCATTATCTATGACGTGTTTACTCCTCCGGTGAGCAGCCGTATTTATGTTTATTCTTCGTTGGCCGCCTATGAAGCCATCCGCTATGCAAAACCAGGGAATGTATCGCTGACTGCCCGTTTGCGTGGATTTAAGCCTATGCCTGAACCGCAAAAAAACAAGAACTACAACTTCACGTTGGCGGCCACCAAAGCCTTTTTTACGGTGGTGCACAAAGTGGTGTTTTCACTGGATTCATTAAAGCATTTCGAAGAAACTACTTTCAACGATTTCAAAGACCGTATGGATGCAGATACGTATCAACGCTCCGTTGCTTTTGGTGAAGCGGTTGGTAAAGCAGTGTTGGAGAGGGCTAATGCAGACGGGTATATTAAGTCGAGAGGCAAACCCAAATTCCTCGGCAGCAATGCGCCGGGCAAATGGCGCCCAACGCCTCCTGATTATATGGATGGCGTAGAATGGTGCTGGAATACCATGAAACCCCTGGTGCTGGACTCCGCTGCACAGTTCATGCCGCCCCGGCCTCCTGCATATAGCACAGATACCAACAGCGCTTTCTTCAGGGCCAATAAAGAAGTGTATACGATTGGAAAGACGCTCACAGGCGAACAAAAGACCATTGCCAGGTATTGGGATGACAATCCGTTCGTGATAGAACATTCCGGGCACATGATGTTCGGCAATAAAAAGATCACGCCTGCCGGCCACTGGATGGGCATTACAGCAATTGCAGCAAAACAATCGCATGCCGATGCTGTTAAAACAGCTAAGTCTTATGCGCTTACGGCCATTGCTTTGTATGATGCATTTATTTCGTGCTGGGATGAGAAATATCGCAGCAATGTGATCCGGCCGGTTACCGTGATCAATGAATTCATCGACAGGAACTGGGTTCCGTTCCTGCAAACACCGCCCTTTCCGGAATATACCAGCGGGCACAGTACCATCACTGCATCGGCGGCAACAGCGCTCACTGCTTTGTATGGCGATCATTTTGCTTTCCAGGATACCAGCGACTTGCATTACATAGGTATGCAACGTCATTTCAATTCATTTCAGGATGCAGCGGCAGAAGCTTCTATCAGCCGTGTGTACGGAGGTATCCATTACCGTCATAGTGTAGACATTGGCGCCGAGTCCGGTAAAAAAGTAGGCGCTTTGGTAGTAGATAAACTGTTGAAATAAAACCGTCTTCAACCCCATTGAAAAGAAAAACCATTGGGCAAACCCAGTGATGTTTCTGACAAACGCAGGTGTGTAAAATCAGGTATCACCAGCACAGCGCCTTCGGCCAGCAATCCTTTTTCGGCCGCAGCATTGCCGATGCCAATGGCATGCATACCGGCGGCAACCGCTGAACGGATACCACTCACGGCATCTTCAAAGACAAGACATTGAGCAGGAGACAGGTTCAACTGCTCAGCCATTTTCCGGTAAGGTTCAGGATCGGGTTTGCCTTTTGTTACATCATGCGCCGTAACAAAAGAAATAAATGATTGCTCCAGCCCATGCTTTTGCAACATCTGCACCATGCGGCTTTTGTGGGAACTGGTCACTACCCCGGTGGTGATTTTTTGTTTGCGAAGGAACTGGATGAATGATACAACACCTGTAATGGCGGCCGGATTTATTTCATTGTTGAGCGCATCGGCTGCATGCCTGATGGCTTGTTTGGTAGCTTCGGTAACATGAGGAAACAAAACCTGGATGGTCTCAGTACCTTTCCTGCCATGGATGTGCATGCGCACCAATTCATCTGTGAGCGCTACATTTTCCCTGGCAGCCCATCGGTGCCAGAATTTTTCAATTTCCGGGTTGGAATCAATGATCACTCCGTCGAGATCGAAAATGACTGCTTTGATAATAGGGGCCGACATACTTTGTTTTTAGTTTGCTTCACCATCCTCCCTGCAATCCTTCCAGCAGGGCTTGTTGGTATTTACGTAAATTGAATGAATAAAGATAGGGCGCTTTGTGAGCGCCGCCCTTTCGTGTTTCTTTCAACCTTCGCAGGATGCCATAGCTGTTCATGCGACGCTGAAAATTTCTACGATCGAGTTTTTTACCAAGGATGGTTTCGTATAGTGTTTGTAATTCAGGCATGGTAAATTTATCGGGCAACAACTTGTAACCGATCGGCTGGTAGTTCAATTGCTGGCGCAGGGTCTCCAATGCTTTGCCCAGGATTTGCCTGTGATCCATGAACAGGTTGCCGATGTTGTGGAGATGCTGCCACTCACAGGCAACAGAAGTATTGTCGGGCGTGGGCGTCACGTGCGAAAATTCAACCAGTGCATAAAAACCCACGGTAATGAAACGGTTCAGCAACCAATGGTCTTTTTCTGCCTCTATGCCCAATTTTTTCAGCCGGTTTGAATGGTATTTCCGGTCCGACCTGGCAGGGTCGCCGAACACATGAAACTGTTGCAGGAAAATATCATTGATACCGGTGCGTTCCTGTAATACCCTTGTTGCGGCAGCCTCCAGCGTCTCATCCTTATAAACAAATCCCCCCGGAAGGGCCCAGTGATCGGTGTGCTCCATTTTAAGCAGCAATACTTTCAACTGGTTATCGTGAAAACCGAAGATCACACAGTCCAGCGAAAGGCCCGGGTGGAACAATTTGCCACCCTTTTCCATAAACTCACGAATGTTCTTTAGTGTTCGCATACCACATCGAAAATAAGCGAAACCTTCCTGCCAAACAATTTTGAAATTGGATCAGAAATGATTATCATTGTGTCATAACGACGCAATGAAAAAATAACCCCATGAAACAGCTTGCCATTTCTACGCAGTTCAGGTGGTGGATGGTTGCCCCCCTGCTGCTGGTTTCCTTTTGCTGGAAACCCATTATTACCCAGGCCCAGCCTGCATTCCGAGACTTGAATAAGAACGGGAAGATGGATGTGTATGAAGACAAAACGCAGCCTGTCGAAGCGCGCGTGAACAACCTGCTTTCACAGATGACCCTGGAAGAAAAAGCAGGTATGCTGTTCATCAATGGTGCAAGGATCAACGACGATGGTTCGCTGGATGAGAAGCCCGGACAAGGCATGTTCGCTTTCGCACCCACGGCTCCCAAGCTGATGCGCGAAAAAATGATGAACCATTTCAATCTCTGGCAGGTACCGGGCATCCGTGCACTGGCCACTTGGTACAACAATGTGCAACACCTCGCAGAAAGTACCCGGTTAGGAATACCGGTAACCATCGCTTCCGATCCGAGGCATGCATTCAGCAGCAGCATTTTTGCCATGGCTGCCAATGGTTTCTCGCTTTGGTGTGAGCCATTAGGATTGGCCGCTATCGGCGATGAAGCCTTCACCCGGAAATTTGCCGATGTAGTACGACAGGAATACGTTGCCGTAGGCATACGTGAAGCGTTGCATCCCATGGCCGATCTGTCTACCGAACCGCGCTGGCCGCGCATCAGCGGTACGTTTGGAGAAGACGCACAACTATCTGCAAAAATGACCTATGCTTATGTAGAGGGATTGCAGGGCGCTAAACTCAATAGCACCAGTGTAGCTGCCATGACCAAACATTTTTCCGGCGGCGGTCCTCAGAAAGAAGGACTCGATCCGCATTTTGCATTCCAGAAAGGACAGGTTTATCCCGGCAAGAATTTCAATTATCACCTGATCCCATTCGAAGCCGCTTTCAAAGCCCATACGGCTGCCATCATGCCTTATTACGGCGTACCGATGAACCAGACCGATGAGAATGTAGGCTTCTCTTATAATAAAGCGATCATCACAGGTTTATTGCGCAACAAATATCATTATGATGGCGTGGTATGTACCGATTGGGGCCTGGTCACAGATGCGCATATCGGCTCTTATGTATGGCCGGCGCGCGCCTGGGGTGTTGAAAATTTATCCGCAGAAGAAAGGGTATTGAAGATCATCAATGCCGGCGTAGACCAGTTCGGCGGAGAAAACCTGCCGGAGATCGTTATTCAACTGGTGAAAGAAGGCAAGCTGAAAGAAAGCCGGATCGATGTTTCTGTAAAAAGATTATTACGCCAGAAATTCGAGTTGGGATTGTTTGATAATCCTTATGTAGACGTGGAGAAAGCAACGCAGACCGTAGGAAAAGAAGCCTTCCGTAAATTAGGAGAAGAATCTCAGCGCAAGTCCATGGTCTTATTGAAGAATGAATCGAATACCCTTCCTTTAGCAGCAGGAAAGTTGAAAATCTATGTGGAGCACATCGACCCCAAAGTAGCTGCGGAATATGGTACAGTGGTAGAAAAACCTGAACAGGCCGATCTGGCGATCATCCGGTTGAATACACCCTGGGTACCGGCCGACACTGCTAATTTCCTGGCCAAAATGTTCCATCATGGGGATCTCGATTTCAAAGGAGCGGTGAAAGATAATATCCTTCATTTGCTGAATACAGTGCCTACGATCGTGGATATTTTTCTCGACCGCCCGGCCGTGATACCGGAAATCAGTGCCAAGGCTAAAGGACTGCTGGCAGATTTCGGTGCCAGTGATGCCGCAGTACTCGATGTGATCTTTGGTAAATACCACCCCGGTGGTAAACTGCCTTTTGAACTGCCTTCTTCCATGGAAGCTGTTCGCAATCAGAAAGAAGACCTGCCCTATGACTCCAAGGATCCATTGTATCCTTTCGGGTTTGGATTACATTATTCATCCTTAAAAAAATAATATGCACAACAGAAGATCCTTCCTCAAACAAACATCTGCGTTGGCGCTTGGCAGCCTGCTGCTGAACAAGGAAATGCTGGCCGCAGATTTTAAGAAAAAATATCCTGGTGTAGGGTTACAACTGTTCACACTTTTTGGTGTGATAGACCAGGATGTGCCCGGCAGCTTGCAAAAAATAGCCGATGTAGGTTACAAAGAGATCGAATCGGCGTTCAGCAGAAAGGGCGGATATTATGGCATGAAGCCCAAAGAATTTGCTGCCATGCTTAAAGACAAAGGCATGAACTGGCGGTCGCATCATGTGCTGGGCGCTCCTTTTAAAATGCCGCCCGGCGCCAAGATGCCAACAGGCGCAGATGGCAAACCCATCACCATACCACCGATGAGAAACCTGCGCGACAATTACCAGGAGCTGGTTGATGAAGTTGCTGAAGGCGGCGCTACTTACCTGGTATGTGCGAGCACACCGTTTGAAACAACAGAGGAGCTCAAAACTTCCATAGAAGTGTTGAATAAAACATCAGAGGCTGCCCAGAAAGCCGGCTTGCTGTTTGCTTATCATAATCACGACAGGGAATTCAAAGACCACAATGGCGTAATTCCTTATGACCTGTTGTTATCAGAAACCGATGCCGATAAAATGAAGATGGAACTGGACCTGGCCTGGACCATCAAGGCAGGAAAAGATCCCGTAGAAATGTTCAAACAACATCCGGGCCGCTTCCATTTATGGCATGTGAAAGACCTCGATGCAACGCACGAACACATACTCGAAGTAGGAACAGGCTCCATCGATTTCAAGCGCATTTTTGCGCATGCCCATACATCCGGTATGAAATATTTCTTTGTAGAACAGGATGGCGCGCCGAAACCTTTTGAGAACATCGCTACCAGCTATCGTAATATTCATCAGCTGTTGCAATAAACAACAGCTGATGAATAGGTATGCATTACCGCGCCTGGATAGAATCGTAGACCACTACTTTATTCCAGAGGTGCTTGCAGGTGTCTATAAAGTGTAAATGAATCGGATCGATCTGATAGGCATCCTGATCTTCCTGGTTGGCAAATATTGCCAGCCAGGAAAATGCATAACTGGTATCAATCACGTCGCGGTTGGTGCCTGCAGGTATGCCAATATGGAATTGTTGTATAGAAGGCACTTTACTTAATGCCTGTAAACCCGCCAGCAACGCTGCATGATCTTCCTGGCTGACTGGATTGCCCAGCCAGAAATAAACATGGTGTACGAAAAGGTCTTGTGTTAGCATGATATTTATTCTATTGTTCTTTCTGTTATTTTTCCGGTTTCCTTGTGTTTGAGAATCAATTTTTTTGCACCGAAGTGGGTCATTTCTTCTTTGATGAGGTAATGTTCGGCGTCGTAAGGTACGAGGTGACTTTCTTTGGTCAATCCTGTTTTTCCGCGCCAGATATCCAGTTTCACCGGCTCCCATATTTTAGATTTCGCTGAGCGGTAAGCTGCATCCAAAATAGCATTCACCACGTAACCGTCGTAAAAAGTTTCTTTAGGTGCAACACCCTTTTCCATCGCATTGAACATGTCCATGAACATGTGGTTATAGCCCAGTTCATTCAGTTCATCGCCAACAGGAAATAACCAGCCGCTGTTGCTTTCCGCTTTCTCGGCAATATAATCGCCGCCCTTACCGGTGGTGAACATATCAAAGCCGGTGCGCAGGAAACTGTTGATCCAGATGGTGCCTTCGGTTCCCATCACTTCATCGCGCAGGTCGAGGCCGCCGCGGAAAGTCCAGCTCACTTCAAACTGGCCAATAGCGCCGTTCTCATATTTCACCAATCCAATGGCATGGTCTTCGGCATCGATGGGTTTTACCTGTGTATCGGCCCAGCACATAACTTCAACGGGTTTGATGTCTTTGCCAATATAACTGCGGGTGATCTCCACGCAATGACAACCCAGGTCGAGTATACAGCCGCCGCCTGCCTGTTCAATATCCCAGAACCATTCGCTGTGCGGACCAGGATGTGTTTCCCTCGACTTGGCCCACAATATCCTTCCAAGCGCACCGTTCTTCACGCTCTCAGAAGCTTTGATGAATTTTGGGGTGTATACCAGGTCTTCCAGGTAACCATTAAAAATACCCGCTTCTTCTACGGCCAGTAACATGCGCTTGGCTTCTTCGGCATTGCGCCCGAGAGGTTTGGTGGTCATCACCGCTTTTTTGTGTTTGCAACACAACATCACCGCTTCTTCATGCAGGTTATTGGGTAAAGAGATGCATACAATGTCCACATCGGGATGCGCAATGGCTTCTTCCATTTTAGTAGTCCAGTGCGTGCATCCATAATCTGCCGCAAATTTCCGGGCGCTTTCTTCACGACGGGAATAAATGCTGATCACTTTATCCCGGCTTCTGTAACCTTGCAGGGAATCGGCATAAAACCTGCCAATGAACCCCGAGCCAAGCATGGCAATTCTTTTCATCTCTTAGTATTTATCGGTTTTAAATCAGGAAGATCAGGCTTCCTTTTTTTCTTTGAAGAATAAAATAAAATACAGCAATACGCCCATGGCAATATAGGCAGGCACAAACCAGATTTGTTGCCAGTTATGCAGTTCGCCATTCTTGTGCCGGTCAACAATATACCCGCTGAAACCGGTGCCGATGAACATGCCCAATCCGTATGTAGCAAAGGTAAACAGCCCCTGCGCGGCATTCTTGATTTTTTCACCTGCTTTTTTCTCGGTATACATATAACCGGTAACAAAAAAGAAATCATAGCAAACGCCGTGTAGTATAATACCGGCATACAACATCCAGGCGCCGGTATCGATATTGCCATAAGCAAAACAGAGATAGCGCAGTATCCAGGCTGTCATGCCCAGCAGGATCATTTTTTTTACACCAATGCGGTTGAATAAAAAAGGGATGGCTAATATGAAAACAGCTTCCGATACCTGTCCGAGTGTCATTTTACCCGCCGCATTCGAAAACCCGATATCGTTGAGGAACGGATTGGCAAAACCATAATAAAAAGAAAGCGGAATACACACCAATATGGCAGCAATGAAAAAGATGAGGTAAGGTCTGTTCCTGAATAATACAAAAGCGGCTGCTCCCAGCGCTTTGGATGCGGTAACATTGTCGCTCGCCGCTTTGGGTGGCGTATGGGGCAACACGAAACTGAACAGGCCCAATCCGGCAGATACGGCCGCTGCCATATAAAAAGTGGACGATGTTTTTTCGATACCCAGTTTGCCAATGAAGAGGCCGGCTACGATCCAGCCCAGCGTACCGAATACCCTTATCCAGGGAAATTGTTTGCCGGGATTGTTCATTTGTGTGAAAGCTACGTTATTGCTCAGCGCAATGGTAGGCATGTAGAGCAGGGAATAGGCCAGGATGATCCAATAAAAAGCATCGTTGTTTTCTATTTTGGTGGCCAGGAACAGCAGCGCACCGCCAACCAGGTGCAATACACCCATGATGCGTTGTGCGGCAAAGAAGCGGTCGGCTATCAATCCCACAAAAAAAGGAGAGATCATGGTGGCAATGGCCAGTGCACTGTAAGCAGCGCCGATTTGGAAGCCACTGGCGTGTAAATGTTCGCCCATATAAGTGCCCATGGTCACATACCAGGCGCCCCAGATAAAATATTCGAAGAACATCATAATGGCCAGCAGGAAACCAGTTCTGTTTTTCATTTTCTTTCGTTAGATTTAATCCGTGTTTAACGGTATTTTGTGCGTGTTCAATATAGGGATAATTGACAAGTAAAAGTTAACCCATCACGATTATTTCTTGATATCAAACCCCATCCATGAAAAAACGATTGCTTGTGTTTGCGGCAGCCTGTATGGTTTGTATGGCTGTTGCCGCACAACAGCCCGATAGTACTTACGCTGAAAAACTAGGCTTCCCCAAAGGAGCCAGGGTACTCATCTTACACGTAGATGATGTAGGCATGTCGTATGATTCCAATGAAGGAGCCATCAAAGCCATGACAGAAGGCATCGCTACTTCCTGTAGTGTAATGATGCCTTGTCCCTGGGTTCCGGCCTTTGTGCATTATTACAAAGAACATCCGAAGCTGGATGTAGGATTACACCTCACACTTACGGCAGAATGGAAGGGTTACCGGTGGGGACCGCTTTCGGGAAAGAAGGTCACGCCCGGACTGGTAGATGGGGAAGGCGCGCTCTGGCCTTCTGTTGCAGCAGTGGTACAACACGCGAGTGCAGCGGAAGTAGGAACAGAAATTGCCGCACAGCTGGAAAGAGCCCGCAACATGGGTTTTGAACCTACACATCTCGATACACACATGGGAACATTACTGGCCAAACCGGATTTCGCACAACAATACATAGAATTGGGCATCAGGAACCATATTCCTGTTATGGTGCCCGGAGGTCATGCGAAACTGATCAGTGAACAGGCACAGGGATCCGATGCGTTATTACAACAAATGCGGCAGGCAGGTAAAATGCTTTGGGCCAGCGGACTACCCGTGCTGGATGACCTGCACAACGGCAGTTATGGCGATAAAATTCCACAGGAATTGCAGGGCGATGATGCCAAAATACAAGCGTTTAAAACACAGCAATACATCAAAGGTATCCACTCATTGCTACCCGGACTTACCATGATGATCATGCATTGTACCGCTACTACAGAAGTGTTCCCGCATATTTCCGATTCAGGTCCCGTTCGCCGGGGCGATATGCTGGCGATGCTAGACCCGGCATTGAAAAAAGCGATCCGGGATGAAGGTATCATACTTACTACCTGGCGGGAAGTCAAAGAAAGAAGAGAAAAATTAAACAGAACCAATCCATAACCATCATCATGAAAAAGTTATTATTATCGTCTTGCCTTGCTTTACTGGCGCTGATCAGTTTGTCTTTCATCAATTTTAAGAAAACACCGAAAGTATTGGTGTTTGCGCGTACCGTAAAATACCATCATGCTTCCATACCCAAGGGACTCGCAGCAATACAGCAATTGGGAAAAGAACATCATTTCGATGTGGATACTACTACCGATGCCAACCTGTTCACTGCCGATAACCTGAAGAAATATGCAGCAGTGATCTTCCTGAGCACCACAGGGGATGTGCTGAACGATGAACAACAAACTGCTTTTGAACAATACATCCGTTCAGGTGGAGGTTTTGTAGGTGTGCATGCAGCCACCGATACCGAATACGACTGGCCTTGGTATAATCAACTGGTAGGAGCCTATTTTAAGAGTCACCCCAAGCAACAGGAAGCTGTGCTCCATATTGTAGATCATTCGCATCTTTCTACCAAACATTTACCGGCAGAGTGGAAGCGTAAAGACGAATGGTATAATTTCAAGAGCATACAACCCAACCTGCACATACTGATCACTATCGATGAAAAATCTTATACAGGAGGAGAAAACGGCGATCTCCATCCAATGGCATGGTATCATGATTTCGATGGAGGACATGCTTTTTATACAGAGTTGGGCCATACCGACGAATCCTATGAAGATCCATTGTACCTGCAACATTTGTACGGAGGCATTGCATCGGTAATGAAAAAATAGAGATCAATCCTTGTACATGAAAAGCAGTGATTCAAGAAGGCTTTCCTGGATAATCGGATGCGGACTTCTTTTGGGAGCAGCTTGCCAAATGCCAGGTAAAAAAACAACAGCGCCGGTGTCAGACAGTTCCTGGGCGTTGTTAGGTTTCGAAAAACTCGATAGTGTTAATCCGGTGCTGGTGCCAGGTACCGGCCGGTTCATTGATCCCATACGTCAACAACAAATCTTTTGGGAAGAAAAAGATGTATTCAATCCTGCCATTGTAGTGCGCAATGATACCGTATACATGCTCTATCGTGCGCAGGACAAGATCGGATTGCCCGGCGGCACTTCCCGCATTGGATTGGCATACAGTACCGATGCCGTGCATTTTACCAGATTGGCCACACCGGTACTGTATCCAGATAAAGATGCCTATCAACAATATGAATGGGAAGGAGGCTGCGAAGATCCCAGGATCATAGAAGATGATAAAGGCATGTATTATATGACGTACACTGCTTTCGATGGCAAAACAGCCAGGTTAATGGTCGCGGTTTCAAATGATTTGCTGCATTGGACCAAACAGGGACCGGCTTTTGCAACCGCTTATGAGGGTAGGTACCTGAATGCATGGTCGAAATCGGGATCCATTGTATCACGTTACACAAAAGGAAAGATCATCGCAACAAAAATTCACAGTAAATATTGGATGTATTGGGGCGATAAATTCATTTATGCAGCTACTTCAGATGACCTGGTTCACTGGACTCCTGTTGAAATGGATGCAGGTGAACAACCTTCGGCTCCTTTAAAGGGAGAAGCGAAACAAACGCCACGGTTAAAAATTGTGGTGGCTACACGCGATGGTAAATTCGACTGCGATCTTGTAGAATCCGGCCCACCTGCCATGCTTACAGACAGCGGCATTTTGCTGATCTATAACAGCCGCAATATTCCGGCCATCGGCGATACGAGTTTGCCTGAAGGCACTTATGCAGCAGGACAGGCATTACTAAATAAAGACAACCCTTTGCAATTGAACAAAAGGTTGTCGCATCATTTCATGCACCCCGATAAACCTTATGAAATCAATGGCCAGGTAAACCGGGTATATTTTTTAGAGGGATTGGCTCAATTCCATAACCAGTGGTTTCTGTATTATGGCACGGCCGATTCCAAAATAGCAGTGGCCAGGTCCGGTTATTAATTGTGCACGTAATTCCTATGCATCAGCATTTTTCCAATGCCTGCAAAATATCCTCGAGGATATCGTCTTTGTGCTCAAGGCCAACGCTGATGCGGATCAGTCCGGGCGTAATATTCACAGCCTGCCTTTCTTCTTCGCTAAGCTTGGCATGCGTGGTGCTCGCAGGATGTGAAGCAATGCTGCGTGTATCGCCGAGGTTGGCAGTCAATGATAAAATATCGAGCGCATCAAGGAACTTGCGGCCTGCTTCAATGCCTCCTTTTAGTTCAAAACAGACGATCCCGCCACCGTTCTGCATTTGCTTTACAGCAATTGCATGCTGCGGATGGCTCTT
>Ga0114932_10005041_pt1 | contig 11932 bp, 13 predicted proteins | sample 2SBtaG_2_FD_87286 | JGI IMG/M metagenome (GOLD analysis project Ga0114932, IMG submission 87286) | Deep subsurface microbial communities from Kolumbo volcano to uncover new lineages of life (NeLLi) - 2SBTROV12_ACTIVE470 metaG | ecosystem: Environmental > Aquatic > Marine > Volcanic ... | reverse complement strand
GTGTTCCTATTGGAAAAGCTACGCTACTGTTTGGCGGTACGGTTATGGTTTGCGCTGAACCGTTAGAGCTAGTAATCATTTTCCCACCGTCTGTAAGCACTAGGGTGTAACTTGTCCCGGACTGGCTGTTTATTGTAAGTATGTTGTCGTTCGGGTTGCCTGACGTTAAAACCGTTCCGGTACAATCCGGTAGAGTGATCGTCCTGTCGGTTGTTGTTGGGTTTGTAGCTATTAAAAATGTTTCGTGCGAATCGGCTGTCCCTTCAAAAACGACACCTTGATTCGTGCCGCCGAAATAAACATAATCGCCAACGGATAATTGCCCTAAAACGTCCAAAGTTAAATCGAACTGTGAAGCTCCGGTAAAATTCGCGCCTGCTAAAGCCGCGTAACCTGTTAAAAAAGATGAAACCAAACTTTTCTTTAAAGCGTCGCTGTCGTCTACGTCTTGTATTAGGACGTAATCGGCTGTGGTTCCTACAGCTACCGTAGCGTTATCAACATCAGCGGAAAGTGAAACGGCTCCACTGGTCGATCCGCCCGCAAGCCCAGTATTTGCCGCTGTATTCACAGCCGTTATATCACCCGCACCGGGTGAAGTGGTCATAGTCGTACCGTCTGAGAACTCTAAACCGCCAGTATCTAAAACAATCCGGTTATTTGTTAAGTCCATTATCATTGGGAGAATCTCGCCAGTGTCACCCGTCATGCCTTCTTTGATCTGGGCTATCAGATAGTCGCGTATTAGCTCCATGTCAGAGCTTGAAAGAACTTCCCCGGCTGTGAATGCTCCGGGTACCCCCGAAAATGTTTGTTGTGCCATTTTTGTTTCCTTATGGTGCCTGTTTGTTAGTTCCGATAATACCGTAATCTGCACTATCGATTATTAAAAAGATCGTTTCACCTGTTCCGCTGGTTCCTATTCGCATAGTCCAGTCTCTAGGTGTCACTTCGTGTGTTACTGATTCAACGCGAAGAACTTGTAACATTGGAGAACTTGCGCCTGCCGGTTGGAATTGTGTTCGCATCGAATCGAAAATACATAATTTCGCTACCTTCTCTGCTTGCGCGTCGGTCATAGCCCGTGGTTTGCATTCCACAGAAGCTATCCGAAGTGCAGGCACAGAATGCAACGCTACAAAACTTGTCATAGCTGAATAAACATCCGCATCATCAGCGTTTAACAGGTTTTGTCGAACTATTGTTCGTATACCGTAAGCGGGTTGCCCAAACACGTTTTCGTCGTATGTTTGAACAGCGCCACCTGCCCTGTTATAAACGCCTCTAGTGTAAAGAAGCTCATTTCCGTACGATGTCTCAATGTTCGTAAATTCGGGTTCTGTTGCCGCTGTTCCCGCACCCGCTCCGAACGTCAACCCTGAAGCTGAACCCGTCGAATTGCGTTTCCTGTACGTTAAAACGTTACCCCTGTCAGCCGCCCCTACAGCCGCCCCGCCGGGGCTACCGTGCGCGCAGTAAATAGCGCCGTCCTCGGATTGTGCGAGCCGTTCCATGTACGCGGCGGTCATTGTTTGCGTCACTGTCGCGCCTGCCATTGAAATAGTCGAAGTTTCTACGCTTCTTTCGTTCGGAGTTGACGCCGTTGGGCTACCCGGTTGCGCCGGATAATTGACTGATGCAAGGTTTAACATGTTCGTGAACCGTGTCGAACCCACTTCTGTGGAAAAAGTGTGGCTAGTTATCTCCGTTTTAGCTAATTTTGATAAACCGTCGAAAGCCTTAACGATCACAGTGGAATCTTTACTATTCGGATACAGGGTGTCTACGTCTTCTATTGTTCCCCTGAAAACAGGTGTCGGGTAGGAAGCAGAATTGATGTTAACCGATACGCGTATTTCGGCGTTGATCCATTGTGCGGCACCGTACGTGCCACCAGCTAACGGGCCGTAAACGTTGCCTGTGTTGTCTAAAGAAACTTTACACTGTCCAGCTCTGAAAGAATCTGTGGTGCGTTGCCTGCCTGTCTGCACGTTAATTCCGCGTACATTAGCAGTAACGTCACGAAAAGCGCCGTCTAAATAAATTTGAACTGTCCAAGTGTCGGTAGCCATTAGATGAAATACAGTTGTTCAAGTAGCATAGCGTCGTTTTTGAATCCGTTCGCTACTGCGGCGTTAACTTCGGCTGTTGTTACCGCTGGGGCGTTTATATTCACGTTTATTGTGTGAGCGCCACCAGCTAAAGACGCTGATTGGAAAGCGGCCGCTCTTGGGTCTAGTAGTGTCGGTCCGGGTGTTCGTGGCGGTGTTGCCACGGTTGCCGCCGCCGCCGCCGCCATTTCTTCAAACTGATCTATTTCTTGGGCTATTTCCTCGTCTGTAGCTGTTGCGCCCATACCGAAAAGAGGATCAGGCCCGACATTAGGGTTAAAACCGCCTAAACCAGACGAAGCGGCACCGAAAAAACCGGGTGTTGTTATTTCCCCTGTCGCCGTTCCTGTGTCGTCTTTATCGCCTCCGAATATCGTGTTCCACCATCCGGCGGCTTTTGAAGCCATGCCTTCCAACCATCCGAACAACGGGGAAAAAGCCCCTATCATGCTGTCTAACAAACCGGGTGCTATTGCTTCTAAATTTTCTGGTATTCCGGTAAAAATGCTATTTACAGAATCTTTAAGAGTGTTTAATACCACCATCACGCCACCTGCTAACAATTCAGCGGCTTGTTTAGCTTCGTCAGCTAAATGATCTACGCGAATTTCAGCTAGTTTTTCGGCAACTTTTCCTAAAGCTGTTAACAAACCTTCGTCTTTCCATACTGCTATAAATTTTTCGAGATTTGGTATACCTGATTCAACCAAAATTGTTGTTACTTCTTCAAATATTGGAAGTAAAGCTAACCCGATTTGTTCTGCAAGGTTTGTCAAGTCTGCACCTAAAGTTCGTTGTCTATTAGCTAAACTGTCTGAAGTTCTTTCAAAATCTCCTTGTTGGATTGTTGTTTTTTCCATTATTGCTTCGTAAGCCGCTAAAGCTTTCGTAGCAGGATCTAAAGCCGATTTCGTGTTTTCTATAAGCCCCATTTCTAAAGCTTTTGCTTTCAGGGTTGCCGCGTCTAACAGGACAGCAAACCGGCGTAAAGGCTCGTTTTCGCCTCGTAACCCTGCCGCTAACGCTGTTAATGTTTCCGACGGGTCAGCGTTGTTGAAAGAAGCCATGTCCGCGGCTAATTTGACCAACTCTACAGACATTTTCGCGCCTTCTTCGCCTGACATCCCCATAGCGTGTGTTAAAGCTCCGAAGTTGCCAGCCGCTTCTAACGCGTCTCGGTTGCTTAAACCAAAGTTTTTAGAAGCTGTTTTCGCAAATTCTGCGACAGATTCCGAAGCATCACCGAAAAGAACTTTATTTTTCGACATAGATTCGCCGACATCTACCGCAATGTCTACCATTGGTTTAGTTAAAGCAACGAAACCAGCCGCCGCGGCACCTATACCAGCGAAAGCAGTCATACCTGTACGCAAACCCCGTGTAAGCGTTGCGGACATGTTTTGGGAACCCTTGTTGACCCGTTTATACGCTTTGTCTAGTTGGTCTGTTCTGCCAACAAAATTAACCGTTAGCGTTCTTGTAGGTTTTGCCATTAGTTCCCTAGTCTTTTAAGTGCTTTTTCTATTTGTTTTGTGTATTCGCGTTTAATGTAACCATGCGATTCGCGGATAGCTGGGAAAATCACGTAGCCTTTTTTTCCTCTGTGTGGCGGAAATTGTCTAGTCGAACCGTAAACATACTTCCCGCCGTAACGTTTATTTTCAACGAAAACTTTTGTTCCGGTATATTTCCGGTTTGTTCCACCAAATTCGAGACCCATTAAAACGTCGCCTGCGTAAACTTTGTCGCGTCGCCTGTTGCCTGAAGGATACATAGGCGTAACTTTTGCTCGTCTTTTTCCGCCGACTCTTATTCTAGGTGTCGAACCCTGCACAGCTCTAATAGACGGTAAAATCATTTCGTATTGTTCGCGGTGTCTTATACGCATAGCCCGAACGCGCATCACTTTAACCACGTGGGTTGCTATCGCTTTAGAACCTTGTTTCACCATTTTTTTAGTGTCATTATCCGCGAAACGTAAAGCGCGTTGAAACTCTTTCAAGCCTTCGATCTCTACCCGGTGTTCAAATTCGCTTCGCGGTATCTTCGTTTTAGGCATAACAAGATCGAAAGTTCGCATAACGCGTTTATCGGGTCTGTATTTGGTCGTCATCGCCTATTCTTCGCCTGTTCCATCGCTTTTCTACGGTTCTCGTTTTCAGCTTCGATAACCCGCCACATAGCGTCAATGACCGCCGGATCACTCAATAACAGTTCACGGGGGCTGATCCCCGTTTTAACAGCTAACGCCGCTATGTTGACTGTTACTGAGTCCCACCCAAAGGGGCTGAATCCTCGTCCACGATTTCGATTTCTTCCAGATCGTTAATCCAGTCGTCGAACGGTTTAACAGCCGTACCGTTGCCCATTAGAGCCGCTTTGTGTAGAGCGTCGTGAGCTACCCACGCGATGTGTTCAACGTGAACATCTTGCATGGCTTTACCCCAACCCATGCCCCATTTTCGTTCAAATGCGACAATCGTAGGCGGCCCGGCTGTTACTTGCCGTTCTTCTCCGTCGTGAATGATCCTTAAATCAAACTGCATACCTCTATTAGCCATTTTTTGACCCCTTTTCTGCTATTAGCTGGTGGCGCGTGTTATCGCCCCGGTTACTGGCCATGAAACACTGAGTGTTGCCAATGTGCCAACCTCTGCGCTTATGGGCGTGTAACTAGTAACGATGCAATTACCCGCATAAGACGGGTTAGTAGCTGACACCGCGGCGCTGGTTGGTTTTAAAACAAACGCTGTGCTAGTTCCCACTAAACCGTTTAACGTCGCGTCCACTTCGCTTGAAGCATAATCTTGGTTAAATGTCATATTTAACGTAGCGTCGCCAAGCCCACCGATACGGGTGCGTACAGCATCCCCAAACGAGGTCGTCTCGACATCATCATATGCGATTTCCAAAGAAGCGCTAGTAATGTGGTCGGACAGATCAACGGAATTAATTGTTATTGTGGCGGAAGCTCCGCCGATTAGTTCGGCCATTATTCAGCCACCTTTCCGGGCTTTATATGCCCGCCTTCTATTAGTTGTTCTTCTAGCTCGTCAGTCATAGACGCTGAAAAGCTGTCACCCGGTGCGTGTCCCATAACATTATGGTTCCCTACCACCGTGTAGTCTTTCTTTTTGCTCGCCATTACGCGTAAACCTCCACTTCAAATTCGATACCGAGATATTCGGTTTCATTAACTGATACATCACCATAGGTAGACGCTGACGTCACCTGACAGTCTGAACAGTTGCCGCCCAACGTCCTGTCACCCTCAATGAGAGCGCGGACGCTAGAAGCACCGCTGACCATACCGTCGATTAAATCTTGGTTAGCTTTTACGTCAAAACGTTGCGCTAAAACTAGGATCGTGAACGAAAATCGTTCCAACCCGTTACCGAACGCCTGATGGTATTCCACGACAGGGCTTCCCGGCAGTACGATTGCACAAGGCGGGGAAACCGTGTCGGGCGCGGTGTCTGCTACCTGTATGAAAACCGTGCTGGTTTCCAAACGGGTTTTAAGTCCATCGCGTATAGCGGAATAATCAGCCATTTAAGCCACCGCTGGTAGGGCGTAACGTAAAAGCATCGCGGCTATATCCGGGTCTGATCGTGAAATACGAACCGGCCCGAAATCCCCGACACCTATAACGCCCATTGGCGAAGCTTTTCGGTTATACAAACGGCTTGAAAGCATTAAACAGGCTTGTTCCACAGGTTCAGGCAAACTAGCCCAACCCCATTTCGCTGTTACCTGAACGGAAGCTAAACCGTCGCCGTACACCGGGAACGTGTAGTCGCCTACAGCTCTGATGTTACGCAACGGGAAACCTTTAGCTACGTTGTTTAACGGTTCCATCTGGTAATCCGTCGAAGCCCAAGTAGTGTCGAACGTTCCATCGCCGCTGGTGTCAGTTTTAATAACCAAGTCCGTTGTCGTGTGAATGTCGTCCACCACCGTGTAATAGGGTTGCGCCCTGTATATCCGCGCCGTTGCCGACGTATCAGTAGTGAAAACCCTTCCGCACAGGTCGTCAATAGACGTGGTAGCCGAATTGATCGCCAAATTGAGGAAATCATCTTCGGTACTGCCTGAGATGCCTAAAGCGGATTTGAGTTCAGATAGAGCGACGTAGCCCATTAGCTTTTCGTTGTTTTCTTAGCCGCTGGTTTTTTAGCAGCTGGTTTAGGGGCTTCTTTTTCGGGTTTTTGTATCCGTGCTGAAGCTTGTTTTTCCCATAGTGTTGACAATGTTTTCTCCATTCTGTTCGGGATTACCACCGGATACCGGACGGGGTACCCGGTGGCAAACCTGCCCGTTGGGGTCAAACGGGATTAGTTAATTCCGATTAAAAAGTCGGAGCTACTAGACCAGTACCCATGATCTGACTGATCGCGGCTGGATAGCGCCCGCCTATAAAGCAAGCGTATTGCCAAGCAACCATCTTGACGGTCAAGTTGCCGCCTAGTGTCTGATCCATGCGAACCATCATCGGTGCGCCTGCTGATTCAAACAAAAGCATGTCGGCACGGCGTACCACGAATACTGAATCTTGGTTCGATCCAGCTCCGGTGTTTGTCTTGATGTTCGCATCTTGTACGACTGGGATTCCTGCAATTTGAAGTCCCGTGAAACCGTATCCGGCTACCGGGCCTGTACCCATTGCGTTTTGTGGAACGTTAACGTCAGGTAGAAGCAACGGACGGGAATTACCGTCAACGCCTGCGGCTATCCAAGCGGCACGTCTTGGGTGCATAATAATCAAATCCGGGCCGGCGTAGCGGTTGGAATTGATCTGCTGAATGGCATCGAGAAGTTTAGGGTAAAACTCTGCGACTGTTGGGCTTCCGTCGGTGTAAACAACATCGTTTTTGCCTGTGATGTTGTTCAGTCCGAGCAAAGCACCGGAAGTGCCGTCGCCGTACAAGATTCCTTCATCCAAGTTGGTTGCTATAGCTCCTGAAAGGTCAGCCATGATAAGGCTGTCGATTCCGGTTCCACGATCTAGGGCTTGGCGGGAAATGTCCTGCTGTCCTGCGATTGTGCGAACGTCAACTGTTAGCAAAGTATCGTCAATGTCGGTTTCGGATACTGCGTCGTTTTCTGCGGCTTGGACAGCGGCAGACGCTCCAGTAGTAACGCGTGAAATGTTGATAGTCATTCCATCTGCTGGGAGTGGAAGCGAAGTGCAAAGGTTAGCAAATGGCCTTCCAGCACGTGCAAGCTCCGCGGCTAGTTCTGTCAAATACTGTGGAACTACCAAACCGGCGTAATTGCTGGTTGATCCGTCCCTGTATTCCACTTTCATTTCTTCGCTGTGGCGGGAAATTCTAGCCTGTGCCTGCGGGTCGTGATTCATCTGTGAGTTGTAAACGTCACGGAAAAACGATGTTGGGGCTTCCTGAGCGTATGTTAACGCTTCTTCTTTAACGCGGACACGTAAAGCGTTTTCGTCGCCTGCGTCGTCGTCGTCGTCATCATCGCCGTGTGTTACCTCGGCGCGTAGTTTAGCGGCTTCCAAATTAGCTACTTGAATGTCGCGTAGTTCTGTTATTCGTGTGTCAAGCTTTTCAGCTTGTCCGTGAAGTTCCGAAATGTTCGTTTCTTCACTTTCTGTAAGGTCGCGTGTTTCTTCAGCGGCGGTGTCGAGAATACCAGTCATGGTTTCCGCAACGTCCGCGCGTTCTGAAACAAGCTGATCGAGCAGTTTCATAATTGCCTTTCGTTTGTGCTTATGTTTTCACCGGGTGAATACTTCGGGTGTCAGCACGACTGACGGCGCGAATCGGCGCGGTGTTTTCAATATAGCAGATTAAATGTTTATGTTGTTGGTATTAAAAGTTTCGCCCGCCACACAGCTAACCGCGGGGCGGTTTCTTCGTCGTCAGGGTCGAAATCTCGGACAGCTAAAACTTTAGCGTTTTCATACGCTGGTACTTCTGAGATTAAACCCACATGATGCAATTTGACTTCCTGTCGTTGGATCATTGGTCGCCCGTCGCCTGTTTCGCTTCTCCTGTCGCGTACTGGTACGAAACCCACACTAAAGCTGTGCATAACCCCGTCGCGTGTCAACTGCAGGGCTTCTTCGCCGCGTGACGTTTTCGATATCAGAAACTCTGCGTATAAACCGTCGCTAGTTTCCTCCATTCGCGTAGCGCGCCCTAACGGCATCGCGTCGCGCCTGTGCGCTTCTAATAGTGGCACTTTCTCGCCTCGTTCGCTGATCGTTTTAGCAAACGACCCCGGTAGGAAAGATTCAACGAATTCGCCTGCGTCGTATGACGAACCGAACGGCGCGGCTATACCACAAACCCTCCGGCCTTCCTGCGTTTCGCGTATCTCCAGCGTGTCGGATGAAAGCGTTCTTTCTATAATGTTGTTGCTCATGTTAGCCCCTCCTCGGCTCGGACTTCCTCCGGTGTTTTAATTCCTGCGTTTATAGCTATCTCCGCGGCTTGCATACGTGTCAAAAGGTCAGGTTGTAAATAGTCGCCTAGACTGATGCTCGCTGATTGTCCACGTGGCAGAACGTCTGAAATTGCTTGCTGTAACCGGACGATCCAAGGACGCAACCCGAAACGAACAAAAGACCGTGTGTCCTCCGTAACCGTGTTATACGTCAAACTGTCATTAGACGGTGCGCCCGCCAAATGCGGTGGAACGCCGAACATAGCCGCCACCTGTGTAGCTGACCATTTACGAGCTTCTAACAATTCAAGGTCACTATTCGATAATTGAACAGGCGTGTATTTAAGACCGCCAGCTAACACCGCAGGGGTTCTGTTACGCCCCCCATGAGAGTTAACCCAACCCTGTTTCAGTTCTTGCGCTGTTTCCGGTGTCATGTCCGCGTCTGTGGATATAACCCCGGATGGAATCGAACCCTCGGAGAACACCCGTTCGGTGTATTCGTGTTCAGCTATAGCCAACCCCAAAGAATGTTTTTGCAAATCTAGGACACCTGAACCGATTATATGACCGGGAAGCATAAAGCCCCGCAAGTGAAAGATCTCTTGCGGGGTGTAAGTCGTGTCACCGATCTTGTATGAAACAAAACCAGTGTCTTTATTAAGTTTTACGGATACAGCGTCAGGGTTAACGACCACCATTTGCTGAGGGTTGCCGAACCTGTCGTAGTCGCCCAGTACGGCGTAACCGTTGCCGCGCATCAAAGCTGAAGCCATAAGCGCAGAATAAGTGTCTAAACGTGTTTCGGATGGGTTCGGTCTGATAACGATTCGCGGTGTGGGTTCCACACGTTCCCCGTTTCGGTAAACGTGAAGGGACAGGCTCCCGATTGTTGACGAAATAAGCTCAACGCAACGAAAGAAAGTCACAAGCCCTAAAGAAGTGGAATTGTCGACCATCACGCCTGTCAAGTTCTGATTCCAAATAGGCGGTGACCAAGGCGGGAAAGCGTCCGGGTCGCGGGTTTCGGTTTTCTGGAAGCGTGAAAAAATGCCCATTAATATATCCTCGGTGTTGGTTCGGGGTCAGGTATTGGTAGTTCGTTTGCCGAATCTAACGCCATTACAGCGCAAACAGCGGCATCGATTTTTTTAGCGGACGCAGAATGCGATTTGACTATTCTTGCGCCCAGTCGATCTATTTTAAGCCGACAATTTTGTATATGTCGTTTTAAAGCTGGTGCCAGTTCGTTTTCAACTATTGTCAAATTTTCGTCTAAAATGTTGTCTGTGAATCTTTTAGTCGCTGGTACCATCCGGCGCGCGGTTTGCGGAAATTCCACAACCGGTAAGCCTTCTTCGCCTAGCTGTAGCATGTACGCGCCTAACAAATAACGGTCGTACATTACAGCCCTTGGCGATAATCGTTCTGTTTCTTCTACCACAGCGCGCAACAAATCAGGGATATTAACCCTGTAGCTTTCCGGCCCGTCAGGGGGTTTTTCCTGTAAGTGTAAAAGTTCGATCCGTCCGTCTGCTGTAGCCGCGACCACAGCGGAAGCGTCGCTGTTCCATGAACCGTCCACCGCGAGCACCGGCAGATCTTCTGCCGTTATCGGGTCGGTTTCACCAATTAAACCCATTTGTGATTCTGTTAGCCAAACGTCCCGCTCGGCTATCCATTGCGCCAAATGTAAACGCTTAAATTCGGGGGCTGGAAGCTGTTTAATCTGCGATTCCAAGTATTCTTCGGAAACCCAATCGCCGAACGCCGGGTGTGCTTTTGCCCATACTTTTGGGTCTGTGTAGTCGCTTTGCTCCTCTGGGGGGTTCCAGTAGCACCACCACGTAGGGTCGTCCACTTCCCCTGATGTTACACGTTTGTCATATTCCACCAGTTTCGACAGGGGGGTGCCTTCCCCCACTCCGGCGGTCGTTATGTGACACAGAAGCGAAGAACGTCTAGCGCCTGATCCTGACAGTAAAGCTTCGTAAAGCTCGCTATTCGGATGGCACCACGTTTCGTCCACAATGCTAACCACAGGCGACAAACCGTGCGCTAAAGAGCCGTCAGATGACAAGACACGGCAAACCGCGCCAGTGCCGGGAACGCTTATCGCATCCTTAAAAACCTCCGAAATAGCTGAAAGTTCAGGGTCTGCTTCCACCACGTCGCGTATGTTCTGATAACAGATACGCGCCTGATCTTTAGACCCTGCCACTACGTAAACTTCGCAACCGGGTTCACCGGAAGCGTACAACGCCCAAGTAGCCGCCGCGGACATAAGCATAGTTTTACCCGATTTACGAGGAAGTATTACTAAACCGTGCCTGTGCTTCCACAACCCTTTTTCGTCCAGTTCAAACAATCCATTTAAAATCTCTTTTTGAAAAGGTCTTAAATCGATAGTTTCACCAGCTAATTCGCCGCGTGTGTGCCTAACGAACGTTTCCGCGAACTCTGCGACCTCGCCGCCTAAACTAACTTTCTCAACTAGCATTTGAATAACTGCGGATTATCAAATTTTCTTTTTAGTTCTTTTGAAACAATGCCTGTTCCGGGAAACAAATCAACAAACTCATCGTTTTCTTGAATGTTCAAAACTTCAAATAACCATTGGCAGAACAAAGCCGGTTTTGCACCAACTAAACCTTTTTTAAGCGTAATGTTTGACGAAACCCAATCCCTAACCGTGTTTTCTTCTTTTGTGCGTTTTCTTCCACCTCTAAATAGTACGGGTTCCCAAGCATAAGCGGGATTCACATTCGGTTTGAAAGAACAAAACGGTTTAACCCATGCCATAATTCTGACATCTTCAGGACATAAGGCTAACACTTCTTGTAAAGCTGGACTAGAAGTAGATAAAGCCCAACCATCTGGAAACTCATCACACAACATTTGTATTAAAAGTTTGTGATTTACTTCTTTATTTTCAGGGTATAAATGAGCGCATCCGGGATAAGGCGGGTCAGCGTAAGCAAATTTCATTAGGCTGAACGGCGCGTAAAATGTTGTAGTCGGGATTCGGTTTCAGCCGCCTGAGCGACCACCAAACCAAGTTTCGCGCGAGCTGTAGGAGTTAACCCCAACTGCCCGTAAGCGATCAAAAGTTCTTTTTGCGCCTTCTGAATAGCCCAAAACCATTGCAAAGCCATTTCAGGCTTCTTAGTAGCCGCGTACTTACGTTTCAACGTCGCTACCTGATCCGCTATCTCACAAGTCAACAACACCGCAGGTTCATCAGACGGGCCAAGCCATAAAGCCGCCCCTGTCCAAATCTTTTCCCAAACTTTTTTCCCAGCTTGTTTCAACGAAGCAGGCGGTTTAGGGGGTGTATCAAAAGCCACCGCGACAGTAGTCATTTCAGGTAAAGCACGTTTACCCGGATTGCCTTGTTTCACCTTTAATTC
>Ga0114932_10005039_pt1 | contig 11933 bp, 11 predicted proteins | sample 2SBtaG_2_FD_87286 | JGI IMG/M metagenome (GOLD analysis project Ga0114932, IMG submission 87286) | Deep subsurface microbial communities from Kolumbo volcano to uncover new lineages of life (NeLLi) - 2SBTROV12_ACTIVE470 metaG | ecosystem: Environmental > Aquatic > Marine > Volcanic ... | reverse complement strand
CGGCTGGTCAGCGACATCTCGAACGCCTCGCGGCTGGACAGCGAACTGGTGCGCGAGGAAGAAGACAGCTTTGACCTGCTGACCATGCTGACGCGGCTGTGCGACCATCTGGGGCAGGACGCCAGGGGAAAGGGTGTCGAGTTTATCGTTGATGTCCCGCGCGAGGCTGTGGTCATCGAAGGCTTGGAAAGCCGGCTGGCGCAGGTTTTCGTCAACCTCATCAGCAACGCGATATCCTTCTGCGAAGACGGCGACGCCATCCGCGTCTGGGCGCGGCGGCGGGAAAACCGGGTGCTGATCGTGGTCGAAGACACCGGCCCCGGCATTCCCGAACAGGCGTTGACCAAGATCTTCGACCGGTTCTATTCACAGCGACCCGAAGGACAGTTCGGAAACAACTCGGGCCTCGGCCTGGCGATTTCCAAACAGATCATCGAGGCGCATGGCGGCGTGATCTGGGCCGAAAACATCCGACCGACCGATGCCGATGCAACATCTCAGCCGCTGGGTGCCCGCTTTGTGGTGGGCCTGCCGGTCTGACGCCGGGGCCCTGCCGGGGTGAGCGCGCCCGATATCATCCACGCCACCACGGTGGCACTTGGCGGGCGAGCGCTGGCCCTGCGCGGCGCGTCGGGCAGCGGAAAATCGGCGCTGGCCCTGCAACTGGTGGCCCTTGGCGCCGAACTGGTGGCCGATGACCGCACGCTGCTGACGGTGCGCGACGGCCGCCTGCTCGCCGCGGCCCCGGCGCCGATCAAGGGGCTGATCGAGGCGCGCGGCGTCGGCATCCTGGGCCTGCCGGCAGCCACCGACGTGCCGCTGGTCTGCGTCGTCGACCTGGACCGAACGGCGGTAGAGCGGTTGCCGCAACCCGAAGTTTGTGACATCGCCGGCGTGACCATACCCCTGCTGCGCAAGGTGGACGCGCCACATTTCGCGGCAAGCCTGTTTTCGATCCTGCACAACGGCCTGCCCATGCCCGCCGACCAGCCCATCGCCCATGACCTGCCCGCCGCCGCACGGCGACCGGCGGCGGCGCGCGTGGTCCTGGTAACCGGACCGTCGGGGGCGGGGCGGTCCACCGCGCTGGCCGCGCTGGAAGACCTTGGGTTCGAGACCATCGACAACCTGCCGCTGTCGCTGCTGCCGCGCGTGGTGGACGGCCCGCAGATGCGCCCGCTGGCGCTGGGGGTCGACACGCGCAACCGCGATTTTTCGGTTGCGGCGTTGCTGGGCATCATGGACCAGCTGGCGTTGCGTGACGATATCGCCGCCGAGGCGGTCTATCTCGACACCCGGCGCGAGGTTCTGGTGCGCCGCTATTCCGAGACCCGGCGCCGGCACCCGATGGCCCCCGACGAAACCCCTGCCGCCGGCATCGCCCGCGAAATGGACCTTCTGGCCCCGGTGCGGGCCCGGGCGCAGACGGTCGTCGACACGTCCGAGCTGACCCCGCATGACCTGCGGGCCCAGATCACCCGCTGGTTCGACGCCGGCGCCGGACCGGGGCTGGCCGTGTCGCTGCAGTCTTTTTCCTACAAACGCGGTCTGCCGGCCGGTGCCGACATGGTGTTCGACGTGCGCTTTCTGCAAAACCCCTATTGGCGGCCGGATCTGCGCCACAGGAACGGGCTGGACCCGGCGGTCGCGGCCCATGTCGCCGAAGACCCGCGCTTTGGCGAATTCTTCACCCGCATCTGCGATTTGACACTGATGTTACTGCCGGCCTACGCCGCCGAAGGTAAAACCCACCTCGCAATTGCATTCGGTTGCACCGGAGGGCAACACCGTTCGGTGGCCGTTGCCGAGCGGCTGTCTGATTCGCTGCGACAAGCGGGCTGGCGGGTCTCGCTTCGGCACCGGGAAATGGAGCGCAGCACCGGCCATGGGGCCGGCGCGGAAATCGGGAAAGACAACGCGTGATCGGAATCGTGATCGTCGCGCATGGCGGACTGGCAGGAGAGTTCCTGGCGGCCCTTGAACATGTTGTCGGACGCCAGCCCGGCATACGCGCCGTTTCGATCGGGGCCGAGGATGACCGCGCCGCAAAATCCCAGGACATCTGCGCCGCGGCCGACGCCGTCGACAGCGGCGGCGGCGTGGTGGTGGTAACCGACATGTTCGGTGGCTCGCCCTCGAACCTCAGCATGCGGGCCTGCCGCCCCCAGGATCGCAAGATCGTCTATGGGGCCAACCTGCCGCTGCTGATCAAGCTGGCCAAGTCGCGCCACCTGCCGCTGGATGTGGCCGTGTCACAGGGGTTGCGGGCCGGAAAGCGGTATATCGACGCGTTTGACGGCCCCGGAGAAATCAGCGGATGACGGTTACCCGTTCTTGTCTTATCGTTAATGAAAAGGGGCTGCATGCCCGGGCGTCGGCCAAGTTGGTCGAGGTCGTGGAGAAGTTCGAGGCCGAAGCCGAGGTTGAGCGCGACGGTGTCGCGACGTCCGGTGACAGCATCATGGGGCTTTTGATGTTGGCAGCCTCAAAAGGAACAACTATTGAAGTTCGAACCTGCGGTCCGGACGCCGAAGCTTTGGCAGATGCGGTGGTGGCCCTAGTCGCCGACCGTTTCGGCGAGGATATGTAGGACGGCATAAACTGGTGGACCGGTCCTTGGTAGACAGTGCTGAACCCCGCCGGGCAATTGGACGCCCCACTACCACCGCGCTGCAAGGGCAGGGCGATGGCAGTAATCTGGCCGACCAGCCTTACGATCATCGCCGGCTGTCGTATGCAACGACCTTTGACAATCCTGTTCAGCGCAGCACCATCAAGACGATGGAGCTTGTCACCGGCAAGCTGCGCCTCTTGCGGCTGATCCGCCGGTTCGAGGCGCAGGGCGTGCCGAACGGGCAGGGGTTCTGGGCGCAGGCGCTGGGCGTGATGGGGATCGAACTGCGCACCCCACCAGAAGAGATCGCCCACATTCCCGCAACCGGCCCGTTGATCATCACCGCCAACCACCCGCACGGTCTGGTCGACGGCATGGTCCTGGCCGAGCTGATCGGCCGGGTGCGGACAGACTACAAGATCCTGACGCGGTCGCTGCTGACCGGGGTTGGCGAGATCGAGGATTTCATGATCCCGGTGCCGTTTGCCCATGAAGAGGGTTCGCTGCAGAAGAACCTCGACATGCGCCGCCGGGCCATGGACCACCTGAAAGACGGCGGCTGCGTCGTGCTGTTCCCCTCGGGCGTGGTGGCGGCTTCGGACAGCATGTTCGGCCCGGTGGTCGAGCAGGACTGGAACCCGTTCACCGCCAAGATGATCCAGCGGTCGGGCGCCACGGTGTTGCCGGTCTATTTCCCCGGGCAGAATTCACGCTGGTACCAGATCGCGAATCAGGTGTCGGCGACCATCCGGCAGGGGCTGTTGCTGTACGAGGTGGTGCACGCCCTGAACCGCCCGCAAATCCCCCGGGTCGGCACGCCGCTGGCGCCGGACGAGTTGCGGGAATGGGCGTCGAACCCGCGCGGTTTCATGACCTGGCTGCGCGCGCACACCCTGGCGCTGAAAGACGTCTGAGCGCGGCGTGCGCCCAACGTGGCGCGCGCACGCTAGTCGCCCAGTTTGGCGTGAACCTCGTCAAGGTCGATTTCACCGATGGGGCGCCTGTTGGCCGGGTTCTGGTGGTCATAGCGGAACAGGTGAAAGTCGGGCTTGTAGATTTCATAGACCAGATGCATCGACAGATCGTCGAAATAGGCCTCGACCGGGTGAGCGCGCCGCGGGCCGTGGACCTCGCTTTCGTTAAAGCGCGGAATCGCGGCCAGATCGACGGGATGGACCGGCGCGGAACTGTCGAGAACCTGGCGCATTCCGGCGTCGAAATCCTCGGTCCAGTGGATCGCGTCATAACGGCCGCCATTGGTGATGAAGGTCGACACATGGCCCGACACGGCCGACCAGTGGATGTCGGGGTCCATCGGGCGGCGCCAGCGGATGGTGTCGCGCGCGAACAGCAGAAACCGCCGGAATGACGCGATCTGGTCGAATTCCTCCGTGCCTTCGGGCCCGCCAACGTCGACGCCGTATTTCTGGATCAGCATCGGCACAAGGTTGCCCCGGTATCGGCGTCCGTTGCGCTGGATGCCACAGATCTTGTCGAAAAACGACGACAGGATGCGGCTGTAGGGATTGCGCACAAAGGTAAAGGCATGACCGCTGCGCGAGGTCACCGCGTCAGTGATCAGCGGCTGGCTGTCTTCGATGGCCCATTTGTGAATGCCGGTCGTCGCGTCATGGATATCGCCGTCGAAAAACGCGCCATGGTCCGAGAAATACATGATCTGTCCGATGGTCGAACAGGCGCATTTGGGCACAACCCGAAAGATCATGCCCTCGTTCTGCGTCATCCATGTCCCGGGAAAACCCATTTTCCGGTCGCACCCTCATTTACCGCCGGCCATGGCCGCCATTCCCTCACACGACGCACAAGACCAAAGAAAAGCAGTCGTTTCAATGACCGCTTCGCGTTATCAGGGTGACAACACAACAGGCTTCAATCACTGGTCATGGCCCGGATCGCGTTCATACTGCTTTGCCACAAGGACCCCGCGGCGATCATCGATCAGGCGCGGCGGCTGACCGCGCCCGGTGACATGCTGTCGATTCACTTCGATGGCCGCGCGCCGTCTGATGACTATGCGGCGATCCGCAAGGCGCTGGACGGCAACCCGCAGGTCACCTTCACGCCACGGCGCGTGCGGTGCGGCTGGGGCGAGTGGAGCCTTGTCGAGGCGACGCTGCTGGCGGTCGAGGCCGCGGTCCAGGCCTTTCCGCGCGCCACGCATTTCTACATGATTTCGGGCGACTGCATGTCGATCAAGACAGCGCAATACACCCACGCCTATCTGGACCGCGAGGATGTCGACCATATTGAAAGCGTGGATTTCCATGACAGCGACTGGATCAAGATCGGCCTGAAGGAAGAGCGGCTGATCTACCGCCACTATTTCAACGAGCGCACGCACAAGCGGCTGTTCTATGCCGCGATGGGGCTGCAGCGGCGTCTGGGGCTGGGCCGGTCGGTTCCGGACGATTTGCAGATGATGGTCGGGTCGCAATGGTGGTGCCTGCGCCGGCGCACCGTGGAATGGGTGCTGAATTTCTGCCGCGAACGTCCCGACATCGTGCGGTTCTTCCGCACGACATGGATCCCCGACGAGACGTTTTTCCAGACCATCGTGCGCCATCTTGTGCCCGGCGACGAGATCAGGTCGCGCACGCTGACCTTCCTTATGTTTTCGGACTATGGGATGCCGGTCAATTTCTACAACGACCATTACGACCTGTTGGCGAGCCAGGATTTCCTGTTTGCCCGCAAGATCTCTGCCGAAGCGACCGATCTCAGGCGGCGGCTGGGCGATCTGTATTCGGCCACCGATGTCAGCTTCAAGATCTCGAACGAGGGGCGCAGCCTGTTCGGCTTTCTGGTTGAACAAGGGCGCGAGGGGCGCCGTTTCGCCCCGCGCTTCTGGGAAACGGAATCGTCGCTGGGGCGCGAGCGCGAACTGATGATCGTGGTGTGCAAGAAATGGCACGTCGCCAAGCACCTGCTGGGCGTGGTCCGCGGCCGTCTGGACGTGCCGGCGGTCGAATATCTGTTCGACGAGGTGGATACCGACCTGCCCGACCTGGGCGGAATCGACCGGACCATGCAAAAGCGCACCCGCCACCGCCGGGCGCTGATGCGGATGCTGTTCGAGCGGTTTGACCGCGACCGGCTGATCTTTTGCCTCGACCCCGCGCACCTGGATTTGCTGCGCGACTTTGCCTCGGATCGCTCGACCACCCGGATACTCGAGATCGAGTGCCGTTTCGGCGACGACTATCTGCTGGGGCACGCGCTGCGCGTCGGTCTGGCCGGCGAACAGACCCCGCCCGAGACCATCCGCACGCTGTTGCCGACCATCCGGCGTGACGTGGCCTATCAGACCGACGCGATCCGCGATGCCGGATTCGACCGCCTCTATCGGATCAGCGAGACCGAAACCGCGGCCGCGAACGCCGGGGCACTTGCGGCCTTTCTGTCGATCGACGAAGAACAAGCGCGGGAGATCCTCGAGACCCCGAACCTGTTTGCCGACTGAAGGACAGAACGCGTGGCCTATGAGTATGACGACCAGAACATCTTTGCGAAGATCCTGCGTGGCGAGATCCCCAATGACACCGTGCTCGAGACCGCGCATGCGCTGGCCTTTCGCGATATCAGCCCCCAGGCGCCCGAGCATGTGCTGGTCATTCCCAAGGGGCCTTATGTGAACCACGACCATTTCTGCCGCACCGCCGGCACGGACGAGATTGTCGGCTTCTGGCGGGCGACCGCCGAGGTTTGCGAGCGTCTGGGCCTGGCGCCGGGCGGCGGTGGCAACGGGTATCGCATGCTGGCCAACAGCGGGCGCGACGGGGTGCAGGACGTGATGCATTACCATGTGCATATCTGCGCCGGCCGGCCGCTGGGGCGCATGCTGCCCGCGGCCGGTTAGGCGGGCGCCCGGGTGTCCCGCACGGTCTTTGTCACCGGCAGCGCCGGCTTCATCGGGTTTCACCTGGCCCGGCTGTTGCTGGACGAAGGCTTTCGTGTCGTCGGGTATGACGGCATGACCGACTATTACGATGTGGAGCTGAAGGCGCGGCGCCAGCAACAGCTGAGCCAGCGGCCGGGCTTTCACGGGGTCGAGGCGATGCTGGAGGATATGGACGCCCTGTCACGGGCCGTGGCCGAGGCGCGGCCGGATGTCATCGTTCACCTCGCCGCGCAGGCCGGCGTGCGTTATTCGCTGGAAAACCCGCGCGCTTATGTCGAGTCCAACCTTGTGGGCAGTTTCAACCTGCTGGAGGCGGCGCGCGAAGCGGCACCTGCCCATCTGATGATGGCCTCGACCAGCTCGGTCTATGGGGCGAACCGGCAGTTGCCGTTTCGCGAAACCGATCACGCCGACCATCCGCTGACGCTTTATGCCGCCACCAAGAAGGCCAACGAGGCCATGGCCCACAGCTATGCGCATCTGTGGGGCATCCCGACGACGATGTTCCGGTTCTTTACCGTTTACGGCCCATGGGGGCGGCCCGACATGGCGCTGTTCAAGTTCGTCCGCGCGGCTTTGGCCGGCGAGGCGATCGACGTCTATAACCACGGCGACATGGCGCGGGACTTTACCCATGTCGGCGACCTGGTGCGCGGTATCCGGCTGTTGATGGACGTGGTGCCGCCGGCGCCGGACGACGCGGGCCCGCCGCTTGACGGCGACACGCTCAGCCCGGTGGCGCCGCACCGGACGGTCAATATCGGCAACGGCAACATGGTGCGGCTTGGCGATTTCATCGCCGCCATCGAGGCGGCCCTGGGGTTCGAGGTCGCCAAGAATTTCATGGACATGCAGAAGGGCGACGTGCCGGCGACCTGGGCCAGTTCCGGGCTGTTGCACGATCTGACCGGCTTTCGCCCCGAAACCGACGTGGCCGCCGGTGTGCGGGAGTTCGTGGACTGGTACCGGGATTATTACCGGGTCTAGCCGGGGGGAGGTGTATTGCGCCGCGAAGGCGCGGCGCGGCGGGCAAGGGGGCGCTGCCCCCTCTTCGCTGGCGCGAATTCACCCCCGAGGTATTTGCAGAGCCAAAGAAGATGCCGGGGGCGCGAAACGGCCGGGGGCGGATGTCGCCGTGGGGACAGAATGGGGCGCAATCGCGTGACAGCGTCGGTGGGCAGAGTCCCGAAAATTCGGGGGTGGGTTATCGGGAGTGGGTCATGCGCCAGCCAAATATCGTTGTTGTCATGGCCGACCAGTTGGCGCCGCAGTTTACCGGCGCCTATGGCCACCCGGTGGCCCGAACGCCGCACATGGATGCCCTGGCGGCGCGGGGCATGCGCTTTGACGCGGCCTATTGCAATTCGCCGCTGTGCGCGCCGTCGCGGTTTTCGTTCATGTCGGGGCAGCTTGTCAGCCGGATCGGGGCCTATGACAATGCCTGCGAATTTCCGGCGGCGACGCCGACATTCGCGCATTATCTCAAGCTTTGCGGCTATCGCACCTGCCTGTCCGGCAAGATGCATTTTGTGGGCCCCGACCAGAAGCACGGGTTTCAGGACAGGATAACCACCGACATCTATCCTTCGGATTTTGCCTGGACGCCGGACTGGGCGGCCCGTGACGAGCGTATCGACAAATGGTATCACAACATGGCCACGGTCCGGGAAAGCGGGGTGGCGCAGGCGACCTTTCAGATCGACTATGACGACGAGGTGGGCTTTGCGGCGCGGCGCTGGCTGTTCGACCGGGCCCGCGACCGGGCGGCGGGCGACGCGGCGCCGTTTGCGTTGGTGGCCAGCTTCATTCATCCGCACGACCCTTATGTCGCTCGCCCCGAGTGGTGGGAGCTTTATGCGGACGACGAGATCGCGCTGCCGGATGTGGGGTTTGACAGCGCGCCGCGCGATCCCTTTTCGGACCGGTTGCGCGACGGGACCGAGGCCAGCAGCGTGCCGCTGACGCCGGACGAGGTGCGCCGGGCGCGGCGGGCCTATCTGGCCAATGTCAGTTATTTCGACAGCAAGCTGGGCGAGATCGTGCGCACGCTGGAGGAAATTGGCGAGCTGGACAACACGATCGTCATTGTGACCGCCGATCACGGCGACATGCTGGGCGAGCGCGGGCTTTGGTACAAGATGTGTTTCTTCGAGGGGTCGGCGCGGGTGCCGCTGATCATGGCCGGCCCGGGGGTTGTGCAGGGCACTGTTGGCAACGCCTGTTCGCTGGTGGATCTCTTGCCGACCTTTTTGGACATCGCTGGCGGCGATCCCGGGATGGTGGGCGCCGCCGTTGACGGGCGCAGCCTGATGCCGCTGGCCGGGGGCCGGCCGGACCCGGTTGACGAGGCGGTTGGCGAATATTGTGCCGAGATGACGCCGTATCCGGTGTTCATGATCCGGCGCGGCAAGCTGAAATACATCCATTGCGACGCCGACCCGCCGCAACTGTATGACCTTGGGGCCGACCCGCGCGAGTTGAACAATGTCGTGGCCGATCCGGCCTATGCCCGTGCGGCGTCGGAATTTGCCGAAGAGGCTTCGGCGCGTTGGGATGGCGAGGCGTTGCGGCGCGAGATCATGGCCTCGCAGAAAAGCCGGTTTGCCCTGAACGCCGCCATGCAGGCCGGGGCGGGCGAGGATTGGGACTATGACCCGCCCTCGGAGGCCAGCCAGCAATATGTGCGCAATCACATGGACTGGACCGTCGCGGCGGCCAGGTATCGGTTTCCGCCGACCGAGGCGTCATGAACCTTGCGGCTTGGTGTGCCGCGCCGGTCTTCGCGGGCGCTGACAGGGTCAGCCGCGGCGCCCGTGACCGGCGATCCACCAATCCCCACCGCTGTTGGAACAACGGGCGCGGTCTGTCGGGCCGGTTGGACTAGGTGCGGCCCGTGCTGGCAAGTGCGCATGAAAAAGGGGTTGGCTGGGCCTCGGCGGCGGTATTTCTTTCGGCTTCGTTGTGGGGGGTCTACTGGGTGCCGATCCGCTATTTCGGCGGCAAGGGTATCGATGGCACCTGGACGCTGGTGCTGATGAACCTGCCGGCGGCGCTGGTGCTGACGGTGTTCGTTGTGGCGACATGGCGCACCCAGCGCCCCTATCTGGGCGCGGCGCTGTTGGTGGGTCTGGGCACCGGGCTGGGGCTGGCCTGCTATGGGTTGGGCATCGTTTATGGCAGCGTGATCCGCGCCACATTGCTGTTCTATCTCACGCCGGTCTGGTCGACGCTGATCGGGCTGGTATGGCTGGGCGAGCGTCCGGGCTGGCAGCGGTGGGTGGCGATTGCGCTTGGGCTGGCCGGGCTGGGGGCGCTTGTGGCCGGCAACGTTGGCATCCCCCTGAACGGTGGTGATGTGCTGGCGGTGTTTTCCGGTATCTTCTGGGCCATCGGCGGGTCGCTGATCAAGCGGGCGGGCAGGATACCCATGGGCGGCATGTCCATGGCCCAATACTGGGTGTTGTGCCTGTCGGTCATGGGGTTCTTGCTGGTCGCCGGACCGCGCCCGATGCCTGACGCCGCGGTGGTGATCGGGCTTGTGCCGGTGTTCATGATCATCTCGCTTGCGCTGATCCTGCCCGGTGTGGCGCTGATCTTCTGGGCCAGCCAGTTCCTGTTTCCGGGCCGGGTGGGCCTGTTGATGATGTCCGAGGTGCTGGTGGCGGTGGTCACGGCCAGCATCTTCCTGCCCGACGAACGCCTCGCCCTGCTGCAATGGCTGGGTGCGGCGCTGATCGTGGGGGCCAGCATCGTCGAGTTGCTGCCCTCGCGCCGCCGCCGCGGGCGCGGTGGGTCGTAGGGCCAGAGCGTGACCCGCCGCGCGGGGCGGCGCGGGGCTTTTCGAAGCGGCGGGAAACCGCATGAATATTTTCGGACCGATCCCATTCCAGAGCCAGAGGCCGCGACCACTGATGCGGGAAATCGCGGCGAGGCGGTGCTGTCCGGCGGCCGCCTTTGGGGCGCTGCAATCGGCGGTGAATGTCGCGCGGGACATGGCCCTTGCCACGGTGGCAATCCCGGCGGCATCTGCGCAGGCGAACCAGGGTTCGTGCCGGCACATTGCGACACCAAGAAACGGACCCTGCGGAACATGTCCGATCATTGGTTCGCTCTGCAGGCATGCCATGGTCGCGCATGGTCCGTCTGAACGTGAACCTGCTGAGATACCGTGTTGCGATAGCCGCAGGAAGGATCAGGGGCGATGCTGTTTCAGATGATCAATGAACAGGCGCAGCGGCAGCATGTCCCGATATTCTCGGGGGAAGTAGATGTTCACCGCGGGAACGGTGATCAGATGCTCGGTAAGAACCTCCTGCAGCGTTCCGTCATTCATGGCGTCGGTGCAGTAGGCGCGAAACGTGAATGTCAGCCCCAGCCCTTGAATGGCAAGTTCGATATTGATGGGCGACGAGTCGGTGATGACGCCGCCGTCGATCTCGACCTGATACGCGCCGTCCGGGCCGCCAAATGTCCACGGACCGATGTCACCCGAGCTTGGAAAGCGGTAGCGCAGGCAGTTGTGGTGCAACAGATCTGACGGAACGGCCGGTATCCCGTGGGTCGCCAGATACTGTGGACTTGCCGCCACGATGGTTTCCAGCGGCGCGGTCAACGGAATCGCGATCATGTCTTGCGCGACCATTCCGCCGAGGCGAAATCCGGCATGCAGGCCTTCACCGAGGATATCCGACAAAGCGTCGGTCATCGAGATTTCAACCTCGATCTCGGGAAACTGCTGCTTGAAGGACGCCAGCGCGTTTCGCACCAGCAGGTGATAGGCCAGATCGGGTATGGCAAGTTTCAGGGCGCCCCGGGCCGCATGACCGGCGGTCCGAGCGCTTTCCATCCCGTCGGTCAGTTGGTCGAAAGCCGGATTGGCGGTCTTGGCCAGGGCGCGCCCGGCTTCGGTCAGACTGATCGAACGCGTCGTTCGAATGAACAACGCCGACCCAATTTGTTGTTCAAGCTCTTTCAGCTGATGGCTCACCGTCGACGGTTTGAGCCCAAGCGTTGCCGCGGCCCCACGCAGGGTGCCCGCGCGGGTGATCGCGTCAAAGATTTCCAGCTTGGATAGCGGAAGCCTCATTGATGGCCTGTATCTAACAGAGTTTTGGATATTCGGGGCATTATGCGATAGCCGCCACATAAATACAATATCTGTCAGATCAAACGGCGCAATCGAACCGGCGCCCCAGACGAAGGACCAAATGCCATGACCCCCAGGAAGGCGCTGATAGTCGCCACCAACCACACCAAATTTGACGACCCAAAGGCCGATCCAACCGGCCTGTGGATGTCCGAGCTGGTACATGCCTACGACGTGTTCGAAGACAATGGGATCGACATTGACATTGTCAGCCCCGCCGGCGGCAAGGTGTCGGTCGATGGCAGAAGCCTTGG
>Ga0114932_10005038_pt1 | contig 11933 bp, 4 predicted proteins | sample 2SBtaG_2_FD_87286 | JGI IMG/M metagenome (GOLD analysis project Ga0114932, IMG submission 87286) | Deep subsurface microbial communities from Kolumbo volcano to uncover new lineages of life (NeLLi) - 2SBTROV12_ACTIVE470 metaG | ecosystem: Environmental > Aquatic > Marine > Volcanic ... | reverse complement strand
TTGAAAGGTTCATCTGCTATTGATACTGCATTGTCAGCTACTTCAGAATATGTTACATTATCTGCAATTACTACATGTCTTTCACCTACATTAAATTCACCTTGCGGTATATGTAAGATACCAAATAATTCACCAAACTCATCAGTTGTAAGAGTACTACCATAAGAACCAGCACCATATATTGTACTTCTACTATGTGTGGTTGTATTTGTAGATAACGCTGGTCTTGTATTAGCATCCATATTAACACCATCAAAAAATATAAAATGGTCTTTGTTTGGTCTTAGACCCCATGCATGGAAGTGAATCATTTGCTCTCTTATGAATGGTTGCATTGTTATATCTGTTACAAACTCTCCTACTCTTCTTGTGGTTTGAGTAGAGTTACCTTGGAATAAATTTCTTGTTACTTGTTCTGTTAATGTTCTAGTATTAGTACCAGAAGCAAAATTCCAACCACCACCAGACCAATTACTTACTCCTGTTGTAACAGTTGTATCTCGTAATACTTCTCTATCAACTTCTGTCAATGCTTCAATTTGATTTAAATTATCTATCAAAGAATTAAATGGTGTTGATAAATCTATATCTAAACTTATTGCAGAATCAGGTGGATTTGTTACATCAGTAAAACCATCATAGTTAGGAAATAATTGTATGTTACCATTCCATTGCCAATTACCTTGAGTTGCTGCTCGAGCAACTGTTGCAAATCTTTGACTAGCAAATGGTGTAGCTGTATAAGGATGTGTGACAGCATCACCAGTTAATTGTGTATTACTGTGCGCTGCAATAGTTAAATTTAAAGCGTTTTGTTTAAATTTAGGAATAATAGTTTGCTCAGTTTTATTTCTACCAGCATTAAAATCTTGATCATTAACAGATGCTATTGATAAATCTACAAAATTATCTACTAGGAAACCTTGCTTGAATCTATCTATAGCATTGTTTGATTCAGCAGGTATAGTTAAATCTTTTGTTTGTTTTTCTAATAAATTTAATGATGTGTAATACTCAAGACGATTAACTCTTTGATCAATCTGACCAATATCTTTCATTGTATAGTTACGTTGTTGCTTTGTTATAGCTGTTACATTGTAATCCATTCTATTTGCTGCACGAGATTCTTTTGATGAAAGTGTAGGATAAACTGGTATTTTAACAGTAGCTAGTGTTAACGCATCATCAACATCTTTTGGTGTAAGTGGTGTAACTCCTGGTGCACCTTGTACAGATTGTAATGCTCCTTGTGCATTCATAAATATTTTATCTATTCTTGGGATATAATATTGGTAATCAAATTCAAAATTTTTATTAGGAGCAGCTATAGATTGCTCACTTGCTGCAAATGATACTGCTACATTTGGATTAATAGTTGCAGATCCTACTGTTGTAGATTGTGTTGCTGTGTTTGATGCTACAGGTCTAAAGTCTACTGCATCTCTTAAATCTATAGATTCACCTGTAAGTTGTGATGTAAATACTGGTATCTCTTCAGTCTTAACATATTCATTTGATCCATTAGCTGTTGTGTCATCCACAGGATATGAATCTACATTAAAGAAACCTTTACCACCACCTGATGTATCTTTCTTAAAATGTCTTACTTTTACTACAAAAAAATCATTTGCTACAAATGCTTGTGTGTTAGAATAATTTTTATACAATTTACCTAAACTATAAAAGCCATCTTTTTGACCTGTATCTAAAATAAAATTATCTGTATAATCAAATACTGTACTATTGGCTGCAGTTGATCCATCCCAGTATGCTTGGTTAGCTACAAATACAGCTTGTATGTCTAACACATCTGTTAAACCTAAAGACCATGGACCAGTTATTCCACCAGCATTATTACTACATACTATTTTTACAAAAGATGTTGCTAATGTTTTATCTAATTGTGGTGCACTTGTTTTCTTAACATTATGTGTTACATGAACTGCTAATGATTGAGAACCATCAAGTGCTTTACCTCTTGTTGCATTTATTGTTACTGTATTTGAATTAGTACCAACATAAACATTAGATGAAGTTCCATCCATATTAATTGGAACATCCACTGGGAAGTAACGTGCATGTGTTTTACCAGACACACTTGCACCAAAGTTATTTGCTGTTACCATTAATGTATTACTAACAACTGATGTAATTCTATGTGTGTTAGCATCTGCTACAGTTATAAAGTCACCTTCTTTATATTCAGTTGTAAATAATGTGCTTGTTCCTGTTACATTACCAGCTCCACTAGTTACTGCTATTGTACCTGTTAGAGATACTGTTTGTGCTGTTTCATTATTAGATACTAATATCCAATCTTTTTCTTGTGTAGCATTTAAAAATGCACTTGCAGTATATGGAAATGTTTCTGTACCTGTTGTAGTAAATGTAATTGAACCATTAGTTGCAAGTTCACCATCTGTTTTTACTGTACGGTAAATATATTGGTTATTAGAAGTACCATTAATACTTAATGATTTAATTCCAGGTCTTCCAACATTTGTTACTAATGTTCTAAAATCTGTTTCCTTTAATGATGCATTACTATCATCATTTAAAACTACATCTGCAATACCTTCTGCATTATACCATATAGATCTTACATCTTGATATCTTTTACCCTGGTTCATTGATATATCAAATAGATATAATCTATATTGACCAAGAGGTGCACCTGGTGTATTTTTTTCATAAAGAACAGATCTTATTTTAGCAGTACCTAAAATGTTACCTGTATAAGAAGGATTAGCTCCTGTAATAACTGTTGTATTAGATGTTGCTGGAACAGTTGGAACAGCTGTACCTAAAGATGTTGACAATCTGTTAGCTGCTGTATCTAATAATTTTACTTCTGCACCAAAGTTAAATGCAAAATGTCCAAGAAGTTCATCAGCTAATTGATAATTACCATAATTAGTTGCAACAACTGCAGAAGAAACATTTTGAGTTGTATCTGCTTTAGGAATAGCTAATCTTGAAGTACCTATAGACTCTACTCTATAACCGCTTACATAAGCTGTTCCTGGGTTAACAGCTAAGTTAAGATGTGTAGTGTTACCTGATATTCCTTCTGATAAAACAGTAAATGGTTTTGTTACATAGTCACCACTTTCTTCTCTTGTACGCTGTGCTAATCTGTCACCAATTTTATTGTATTGTGTCTCACCACTTGTTGTTACAATGTTACCACTCTCATATTTTGCTATAATAAAGAAGTTGTTTGTTGCTTCTGCATTAGCTACTGTATTGACAACTAGTGTAGGTGTTAATTTTAATCTATAAGCACCAGGTGCATTCTCATTTTGAAATCCACTTGCATTGTCATTTAAAGATGTATCACTTGTATTATTAGCAATAGTTTCTTTTGTTTCAAAACCTACTGCAATAGAATTAGGTGACTCTGTATAATCTCCAACAATTATTGATTGTTGTGATACTTGTGTGAACGCACCCTTTTGATATATAACTCCATCATTAATTTCAAATCTTTTTCCTGTACCTAATGTTAAGAAATCTGTATTACCTGTTGCATCATTAAAACTTGTGTTAGCTATTGTTACTATATTCTTTTTTGTAAGTGATACAGTAAATAATTCTAAGTTAGCATTTGAACCTGTACTTGTTACAATGTTTGCAACTGTTGGTAAATCTGTAATTTTAAATGATACACCTTTGGCTGCTGTGTTGTTAATAGATGTACTAATAATACCACCTGTACTATTAGTTGTTAAATTAGCTGATGCGTTAGAACCATATGTGGAACTAAATGTTATTGTATCTGCATTTGAATATGATGAACCAGTATTGCTTGTTAGTGTTACTGTATCAATTGTTGTATTAGTTGAATATACATCTAAAGTTTGACCAGCACTAAATGCTACTTCTTCTGTACCTGCATTGTTACCTGAGTTAACATATTGAAAATATATTGTGTTTAGATCAGGATTAGTAGATTCAAATCCTGCTTTTCTTTCAAATACTTGAGCTATTAAATTAGAAGATGTTACAACGTGTGTGCTATCAAATTCAGACATAACTAATGCACCTGAAGACGTATTAGCATCATTAAGTTTAGCAAATTTTATATTAGAGTCTGTAAATGAAGCACCCTTTACTATGGTACCTTCTTTAAACATATGTTCACCAAAACGCTCTACTTGGTTTTGTAATATTGTTTGTAGTTGTGTTAACTCTCTTGCTTGAACAGGCACAGACGGACGGAATAAAACTCTGTGATATTTTTTATCCTCATCAAAGTCATCATAATATGGTGTTACGTTTAAATCTGTACTAATTGGCATCTTCTATTCCTTAAAAACTTATAACAAGTCTGACTGTTTCTGTTGTTGTATTTGAACGACTAACTGCGTCTATGTTATTTAGGTATAATATCTCGCCAGCATTGCGAACTAAATCTTGATTTGTTTGTGCTGTCAGCTTACTTGTTCTTGATGTTGTTTGTCCTGTTACTACATTATCTGTTGCTATGTTAAATGTACCTCTAACACTTGTTGCAGATACTCTGGATGTATTAGCAAAAAATACTGATGCATTTGCATTTGTATCATCTTGTACTATTTTTTCATCTTCATTAAATGCACTTGCTGAACCAAGTGTATGTTTAAAGAAATGTCTTTGATCAAATGTACTAAATGATGATCTTTGAGATTCATTAGAAGTATTAATTGTAGCAGCTTCTGTTGTATTAACAAAGAAAGATGTTACATTCATTGTTGCAGATGAATCTGCTCCTGATATATTAGCATGGTTAGTTGAATTACCTGTACTTATATGTCCTACTACATTAGATAATAATACTGAACTACTATTAGAGGATATAACATAACCAAAACTAGTTGTATTAGCTTGTGTTACTTTTTCTCCTACAGTCCATGAACCTGATACTGTACCATTTATTTGTACATTAGCATGTTTTGGATCTTTTAAAATACCTACTTGTCTAAAATCATTATCAGTTGGTATATTTGCTGACTCTGTATTTGCTAGCTCAATACTAATACCTACATGACTAGCTTCTAATTCATTAATTGGATCACTACCATGACCACCTGTTGGTGCTATTGGTGCTCTTACAACTGCTAAGTTAGCTGAAGCCATATTGTTAGCTTCTATAGTTATGTCTGCATATGTATAAGCTGACCCTCTTGTTACTACTTCTACATTAGCAATAGTATTACTAGATGTATTAACTAATGCTCTTGCTGTAGCACTAGTGCCATCACCTTTTATAGTTACACTTGGTGATATTTCAAACACACTATCTGATGTGCTTGGATTAGTACTCCATGCACTTTCTAATGTAATTACTTTTGAACTACCATTATAATCTATAATTTTATTTAAACCACCCGCTCCAGTACCAGATTTAATATAGATAGCACAATTATTAAAGAAATCATTATTAGTAGATAATGTAAAATCACTACTTGCTAATACTTGTGATGTTGAATTAGTAACAGTAGTGAATGTACCATTACAAAATTCATTATAATTGTTGCCTGAATTTGTTACTATGTAAGCATCTAATGAACCTGATACCGCATTTGTAGATGCATTAGTATGTGCATAATAAGGAATATGATTTGTTGTTGTAAATTTAGTATAGTTAGTTCCTGTTATTGTATACATAAATCTCCATTGATATCCATCAGCTGTTTTGATATACAACGTATTTAAACTAGACGAAACATCTGAATATAAAGGTTTAGAAATACTATTACCACTACTTTGATTATTAGCTACACATTTCCATACATGATAATCACTACCTTCTGTTGTTACTATATGATATTTTGTTCCTCTTAATGAACCATTAAGATCATCATATGCTTGGTATGCATTGTTGTTAGCCCATGCGTTCTTCTTAATCATATGTTTAGCATCATCTGTGGTAATTTGTTTACCAGAAATCATCTCATCCCATACTTGATATTGTGCATTTGTTACACTATCTGTAGGTGTTGGTGTTGAATCTTCAGTATATGTTTGAGGTTTACCTGTAAAGACATAATAAACAGAGTTAGATGTTTCATCTAATGACTCTATAAATTGTCTAGCATTATGTGTTTTAAATTCGTTTTTTATTAATGTACCCATACTACGCCTGACTTACACTTGTATTTGCTATTGCAAGAGCCATATTAGCTGTTGCTGATGTTTGTACCATTCCAAATGGTTTTGATCCTGCAAGATGAACCACGTCTTTTATCTGTTGTCTATATTTATCAAAAGGAATTTCAGTCCTTACTTGGTATGAAAATTCTTGATAAAAATCATTGTCATGAATATATTTATCTTCGTTTAAGAAGCCTTTATTATTTCTATGGTGTCCAGGTGCAATTCCATGGTTATTAACTATAGCTGCACCAGATATTGTTTCTAAATCACCACCACTCATTGTAACAGTTTCACTGTCTTCATAACCATAACCAGATCTTATTACTTCTAATGTTTCAATTAATCCTGTTGCTGTTGTAGCAGTAACATTTAAATTTGCATTCAAGCCTGCACGTTCATCTAATCTTAATCCAGTTGTTCTTGTACTTGTATTAGCACTATGGGCGTACACTTCAGCAACATTAGCTTGTGAACTATAATCTTCTATTTGTACATTTGAACCTGTATTGAAATCAAATCTTGTATCCAACATCTGAACTTCTAATATATTAGCACTAGTGTTGGAAGTCAACACTTTTCCTTTAACAAATCTATTAACTGTTGATGTAGATTGACCAGTTACATTACCAGTAGAACCAGATGTTAAACCTACAAATGTATTTCCAGTAGCCCAAGTTATACTTGCATCTGTTAAACCAACATTAATAGCACCACCACTTTCTACTTTTCTACGTTTACCATCTCTTATAGTAAACACTGTACTGTTACCAGAAACATATGTTGCATAATTATTAACAGTTGAATTCACTACTTGTACAATACCTTCACCAACAGTAAACGCTGCATCATTTGCACCATTATGTGTCAATACTAAAAATGATTGGGGTTGTGTTTGTACTAAAACATCATCTGCAGCAAAATTAGATCTTGTGGATGAAATAAAACTATCGTATTTAAGTTGTACATTTCTTTGATTAAATTTATCTACTAATCTATTTTGTATTAATACAAATGGAGCAGCTGTATAATTATTGCCACCACTTGTGCTACTAAATGTGTTTATTGATCCTAATGTATCTTCTGTAAAGTTTAGTACATGATTAATTACATTTGAATAACCACCACTATGTGTAGTATTAATTGTATTACCATGTTTAGGTAACCCATAACCATGTTTCATTACTGCAGCTAGTGTACCAGAACTACCACCTGATGTTGTAATAGTTATTGTTGGTGCACTATAATATCCAACTCCATTATTAGAAAGTGTAACAGCTGTTATATTTCCACTACCATTTGTGGTAATAGATGCAATTGCATTTGTTGTAGGTAATTTGCCTGTTGTAATCCCACCACCTGCAAATACTACAGTATCAGAATTACTATAACCAGAACCTGCAGCTGATATAGTTACTGAATTAACAATACCTACACCTGAGTTAGCTCCATCAATAATCATATCTAATATATCTGTGTTAGCAGAATTATTACTAGATGAGATAAAGTCAGTATATACATTTTTAGTTTCTGTGTTAAGACCAAGAGTTCCTATTGTTAATGAACCACCACTACCTAATCTTACAGCAGATACATTAGCATGTGTATTACTGTCAGAACCTTTTATAAAATTTTGTGAAGATGATAAAAATGTTTCAGTACTATTTGCAACAAGACCAATAGCTGTACTATTTGCACCTATAATTGTTCCTGTTCTATAGCCATTAGCTACTGCTGTAGAATTAGCATTAGTTGATAATGTTGCAGCAAAGAATAATTTTTTTACACCAGTTTGGACTATAGCAGTATTCATTCCATTAGATACTGCACCAGATCTTTCTCCTGTTACTTGTTGTGTTGTTACATTACTAAACCCAGCTGATGTTGCATTAATTGTTAGTACAGTTGAATTAGCTGCATTAAGCACACCTGTTACTGTAGAATTAACACTAACTGTTTCTCCAAGTTCAAAAGCAACAGTATTACTTTGATGAAAATATTGTACTTGGTTACCAAATGTACCACTATTAACAAATAATGTCAACGATCCAGCATTACCTGTATTACTAAACACACCTATTTTACCATTAGCTAATTGATTAGTACTATTTAAAGATGATACTGAACTATTAGTTCCTATAACATATGATGTTGTATTTAAACTAGAAGTAAAAGTACTATCACCAGATGTAAAATCTACAAACTCTATTGGTTGTGTAATAGTTTCTAATGAGAAAAATGTATTACCACCATACTCAGATCTAAATATAGCATTACTATTTGTGTAATTGTTTACAGCCATAGTTGCTGATGATACTAAAACATTACTATGTGCAGAATTTGTACTGTATCCAAAACCTGTATTATTAATAGTATAAGATGCTTGTCCTGTACCATCAGTTATACCGGTTACTCTTACAAGACCTTGTGAACCATATTTTGAACTAGAGACAGTTAATTCATCTCCAACAGATAAACCAGACCCATTAGCAGTAAGATCAACACTTGATAATGAACCAGTAATTTTAGGTTGTAATGTTCCACCAACATAACCTACAAGCTCTTCTCTTTTAAATGTACCTACTACATTTGCTAAAAACATTATATAAGTTATTTTACCAGATGCAGTTGTTTTTAAACAAGAGTCTACAGTTGCTGTTGCTCCTGTAATTGTTCCTGTTATATCTTTACCTTGAAAGTCACTAAATTCACTATCTTTATCATATGGAAATATTACTTCAATATATTTTGGTTCATAAAAATCTGCTTCTGATGCAGTAAATAAATGTTGGCCAGGAACATATATTGTTGAGTCTATACCATATACTAACCTTAAAAATAATTCTACAGCTCTTGGTGTACCTTTAGATCTATACACATCCATTACATGTTTTATTGTAAATGGTATACCTTCGTTAATTGTTTTTGGAAAATTGTGTAGGAATTCTTTTCTAAAATGTTCTAGAAATGTATCAATACTTTGATCTACATCTCTATTTTTAAACATCTTTCTTGTATTGTTTAGATCTTCACCAGTTTGTTCTAAATATTCATAGTATGCTTTTACAAAAGATACAATAACTGGACCTTCATCTACATAAACAGCTGGAAATTGATGCTCAACTAACGGAGAAATAAAGTCTTCAAAATCATTTAATCCAGCCATGTTTTATTACTCTCTTGTACCTTTTGCAGTTACAGTTGTATCATCCGTTTTAATTTCTATCAAGTCATTTAATTTACCAACAATATCAGATTCTTCACTTCTACCATATATTTTTATTATTGTACCAGTTGCTATTGCATTAACAGTAACATTAGATATTGTTACATTACCAGTAGCATAATCTACCGTACCAACATTTGCATTAAGTATAGTTAAAGCAGATGTATTAGCTACCACTATTTGTAATGCTCCATCTCCATCATCTCTAAATGATGCACCTGTTGTACTATTAAATGTAAACAAACCAGACTCAATAGCTGGTTCTGAGAAAGGTAATGAAGCACCTTGGTCAACAGTAACAGGATTATCTGGTTTTAAACTATTAAAAAAAGAAACAGTATTTGTATACCCTTCATTTAATGTTGGGTTAATTTCTTTTATCATTCTTGTTTGTAAACTATTACTTAATATTGCATCATCACTTTCATTAATTTTTTCTATTAATTGACTTTGTCTAAATGTTTTATTAAACTTTTGTAGATTATCAGCACTAAATGTAGATATTGCATTTTCTACAGTTGTTTCAATACCAGCTTCATTGGTTGTTGTTTCATTCATATTATATGTTACATTAGATTTAACTTCTATTCTTAAAAATGTAGGATCTTGCATAACAGGTTCTATAGTCAATGGTGTCTTAGGACTAATAAAGTCAATTATTTGTTGCTTTCTAAATTCAGGTAATGTATCATAATTATTACTTGAAGCTACCATAACTACTTTACCAAATTGAGGTGGGTCAGCTTCATCACCACCATACACATTCATATCTGTAATATCTGTAAATTCATTTTGTATTAATATTTTGTAATCGTTAGCAGTTACTGCTCTTTCTTGAGTAGCTAGAGCACGAGGTGCAGCAAATTTAATATCATCTAAAGATTGGGATACATCACCTCCTGCAGATCTTATTTGTGTGTTTGTTGTCACAGTGCTGTATCCAGATATTGCTGAAACACTAGAAAAACTATTAGCCCCATTTGGTTCTGTGCCACTTGATACTCTATATGTGGCTTCTACAATATTACCATCTGTTAATTTTCTTCCAAAAGTATCATTCCCAAATACTATCTCATAACTACCATTTGCAGCTGCTTGTACAAAAAATACATTAGATGTTGATGTAACATCAAATAAAGAATTAGCTCTTGTCCATTCACTATTAGTTGTATCTGTATTAGATGTTCTTACCTTTACTGTTATACTAGATGTATCAATATCAAAGTTATGAATATAGAAAGTATTAGCTGAGCTATTGGTATTATAATATTCTGTTACAATTTCACCTTCATATAAAGCTACGTTAGCTACAAGATAATTATTATTTGAGTGTGCTGTTACAGCTGAGTTAGTAGAAAATGTATATGTGTTATCTCCAACAGTTGCAGAAAATTCTGTTAGTCTTGGTATGTTGATACTATGTGGGCTATCATTTGGAACAATAGTAATATCTGCATACGCTGTAGAAGAAGAATAAGATGTAGGAACATAATTTAATAATTTAGCATGTGAATATACACTATCTTGATTTTGTGCACTATCTAAAAACATTTCAGATGCCACATGATTTAAGTACATTCCATTATAATATGTATTATAAGCTAATACATCTAGTACAACATTTAATGTTGAACCATCAAAATTATAGTCAGCAAATATAGATTGACTAGACAAATATGTTTTTAAGTTTGATTTGATAGTATCAAACTCTAAGTTTGCTACCATAAATTCTGAATTTGATGCAGTTGCCATTTTTTTTACCTAGTTCTTTCTAATAACAATTGAAGTGATGTTTGTGTTCCTAAATTTTTTATTTTAAAATGTACGGTTATTGCTATTGCATTACCATCTATATTTGGAGAAATTTGTAGCCCTACAAGATCTGCCCTTGGTTCAAATTTATCAAACACTTCTTTAATATAGTTTTCACATCTTTTATGAGTTACAGGTGTAAAATTTTCAAATAACATTCCTGTTAAACCAGAACCAATTTCAGGATGAAAAAGACGCTCATAATGATTTGTCATTAATAAATTTCTAACAGATTGTTTAACAGCTTCCTCATTTGTTTTTGTATTTAATTCACCAGTATTCACATGTCTTGAAAAATCTGTAAACATATCAGAATAAATTATATTCTTAATGCTATTAGGTGTTAATGTTTGTAGTTTGGACATACTTTCTCTCTTTATATATTATTTATACATAATTTAATCATTGGGGTCATAATCTTCTCTGTCAGGGTTAAGTGTTATTTCTATTATAGGAGGTTCTGAATTAAGATCCTGTCCTCCTGATGCTGTTAAACCACTTGTAGTAACTGTTGTACCGGTGGTTGTACCTAAACCTGTCTTAATAGTTTTAGGTGCTGACTCATCAATTTTAGAAGAAGATTCATATGAATGTAGTGCACCAAGTGACTTTGCTTGATCATCTCTATTAGGATCTTTAGTTCCTATTGTAGGTACATAGGTTCCTATCTACCATTAAAGCGAGGGTCAATAGGTTTATCACCTAATTTTAATGCTTTCAAAAAAGGATTACCACCTTCATCAAATTGTTTTTTTATTTC
>Ga0114932_10005035_pt1 | contig 11935 bp, 10 predicted proteins | sample 2SBtaG_2_FD_87286 | JGI IMG/M metagenome (GOLD analysis project Ga0114932, IMG submission 87286) | Deep subsurface microbial communities from Kolumbo volcano to uncover new lineages of life (NeLLi) - 2SBTROV12_ACTIVE470 metaG | ecosystem: Environmental > Aquatic > Marine > Volcanic ... | reverse complement strand
CGGGCTTTGCCGTCGGTTGCTGCAATTGAAAAGGAAAATGACTGCCCCATGTCCGCTGCATACAAAACAGCGATTTGATTATCCAGCAGAAACGCTGTTGGCACCGCTTGCGCGGGCCACAATATTTTTTGCAGGATTCAAGTCCCAACGCTTGAAAAACCGCAGCCTGATTAATTAAGTCACAGGCAATAAACTGCGACTATTGCACACTTTACGAACGCAATCCTAATCCCTATATGTTTAGTCAGGTATTTACCCAAGGACGCCGATAATGGACACTGCACAGGCCCCGATGGAAGGCACGCCGATGATCGCGCCCTCCACCACCGATCATCCGCTTTACGTGGATGTGGTTTTGGCCTGCCGGTCGGTGCACGACCCGGAGATTCCGGTGAACATCTACGATCTGGGATTGGTATATACCATTGATATCAATGACGAAAACCATGTTGAAATATCGATGTCGCTGACCGCACCCGGCTGTCCGGTGGCCGGGGAAATGCCGGGATGGGTTGCCGATGCGGTATTGTCGGTGCCCGGCGTTAAGACCACCAATGTCGAACTGGTGTGGGAACCTCAGTGGGGCATGAATATGATGTCTGACGAGGCTCGGCTTGAACTGGGGTTTATGTAAAATGTTCAATATCCCCGGAAAATCTCCCTTAACGCTAACGGATGCCGCGGTGGCTCAGATCGCCGCGTTGATGCATGACGGCGGCAAAAAAGGCCTGCGCATCGGCGTCAAAAAAGGCGGCTGTGCTGGCATGGAATATACGATGGACTATGTGGATCAGGTTGATCCCAATGACGAGGTGGTCGAGGTCGGCAGCGCAAGGGTGATGATCGCGCCGATGGCGCAGATGTTCCTGTTTGGAACAGAAATCGACTATGAAGTCTCGCTGCTTGAGGCCGGTTTCAAATTCAAGAACCCCAACGTAACCGAAGCCTGCGGCTGCGGTGAATCGATCAAATTTGAAGGCATGTAAGTGGCGGCAACCGCCAAAACCGCCTGCTGATGGGCATCACCCAATCGGACATTGATTTCGCAACAGAATTGTTTTTAGGCGTTCCAAACCTGAAAACCCGCAAAATGATGGGTGGATTGTCGCTTTATTCCGGCAATCAGATATTTTCTATCGTTGACAGCGACGGACAGATATTTTTGAAAGCTGCGGGACAAATTGCCAAATTGCTGGAAAGCGAGGGCGCACAAATTTTCGCGTTCACGAAAAAGGACGGATCAACCGGTTCAATGGGATATTGGAGCCTGCCGGAACCCGCTCTTGATGACCCTGAACAGGCCTGTGACTGGGCCCAAAAAGCGCTTGATGCGCTGACTTAAAAATCTGGAGAATAACATGCGTCGCAATTTGGCCGCCGGAAACTGGAAAATGAACGGCCTACGTGGTGCCGCTGATGAGATTGTGAAACTGGCGGCCCTGCAGCCAAACCCAAATTGTGACGTGCTGATCTGCCCACCTGCAACCCTGCTGGCGCCGTTGGCCAAAGTCAGCGCAGGCACCAGCGTTGCCGTTGGCGGGCAGGATTGTCACCAGAATGAAAAAGGCGCGCATACGGGCGATATTTCTGCTGTGATGCTGAAAGACGCCGGTGCTGCTTACGTGATTGTCGGCCATTCAGAACGCCGCGATGATCACGGCGAATCCAATGATCTGATCGCCGCCAAAGCGCAGGCGGCATGGACGGCTGATCTTAAGGCCATCGTGTGTTGCGGTGAAAGCGAGGCCCAGCGAGACAGCGGCGCGACGTTGGATCACATAGGGGCGCAACTTGCAGCGTCCATTCCCGATGGCGCAACCGCTGAAACGCTGGTGGTCGCTTACGAACCGATTTGGGCCATCGGCACGGGGCGCACACCAACCCTTGAGGACATCAAAGAGGTGCATGATTTCATCCGCAACCTGTTGGTCACCCGCTTTGGTGACGCAACCGGCAACGGTGTGCGCATTCTTTACGGTGGCTCCATGAACCCCGGCAACGTGGTCGATATTTCAGCGATCAAAAACGTCGACGGCGGCCTTGTGGGTGGCGCTTCCCTGAAAGCCGAAGATTTTACTAAAATTGTCACTGCGCTGAACGGCTGAACACAGGCACTCCGCTTTCATTGTTCCAAAAAAACTCCCGCGCGGCGCGCACCCGGCACCTGGAGCCCTTCACTCTTATTCATAATCAGGACATCAATGCCAGACGCCAAAACACCCATGCCTCAGAAATGTATCGCCCTCCCATAGGCGTCCAAGACAGACTCGTGCATCATTTCTGACAAGGTGGGATGCGGGAACACCGTGTTCATCAGATCAGCCTCGGTGGTTTCAAGCGCCCGTCCCACAACATAGCCCTGTATCAGCTCGGTCACCTCTGCCCCCACCATATGCGCCCCCAGCAGCTCTCCGGTTTTGGCGTCAAATATGGTTTTGATCATGCCCTCTGCTTCGCCCAGCGCAATGGCTTTGCCGTTGCCCGCAAAGGGAAACCTGCCGACTTGGATGTCATAACCCAGGTCTTTGGCTTTGGCCTCGGTATATCCGACAGAGGCGATCTGTGGCTGACAGTAGGTGCATCCGGCGATGCTTTCCGGTTTCACGGGGTGCGGATTGCCATCGGCGATCAATTCGGCCACGCCCACACCCTCGTGGCTGGCTTTATGGGCCAGCCAGGGCGCCCCGGCAATATCGCCAATCGCGTAGATGCCTTTGACGCTGGTGCGGTAATATTCATCGGTCACGATGTGGCTGCGGTCGGTCTTAACACCCAAAGCCTCCAGCCCCAGATCCTCGACATTTCCAACAATCCCGACTGCTGAAATCACCGTGTCAAACTGTTGCGTCACCGTCTTGTCACCCAGTTCGATATGGGCTGTCACGCTGCCTTTTCCGCGGTCCAGTTGTTTGACGCTGGCCCCTTGCAGAACAGTCATGCCCTGTTTCACAAACTGCTTTTTGGCAAAGGCCGCGATTTCGGCGTCCTCTACCGGCAAGATGCGATCCATCACCTCCACCACCGTGGTATTGGCGCCTAACGTATTGTAGAAACTGGCAAATTCGATGCCGATTGCGCCAGACCCGATGACCAGCAAATCTTTGGGCATGCGCGTTGGGTCCAACGCATGTTTATAAGTCCAGACCAGATCGCCGTCAGCTTCCAGTCCCGGCAATTCCCGGGCCCGCGCACCGGTGGCAATGACAACATGGGCGGCTTGCAAAACTTCGGCGCCCTTGACCGTCTTAACCGTAACCTGACCTTCACCGGTCAGCGACGCTGCACCCATAAACACCGTCACTTTATTCTTTTTCATCAGATGACCAATGCCGCTGTTCAGCTGCGCCGCCACTTTGCGCGAGCGTTTCACCACCGCTGCCAGGTCAAAACCGGTTTTACCCGCAGTCAGGCCAAACTCGGCGGCCCGCTGCATCAGATGATAAACCTCCGCAGATCGAAGCAAAGCCTTGGTTGGAATACAGCCCCAGTTCAGGCAAATCCGCCCATGTGATCGCGTTCCACAATGGCGACTTTCAATCCCAGTTGGGCCGCCCTGATCGCCGCCACATAGCCACCCGGCCCGGCACCAATCACGATCATATCAAAGGTTTCGTCAGCCATCTCTGTCTCCGTCAACTCTTTAGTTTAGTGCTAAACTAAAATTCCTCCCCGGTCATACTCTAGCCTTTGCATAGGCGTTTGGTTTAAACAACCGTCAAGGTCGAGAAATGCGCCGGCAATCGCAATGAGTTTCTTTTAAATTGAGTAAAGCAAGCACCGGTGCCAATGTCCGCCACACAAAGGATTTTGGAAAAGCCTTTTTTAGGCGAATTCAAATTCGCTTTTTTCACTGTTTGCAATCAATCGACCGTGAAGCCGCTGTTCAAGATTAGGCCTGCATTTGCCGCACGGATTCCGAATATCCGCCCGCGTCCAAATAGGCAACTTCGACAGAGGTTGTTTGACGCGCCAGCGCATCGTTCCGATAGGGAAACCGGCCAAACCTGCGGATAACGTCCCGATGGGCCTTGGCGTGCAACAAAGAGGTTTCGCCGCCCTCGGGCATCCGTTTCTTGAACAAACGCACACAGCGTTCCTGATCGGTCAGACTTTCAGAGTGCATCAGCGGCATATAATAAAACTGCCGCTGCGGCTCTGGCACCCGCATATCAAATCCCTTGTCGATGGCGGTTTTCGCGTAACACAGCGCCTTGCGGTCAGAACTGAACGCCCGCCCGTCATTGCGAAACATGTTGCGCGGAAACTGATCCAGTAAAATGATCAGCGCCAGTGATTTGTCCGGGCAACAGACCCAATCAGAATATTCTCCGGTGGCAGCCCGTGCCCATGCGGCACCAAAACGATCAGAAATGGTTGCGTCCAGTTCCTTGGTACTCATGTACCAGCCCTCTGTCCCAACCTCGTCAAGCCAGAAGTCCAATATCTCTTTCGGGTTCGCCACTGTTCGCTCTCTGTCGATCTCACCAGTCCCGAATTCGACCAAACAGTGTGATTCGTTGGTTTTCAAGAATTTAATCTGAGGTGGTATCTTTTGTCGCGTCACTGTTGCTTTCTTCATCCAGCGCCTTTTCGATGGCGATTTCCTGTGCGACTTCAACCGCAACCGGTGAAGAGGTCGGAGAAACCGGCGCATAAGGAGCCGTGTCGCCAACCGGCGTGGCTTGTCGCTGGGTCATACGATACAAAGCGTAAGCGGCCATTAATGCCAACAATGCGCATAAAAAACCAAAGAAACTGTTGGGGCCAAACCGATCCATCATCCAGCCCAGAATGATCGGGCCGGTAATGGCACCGATCCCGCTGACAAAGATCAACCCACCGGAAGCGGCTGCCATGTCTTCGTGCTCCAGAAAATCGTTGGTATAGGCGATATACAATGAATACAAAGGGTTAGATACGCCGCCAACGATAAAGGCAAGGATCAGCAGCCCGTAAAACGGCCCTGCTGTTGCCGCACCTACCGCCATAACGGCGGCCCCAAAGGTGGTCAGCCCGGCAATCAGCCTTCGACGATCCATTCGGTCGGAAAACCAGCCGATCGGGTATTGCAGCAGCATTCCACCGATGTAAATCATCGCCACAAACAGCGATATGTCGCGTACGTTCAACCCGATTGACGCGCCGTAAACCGCCGACATGCCAAACAGTGCCGAAAATACTCCACCCAACAGGAAAGTTCCAACGCAGGCCAAAGGTGACACATGGAACAGGCGGCGCAGGGTCATGGGTTTTGTGGCCTGAAACACCGGCGCGGGGCTGACCGAAAGCAGGATGGGCGCAAAGGCCACCGAAACCAGAACGGAAGAAATGACGAACAATAAAAATCCGGCGGGGTCCGCCATGTTCAACAGCAATTGCGCAGATACGATGCCAACCATCTGCACGATCAGATAGACAGACATGGTTTGCCCGCGGGTTTCGTTGGTCGCCGCGTCGTTCAGCCAGCTTTCGGCAACCACGTAAACACCGGAAAAGCAAAACCCGATCAGAACGCGCAGCAATGTCCACACCACCGGATCAGGAATGGCGGCATACAGGATCAACGCGGCAGAAATCAAAGATGCAAGGGCGGCAAAAACCCTGACGTGTCCAACCCTGCGGATCAGCTCTGGTGCGATCCGCGAGCCGCCCAAAAATCCAACAAAATAGGCCGACATCACCACTGACATCGAGGTGGTTGAAAACCCTTCCAACGAGCCGCGCACACCCAAAAGCGTACCCTGCAGGCCGTTTCCCAGCATCAACAGCAGCATGCCCAGCAAGAGGGCCCAGGAATTTCGCACCACAAACAGCATCTTGCTTCCAAAAAACGGGCGTATCAAAATCCCGCTTAGGCGCGATTATCCGCGCGTTCTGCCACTATTGCGACGCGGACAGGTCGTTTTCATTTTCCGGCAACAACAGCGAGCTGTCGCCATAAGAATAGAACCGATACCGCGCCAAAATCGCGTGCGCATAGATTTCTTTGATCCGGTCGTGCCCCATTAATGCAGCCACCAGCATCATCAGCGTGGACTTGGGCAGGTGGAAATTTGTCATCAGACCGGAGGCCACGGAAAACTTATATCCGGGTTTGATGAAAATATCTGTTTCGCCCCGCCAGGGTGCAACAACGCCGGGGCTTGTGGCTGCGGATTCAATCAGTCGCAGGGCGGTTGTGCCCACCGGAATTACCCTGCCGCCCTGCTGGAACGTGCGGGTTATTTCCGCGGCGGCTTGTTTTGAAATCTCGCCCCATTCGCTGTGCATTTTATGACCGCTGATGTCGCTGACTTTCACCGGCAAGAACGTCCCCGCCCCCACGTGAAGCGTAACAAAGCTGCGTTCAACCCCCTTTTTCGCAAGCCGTTCAAGCAGTGCGGCGTCAAAATGCAAAGACGCAGTGGGGGCGGCAACCGCCCCGGACACATCCGCAAAGACGGTTTGGTAATCCTGATCGTCCTGCGCATCAATTTCGCGCCGTTTGGCGATGTAAGGCGGCAGCGGCATCTTTCCCGCGGCCCGCAGCGCCCGGTCAAATTCAGGGCCGCTGATATTAAAGGTCAGTCGCACCTGCCCATCAACAATGTCCGCCACCCGGCCGTTCAAAGCATCGGAAAACACAATTTTTTCGCCCCGCTTCAGCCGCTTAAGCGGTCTGGCCAGCGCCATCCATCCGCCGTTTTGCGCAGGCGCCAAAAGCGAGACTTCTATGTTTGCCTGACCCTCGCCCTGTGCGCCTTTGCGGGTGCGAACGCCCTGCAGGCGTGCCGGCACCACTTTGGTATTGTTTAAAACCAATCGATCCCCGGGGCGCAGGAATTCCACAAGATCGGTCACCTGCCGATCCAATATTTTACCGCCAAGCGCCACCAGCAGGCGCGCGGCACTGCGCGGTACACTTGGGCGCAGAGCGATCAACTCGTCAGGCAGAGCGAAATCAAAGTCTGAAAGCTTCATTGGCCGGAATTTGGGATCGGCTGCTTGAAAATCTCGCGAAACAGCCCCGGCGTCAGAATGGACAGCGGGTTTACACCAACTTTTGGATCGTCAACAGATCCTTTCAAAGTGTAATTAAAACTGAACAGCCCCTCACCTTTTTTGGCCCCGAACATGCCGCCAAAAATCTTGCTTTGCTCCAGCAATCCATTCAAAGCGTAAATTGGTGTGATCACCCCCAGCATGTCCATTCTGGAACGCTCAAAATCGTACAATCCGGCCATAGTTATGCCCATCGATGCGCCAACCGCGCTGGCGGAATGCAGATCTATGGCTTGCGGTGACATGCGGAATTTTGCGTCTATTTCCTGAAAGGGGATGCCTTCCACGGCCAGTTGTTCGACCAGCCCGATCACGCTGATGGCCGACAGCAATGCCGCCAGCGCCGGCGCGTTCTTGACCCGGGTTTTGGTTATTTTCAGCGTGCCGTCATACGCACCTTTTTCCTGTGTTGGCAGCATCACCATGTCCAGCCGCCCACCGGATGCGGTTTCGAAAATCCCGGCAGACCGCATCACCGCACCGGCGTTGTCTGAGCTAAAGCGAACCGCCACGCCGTTTTGCTGGGGTGCCATCGTTCCAACGATGTGCGCGCCGCCGTTCACTTTGGCAGAAAACGATCCGCTGAGTCCCCCGCCGGTTGCCAGATCACCTGAAAGCTCTGTCAGCGTGATGCCACTGCTGAGGATCAGCTTGTCCAAGGCGATGTTAACCTGATTGGAAGAGTTTGAATTGCCAGAGGTGCCAAAGGTACTTTTGCGAAAATCCACGCTGCCGCTGCCAACTGATATTTGCAAACCGTTGTTGGTCGCCGGGCGGATGTCCACCGGTATGTCAAGCCACCCGTCCAGTTTGACAGAGCGAAAGCGGGCAAGTTTCAACCCGCCGTTTTTCTGCAACGCAACACCGCCAACCGCTTTCAGCCCGGCCGCGGACAATTCCAGACGGCTGATTGCCACCGGCGTGCTTATACGCCCCAGAATTTCAAGCCGCCCGCGGGTTTTTTTTGATTTTCGCCACCCCAGCGCATCCAGCCGCATCGCGGTCTGGTTCAGGTCTGACACCAGTCGAAATTCCGGCGGTTTGCCTGCGGTCAGTTCGATTTCCATATCAGCTATGCCCACGCCGGTCAGCGCATCCTTTGGCAGCGATATTGAAAACTCGTCCAAAAACCGCTGTGACAACTCGATGGTTCCGTCAACCCGGCTGACACCCTTATGCGCCGGTCCAAATTTCTGGCTCCATGTTCCGCTGACCGGGGTTTTCCCCAACAACGCACTGCCGGATATCGCCATGCCCCTGGTGTCGGCAAACAGCTTCAATTGCCCGGCGCGCAGGGATTTTTTCTTCATCAGCCTGTCACTGCTGACGTCACTCAGCACTCCGTTGATCACGAAATCCACCTGATCCACGGTAACCTTGTCTGCCAACGGCAGCCTTACCAGCCCCTTGCCAGAGGCCGTACCCTGCGCAATATCCAAGGGAATGCCGCCCTTGGTCATAAATTCAAACGGCGGCATGTCCAACAGCCCAACCGCGCTGCGGATCGAACTTTCGGTGACCAGCGTAACTTCGGCGGGCGCGTCTTTTACTGTGATGTCAGGTACATAAACCGATGATCCGGCAAGATCGATACGGCCGGCACCGGGAACCGCTACGGTGCCCGCATCCAGCACCAATCGCAAATCCTGATTTGTCAGAACGCCGTATCCGCGTCCGCCCTCAATCACCGGCAACGCTTTGATATAGCGTGCCGTTACGCCTGACAGATCAAACCCGATATTGACCTTCGGCTTTTGGCCCGGTTGCATCCGCAAAGCCCCCACCACATTGGAAATCTGCCCCTGATGAATATTGGTGACATACCAGTTTCTGGTTTTTGGCTTGAGGGTCCGCGGCCATATGTCAGCGAGCGTTCCCGTGGAAATTTTTGCCAGCCGCAGGTCAATCGCGTTGGTCCAGCCGTCAGGTCCCGACGCCATCGAGCCGCTAAGCACCAGCTTGCTGTCTTCGTGAGAGAGCACAAGTTGGCCGATATCAAGGCGCAACGGGTTCACCAGCACCCGCATGTCCAATGCGCCGGACTCAAATATTAGCGGCTCGCCGTAAGCGTCTTTTGGATCAAGGATCACGTCATTCAGTTTAACCTGGCCTATGACCGCGCCAAACGTCCGCCCGGCACCGACGGACAGAAATACCTTTCCGCTGGCAAAACCGCTGACCAGATCGGATTCAACGGAAATCTGGTCAAAATTCAATCTTTTTTGCGTGCTGTCGTAGCTGACGTAGACCTTTGCACTTTGAACGCTTACAGATTTTTCGGGTGCTGCGGCCAGAATTTGCCCCGCACCAATATCCAGCACGCCGCTGACATCGCCAATCTGGCCGGCCACACCAATATTAACAGTAACCGAACCGGAAATCGGTGTGGTAATATCTTTTATGGGTACCAGCGCTGGAAATTCCTGGGCCAGATCGGCGGTGCTGAGCCCGGCAAACTGTGCGGAAAGCTCTGCTTGCTTGTCTCCGATTTCCTGTTGCCAGGACAGGGTGACACTGGCATCAGAAGCGGCGTTTTGACTGATCTTAAAGCCAACGGTGCTGTTGATCCGGTTGTTTGATCTGGTGATGACGATACGCCCGTCGCTAAACCTACGGTCGTGTCGGCTTTTGACATCGCTCAGCACGACCAAAGCGCCAAGACTTTCAATGCGCAAAAGATGCGAAAACACCGGTTGCGTGAACAGCCCGTCCAGTGCGGACTGAAACCCGTCACCGTCATCTTTTCCGGCTATTGTATTTTGGTCAGTCTCATCGCCAAAACTAACGTTGAACCGACCGTCGATATCGCGCTCCAGATACAGATCGGCATTGTCCAAAGAAATCGCCACCGGTCGGATTCGCCCACGGATAAGTTCGCTGCGTGACAACTGAGTATGCACCTCTGGCAGGGCCAGTTGCAGTTCACCGTTCTTGTCCAAAAGCTTTATGCCGGTGACGGTAAGGTCGATGTTAAGACTGCCCGGCGGCAGCACCAAATCCAGACGGTCAAATTCCACCCGCGACGGCCCAAGGCTGTCGTTGGCCAACGTTAGAACCCGCTGCTTTGCCCATTCCGGTGCCTGAAACCCACGCACCAGCGTAAAGACGCCCAGCGCCACGGCAAAGCCGACAATGATCCCAAGCACCACAACGCCATAGACAACGCGCCGCAGCAGATTTTTCGGTTTCTTGTCTTTATCCGTCATCAGGGTTCGCTGAGCCTTCAAAGCGCGGATTGGCGGGAACCGCGTTGGAAAATGAATAGCAAACAATCACCGCGACATTCCAGTATATTGAGCATACCCCGGACCGTTGCGGCCAAGTGCCGCCGAAAATTTGCGATTTGGGCTGATCCTTCCTGATGCGGAATTACAGATTGTTTGAAACAGATATTGTGTTTTCACGCTAAAATTGAAATCGTGCTGCACAGCGGTTTTATTCTTTTTGAATTCGCTAAAGTTACCGGAACGGCGACTCATTGTCTCTGCACCGTGAACACTCAATTTAATTTGACTAAAAACAGTTGAAATCTTTGCGGTATTTTATTATGAAAATCCGGTGGCTTGCTGGGTTCTGTTAATCACCTGCAACAAGCCCGTAGGGACATCATAGGGGTACAGAGCGTTGAGAAAGCGTCTTTCACTTAAGATCAATGCTTTGCTTAGCAGCACGTTTCCCGAACAGCGTCTATACCTGAGATCAGACAATTCCACCCGGTTTCTGCGTTTAACGCCTGCGCGGCAGCTTTTGTTTGCCGGGCTGACAGTTGTTGCGTTTTCCTGGACTTTGATCGCCTCGTCAGCATTTTTTATCGAATTTGTCAGCGCATCGACCGACAGTTCGCAGGCCAGCGCCAATCAGGTGGATTACGAGCAACGGCTGAACGCCCTGTCAAAAGAGCGGGACAAACGCGCGCTTGAAGCCAAGAAAGCCCAGGATCGGTTTTATGTGGCGCTGGAGCAGATTTCAGATCAGCAATCCGCGCTGCTGAAATCCGAAGACCGAAGGAAAGAACTGGAAACCGGGATCGAGGTTATCCAGCGCACCCTGCGCACCACCATGAAAGAACGCGATCGGGCGCAAAGCCAGTCGGACCTGCTGCTGACCGAATTGCAGATGGTGACCGGCAATCTGAACACCGATGCGGGCAATACCACAGATCTGGAGCGCACGCTTGATTTCCTGAATTCGGCGTTTGCCAAGACCATCAACGAACGGGACACGATGATCGTGTCGTCCCGGGACATGGCCCATAAAGTTGACGCACTGCAACATCAGGCCAGCCTGACGGAAGAGCGTAACGAGCGAATATTCTCGCGGCTGGAAGAAGCCGTTACAGTGTCAATCTCTCCTTTGGAAACCATGTTTTCCAACGTTGGTCTGTCTACGGACAAGTTGCTGGAAGACGTGAAACTTGGCTATTCCGGTCAGGGTGGCCCGCTGACGCCACTGGCGGTTTCCACCAAGGGCAAGCCTGAAGACCCCACATCCCTGAAAGCAAATGAACTGCTGGCAGAGCTTGACAAAATCAACATGATGCGCATTGCCGCGACCCGCACGCCGTTTGTTTTGCCACTTAAGACAACCTTTCGGCTGTCCAGCGGATACGGCTGGCGCAGGCACCCAAAAACCGGCCGTACACGGATGCACGACGGCACGGATTTTGCCGCCGCCTATGGCACGCCGGTCTATGCAACGGCTGACGGTGTGGTTTCCTACGCCAGCTGGTCCGGTGGCTATGGCCGCGTGGTCAAGATCACCCACGCGATGGGATTTGAAACCCGCTATGCCCATTTGGCGAAATTCCGCGTAAAAGCCGGACAAAGGGTCTCGCGCGGGGACTTAATAGGTGATATGGGAAGTTCTGGCCGCAGTACCGGCTCTCACGTACACT
>Ga0114932_10005034_pt1 | contig 11935 bp, 14 predicted proteins | sample 2SBtaG_2_FD_87286 | JGI IMG/M metagenome (GOLD analysis project Ga0114932, IMG submission 87286) | Deep subsurface microbial communities from Kolumbo volcano to uncover new lineages of life (NeLLi) - 2SBTROV12_ACTIVE470 metaG | ecosystem: Environmental > Aquatic > Marine > Volcanic ... | reverse complement strand
TATGTATATCTCTTCAAGGCCAATTTTCACGTCTATCTTCTCCCATTTCAACCGTTTCGTGTTCTGTATTTTCTCCAAGTTCCCACCCTGCCTTTTCGGCGGCATCTGAAATATGTAGGTATTCCCATCCCGTCTCTTTTGCCATTTTTATATCTTCCTCCCCTGTTCCTATCAACACGTGACGATCTGTATCAAAATGATATTTAACACTTTTTAAACTTTCAAATTTCCCTTTAGGCCCTGAAAAAAAATCCTGCCTGATCCTTTTTTTCCTCGTGTAGTTAGTTACAACATATGTTGGTTCATCTGTGATGACTCCTACATATTTACTCCAAGCACGAGCACCTTCAAACACCTCTTTAGGAGATGTTAATTCTTTTAAAGCGGATAGTTCGAATGCAAGGGTCATCGTACCTTGGGAATTACTCATATTTGCACTTTGAACAATTCAAATTGAAAACACCTTCGATATAGTTCGACTATGTTTTTTTTATAACTATCTTCTCCAAATCAATTTTTTTGTCTAATATGGACATTTCTTGATCAACCCGTTCTACTTTCTCCCTTATTATTTTTTTGTATCTACTTTGTGAAGACACATCCCCAATCAAAACTCCTCCAATCAATCTCCCTTGCTTAAATGCCAAACGGCGCCATTCATTTCCACCGTATTTTTTTTCAAGAAATTTTTCTCCCTTTGTAGGATGACCAAATGAAATAATTGGATACTCGAAGTGCGTTATGGAGTACGATGGAATCCATTCAAATTTCTTGTAGCCATTTCCATTGACCATATTTTCTCCCGCAACCATTCCTTGTTTTTTGGCACTTCCCCACGATCCGTTTTGCATTTCTTCCCCTATAATAACATCGTGATATCTTGCAATATCTCCTGCAGCATATATCCCCTCGACACCTGTAAACATATGTTCATCTACAACTATCCCATTTCTGTATTCTATATCTGTGTTCTGTACTAATTCTATATTGTAGTCTAAACCAACTGCTACTCCTACAAAATCTGCTTCATGTCGTTCTCCGTCTGTTGTCACTACCGCCTGGACTTTCCCTCTTCTTTCCTCAAAACATTCGATTTCTTTATTAAACACCGGAAGTACATTTCTATCCCTCAGTGATTTATGAATTATCTCCCCTCCAATCTTTGAAAGTGCATTTCTCCACCACACATCTCCCCTCATAATATATTTACTGTCGACTCCATGTGCTCCGCAAATGGCGGCCAAATCAATCCCCAATAATCCTGCTCCTATGACTGCCCCAAAACTCGCGGTTTCTGCATGATTTCTAATCCCGATCGTGTCTTTCATGGTCCAAAAATGGTGTATACCTTCTGCACCACTGTTTGGGACGTTTAACTCCCGCGGAGTTCCACCCGTCGCAACTAATACTTGATCATATTTCTGGTGGCTACCTGTATTCCATTCTATAATTTTATTTTCCGAATCAATCCTGGTTACTTGGGCGTTCAACATAATATCAATCCCCCGATTCAGATACCAATCCTCATCGCGAATATCAACTGAATTTTGATTCAATTTACCCTTTGCAAATTCTTTTAGTAATATTCTATTATACAATGCTTTTCCTTCTTCTGTAAACACGATTACTTCTGATTTGGGATCTCTTTCTTTAATGACACTAGCAGCCGCGTCACCAGCCACGCCATTTCCCACAATACAATATACTTTTGCCATTTTTCTATATATTATTTATTTCTCCGTTCTACTATTAGGGATGCACACGCGTACCCTGCCTCTATTGCTCCATTTAAACTCCTCTCTGGATATTGCGCTTTACTAGCCATGCCCGCATAGTATATCCCTTCTCCCACTTCTTCAGAAATATCATAAGGGACAATTTTATCCACATACCCCATCTCATATATCGGGGCAGTTAGTGGATTTCTCGAAACTTTAAACCAGTTGATTTTTTGCCTATCGAAACCCGGAATCAGTTCTTCAACCCCCTCTACCCAATACTCTTCAATTTCTTCGTCTGTCATTTTCCATATTGATTCTTCAAAATCTTGAATGTAACTTACCATATAAGTCAAATGCTCTCCTCCATACCTCTCCGGATGTATAAAGTTTGTATGCTCGATGATCGCCCCAAAACGAGATTCATCTGATATATTTAACCAATAGGTTTCAGTTATTTTTTCGGAATAACTCATAAGCGCACACACGGCACCTTGAAATTGAATTGGACATTTATATCCTGTAAGATTCTCTAGAACACTAGGCATAGTGGCCACAATTACTGCATCAACATTTTCTCTCACCTTTCCATTCTTGGTATTAATTACCATTGACTCCACTCTTCCATTTTCAACAATTATCTCTTCTACAAATGCTCCTGTAATTATGTTTTCTTGTCCGATTTCTCCAATGAGCGTGTCAATAAGTTCAACAAATCCTCCGTTTATATATCCTAAAACTTCTCCTTTTAGAAAATCCCTTTGACCTCTGAATTTTATTCGTCCCAATAACCACGCAGCACTAACTCGATGTTTATGCTCACCAAATTTTGCCTCTAGTAGCGGTGTGACAAACTTATCAAATATATTGTTTGTTGTATGTTCTCGAACAAAATCTTCCACTGGTGTATGTTCAAAATCTTCCAGATTCTGATAAGCACCAATTCTAGGAAAAATCCCCCTTGAATCTACCCCCAGTGTAAGAAGTGTCAAACGCATTTTATCATATATAGTCAAATGCGGATATCTCAATATTTCCCACGGCGTGTCCAAAGGAAATACCTCTCCATCAATATAATATGCATTTTTCCCAATTTTCCACTCAACTTTATCTCCTATTCCCAATTCCTCTGCCAACTCCACTATCGTTTCTTCCGATTTTGATAGGTGATGATAAAATTTCTCAATCGAATCTCCTTCCGTATCGTAAGAAGCAGCCAATCCACCTAGCTCTTCTTCTCCCTCAAATATCCGCACTTGATATCCTTTTTGCTGTAGATAATAAGCAGCGGAAAGACCAGCAAGACCACCTCCTATGATTCCAATCATTATTTCTACTTAGTTCTACACCGGAAAGAACTTTTTTGAATCATATTGATACAGCGGTAGGTTTTCATTCCCCTAAGAAATATAGTTTCTATGGTTACTGTCCGGGCCCCTGCTACTGTAGCAAACCTTGGCAGTGGTTTCGACGTTTTTGGCATCGCACTTAGTCACCCCGCCGATATAATTCATGTTGAACCTGCAGAAGAAACCACGATAACCGTTACTGGAGCTGGAAGTCAATATATTCCTGTTAATCCAAAAAAGAATACTGCAGGGGTAGTAGCAGAAGCCCTAGATGCCCCCGCGACGATTACAATTGATAAAGGAATTCGACCAGCTTCTGGACTTGGATCTTCTGCAGCCAGCGCAGCCGGAGCGGCAGTTGCTCTAAACGCTTTATATGATAAGGGGCTTTCAAAAGAAGAACTTGTTTGGATGGCCGCAAAAGGAGAAGAAGCTGCATCTGGAGAGGCACACGCGGATAATGTTGCCCCTGCAATTCTTGGTGGATTCACGATTGTTAGCCAAGATAGGATTACTAACATAGATGCCCATCTCGACATTGTCGTGTGTCTCCCTGAAATTACCATATCTACCCGAAATGCCCGAGAAGTTTTGCCCAAATCACTTGATCTAGATTCTCATGTTCATACTGTCGGAAGTGCCGCAACGTTAACCGCGGGAATGTTAAAAAGTAACCCCGAACTAGTGGGCCATGGATTGGCAGATTCTGTCGTAACTCCTGCTAGGACTAAACTTATAAAAGGATATGAATCAGTCCAAGCCGCAGCCATAGACTCTGGGGCAGTTGGAGTGACAGTTGGCGGCTCCGGTCCCACTATTCTTGCAATCCCAAAAAAAGGAAAAAGCCGCTCTGTGGCTTCAGCTATGGTGGATGCATTTTTCTCTCAGGGTATTCAATCTACCGCCTATCAAACTAGAATTGGCAACGGAGTCGAATTATACTTAGATTAAAAAGGAGTTAATCAAATACCTCTGCCCTGCAATTTTTTATCTTCTGGCATGTCTATATTTGCCTCCCCCTTCATCCCTTTCCCTATTCCCGTTGAAATTTGTACCAATTTTTCTTTATTGTCCCAGTTATTTACAGCTTCAACAATAGCATTCGCCATTTTCACTGGATCCTCTGCTCCAAATATGCCCGAACCCACAAATATTCCGTCACACCCGTGATGCATCATCAACGCAGCATCTGCAGGGGTGGCAATCCCCCCTGCTGCAAAATTTACCACTGGCAATCGGCCCATTTTTGCTGTCTCTTCAACCAATTCTGTCGGTGCTCCTATTTTACGAGCATACGCTTCGCATTCTTCATATGATGCATTCCCTAGCTTTCCAATCTTACTTGTAATGGCACGTTGATGTTTCACGGCCTGATTAACATCCCCTGTCCCCGCTTCACCCTTTGTTCTTATCATCGCAGCCCCTTCATTTATCCGGCGTAATGCCTCACCAAGATCTCTAGCGCCACACACAAATGGTGTGGTAAAACCCCGTTTATCAATATGATATTCGCTATCTGCAGGAGTAAGTACCTCTGACTCATCAATCATATCGACCCCGATTGACTCTAAAATTTGAGCCTCCGCAGTGTGGCCTATTCTCGCTTTTCCCATCACCGGTATTGAAACTTCTTCTATTATCGATTTAACTATTTCAGGATCTGCCATTCGTGCAACACCTCCTTCTTTTCGAATATCCGAAGGAACCGCTTCCAATGCCATAACTGCCACCGCACCCGCATCTTCTGCTATCCTAGCCTGCTCCGGTTTCACAACATCCATTATGACTCCTCCTTTCTGCATACTAGCAAAACCACGTTTTACAAGTTCCGTTCCCTTTCTTAACTTCTCAAACTCAATAGGTACTCCCATGAACTACATTTGACGGCAATGCAATTATATCCACTGATATCGGCAATTCTATAACCCAAATATATTTAGTACTCTCACTCCTCCATAATCCTCGTTGAAAGAACCTCAATGCAACAGAAATATAATCCATGAATCACTCTCCCCCTCTTAATCCGAACATTTGGTCTCCAATCCCCGCACCCCTCGAACGAATAGCATTTCAGCTCGCTTGGCCCATCATATTCATAAATTTACTTGGAACTGCATTTGGATTCTGGTATTACCTCCCCCAACTTTCGACCGAACCCTTTTTGATGTGGCCGTTCGTCCCCGATAGCCCTGTAGCAACTCTTTTTTTCGCTCTTAGCTTGGGGCTTTGGAAATTGGGTAAAAATTCAATTTGGGTCTCATCTATAGCCTTTATTGGGTGCATCAAACTTGGTCTATGGACTCCCTATGTTTTACTCATATTTTCTTCTGATTTCTCATACCTCCATCCCTTAATGTACCACTTTCTTTTTTGGAGCCATCTTGCCATGGCTTTGCAAGCATTTTTAATTTTTAGATACACCACATTTTCATTCATACCCATACTGGTGGGTTTTTCCTGGCATGCTTTCAACGACATGGTCGATTATTTCATTCCTTTAATTGGATCTCCCCACCACACCTGGCTTCCCTCTGAAATGATTGGAGGGGTCATATATCACACTGGCCCTGCACACCTCATGGCTGCAGCTGGTGCCATATTATTAACCTGCATTTCTGTTGCCCTTTTACTCATTTCAATATACCCCTTCTCTCAAAAATTATAATAATATAATCCCTGCTATAATCGCCCCCCAGACCGAAGCAATAGCGCCTATTAAAGTCGCCATGAGATTAACACCCTCATTGCTTATCCACCTATCCTCTAAACTAGCTCCTAGGACACTGTCACCAATCATTCCTATCACTCCCGCAATTCCAATTACAACTGCACCGCCCAGCCCAACTCCCAAAGCCCAACTAGTCAATAGTCCTATAAAAAACGCTCCAACAATCCCTGCCAATGAACCCTGTATTGTCACTCCACCATCCGTTCCAACCTCCACTTTACTAAACGTAGTTATTAACCTGGTATTCTGAAAAAGAATCCCAATTTCACTTGACAGTGTATCACTCATCGCAGCTGCAATGGCTCCTGCAAAACCGAATATGAATATATATTCACCGATTCCCACCTGTGTATTCATCGAAAAACCTATCACGCATATCACCGCAATCACCGTATTTGCCACTACATTTTTTGCCTCTCTTGCACCCTCATTTCCTTCCGCAACACCCATCTCTAATTTTTCTTTATAATTCCACCGCGAAACTAAACTTCCCACTCCGAAAAAAACAAGCATTATACTAAACCAAGTAAATCCTCCAAAAACAATAACAATAAGTGAAAATATAATTCCAGTTAGCATACCTGTTATCGACGCCGAACCCACTCTCCAAGAAATATATCCCAATCCTCCTGCGACGCCAATCCCAAGCATCAATTGCTGTGGAATAATGTCTAGATAATCAAATGATGGGAGTGATAAAATCCAAAGGACAAGTGCAATAGCCAACATAGACAATGTCCTATTCTTTCCTACCCAATCCTTCCGGACTAAAGCTACAAGCAATCCTCCTATGACTGCAAAAAAAACAACCCTCGAGGTTCCAATCTGAATCCCGTTTACCATACTTAAAACTTGACCGAAGGCTCCCAAAAACCATGCCCCTATCACAAAACCCGTCACCTCTCGTATAGGTGATATATCCCGTACTAACATCACTTTTTCAATAACATAGATCCCGCCCACTAGTATTGCTGAGACTACAAATATATTCATGGGCATACCCGCGAATGTTACCAGTAATGTTAGCAAGATCAATCCCATTGAAAACTCAACTATTTTTCTTAACCCATTTTCTTTCCCCAAAAACCTAAAAAAAATCCCTCTTCTTGGAACGAAGTTTACTAGAATTATAACTAATGATAGTGGAACTATTATCACTATTAGATCCTCCATTATGGACCCTATTAACACCAAAACCGCCAACAACGCAAACATCCACTCCTTTTCAACTCTATCTTGCACGTCAAATTATACCCTCAGTGATTATTTAATCTTCTTGTCTGAACCGAGGCATTTTCCTCTCTTGGAACCTGATTTTTTGTGTGGGACTCTATGATCAGTATCTAAGTTTTCGGATACGCCGTTTACAGGAAACTGCCCCTAGGCATGTAGTTCTAGTGATAACTGAAAGTGATTTGCTTATTAACCAATCCTATTCAACACTCGAGCAATTCTTCAGATGGGCATTTGATTACGGAGCTGAAGTAGTCTCGGTCTACGTTAGTGTACTTGACTCTGCCATAATCCCAACCCTCGACCGAGAACTCTATAGAATTCAAACACCGCATGAGATCACCATTTGTAAACCAAGTCATTTCTCACGCGCCGAAACGCCCATTAGAATCGGAATCGGACTGGGGGGAAAATATGAGTTCCTCGAAGCTGTAAAATCTATCTGTGTTGATGTCTCCAATGGGGACCTTCTCACTGAAAAAATATCAAAAACCACTATAGAAGAACGTCTTGTTTTCCCAGCAGAGCCCGATTTGGTCATTAAAACAGGAGGGGAGCGCCTATCTGATTTTATGATTTGGCAATCTGTCTATTCTGAGCTATATTTCACTGATATCAATTGGAGGGATTTTCGCAAGCGTGACTATCTCCGGGCTCTCCGCGATTATGCTTCTCGCAAGCGTAGGTTTGGAAACTAGTAAATTACCCTTTGTTTCTCACTTTTCGTTATATTTTACAGAACCTCTACTTTCCTGATCAACTTCACTTACTATTTCTTCTAATACTTTTTCTGGAATATATGCGCGCAAACGATTTGCTACTTTTTTAACATCTTTAATCTCTGCCACTTTCATAACTTTAATAATTGCCATGGCCCTTTCTGCCCGGGTCGTTTGCCAGGTATTTTCTCTATGTTCATATGTTCTAATGCCCCTTAAAAAATCAATTTTTGAAAAACCCGGCCAATACGGAGTACAAAAAAACACCGCCGCTTCATTTCCATTCGCATGCCACGGGAGAAAATTCGACGTACGAACATCTCCTCCTGTTCTAATTATCAAATCTACATCCCTAATATTCTGCTCTGACAATCGAGATTCTATCATTTTACCATCGACTTCCTCTATAGATATTTTTTTTGAAGCCACTTCTTCTGCTATTTCTATTGCAGCATCTAACATTTCATCCCTCCCTCCATATGCCAGTGCAATATTGAGTTTAAATTTGGTATTTCCGCTCGTATCTCTCTCTATTTCTCGAGCCACTTTTCTAATACGATCTGGCACTCTTTCTAGTTGGCCTATAACTCTCACACGAACATCTCTCGAATATTCTTCTTCCATTTCCGAAAATTGCTTTAATTTTAATTCTATTAAGTCAAATAGTTCTTTTTGCTCCTCACCCGAACGATCAAAATTCTCCGTTGAAAATGTATATAATGTCAGTTCTTCTACTCCGATTTCTTTGCACCAGTGAAGTACTCTTTCCGTCGTTTTTGCACCTTCTATATGCCCTTCTTCCCTTTCAATTCCAAATTTTTGGGCATATCTCATATTTCCATCTTGTATAATTGCCACATGCTTTGGAGGCTTTTTTATCTCTCTCTGCAAGAGATCTTCATAAAAATTCTCCAATTTTCTCCTCAAAAATGAAAGCATAACTGTATGCCTTTTAACAAAATTTTTAAGTAGTTAACACCTCCCATCGAAACCAACCGTTTTTATACGTTCTTATCTTGAAATCCTGTATGGTCAAAATGCAAAAGGAGATCCGTGATATCCAAAAAGGATCGTATTTGATTATGGATGACGCACCCTGCGAAATAATCGCCTACAGCACGGCCAAACCCGGAAAACATGGAAGTGCAAAAGCAAGAATTGAAGGTAAAGGCGTATTCGACAACAAAAAAAGAAGCATGTCCCAACCCGTAGATGCAAAAATATGGGTCCCGGTAATCGAACGTAGACAAGGACAAGTCATCAACTTAGAGGGAAATAACGTTGCCCAAATAATGGATCTAAACTCCTATGAATCATTTTCGCTAGAAATACCAAGTGAATTAAATATTTCTGGTGACAGTGAAATAGAATATTTGGAGTATGAAGAGCAAAGAAAGGTCGTCGTAAAGTAATGTTATTTTCTGGGGCAAATGCCTCTCGAAACGAAGCTTCTTATGTACTTTTTGGGGCCCCTTTTGATTTTTCTACCACCTTTATCCCTGGAACTCGATTTGGACCAAATCAACTCCGAAAATTCTCTGCCCATTTTGAAGATTACGACCCAAGAACTAAGACACACTTTTCGGAATTGTCGGTCCACGACTTTGGGGATGTAATCCCTGAATCTTCCCACCTCCCCACTTACCTTGATTATTTGGGGGGATTCATCACAGAAGCGGTCAATGACAATCTTACTCCCCTTCTTATTGGGGGGGAACACACAGTAAATCTGGCCGCAATCCGGGCACTACAACCTGACACTTACGTTTGCCTCGACGCACATCTCGATCTTCGAGATTCGTATCAAGATAATTCTTGGAGTCATGCCACTTCTACCTTGAATGCACTTGAAGTTGTAGACCACGCCATCATCCTTGGAGCAAGATCTGGCTGTGAAGAAGAATGGGATCGTGCCATTGGTGGTGATGTTACTATCATACCTCCTGAAGAAGTTTCTAGTTGGGAACCCAATTTGACCGGATCTGTCTATTTCAGTATTGATATTGACGCGGCAGATTCCAGCATTGTTCCAGGAACTGGGACTCCTGAACCCTTTGGATTAACTGCACAGGAAATGCTCCACGTAGTCCGTTTAGTATCTCCCCATGCATCTGGATTCGATATCGTAGAGGTCAATGATAGAGACTCTGGCCAAACCGCAATACTCGGTGCAAAACTCCTCCGAGAATTTGTCCATTCACATCAATATTCATCCTTGTGATTCTCCCCCTCTCGGCATGCTGACTTATCCAAAAAGTCTTACCACTCGAAGGTAACTCTTGTTCATGGATGCCATTGTTCTCGCGGGTGGCTATGCAACACGATTATGGCCAATAACTCAACACAGGCCAAAAATGCTATTGCCTGTGGGGCCATCTACGGTCATCGACCGAATTTTCCAAGAACTCGAACAAGAACCTAGAATCAATAATGTTTATGTAAGTACTAATGAATTGTTCGCATCTGATTTCACTGATCATTTAGAAAATACCTCTTTTTCAAAACCCAAACTAACCGTGGAGGAAACCACTGCAGAAGAGGAAAAATTCGGAGTTATAGGTGCACTTGGTCAACTTTTAGACCGAGAACAAATCAAAGATGATTTACTGGTCATCGCGGGGGATAATCTAATAAGTTTCTCTATAAGCGATTTTCTAGATTTCTTTGAATCTAAACAAAATGTATGTCTCGCAGCATATGATGTTGGCAATAAAGAACTCGCGAAATCCTATGGTGTCGTTAAAGTAGAGCAAGAACAAGTAGTGGGATTTCAAGAAAAACCATCTGACCCTCAGAGCAGTCTAGTTTCCATTGCTTGTTATGCATTCCCTGTTAAAACTCTCTCTTTATTCCACTCTTATCTTTCCGATGGAAACAACCCCGATGAACCCGGATGGTTTCTTCAATGGCTTTATCCAAATTATTCTGTTTATGCCTTTTCGTTTGATGGAGCTTGGTTCGACATCGGCACTCCTGAAAGTTATATAGGGGCAGTAGCTTGGGCTTTAGAAGATGGAACTCTTATAGATTCAGAAGCAATCCTTTCTGGGACTACCTTGGGGAAAAATGTCCATGTCATGTCCGGTGCAAAAATAACCGATTCCCATCTAGAGAACTCCGTCGTTTTTCCAAATGCAGTTGTCGATTCTTGCCACTTAAAAAACTCTATCATTGATGAAGCAACCAAAATACGAAATATCGACCTTTCCGGAGCGTTAATTGGAGCCCACACTCAAATAGGTTAATTTTGTGTAAGTTCTCCTATTCATTTAATCTATTCTTGTCACTCAAAACTCAACCCAACCAAGCATTTTTCACTCGTATCTCTCCCCAATTTTCCCCCCAAAAAACGTCATATTCCACTTTTACCTCTCGACTCATATGGGGCCCATTAGTTACTAATGTCTCGTATTCTCCTCCTTCCCCTAGGATGTGAACTCCATATTTCTCATTGAGAACTTGCAATTCTCCAATTGCATTTACATCTATATATCTCCCCAACCAAGATTCATCAACCCCCTCTGCAGCAACACTAACCATCATAATTTCAAAACCAGCTTCTACCATTTTATTAATCATAGTTAATGGATCTGATTTCCATAATGGGGCATACAACGTTATGTTCAAATTGTCGCACATTTTTTGAATTCTACTCCTCTGGTACTCACTCTCCACCGCTCCTGCTATGATTCCTTTCAGATGAATTTCGTCTGCTATTTCTATCAACGAATTTTCAATACATTCCACTTCCCTATCTCCTTGTTCTCCCGAATCTACATTTCCTGGAATTTTAAATTCGGGTTCAATTTCTATGAGTCTAATCCCAATACTCTCCGCTGCAAAGGGCACTACTCTCGTTGCTGGAACATGATACATATATGAACCAGGTGGAGGATGGACCGTCAATAGATATTCGACATCAAACCCATTTTCAAGCGCCTGATATAAGGCCCAATTAGAGTCTTTCCCACCCGAGAATAGACTTACCCATCGATCTCCTCTCATTGCACTATTGAATTCATTTAGCTTTACTTTGCATCTTTCTTATTCTGGGCGCTATTTTTATCCCGACAACACTCACTACTATTCCTAAGCCCACAAATATTGCCAAATGTCCCTCCGCTGTCCACATCAATGACCCTATTTCAATCAACCCCCCTATTCTTATTTTTTCCAATCCACTTGCCC
>Ga0114932_10005033_pt1 | contig 11937 bp, 7 predicted proteins | sample 2SBtaG_2_FD_87286 | JGI IMG/M metagenome (GOLD analysis project Ga0114932, IMG submission 87286) | Deep subsurface microbial communities from Kolumbo volcano to uncover new lineages of life (NeLLi) - 2SBTROV12_ACTIVE470 metaG | ecosystem: Environmental > Aquatic > Marine > Volcanic ... | reverse complement strand
GTCGGTGGTGCCGTAGTTGGCCGCGCCATCGGACTTGCGGATGACAAGCACGGCCTTCTTGAGGGCCTTGCCGTCTTCAGGGCCGAACTTGATGATGACCGCCCCGCTGTCCTCGATGGCGACACCCGAGTCGATCAAGCGCAGAACCAGAGGCTGCACTTCATCGCGGTAGTGGCTCTCGCCATAGGTGACGTCGAACTTGATGCCAAAGCGCGCGTAGATGCCGTCGAACTCCTTCATGGACTCGTGAACAAAGTCGGTCCACAGCTCCCGGTTCTCGGCGTCTCCGCGCTGCAGCTTGGCGGTCTCGGCACGGGCGCGGTCCGCGAGCGTGGGGTCGGTCTCGACGCGGACACCGAACTCCTGGTAGATGCGCTGCAGCTCGCCAATGGGGTCGGTTTGGTAAGCATCAGCATCGCGCCAGTCATGCCAGCCCACGATGAGCTTGCCGAACTGGGTGCCCCAGTCGCCGAGGTGGTTGTCGCTGACCACGGTCCAGCCCGTGAACCGGTACAGGCGGTCGATGGCATTGCCGATCACCGTGCTGCGCAGGTGGCCGACATGCATCCGCTTGGCGATGTTTGGCGAGCTGTAGTCGATGACCATGGTCTTGCCTTCGCCCGGCGTGGGTGCGCACAAGCGGTCATCAGCGGCACGCCTGGCCACATCAGCGGCCAGGTGAGCGTCCCCGACGCGGAAGTTCAGGAATCCCGGACCCGCCACTTCGACGCTTCCGACCAGGCCGTAGCCGGGCATTGCATCGGCAATGGCCTGGGCGACTGCGCGCGGATTGGTGCGCAGGGACTTGCCCAGACGAAACGCGTAGTTGGACTGGTAGTCGCCATGTCGGGGATCGCCGGTAGGCACACACGGTTCGAGGGGAACGGGAGAATCGGCGTGGCCGGCCGCGATGGCCGCCTCGCGAACGAGTTCAGTGAGCTGTGCAGCCAATGTGGTCATGATCGGGTGTTAATCCTGCGCCCGTGACCACGCCCGATCTCAGTGCAGCCGACCGATGGCTGGCCGCACGCTCTGCGGCCGAGCGCAAGCAGATGGGTCAGTGGCCGACTCCCTGGTGGCTGGTTGTCGCAGTCACTGAACGCGTCGTGGCGCAGCTGCCCATGTTCGCCAAGGTGCTCGATCCCGCATGCGGAGACGGCCGATGGCTCGTAGCCGCCGGCCAGATTCGGCCCGATCTGAAGCTGTTCGGCACCGACCTGGACCCAGCCGCCATTTCCGCTGCCCGCGCCACGCTGGCCTCCGCGGGAGTCACGGCAGAGCTCTCCGTGGCCGACGCGCTGGCCGACCCATCTCCCCTGCCCGACGTTGAGCTCGTGGTGGGCAACCCACCCTATGTGCGGCCGCAGAACCTGCCGACAGCGATGCGAAAGGACCTATGGAGCCGCTTCGCCACGGCCACCGACAAGTCCGATCTGTACACCTGCTTCGTCGAGCGTTCCATGGCCACCGCTCCGCGCACCGCACTGGTGATTCCCGACACTTGGCTTCACATGGCCAGCTTTGCGGCGCTGCGCAAGGCCGTGCTGCAAGCGGGCTGCGATGGCGTGTACCAGCTGCCCAAGAAGTCGTTCGACGGCGCAACGGTCAACGCCGTGGTCCTGCTGACCGGGCCAGATGGGTCACTGCGCGCGGGCACGCTGTCACCAGACGGCTGGCATGAGCAGGGGCCGCTGGGCATCAGCTCGGACGCCTGGTCCCTGACCGGTCCCCTGCCCGAGCTCGCCGGCACGCCGCTGACCGAGTTCGTCTCGATCCACATGGGCGTCGTGTGTGGGGACTACCCCAGGTATGTCCACTTCGGCCGCTCTCATGCCGACGACCAGCCCACCTGCCGCGGCCGAGATGTGTCCCGTTGGTCCATCGCCGATCGGGACGAGTTTGTACGCTACGACCCCAAGGACATGCTGCGGCGCAAGCCCTATGTGGCCCCGAAGCACGCTGGAATCTTCGCGGTGCCCCAAAAGCTTGTGCTCGCGGGCGCGAGCGGCACAGAGCTTCGCGCGGCGATGGACACCGAACAGCGATTCCCGCTGGACAGTTGCTATGTGCTCCTCCCCAAACAACCAGATCTCGACCTGTACGCGGTGTTGGGCTTTTTGCTCTCTGCCCCTATCGGCTCTTGGTACGGAGCGCGCCACCGCGGTGCGCGGGTCAAGGGAGTGGAGGTGGCGCGAATCCCCCTGCCAAGTGCCGGTTGGGAAGCGGTGGCAGCGGCTGCGCGAGCGCAAGATGACGAGGGATTGAACACCGCCGTCCTCGCGGCGTACGCTGCGCAGTCCGATGGCGAAGGTTGAGAGCGAGCTACACGCCGGCAGTGGGTTTCCAATGCCGGCCTATGACAAGAACCGCCCCCCACACGGCGAAGTCACGTGGGTGGAGGGCGACGAGCGCATAGCCTCGACTTCAGGCCCCTCCATTCAGCTGTTCATCGACCTGTACATTCCCCGATGTGCACGCGATGAGCTGTTCATCGTCATTCGGCTCAAGGACACCGCAGGCTACCTGCCGGCCGGAGACGAAGACTACCGCGACGACGACGAAAACCTTGCTGTAACCGCAATTATCGACATGCCCGATGATGGTGTGGCCGACAAGGTCGAGGCCATCATTCCCTACGTCGTGCTGCCCCAAGGCTGCGGCGGACTGATGGAAGCCGAGATCGCGGTCTTTGGCGACGAAGGCGACCTGGTCGCGCTGTCCTACTACCCCATCGAGCTGCCCGACGACATCGACCGAAGCCCCGATGTGTTGACGGTGATGACGCACGTGCTGGTCGCGCTGATGCGCTCCGAAGGCAGCCTCACACGGCACGGCGTGCGACTCGTGCGCACGTTGTTGCTCGACAACTTCGAGCTCGACGAGCTCGGCGACGCGTTCTTGCGCCGCATCCTCAAGATTGCCAACCGCACCCACCACAGCCCCGACACCCTGGCCGAAGTGGTGGACCTCGTGGTTCCCAAGTCCGCTCACGAGCGCTTTGTGCACCTGCTGTACGCCGCCGCGAAGTTCGAGCACGAGGACGAAGACGAGATCACCAGCAAGCAGCAGCGATTCATCGTTCTGCTTCTCGAAGCCTGCAACATCCACGACCACCAGCGGTTCGGCCCTGCCGGCCTGCGCCAGTGGTACGACGTACTCGAGATGGAAGCGGGGGCCTCGTTCCCCGCCGTCAAGAAGCAGTACAAGCGAATGGTGCGCGACTACCACCCTGACCGGGTCCACGGCCTGGCACAGGGATTTGTCGACTACGCAAATGAACGCATGATCGCGTTCAACGAAGCCTATGAAGAGTTGGAGCGAGCTCTTGACGAAAAGCCCGTAGAGGCCACCGTCGAGATCGACTTCGACTGAAGGAATCCATGACTGATCGCAGCGAGATGTTCATCGAAGGACTGGCCCAGGAGAGCGTGCGTGAGCGCGCGGCTGCACTGGCAGAGTTGAGCCGTGCCGAGCTGGACAACCCAGCGGTATTGGCGGCGGTGATGAACATCGCCGGAGACGAACGCGAAGTCCCTAGTCGGCATGCGCCGAAGACGGCCGTCGACCCCTTCTCCTCCTTCTTTGCGGGGGGAATCACCGGAGACGAGGCTCCTGCCACTGCCTACACCATCGCGGACTTCGCGTCGGACAAGGTCATGGAGCTGGGTTTTGTGGGCACCAACGAGGCTGCCCTGGCGATTGCCGGAGCACTCAAGGACGAACCGGTGAGCGAAAAGCTCGGAGGCTGCGCTGCGCGCCTTCTCGGAGTGATCCAGTGGGTCGACGAAGAGGCTGCCGTGCGCGCCATTCTGCCTGCATTGCTCAAGGCTGATCTGACGCTGTTCGAGGCCCTGCCCGGACTCAAGTCCGATGGATTGAAGGCCGCGGTCGGCCTGGCCCTGCACCCGTACGCACGACGCGCTGTCAACGAGCTGCTGAACCATCCGGTCGCCGGAGAGCTCTGCTACAAGGCGATCAAGAAGGTGCTGATGACGGGCTCGCTCGACCCGAGCGAAGTCGAGGCCATGGAGCTGCTTGGCCTGCTGTCGGGCTGGACGGGAGTCGCCAAGGGACCGGCCAAGAAGCTGGCGCAGAAGTGGCCATGGGCCGTGGGCTTCCAGGCCTTCGACGACCCTGACGCGGGGCCTGTCTTTGGAGAGTGGCTGCAGAGCAATCCCGAGGCACCGCCCGAGCTCGCCAGCATGCTCGAGCGAGCCATGCTGTCCCGTCCGGGCATCGAGAACTTCCCGCTGGTCACCTTCCTGGAGTGGGGCGATGGTGGCTGCGCCGTCATCAAGCGCTGGAAGTGGGGCACTCAGTGCGCGCCGCTGCTGCAGCGCTGGGTACAGCAGTGGTGGCAGACGGGCGAGCGCTCCGAGCGTGCTTGGGAGGCCATCCTCTTGCTGCTGCAGGTCGGCGAGCATGGACCCGTCAACGAGGCAATCACCGGCAGCTTCAGTGCCGATGGCGACCGGGCAGTGCCTTGGGACAAGAAGTTCTTCAAGCTCATGGCCGAGGCCAGCCCACCGGTCGAGGGCTTGCTGGGCGGGCTCGATACGCTGGGGCGCGCCAATCCCAAGCGCATTGGCGAAGTCGCACCGGCACTGATCATCGCAGCCGGCGTTGATACGGACTCGATGCGCGACTTCGCCGAGGCGATGTTGAGCATGGCCGAGGCGTCCGAGTGGGAGAACCGTGCCGCACGCAAGGGCATCGTGCACTTGGTCAAGAAGGACGTCGACGTCCAGGGTCTGCAGCCGGTGATCGACGCCATCGAGGATCCGGCCCTGACCGCACGTCTCGATGAGGTCTGGCCGCAACTTCTGCAGGAATAGCCGCGGTGAAGATCGAGCGCCGACACGTGCTGGCTGCCATGGCGGGTACCGCAGCCGCCGGTGCGGCGGGGGTGGGCACGGTCGCGTTTACCTGGTGGGATCCGGTGCCTGGCCAGGGACTCAAGGTGCTGTCGCAGCATGAGTACGAGGTCATTCAATCCCTGGCCGAAGCCTGGATGCCTCGAGGGGGAACTCCGGAGCTGTCCGGCGCCGATGCCGAGCTGGGGCGCTTTCTCGATGGAATGCTGCAGCACATGCCACCGCTCGAGACGACCGGCCTGAAGCTGCTGATTCAGGCACTCGATGACGGCACCCTGCTGACCGAGGGCGCCACATTTCACAGCCTGTCGCTGGACCGTCGGTCGCAACTGCTGGCCGAGTGGCTGAGCTCGAGAAACACGCTGCTGCGCAGTGCTGTCATGGCGTTGATGGCTCTGATGGCGATGGGCTGGACGACCCACCCCGAGGTCGTGGTGTATGTGAACGAGAACTTTCAGTGCAGGTTCGGACTGTGATTCGAGACTGGAGCCACGCCAAGGGCCAGACCGAGCTCAAGACCGACGTCGTCATCGTCGGCGGAGGCCCCGGAGGCGCTGCCGTGGCCAGAGTGCTGTCCCAAGCGGGCGTTGGCGTTGTGCTGGTCGAAGAGGGACCGGCCCAGCCGAACTTCCGCCCCAACATGGCCCACACCCAGCGCTTTCACATGCAAGAAGGGGGTGCCATCATCGCGCGCAGCCGGTCTGGCGCCCTCATGCCCATTGCTGCGGGACGAGGTGTCGGAGGTGGCAGCCTCATCAACTCCGCCATCTGCTGGCGAACACCGGACCACGTGCTCGACGACTGGATTCCATTGCTCGATGGGGATGACCGGTTCAGCCCCAGCCACATGGCACCTGTCTTTGACGAGATTGAAGCCATCATCGGCGTGTCCGAGACCCCCGAGCGCATTGCTGGCGAGAACAACAAGCTGATTGTGCGCGGTGCCACAGCCCTGGGCCTCCCTTGTGGCCTGCTCAAGCGCAACACACCCACGTGCAGCGGCTGCGGCTTGTGCAACTACGGCTGCCCGGTCGGTGGGAAAGCGAGCGTCGACCGCAACTTGGTGCCGATGGCCGTCGCAGCCGGCGCCATCGTGCAGGCCGACAGCCGAGTCGATTCGATCCTGACCCACGGCGGGCGCGCCAGCGGCATCCGGGCTCGCGTGCTGCACCCACAGACGCGCGAAGAAGTCGGCCAGCTGACCGTCACCGCTGGCCGGGTCGTCATCTGCTGTGGAGGCATTGGGACCCCACGCCTGTTGCACGCGTCAGGTTTGGCAGATCGACTTGGCCCGGCGGTCGGCAAGGGGCTGCATGTGCATCCCGGAAACGCAGTGCTTGGCCTGTGCGACGAGCCGGTGCACATGTGGAAGGGTGCGACCCAAGGCGCTTGGTTCGAGGATCCAGAGCTGCCTGGGGTGTTGCCCCACTCCATGTCGGGTCCACCTGGAGTCATCCTGTTGACTCTGGGCAAGACGGGCCTGGCCGCCAAGGCGTCGATCACCGAAGACCTGCCTCGCGTCTGCGGCGCTCTGGTCATGGTCTCGGACAAAGGCGACGGCACGGTTGGGGCCCGGTCCGACGGACGTGCCGATGTCACCTACAGCTTCGCGGACGAAGACGTGGAGCGCATCAAGAAGGGCATGTTCACCGCCGCCCGCGTGCTTGTCGCCGGCGGTGCCAAGTCGCTGTTCTGTCCCGTGGCCGGCGTCGGCATCCACAACAGCCCTCAATCCCTGCGCGGCTCTCTGCAGGACAAGACCATCGCGGACTTTGGGCTGTACGCGGCCCATCCCATGGCCACCTGCCGCATGGGGGCTGACCCAGAGAAGAGTGTGGTCGCTGCAACCGCCGAGGCACACGGACTGCCTGGACTGTTCATCGCGGATAGCTCGGTGTTTCCGACGTCGCTCGGCGTAAACCCGCAGGTGACCACCATGACCATGGCGACGATGATCGCGCGCAGCATGCTGTGAAGTGAGTGCCGCTACCTTCGTTTGCGTGGATGTTTGGTCCCGCGCAGCGGCTTGGCAGTGAGCGGGTCCTCGGGCCACGCGTGCTTTGGGTAGCGGGCGCGCAGCTCCTTTCGGATCTCGGGCCACGTTCGGGCCCAGAATCCCGCCAAGTCATCGGTGATCTGCTGCGGGCGCTTGTTGGGTGCCAACAGGTGCAGTCGCACCGGCACGCGACCGCTGGCCACCCGCGGCGTCTCGGCCAAGCCAAACATCTCTTGCATGCGCACGGCCAGAACAGGAGGCTCGCCTGCCGTGTACTTCAGTCGGATGCGGCTGCCGCTTGGCACGGTGATCTGCTCGGGCGCGTGGGTGTCCAAGGCCGAGGTCTGCCGCCAGTCGAGAGCGTCTCGTAGGGCGCCCAAGAGCGGGGCCTTTCGCAGATCCGCAAAGGAGCGGCGACGGATCGCGAGGCGACGGATGACGTCGGTGAGGTCCGTCAGGTCGGGCAACTCGAGCTCTGGCATCCACAGGGCTAGCGAGCCGACTCGCTGCAGAAACTCGACGACTCCTGGGTCACCGAGAGCCAGGGCCCGGGTTGGGTCCGCGATGGCCTGCTCGGCGAGCATCTGTGACGCGGCACCGGCATCGACCTTGGCGCTGTGCTCGTCGAGGATCAACGCCCCATAGCGCGCGCGGCGAAGACCGAGCACGCGGAAGCCATCGGGGTCCCAGATCGCCTCGACCGCCGTCGTGATGGCGTCTTGGTCCAGCCAAGCCCGTTCGACGGCCGACGCAATGTGCACATCCGCATCGCCCTTGCCCCCTTCGACTTCAATGCAGACAAAGAGCTCGGCCTCTCGCACAGCACTGCGGGCCGACAGCTGCACACCCCGGCCTTGGGCGGTCACTGCTCGGGGCGAACCTGGCTGTCGGCGCTTGGCCAGCCGGTCTGGCCAGCCCGCCAGCAGCGCACGGCCAATTGCCTCTTCGCGACCCGCGGCTCGGCCTTGCGAGGACACCTGACGGCGAAGCTGCTTGGCAACGCGGTGCACGGCGTGGTGGTCCGACGTGACCCGCTCCATCCGGTCAAACACATCTGAATCCGAGCTGTGTTGGGGACGCACACCGCGATGGATGTCGCGCTCAGACAGCAGGGCGGCGGCCAAGGCTCCCGCGTCACCATGGCCCAGTGCCGCCGCTTCGAGAAGCATGCGGGCCAGACGAGGATGGACCGGTAGCCCCACCATGCGCCGACCAAGCTCGGTTGGCTGCCCCTGCCTGACCGCACCGAGCTTCTGCAGCAGCTGCACCGCTGTGGTCAAGGCGGCAGAATCAGGCGCCTCGTACCAGGGGAACGCGGCCAGATCGGTCTCGCCCCAGCACAGCAGCTCTAGAGCCGTACCGGCAAGGTCCACTCGATGCAGTTCTGGAGGGGTGCGGGGGGCTAGGCGCTGTTGGGTGGGCCGCGTCCACAATCGATAGCAGATGCCGGGCGCGGTTCGACCGGCGCGACCGGTGCGTTGATCTGCCGATGCCGCGCTGATGTGCTCCTGAACGAGTCGGTCGAGTCCCGACGCCGCATCGTGGCGCACCATCTTGACCAGGCCGCTGTCCACGACGGCGGTGATTCCAGGGATGGTTACCGAAGACTCGGCAACATTGGTGGCCAGCACGACCTTGCGACCCGGACCTGGGCGCAGCACGGCATCTTGTTTGTCCGGCGAGAGCGCCCCATACAACTGCAGGACTTGGACATCGGACAGCGAGCGCAGCTGCTCGTCGGCTCGCCGGATCTCTCCGATGCCCGGCAAGAACACCAGCACATCGCCGTCGGTCTCGCTCAGTGCCTTGCGGACAGCCGTCGCCACCTGCTTGCTCAGCCATCGGTCATCGGGACGCTCTAGCCAGCGTACGTCCACGGGAAACTGGCGACCCGGACTCTCGAGCACCGGGCAATCGCCCAGAAATGCGGCCACCGGACCGGGGTCGAGGGTTGCGGACATCACCACCAATCGCAGGTCGTCTCTGGCATCGAGCTGCACGCGGCGCGTCATGGCGAGGGACAGATCGGTGAACAGGTGCCGTTCGTGAAACTCGTCGAGCACCACGGTGCCGATGCCCTCGAGGAAGGGGTCGCGCTGCAGCATGCGCACCAAGATGCCTTCGGTCACCACCAGAATCTGTGTGGACGCGCTGGCCTTGCGGTCGAAGCGCACGTGATAGCCGACTTCGGTGCCCACCTTGCAGCCGCGCTCCGAGGCGATTCTGCGGGCCGCGGCTCGGGCTGCAAGACGCCTGGGTTCGAGCACGATCACGGGTCCAAAGCCCGCATCGGCCAACGCAGGTGGCACTCGAGTCGTCTTGCCCGCACCGGTGGCGGCGCGCAGAACCGCGGAGTGGTTTGTACCGAGCGCCGCGACGAGCGCTGGCAACGTCTGGTCGACCGGCAGTGGCTGAGCTGGCGCCGTCAGGCCTTCTTGAGGAAGGAGGTCTTGAGGAAGATCGCTGTCTTGTTCACCTTGCCCTCGATGTGGGTCGGGTCTTCCCCAAGGCGGATGTTCTTGACCAGAGTGCCCCGCTTTGCCGTGAAGCCAGCGCCCTTGACCACCAAGTCCTTGATCAGGGTCACCGAGTCCCCGTCCTGAAGCTGTGTGCCATTGCTGTCCACAACCTTGGCCACGTCGCCGGACAGGCCTTCCTTGGCCCATTCGAGCACGTCATCCTCGATGTATAGCTGGTCGAGTAGATCGACTGCCCACGACTGGTCTGGCATGCGCTTGAGCAGCCTCCACGCCAGAACCACCACGGCTTGTTCTTCGCTCCAGGCGGACTCTTGCAAGCAATACCAGTGGTTGGCATCGAGGTCGCCGCCCTCGACCTGAGGAGTGCAGATTTCGCACAGCTGAACCGGCACGCCTCTTGATGGCACTTCATAGGGGGTGGCATCTGAGGTGCCGCACAGGGCGCAAGCGCTGGACATGGTCATGGAATCCTCCGAGATCGCCGTGTTCTAACCGGCACCCAGCCCGATGCGGGTTTGTAGCTCCCGCTTGGGCCGCAACGGTCGTAGACTGCCGAAATGTCCCCGATCAACCTCGACCTGTTCCGGCTCGTCCAACGCCTGCACACCACGCCGATCGCCGAGGTGTGGCAGGCCGAGCACGCAGAGTCTGGTCATCCGGTGGCGGTGCGAATCCTCACGGGTGCGTCGGTGCGCACTCCCGAGGCGGCGACGGTGTTTCGCAATGACATGCGGGCGCTTGCCAGACTCGACCACCCCGACATCGTCCACCTGTTCGACTTTGGCACCATCCCAGACGGAGCCGCGGCCGGCTCAGGCGGTGCACTCACAGCGGGCAGTCCCTACCAGGTGTTGGAGCTCGCCACCGGGGGCAGCCTCGACGTGCGGTCGTCGAACCGAACCGGAAAGCTCCCCTGGCTGGGACTTCAGGCAGTGCTGAACGCCGTTCTTGGCGCACTGGCCCACGCCCATGCTGGCGGCGTGCTGCATCGACGCGTGTCGGCCACCGCCGTCCATCACACCAGCCAAGGCTGGAAGCTCGGTGGATTTGGCGTCGCATGGCAGCAGCCGGGCGATGCGGCGGATGGTGAGCTTGCCCCGGAGGTCCGGTCCGGAGCGTGGCGCGACGAAGGACCCTGGACTGATCTGTACGCTGTCGGCCGAATGGCAGCGAAGCTGGCCGGACCGGACGCTCCGGTCGACTTCAAGGTCTGGGTCCAAGAGATGACCGAGACGCGGCCTCATCGGCGAGTGGCCTGCGCCGCCGATGCCATTGCCTCGCTCGATGCACTCAACGATGAGTCGGATTGGGATGCCGATGCATCGACCCTGATGACAAGCGACGCCATGGAGCTGGGCACGCTGCCTCGAAACTGGCGCAGATCGGAGCGTCCCCTCCCCTCGCCCACCGTCATGGGGGCTGGGCTGCGCCTGTTCGACGTGCGCGCTCATCCGTTCATCGGCCGAACGACGGCTCGCGACACCTTGTGGAACAAGCTGCGCTCTGTCGTCGGTCGCGGCGCCCCCATCGCGGTGCACATTCACGGCGCGGGCGGCGTCGGAAAGTCACGCCTCGTCAGCTGGATTAGCCGCAGGGCTACCGAGTCAGGAGCCGTGGCGGTGCTGTCCGCTGCCCACAGCCAAGGCTCCACACCAGGCGCGGGCGTTCGACGCATGGTTGCCCGCCACATGCGACTCGAACGGCTGAACCGACAGGCGATGAGCCTGCGCATCTATGCCGAGCTGGCCAAGACCGACGACGACACCGAAGACGAAGGGGCGGCACTGCTGTCTCTGGTCGCCCCCGAAGCAGGAGAAGCGGCACAGGGAGCCAAGGAACGCCACGCGCTGGTGCTTCGCGTCATCGCCCGTGCTGCCACCAACCGCGCTGTGATCCTCGTCCTGGAGGACACGCATTGGGACGCGGACGCCCTGGTCATCGCCTTTCGAATCCTGCGCACCCGGCTGCCCGTGCTGATCGTGCTGGTGAGCAACGACGATGAGCTGCCCGGACGCACCCAGGAAGCGGGACTGCTGGAGCGCTTGGCCCCAAGGCTGACGGACATTCCGCTCGGTCCTCTGAGCGACACCGAACGCATCGAGCTCGCCACAAGCCTCGGTTTGGACGAACAGACCGCGGCAGTTGTGGCCGGTGCCACCCAGGGCAATCCCCTGGCTGCTGTACAGATGGTCGGAGCCTGGGCCGAGAGCGGCGGCCTGACCGTCACCACTGCGGGCCTGACCCACCAAGGCGAGGCCGGCCCACCCGCGGACGTGCTTCAGCAGCGATTGAACCGCGCGTTGCACGGCATGCCCGACCACGCACGAGAACACCTGGAGTATGCCGCGGCACTCGGTCGCGACATCGATGAAGACGAGTGGCAGGCCATCTGCGACGACCCGCTGGGCGACAAGTCCTCGGCCATGCAGACCGGGCAATTCGCCTTCTCACCCACCAATGCGCGCATGCGTTTCGCGCTGGTCAACAAGCTGATGGACGGCCGACTGGTCGTCGAGAGCGACCTGGGCTGGGCGTTTTCCCACGAGTCGGTCCGCGAAGAACTTCAGCGGGCCTCGGAACAGGCCGG
>Ga0114932_10005032_pt1 | contig 11940 bp, 4 predicted proteins | sample 2SBtaG_2_FD_87286 | JGI IMG/M metagenome (GOLD analysis project Ga0114932, IMG submission 87286) | Deep subsurface microbial communities from Kolumbo volcano to uncover new lineages of life (NeLLi) - 2SBTROV12_ACTIVE470 metaG | ecosystem: Environmental > Aquatic > Marine > Volcanic ... | reverse complement strand
GCAGAAGATGCTGTTGCAATGCTTAGTCTTGATCAACCCAAGAGAATCTATCTTTATAAGTTCTTCTTTGAAGAAGATACAAAACTTCAATCAGCTTGGTCTTACTGGGAAGTTAGCGGTGCAAAGAAAATAATAGGTGCTGCAATTAAAGGCAGTGATCTCTATGTCATTACTGAATATGACGAAGATGGATCTTCATCTCAATCAGGAACTTACCTAGAGAAAGTATCACTAAGACCTGAGCAAGTAGACGCAGGAACAGAGATAGAAATATTGCTAGACAGGAAGATTACTGAAGCAGAAGTTACATCGACAAGTCTTAACAATGCTGGTGCTTTAGGTGTAGAGACTGTCATCACTCTTCCTTACCCTATCAACACTGGGGCAGACATGATTGTAGTAGGAAGATACGAGGCAGGTAATACTCTCCTGAGACATGGACAAGTTATCGAACCACTCTCTCAAACATCCAACACAATCACAGTCCTTGGAGATTTAAAGACAGTAGTAGGAGGTAAGACACCACGCTTCTTTGTCGGTGAAAGATACACTATGACTTACGAGTTCAGTACTCCATATATAAAAGAACAGCCGCAAGGTGGTGGTGTTGCATTAGCAGCAGGGCCGAAACTACAGATGAGAACATGGACTGTGATCTTTGATGAGTCGTCAGCTTTTGAGCTAAAGGTTACTCCTGCAAGTAGAGACACAAACACTTATCCATACAACGGAGTCATCGTTGGTGAAGCTCCTCCACTTATCGGAGATCCTTCAGTTCTTACAGGATCTTTCCGTGTACCTGTGATGACAAGCAATATAGATACTAAGATAGTTATATCCTCTACAAGTCCACTACCTTGTCGATTCCAATCAGCCGAATGGGAAGGGTTCTATCATACGAGAGCGAAAAGGCAGTAGCTTATCAACGACGTACAGAGTTAGAAGATATTAGAATTATTGGCGACAACATGAGAGATGAGGATATAGCTGAGATCAGGGCACAGTCAGGACTAACACCTGTCGCTAGTTTGTTCTACTGTTTCTTTAAGAGTAACCCCTGTATGACTATGGTTAGCAGGCATGGACACCCAATGGGTATGTGGGGTGTTGTACCTGAATCAGAGACATCTGGTCGTATATGGATGTTAGGTTGTCAGTCAATGTTAGATGATCCAAGTGACAAGCGTACATTTCTAAGAAGATCTAAAGTAGAACTAGACAAGATTATTCAGGAGTATCCTGTATTATTTAATGTAGTAGATGCTAGAAACAAAGTTCATGTCAGATGGCTTCAATGGATGGGATTTACATTCATTAAAAAGCACTCAGAATATGGGCCAGAGAGTCGTCTGTTCTATGAGTTCGTGAGGATCTAATTATGTGTGAACCAGTCAGCATAATTATGGGGGTCATGTCTGCTGGCCTTCAGATAATGCAGCAGCAAGCAGCGACTAGAGCACAGAACGCACAGATAGATTTTGAAAACATGCAGGCAGAGCAGGAGTATCAATACTCTGTGCTGCAAACTGATGCAAACAGAACAGGAGAAGAACAGCAAAGACAGTTACAAGAAGATCTAATAGCACAGAATGAATACCTTGCAAACGAAGCATACGAAAGTGATATTGCACAATTAAATCTACAACTAATGCAAGAACAAGAAGCAGCAGGACAAGCTAAAAGAGGAGCAGCGTTAGAAGCTATGGAAGCTAAAGGCGAAATACTTGCAGCAGGTCGTTTCGGTAACTCAATTCAAAACTTAATTGCAGATGCAAGACGAGAGCAAGCAGTCTTTGACTATGCGACATCACAAAACTTAGCCTTTGTCGGCAAGCAGATACAAGAACAGAAGAGAGGATCAGGTGTGGAAAGGGCTAGTCGGATTGCAAGTCAACAACCATACTTAGAACGAACGTACCTAGATCCATTGAAACCAATGAAGCGAGGACACGTTAGTGGGCCTGGATTTGCAGGAATCTTAAGTGCTGGACTAGGAGGTGCTACGGCTGGATTCAATACGTATTCGGCACTTAAGAAACCATGAAGCCTTCACTAACTAAAAAAACATCAAGTCGCTTAATGGGTGGCCCATCAATGGGCGGTGCTTCAACCCCCTTCCAAGAGCTATCGATAAATGCACCCAGACTGCAACCTCAAGCTGCACCTGTTACTTCCTTTGCTCAAGCAAGTAAACCTAACGCACCTGGTGCACCTGTACTTAGCAAGCCTCAGTTAACACCAGAGCCAGCAGAGATAAGCAATCTTCAAAGGCTTGCAAATGAACTTGGCTCTTTAAATACAAACTTACAGCAATTCGGAACAGCCGCTATTCAGTTTGGAAAAGTAAGAGATGAGAATAGAAGAGAAGATGCCAAAGCCTTAAGTCGTATTTCTTACGGTCAATTTCCAGGACAGTCATTACTTGATTACAGAGACAAAGTTGAGAAACGAGTTAAATCACACCCAGAGGATACAGAAGCAAAAGCAATGCTGGATTATATTCAGTCATTGAATCCTGTAACTTTAAAATACGCAGAGCAATACCACCAAGCGGCCCAACTTAGGAATAAATTCGACACTGTTGAATCTACTTATAACAAGACAGGCTCTATAGGCGAAGTAGCTATTGAGACTTTAAGTGTTGACAGTCCAGAGTTTCAACAATGGAAAGGCGAAATACTAGCGATAGATATTGAAGATGCAAAAATTAGAAAAGAAATAGAACCTTACCAATTAGATGCTCATCAAAAATTAAATAGAGCACAAGCAGCAAAGAACTCAGATTATAAATTTAGAGAATATAGGCAAAAAACTGAGACACTTCTTGCTACTAATTTCAAGTCAAACGAAACACAGCCCGAAGACTTAGCTGCGTCATTTACTGAAACACTAACGGAATATAGAAAGATTGCAGGAGTAGAAAAGTATCAGGACTTTGTAAAAACAATTCCTAATCAATTAGCTGTCGCTGCTGTTGATGCAGGAAGAATGTATATATTAGATAACGGTCAGAGAATATCTGCTTCAGAACCAATACCAGAAGGAAGAACTATTGCCAGCGAGACAATAGATGCAACGACTTCAAGATTATATTTACAAAAAGCACTTGAAACTTACGAGCTAATACAAGCTGGCCCTAATGGTGAATTGCTTTCTACAAGACTAGATCCAGGTGCAAGAGAAAACTTAGAGCTAGAAATATTAAAAGTACAGGCAGATATTAAAAATAAATACACAAACTATAACAAAGACTTAGGCGAACAATCTGCAACTAGGCACTCAGCTACAGCAGGATTAAATGATTCAAAAACATACGATGATATTGAAACTTCTAACGCAGCACTGCGAAGAGCAGTTGATGGTGTTACAAACGACCCAACTCTTAGAGGCAATCAAGCAGCTATAAATAAAGGAATTAAATCTGTATCAGATCTACATAGAGCTAATACAGCAATTTACTCAGCACCACAGCAAAAAGTATTTCAAGATAGAGCACAAGAAATAGTAGACGACCCTTACCTAACCAGCACAGAGAAGAGGCTTGGAATACAGAACTTAGTACAGCAAGGATTATCAAATCGAAATGCTGGCCCTTTCTATGGTTCTATCAACAAGCAACGGTCAGAATACGATGCCACAGAAGGATACGACAAGCTAGCAAGAGAAAGACTTACTGCTAAAGATGGCTTGCAAAACAGGCTAATGAAAGCAATAGCGACAAGAGATGGTAACTCCAATCCTGACCAGCTAACCAGCAAGCAGAACGATGAGTACAGTGACATGATTGTCGCTCTGACAAATAAAAGACAAGCAAACAGAAGGCGTGTCTTTACCCAAGAACGTCCAGAAGGACTTTCTGATAATGAATGGTTAGCACAACAAGCAGATGAATATAGAACATCAGATAGAGATATAATTACCAAATTCCAAGAAGAGGTTGAAGCGACTGAAGCAGCCTATGCACAAGCACAAGCTAAGAAAATTCAGATAACAGATTTAGATACAGTCTTTAGTACCGACAGAAGAGGGAAAAGCAAGATAACTTTAGTTACTAAAAAGAAATGGAAAAATTCTGTCGGCAATACGGCAATTCTTTCGACTGAAGAGTTTGAAAAGCACTTTACAGATTTCTGGAAGACTGGATCTCTTAGCAAAGAAATGATTCAACTTTTCAAAGCTATTGGGTACAACAAGAAAAAAGATGAGTTAGTGACTGACTTCTTTAGAAAACAATATTCTGTCCATTATCCTAATAGGGTTATTAAAGCTGGAGGAAAGATAGATACAGCGTTGAAATTCCTAGAAAAGAAAAATCTTCAAAGCGGTAGAAACATATTCAAAAGACAAGGCAGACTTGATACACCTAGAACTGTCACCAGCAGTTAGCTAGTTTACCTCTAAACCTTTACCTCCCCAGTTCAAATGACAGACGAAAAAAAAGAAGGTTTTACCTACGAAACAAGAGATGACGGAATAACTGAAGTCGATTGGGAAGGTGAAGTTTATCAACCTTCTGAGTTTGAAGCCCGTGATGTAGCAGCAGGGGGAGGTGCTTTCAACCCTATGAAGCAGATTCCTGGGTTATCTTTCACTGAAACACTTGGGGAAGGAATTACTCATGGTGTAGCAGGGTATATAAAAGAAGGGATGGATTCAGGATTCTTTAGTGGTGAAGCAGTGAAAGCAGGAATGGACAGAGGCAGTGAATACATTAGGCACGACTTAGAGAAAGGAGGATTAGGAAGATCAACTAGCAAGATGGCATTTGGTCTTGGTCGAGATGTTATTCAGCAATCAGCAAACAGAGTTGCAGGTTTTCTTGATCCAGACAGAACGATTGCAGATGGAGATGTAGGAATATTTTTTGGAGAACCACTAGCTCCTATCTCTATGAATCCTGTAGAGAAATTTGGACAACACGCAGCAGGCTATGCAGCACTTTGGTTCTCAGGTGGAGGTCTTATAAAATGGGCAGCACCTAAAGCATTAGCACTCCCAGGGGTAGCAAAAGCCACATCTAAGGTCGCACCATTAATTCAAAAATTAACCCCAGGGGCACAGAAGATTTTACAAGGAGCCTCTACTAAGACTGGAAACTTAGGTGGAATAGGGATTGGTAATGCAAATATTATTGGAACAACGATACCTTGGCAGCAAGCTGTCTTGGGTGCAGGAAAACTATACGCAGATGGCTTAGTTCCAGGGTTTATTTATGACTACACCTTTACCGAAGTAGGGCCAACAGGTCAATACGAAGAGTTAGAGAATGGTATGCAGAAATGGATAGCAGATAATAATTGGACGCTTGAAAGAATCACAGACGACACAAAATTATCTGACGCTTACCTGCAAACTGCTGCCGTAGGTACTTTGTATGGAGGATTATTTAACGGAATATTTAAAACTCCTAGTGCTTACAAGGCTTTTAATAAGTATAGAAACTTTAGAAAGCTTGAAAAACAAAGAATAGAAGGACAAAAGTTAGCACAACTTACTGATGCTAAAAATCAAGGAGATGCACCAATAAAAGAAAGGTTCGCAAATCTTACTCCGAAGGAAATAAGAAGACTAAAAGCACAAGGCATTGTTAATCCAGACGACTTAAAACAGGGTGAACTTTTTAGTCCTGAAAAATATGCAGAGCTAGAAAGGCTTGATTTAATCGTTAGAGAAGATGCACCAAGAGCAGAATCCATTATTGCCGCAACACCAACTGACGCAGAGATGGTAGGAGAAGCGGCTGCAACAGGACAGGCTTTACAAAAAGCAGCACAAGAAGGCGAGATAGATGTACATACTCAACCTGACCTTGACCTCAACGGTGAGCCAAAGGCAAAAGTAAGTATTGACCAGAACCCAGGAGTAAAACCTCTTAAAGGTCAAGTACGATTTGAAAAGACATCCAAACTAAATGTCGATCCAGATACATTCCAATACAAAGCAGATGCAGATCCAAAGACAGGATCAGTTGGATCTATTGACCCTAACGCTCCATACGATCCTGCACTTGCTGAGATTATTACTGTCTGGACAGATCCAGTAGACGGTAAAATTTATGTTGCTAACGGACACAACAGGCACGCAAAAGCAGTTCAGGATGGAGTAGATGAACAGTTGATTCGGGATATTTCAGATGAAGCTCCTACAGCAGCAGATGCAAGAAGAATGGCAGCAGGACACAATATTGTTCAAGGCAGAGGAACAGCACTAGATGCAGCCAAGCTTTTTAGAGACTCAGATTTGACAAAAGAGCAATGGATGGAAAGAGGTGTAAGTCTTTACGGGGAAACAGGCAATGTCGGATTTGGACTTTCTCAACTTCCAGAAGACGTTTACAAGGGAGTCGTACAAGGAAGTAAAGACTTTTACAAGAAAGCAGCATTAATTGGACAAGCAAATCTAGGAGAAGAAGTAACTAGAGACTTATATAAAACATTCAAAAAAACACCTGCTGTTACTCTTGAAACAATTCAGGAAGCGATTGTTGTCGCTAGAGATGCACAGGTAGGTAAAGGAGATCCTAGCCTGTTTGATTTCCTTGAGGACGGAGGTAAGGAATTTAAAGCGTTATTAGCAGATCAAGAAACTAACTTTTTAAAACTAACAAGAACAAGGGTTCTCCTGAAGAAGCGACTAAAAGAAACAATAGACGCTCTTAAAGGTGATTTAAAAGGAGCAGATACAGAGACAGCAAAGGCAAAGAAAAGAGCAGGGACAAAGATAGGGCCAAAGACTCCCAAAGATCTCCAAGTAGCACAAGAAGTCTTGCAACGCTTTGATCTTGCTTTGGCTAACCCAGATAGCGAAGCTTCTAAAGTTTTCAGGAAAATAATAGAGAAGCAAGGCAAAAAGAAATTTTCCTTAACCACAGCAAAATCAGTAATTAAAGAACACATAGAAGAGCTAAGAGAAGCTCTTGAAGATTCACCAGTATTCCCAGGGGATAAGACACCAGTAAAACCTGTCAAGTCTCCAAAAGCCAAAGCAAGAGTACGCAGAGCTTCTAAGAAAGTTACGCAAGAAGCCGCTAAAGAAGAAGCTATGTTAGGAGATCAAAGATTCCAAGCACCTGAAGTACCTCCTAAACCTGAACCAATATCGACAGCCGTAACAAAAGCAGATAAGAAAACACCTATCTCTGCTTTCTTAAGGCAAGCTCCAGAGGAGATGCAAGGAGAGATTGCAATACAAAGATTGCTTGATGCAATGAATAAATTTAGTGATGGATTTAAAAGAGAAGGTAGAACTTCTATTGATACTGTCGGCGACTTAACCAACCTTTTAAACGTCGCAAGAGTTGCTACTGAAGAATCAGTACAGAAAGCATTAAGAGATGTCGAGAAGATCTTTGTCTTCTTACAACAAGACACTGCTGACGTACTCCCATTTGGAAGAACAATCCTAAAGATAGCGTCAGAAGATAGGAAAGGTTTGTTATTAGATAGAGCAGGAAATCTCGACGCTGATATTCAAGCTTTAGGGCCACAACCTAAAAAACCAAGGCGTTCTAAAAATAAAACACCTGAAGCTATTAAAGCTTTTGACGAAAGAAATCGTGTTTACAACGAATATTGGAAGAAAAGAAACGCATTAGAAGAGCAAAAAGGTCTTGTCGATCCTTGGGACGAAGAGATTAACAATGTTAAAGATGAAGATTTAGACAAGCCTTTGTCCACTATTCCTGAGTTTGTCCTTAAAAATGATCTTGGCAACGGAGTTACATCCAAGCTTAGACAAGAGGTTGCTTTCCTTGCAGGACTAAGAAAGATTGTCAAAGAGGTTGCAGGTGTAGATGTTCAAGTTGAAATTCGTCCAACACTAGAGGGATACCATGACGCAGGATCTGCTGCTGCGTACGGAACTCAAGAAGGAACTTTCTTTACAGCCTATGGTCAGTTTGGCCCTAGAGAAATCACAGGAGAACTTGATGATTTAGTTCTTTTGTCGATGGGTTCTAAGGAGTATGGAAGGCTGTGGAGTCAAAGAGATATGGTAATGGCTGCTTACCATGAATCATTTCACAGGATACAAAGTAGATTTTTAACAGCTAGAGAATTAAGGCTTTTACAGCGAAACGACAAAGCAATTAGAAAACTTGCAGCAAAAGTGGTAGACGCACAACTAAAAACAAAAGGCTCGGATTTTGCTCGTCAACTACTAGATGGAACAATCTCTAGTGATGAAGCACAGGCTATTGCTTTCTCTGGTTGGTGGGAGTTTGGTGATCTTTACAAGCAAGCTACATGGTCGCAGCCATTCAAAAAGCTTGCCGAGCTTACTCAAAGAATTGCGAACTTCTTAAAAACAAGAAAGTTCAATACATGGGAAGAGATCTTTGAAGAATCTTTCTATGGAGAAATGTCTCAAAGACCAGAGCTAAGAGGCCCAGACAAGAAAGCCAACATGAGAGCAAGGCAAGCACAAAAGGGTACGAAGAAGTCGCTTACTGCTCCTAATGGCCCAATGATGTCGGTTAATAACAACAGTATGCCGCCAGACATGGGTGACGGTGATCCTGATTTTGCGGTGAGATTTGCAAGATTGCTTGAAGATAATAAGGAAAGAATTGCTAGTGGAGAAATTACAAGAGCACAGTTATGGGCTGAAAATAACTATCAAAAAGTTAGAAGTGAATCAGGTAAATATGTTTACAACTATCAAAGCGAAGACCTTTTAGAAGGTATGAACGCCATGACCAGAGCAGAAGCTAGGTCAAGAGCAGACCTTACTGGCAGAACTCAATATCTTACGACTATGGATGGGGTAGAAGTCCAACGACTTAACCATAAATGGTTTGAAGATAGAGGTGCAGATGGTAGTGGGATTCTTTCAGGACTTAAATCTTTAACCAAAGGATTCCAAGAGTATGAAATTGGTGCATTGCATAGAGCGATGGACTTTGCCGACAAGCTTCAATTAAGAGCACAGATTGAGGCAACAAAGTGGAAAGACATAGATGCAGATCCGACACTAGACAAGCGTATTCAACTAGCTCGCTTGGTAACTTCTGCTGACTCAGCAAGAAGGATGCACCTAGCAATTATGAATATCACAAGGCCCTGGGGCCAACTTGGTCAAGAGATGCAGCTACCTAGAGATATAGATACTTATAAATTACCAGAAACGGCTTGGTTGCCTGAAGTAACTGAAGGAGCAAGTGATGTTCCTCCTCCAACTGGAAGTGTCGTAGATCAAGCAATTGCGGATGAGCTACTTGTTCCTACAGGCACTAATCCTGCAATGGAAGAACTAGCTGATAAATTCTTAGGAGTTAGAGAAGCGTTAGAAACAGGAGAGATAGATATAGACGCAACTGTTTCAGCAGATGAAATTGCTGACACGATGTTGCTACTAGGAGAATCACCAGGGTCAGCAGAGAAAACCTTTAACCACCTTAAAGAGCTTGATCCAGCAGAAGCACAAGGTCAATGGATAAAAGGATTACACATGCTGAGAAGTAGCAACTTAATTAGTGGTGGTGTGACCGCAACAAAGGCTTCTGTTAACGGAATCTTCAATATGAACTTACTAGCGATAGAGCAAGCTGGTGGATTCCTTATGCAGGGTGATTACGAAAGAGCGTTGTACTCAGCACAAATGATTGGAAGCTACTTTAATAACTTAAGGATGGGATTTAGAAATGCTGCTATAGGATTTAAGACAGGTAGACCAATAGGAAATTTAGACAGAACAACTATTGATGCTCTTGGTAAAGCTGCTGAAGTTGATGCTCAAGGAGAACTTATAGCTCAAAACAGAAGGACAGGATTAACAGTAAACACATTGGACATGGAAGAGAAATTTGCCAAAACAAACACTGGCAAACTTTATAATGCTTTATGGCAAGCACTAGGAACACCAGGAATAAGACTTGCTGTAACTATCGATTCCTTTAACAGCACAGTGGCTGGATGGAGTTACGAGTTCTTCAGGCACATGCCCAGAGGAATGGAGCTAGCAGTTAATAGAGGACACAAGAAATACAGCAAGGAAGCATTTGAAGAAGCCTACGCATACGCTCAAAAAAGAGTTGATAACGCAGTTAAGGATGCAGTTATAGACGGAAAAAATTTAACTGAAGTCGCCTTGGATAGTCCACATGCTCAAGACTTTATGGATGCAGTTAACTTTACCGAGAACATAGAAGCGACAATGGAGCCAAGGAGCATCGAAGACGGTTTTAATAAAGGAAAAGCACAAGGATTAGAAGGTCAAAAGCTACTTGAGTATGCACAAAACTGGGTTAAAGAAGGCGACTGGCTACAAAAGATAGCTCATGGAATGACAGACGATTGGCCTATAACCCCTGGAAGAATTGGTTCAATCCCAGGAATCCTTTTAACAGAAGGATCAAAAATGCCTAGAGGTATTGGCCCTGTTGTTAAATTTGTCCAGCCATTTATGAGAGTGCCTACGAATATTCTTAAGGCAGTTGCAAGAAGAACACCAGCAGCAGTTCTTGTAGATACATGGTGGAGAGATATTGCAAGTAGCGACCCAGGTGCTAGAGCAAGAGCGATGGGGCAAGTAGTAATGGGAAGTAGTGCCTTGGCTTTACTTTGGGGTGCGAATAATATGGGCAGAATGAGAAGCAACGGAGGAGGGCCAAGAGAATATGCAGCAAGAGAGAAATGGTTAAAAGACAGACAAATGCCTTACAGCATCCAGTTCTGGGATGACGATGCAAATTACTGGGGTGCTCCTATATCAATGGCAGCATTAGAACCCTACTCAACACTATTCGGGGCTATGGGTGACTACTACGACGCACAAGCAATGATGACAAACGAAGAAAGAGATGCTTGTGCAGAGTCTTTATGTCTCGACATCATCAGGATGCAGGCAGGCGGCTTGCTAAGTCAGACCTATTTCACTGGTATTAGTGAACTTGTCGATGCTGCCTTTGACAAAAATATGGTTACTAGCGGATCGAACAGACAGCAGGCAATGGAAAGATTTGTGTATAGAACAATTTCGACAATGATTCCTTACTCTTCTGCTTTAAGACAAGCAAGGCAGGAAGTAGATCAAACTCCTAGAAGGATTGAGCCTGACACTATAGAGACAGGAGCAATGAGCTATTGGAACGAGACTTGGGCAACTATTAAGAACGGAATCCCTGGTCTGTCAGAGGAAAATCCTCCAATACTTGACTGGTCTTCTTCTGGGGCAGAGCCAGTCCAAGCACCTCACATCTTGTACTCAAGAGATATGGCTGAAAACTATCCTTGGATGGCAGCCGTTGCTCAGTACACGCCACCTTTCGGAGCCTTTAAACGAGGCAGGCAAATAGATGATCCCATAACAAAGGTCTTGGTTAATCTTCACGGAAAAGGAACAGCGTTCTTAGGGCCAGTTGCAAGCGACTTCCAACGAAAGGATTTATATTTGTCGCCTTCAGAGTTGAATGAGTACAGACGTATATTTGCAACAACTAAAATTAGCGGCCTTACATGGAGAGACAGGATGATGCAGCTAATAAGTACGGAAAATTGGCAAGCTTTAGGCAGGATGGATGAACAAGAAGGTATAAGTTCTAAGGAGCCAAGCAGACAAGCGGCTCAAGTTCAAAAGTTAATCACTGAGTACAAGAAAGAAGCTAAGAAAAACTTCAAGCTATACACAGCTAAAGGAAGATTAATTGCTGACGAAGAAGAAAAATCAAAAAGAAGAAAGACTCAAACAGAAGTTATAATGCAAAATAAGAGTACTACGTCAGAATTTAACCAGAAGGTTAACTACTAAGCCATGAGTTACACAGCATCGTACATAGTAAATTCTTCGTCAGCACAGGGTACTACTGACTTTACGTTTACTTTCCCTTACATCAAAGAAGAACACATTGAGGTCTTTCTTAATTACAGCAAGATCACTCAAGGATCAGGATCGGCTCAGTATCAAGTAATAACTAACGTATCTCCTAAACTTATACGACTTAAT
>Ga0114932_10005031_pt1 | contig 11944 bp, 6 predicted proteins | sample 2SBtaG_2_FD_87286 | JGI IMG/M metagenome (GOLD analysis project Ga0114932, IMG submission 87286) | Deep subsurface microbial communities from Kolumbo volcano to uncover new lineages of life (NeLLi) - 2SBTROV12_ACTIVE470 metaG | ecosystem: Environmental > Aquatic > Marine > Volcanic ... | reverse complement strand
TTGGTGGTGTGGGTGTAGGGTGCGGTCTGATCGCTGGAGCTCCAGCCGATGGTCGCGGTGGTGTACGGCCCGCCGTAGCCGTTGGCCTGATCGGTGACATACAGCTGATCGCCCGTCTTGCGGCTGATGGTCCGGGTGACCGAGCTGTTGGTCATGATCTGCGTGAACAAGTTGCCGTTGTACACGCCTTCACGACGAAGCTGGTAGTCGGTGTTCTTGAGAGAGGCGCCGCTGTTGTTGCTGTAGTTCCAGGTCTTTTGCTGGATTTTGGTCTCGGTCATGGCCGTGTTGTTCATGTGCCGGCAGAACACGCCGTGGTTCTGCTCTTCAGGGGCGTCCCAGGTGATGCTGGTGCGGCCGGGAGCATCGCGGTCGAGCACATAGTTGTCGTCCGAGTTCAGGCGCGCCTGGAAGGCATAGGCGTCCTCGTCGTACATGAAGTGGGACGGCACGTAGCCCTTGGTCAGGGAGGCGCACAGGGTCCATCCGGGGTCGCCAGTGACGTCGCCCATGTCGCAGTACACGCGCATTGGATCCAGGCCGGCACCCGGTCCATCGGGGTCGATCACGTACTCGCCATTGCCAGTGTCAAAGGCGCCGCCTGCAATGTCGAGGCAGCTCTCGCCCAGGGCGCATCCGCCGCCGCCTTCGGGCTTGATGGCCGCGTCGGTGTCGTCGCAGTCATCGCCGCCGCAGAGCGCATCGGCGTAGCCATCGCCGTCGCCATCGCTGTCCACGTCGCCGTCGCAGTTGTGGTCGAGGCCGTCGCAGCCTTCGGTTGCGCTGGGACCGAAGTCTGGGTCGAGGTCGTCACAGTCGCCACCGGTGGTGGAGTAGCCAGTGGGGGCCACGCATGCAGTGAGGGTGCGGGTGTCATCGCCAGCGCCGTCGTCGTCGTGGTCGAGGTAGTAGGTGACGCCGCCGGTGCTGGTCTCGTCGGTACGCCCGTCGCAGTCGTTGTCTTCGCCGTCGCAGGTCTCGGTCGCGCCGGGGTTGATGGCGCTGTCGCTGTCGTTGCAGTCGCCGCCGCAGCTGGTGAAGCCGTCGCTGTCGGTGTCGAAGCCGTCGTCGACCGTGCTGTCGCAGTCGTTGTCGCGACCATTGCAGGCCTCGGTGGCGCCCGGGTAGGTGTCGGCATTGGCGTCGTCGCAGTCGTCGTTGGACGAGGCAAAACCGGTGGGGCGGTCGCAGTGAATCTGCTCGAGGCCGATGCCACCGTGTCCGTCGCCATCGACGTCGGCGTACCAAGTCGTGGCGTCGCTGGCGCTGTCATCGACCGCGCCGTCGCAGTCGTTGTCGAGGTCGTCGCAGACCTCGACGCCGCCCGGGAAGGCCGTGTCGGATTCGTCGTTGCAGTCCGAGCTGTTGTTGACGTAGCCCTCGGGGGCGTCGCAGGCGCTGACAGAGTCGTCGGCGAAGCCATAGCTGTCGTCGTCGTTGTCGCGGAACCACAGGGACTCGCCCACGGCTCCGGCCTCGTCGATCGAGCCGTCGCAGTCGTTGTCGGCGCCGTCGCAGGACTCGGTGCCGCTGGGGTTGATGGCGGTGGCGGTGTCGTCGCAGTCCTGGCAGGCCGCGAATCCGTCCCCGTCGGCGTCGGTGTAGCCGACCGAACCATCACAGTTGTAGTCGTTGGGGTCGGTGCACTCGGCCTCGGCCGCGCCCGGAGTCGGCGTCGCCGTCGTTGCAGTCGGTCGCCTCGGCGACGTAGCCCGTGGGCTGGTCGCAGGAGGTTGTGGTGCCGCTGCCGCCGTGTCCGTCGCCATCGGCGTCTGCGTACCAGGTCGGAGCGTCTGTGGACTGGTCGTCGACCAAGCCGTTGCAGTTGCTGTCGACGCCGTCGCAGGTCTCGGCTGCGCCCGGGAAGATGGCCGGGTCGGCATCGTTGCAGTCCGCTTGGTCGTTGAAGCCGTCTTCGTCTGCGTCGATGACGACGACTTCGCCGCCTCCGCGACAGCCGAACAGAGCAATGGGAAGCAAGATGGAGAAAATACGCATGGATGAACCTCGAATGACGCTGTAGTGTGCCACAACGGGTGTGCGTTGGGTCGTTCATGCTTAGGTTGCGAGTGTGAGTGAGTCCCAGCCAGAATCCGCCCGCGCCTCTGCGGTGCCGCTAAGACGCATCCTTGCGCTGGCATGGCCACAGCGGCGCCTTCTTGCCGTGGCCACCATGGCGCTGTTCATCGCGGGCAGCCTTGGATTGGTCTATCCGCAGGCGGTGGGCTGGCTCATCGACGAGATCGTCAAGGGCGACGGTGGCGCGGGCATCAACAATATGGCGGCTTTGCTCGTCGTTCTGTTCTTGGTGCAGTCGGTGTTTGCCATGCTGCGTGCATGGCTGTTCACCGTCGCCGGCGAGCGGGTTGTGGCCGATCTGCGTGCCGATCTGTACGAGGCCATCATTACCCAGGACATCGGCTTTTTTGACACCAGCCGCACGGGCGAGCTGACCAACCGTTTGGCGTCGGACACCACCGTGCTGCAGAACGCAGTCACGGTGAACGTCTCGATGGTCATGCGTTTCACCATGAGCACCCTCGGCGGTGGCGCGCTCATGTTCTACATGTCGCCCGTGCTCACCGCTGTGGCCGTCACCGTGGTGCCCGTGGTGGCCATTGGCGCCTCGCTCTACGGTCGCTGGATGCGACGTCTGTCCAAGGCCGTTCAGGACGCCCTCGCCGCATCGACCGAGGTCGCAGAAGAGACCTTCCAGTCCGTGCGAACAGTCCGAAGCTTTGCCCGCGAGCAGCAAGAGACCGAGCGCTACAAGGTGGCCGTCGAGGCGTCCTTCAAGTTGGCCTCCCAGCGTGCCCTTGCCTACGGCGCCTTCCAGGGGGCCATCGGCTTCGCGGGCTACACGTCCCTTGCGCTGGTGGTCTGGTGGGGAGGCGGCTTGGTCGCCCAAGACCTGATGACGGTCGGCGAGCTGACCAGCTTCCTGTTCTACACCATGCTGGTGGCCATGAGCATGGGAGCGCTGTCGGGCCTGTATGGCGACTTCATGAAGGCCAGCGGCGCCAGCGAGCGGGTATTTCAGCTCATCGATCGCAAGCCGATGATCGAGACCGGCAGCGGAGCCCTGGTCGACAAAGTCGAGGGCCATTTGGTGTTCGACAAGGTTCACTTTGTGTACCCGGCACGTCCGGACTCTCCCGTGCTCAAGGGCCTGTCTCTCGACGTCAAGGCGGGAGAGGCGGTGGCCCTGGTCGGGCACTCAGGGTCTGGCAAGTCCACCATCGCCGCTCTTGCAGGGAGGTTCTATGACCCACAGCGGGGGGCCGTCAGCATTGATGGTCACGACCTGACCGGACTCGATGCGCGCAGCCTTCGCGAGCACATTGGGCTGGTCGCACAGGAACCCGTGCTCTTTGCATCCAGCATCGCCGAGAACATTCGCTATGGCCGGCCCGACGCCAGCGTCGACGAGGTGCGCGCCGCGGCCGAAGCCGCCAACGCCCTGGCCTTCATCGACGACTTCCCCGATGGCTTCCTGACCCAGGTTGGCGAGCGCGGAGTGCGCCTCTCTGGCGGACAGAAACAGCGCATTGCGATTGCGCGAGCGGTCCTCAAAGACCCCGCCATCCTCATTCTCGACGAGGCCACGAGTGCGTTGGACGCCGAGAGCGAGCACCTGGTGCAAGAGGCCCTCGACCGCCTGATGGAGGGCCGAACCACGCTCGTGATTGCCCACCGCCTGTCCACCGTCAGGGACGCCGACCGGGTGGCGGTGCTCGACGGCGGAATCGTGGCCGAGCTGGGCACCCACGACGCATTGCTGGCCAAGGGCGGGCTGTACCGCAAGCTGGTCGAGCGCCAGTTTGCTGAGGGGGCTGCCGACCTGCGTGAACCTGCTAGGGAGGCGGGCTAAGAACCGCCTTCTGCAGGTTCTTGTGGAAGTAGTAGACCCCGGTGAACCGCACATCGAGCGGTGAGGTGTAGCCGTCGAGGATGTCGCCAATGCGTGGGCTGAAGGTGTAGCCGGTCTCGATTCTGAACCCGAAGCCGCGGGACAGTCGCACGTCGGTACCAACTGCCGCGCGAATGCCGAAGATCACAGGGGGAGGCTCTTCCCACGACGGGTCGAACCGGTTGACCAGCCAGACAGAGGGACCCAGGCCCAGATCGGTGTGCCAAGCCCCTTGTCCCAGCCTGAAGCTCCGGGAAGCCGTGGCCGATAGGTGCCAGCCGGCGCCGGGGAAGGCAACGCGCCCGTCCAGGCGGAGCTTGTAGTCGTCCTTGACCGGAATGGCAGCCTGCAGGCTGATGCCTGCCCGCCCCTTGAGCACGTGGGCAATCGCGTCCCAGCGGCTGACGATGCCGAAGCTGAGCTCGATGTCGTCTCGACTCCAGCGATCCAGACGCTGGTACAGGACCGCCCGAGCCATGTAGCGCACGCGGTCATCGGGGGCGTCGGTGCCCGAGATGGCTCGCAAGCTCTCGATGCCGTCGTCCATGTGGCCTAGGCGCAGCGACGCGTATCCGGACAGCAGCTGCGCGGGCCGATGGCCGGGGTCGGCCTCGAGTGCCCGGTTGGACAGGCGATAGGCCGACGACCAATCGCGTTGGTCCCAGGCGCGCAGGGCTTTGAGGTAGTCCACGTCTGAGGTGGGCTCCTGGGCAAAGGCACTGCAGACCATGAATATGAGGGCGATCAGCACAGCCGGCTCTCGGAGGCCAACGCCCGACGCACAACGCCGCCGCCTTCTTGTCGACACCAAGCGATGATGTCCTTTGCCAGATCAGCGTGTCCTCGCTCCTCGCGGGCGATGACAGACTTCACTTCGCGAACCAGCGGGTCGGCTGTGCTGTGCGCCTCTTTGAGTGCGCGGTCCGCAGCGTCCCCCTCACCGAGCTCGCCGTCGACAAAGGACTCGAGCGCCAGTCGAACGAGGGCTTCGGCTCGGGTGCCCATGGCTCGTGACTGGGCCTGCATGGGCTGGACCCGTACAGGCGAGCCAAGCTGCCGCGCCGCCATGCCGTAGCAAAGGCGTGCATGGCCGGCCTCTTCGCCGACGGCTCTCCAGGCGCGACCGACCAGTTCGCGGGGGGCTCCCAACCGACTCAGCTCGGTGGCCAGCTGTGCAAAGGCATGCACGGCGCTGTGCTCATCAGCACCGGCTTTGAGCCAGCGGCGGGCGCTTGGGCGATGTGCCAGCGCGGCCCGGTTGAAGGCGATCGAGGGCATCTGTACGCCGCGCTCGGTGCGCATCGGACGCCCCTCGATCCAGTAGGTGCCGGGCAGGGCGGCTCGGGCTCCAATGTCGATGGTGCGCTCCAGTGGACTGCGGCGAGGACGCCAGTTCGGTAGCGCATCTTTGGCATCTGACTGCGGCGAGTGCAATGACAGACGCTTGCTTCCAAGCTGGCTGTACCTGGCGCTCATCATCACCGAGTCAATGGAGCCGCCGATGACGGTGTTGCTGCCGTAGCCGCTCGAGGTCGTCCAGCCGTATTCGAAGTCGGCGCCGAAGCCCGGCGCATAGGTGGGGTACCCGATCCACATGGGCACATGCAGACCTGCTCGGCCTCCAGCGGACAGCGTCGCATAGCGAAAGCCCGTCCAGCGCAGGCGCGTGAAGGTACCGACGTCGGGTCCGTAGTTCATCGGCATAAAGCTGGTGTCGACGTTCAGGCCGATGCCGAATGGGTGGCTGCTGTTCAGGTGCAGGCTCAGGTCAACGCCTGCAAAGACCTGGACACTGGCGGCGTGTGCCGGCGCCGAGGCCAGCATTGCGACCAGCAGCATGGATGTAGGTGCTTGTGCCATCGGGGCGCTCCCGCCCGTGTCTCAACCGCAGTCAGCATGGCACGTTGACGCGCTGTCCGCACGTCAACGGTTGTCGGTGCTACTCGGGGCTGGCGTCAGCCGCTTCGTCCTTGGAGAAGTGGGGTGTGATTCCCAGCTCTTCGAGCACGTTGTGGGCCCCGTCCACTCGGTCGAGCAGGAAGAGGATGAACGACAGGTCGGTGTGGATCGAGCGGGTCAGCCGGTCGTTGAAGACCCAGTCCGAAGCCATGGCTTCGTAGTTGCCGTCGAACAAGATGCCGTTGAAGCGGCCCTGGCTATCGAAGGTTGCGGAGCCGGAAGAGCCGCGTGCGGTGTCGAGGGTCGAGAGGAAGTTCACCGACACCGAGCCCAGGTCTTTGTCCTGATAGGGGCCGTATTCGCCATCGATGATCGCCGCGTACAGGCCTTCGTCGACGTCGTAGGGGGCGGGTCCACTCTTCTCCATGATGCCTTCGAGGCGGCTGCGTGGTTCGGCGATCAGTCCGTCGCGAGGGAAGTAGCCGTCGACCTTGCCGACGGTGACGCGCAGGGTGCTGTTGGCGTCTGGATAGAACAGGCCCTCTTTGATCATGCCGCCGGTGTCGTTGTCGACGTAGCGGGGACGCGCTTCGGGATAGAACTCGCTGACGGCCTCGATGTACCGCGGGCGCACGATGCGCCACTCGGCCTCTCGGATCTGCTCTTCTTTGTGCACTCGGTCGAGGTGTGGCTGCAGGGCAGCGGCCAGCTTGAACCAAGGGTTGTCGGACTTTTGCAGGTACCAAGCACTGGAGTCCATGAGGGCCCGGCGCTTGTCCGGGTCCATCAGGTCGCCGTTCTTGTACAGCAACTCGAGCTCGGCATCGATGCGCTCTTCGACCGTGCCCGGGTGGGGCAGGCTCTCGTACCAGAGGTCGAGCTCGGCCGGACGCATGCCGGGGGCGAGGCCCATGATCTTGACCAAGAACCACTTGGTCTCGTCGCGATCGACGCGCCAATCGAAGGTGGCGTCGACGTTGTCGAGCTCGTCGGCGATCTTGGGCCGGTCACGGTTCTGGAAGCCAGGCTTGCGCTGCTTGTCGGGCTTGGCGGCCTCGATATTCAGCTGGTAGAGCGTGACTGCCGCGTCCATGAGCAGGCAGTGGCGCAGCATGTGCTTGATGGTCTCGTCGCGAGCGCCGGTGGCCGACGCCTCGGCCTGAAGGCGATGCATGGTGTCGAGCACGCCGCCGTACTTCTCGGCCCGCTTTACGTCGCCGGCAATCCACTTGCGCAGATCCTGCTCAAAGGTCCACTTTTCGTCGGTGGTACCCAGGCGGTCGAAGCCGCGCAGGTTGCCTTCGTAGTACAGGTAGTTGTTGCTGCCGTTGAGAATTCGAGGCGCCATCTTGGAGGCGACCTCGGGATTCTGGTCGGCATGCCGCTTCATGATGTCGAGCATGGCGCCCTCGATCTCGACGCGACGCGGGTAGGCCTCGTCATTGCGGTAGTCGAGCTCGGCGGCGGAACGCCAGCGCCAGGTGCCAGCGGGGTAGCCCGCAACGCCCACAAAATCACCGGCCTTGGGTCCGGCCGGTGCCGTCTTGAGCCAGTGGTCGGGCTTGTAGGGAATGTTGTCGGGGTGGTAGTCGGCGGCTCGACCATTGGGAGCGGTGTAGGCGCGGAAGAATGCGACATCCGCGGAGTGACGAGGCCAGCGCCAGTTGTCTTCGTCCTCGCCGAAGTAGCCCAGGGCATTGCTGGGCGCGTAGACCAAGCGCATGTCCTTGAGCTCGAGCTGGGTGATGAGCCGGTAGGACGTTCCCTGACCATAGATGGCGACGTCGCAGTGCACGTCGCCGGCGCCTTCGCACTTCTTGACCAGGTCGCCGATGTTGTCGTCGATCTTATCGAGACGCTCGGTGCCCTCAAGCTTTTTGGTGCCGGCCAGCACTTCGGTCGTGACGTCATCCATGCCGGTGGTCACGCGAATGCGCTCGGTAGGGCCTGCGTGGCGCTCGTCGGTGCGAGTGGGGGCCAAAAAGCCGTTCTCGAACAGGTCTTCGCCGCTGCGGCTTGCGTACTGCAGCCCGTCAGTGACGCAGTGGTAGGCGGTCACAACCAGTCCATCTGGCGACACAAAGGCGGCCGAGCAGTACTGCATGTCGACGATCGATCCCAGGATCTCGCCGTCGATCTTGCCCAGCAGAGCCGGATCCTTTTCCCACCCGAGGGCGGTGATCTCGTCCGACAGTTCAGAGGCTTGTTCGGGCAACCACATGCCTTCGATGGCGAATGCAGGGTTTGAGAACGCCAGGGCGGCGAGAATAGTGAGCCTCACAGGGCCTCCACGCAAATACGGAACGGCGATTTTCTATCTTCGGGCAGGCTTTGTCCAGTGCTGAACGGTGCCGGTCCACGAAGTTTTCATGGCCGCAACAGAACACTCGCTTTGGCGAACACAGTCCGGTCAATCGCAGATGCGCTTCCCTGCACGTCCGTTCGCTCGGTGTAGCCTACATAGACTGCGGTTCCGGGGTTCTTCAGCCACGTCAGCAACACACTGCTCAGCAGCACTCCGTCGAATGTGGTGCCGCGGCTCCAGTCCTCGATCACTCTGAGCCCGAGCGTCCGGGTGAACTGCCAGCCGACGCGCGCACGCATGAGCGCCGACAACCGCGCGTCGCCACCCTCGGGAACCATCTGCTGGCCGTTCAGGGTCAGGTCGATGCGCAGAGGGCCGACGGGCCGAACGGTGGTCGACACGGTGCCGCGCCGGTACATCGCGGCCGACAGCGTCTGGTAGTCGATCTCTCGACCCATCACGCCATTGACGTTGTAGGAAAGGGCGGTGGACAGATTGGCGCCGAGTGACGCGCTGGCACGGAATCCTTGAATCTGCAGCGACTGCTCGACGTGGTCCGCGACACCAAAGCTGGCGCTGCCCTTGTGAATGCCCGCCACCGTGACGGCGTGCTCGGTCCACGCGACCAACAGGTGGTCAGCGGGAGCGTTCTCGACCTGATCGGGCAGTCCGTGCCGGTCGACGGAAACAAATGCGCCGATGGTGGGGGTATAGACGTCGACCCGCCCCCCAGGCTCGATGGTGTAGTTGGTGCTGACGTCGGCCGCTGTGGTCCCACTCTGCGTGCGGAATCCGGTCTCTTGGCGGTAGCCGGGGGTCGTGTCGGCAAATGACGCGCTCAGGCCCAGCTTCTTGCCGGTCGCTCGACTGATGCCCAGGCGGTTCTCCATGCCCCACAGCCCGCCGGTGGTGGACTGGTTGTGCATCATGGTGGCGGTCCATCGCTCGCCCAGGGGGACCGAGGCATCGACGGCGCCGGTGTTGTGGGTGCTGTCACCGTCTAGTGAGCGCTTGTCTGCGAAGGTGACACCGGCATAGCCGCCGCCAAAGGCGTCGGTGCGCAGTCGAGTGACCGAGGTCGCGACCAAGTCGTCGTCAGTGATGTCGTCCTCTCCCCATGAAGGAGAGCCGAACTGGTGCACCGCGGCCAGGGGACTGCGATCAAGCGCATGCAGAACGGCCACCGAGACGGGGCCCTCGCGCCCGGTGATCTTGGTCCCGTAGATGGGCTCGACAATCGAGCGGCTGTAGAGCGTGTTTGCCTGGTCCCGAAAAAAGTCGCCGCCTTCAATAAAAAAGGGCCGCCGCTCCGGGTACGAGAAGGCGAAGCGCTGGTTCAGGTCGATGCGCGTCACGTCGGACTCGACCTGGCTGAAGTCCGGGTTCACCGTACCGGCAATCGTGACGTTGGGGGTGAGGCCATAGCGCGCGTCGATCGATGGCCGAACGGCGTTGAGCGGCTCGTCAAAGCCGTTGTAGACCAGAGAGTCTGTGGGCTCGACGCGCTGGCCTTGCTGGACCGCCGTCACCTGGGGGATGAGCTCGAGACCGCTGCCGCTATTGGACGGTTTGACACCCATCAATGAGGCCGCTTGCTGGAACTGGCGTGGATGCCCACGCTCGATGTGTGGGTAGCCGTATTTCGCCCCTTCGCTGGGGATTTTTCGGGTAAGCATCACCCCCCAGGTCTGCTCTCCGTCGGTCGATGGGTACTTGAGGGAGCGCCATGGGAAGGCGACCTCGATGGTGAAGCCGTGCCCGTCCTCGTCAACCACCCCGCGGCTCTTGAACAGGGTGCTCCAGCTAGGCTCCCACTGCCCATTGTTGAAGCGGATGTCCTGCTGGATGCCGATGGCGTTCAGATAGAAGATGTAGCCGCTGCGCTCGTCCTTGAAGGTGTCGAGGTAGATGCCGATCTGGTCGTCTTGGTTGATGGCTTCGCGAGGCGAGACACGGCCCCGGACCGGGTCGTCGGTGCCGGTCACGCGAGCCGAGACGTACAGGTACTTTTCGTCCTGCAGGAAGCGAACCTCTGTGGTTCCGGATGGTGACCCGCCCTCCGCAGGCTGAAACCGTGCGAACTCGGTCACCGGCTCGGCTCGGCTCCAGTCCTCTTCGTCGAGCACGCCGTCGATCACGATCAACGCGTTGGCATCGACCACCGTCGGTGGTTCGGCCATGGCAATCGTGGCGAAGAGTAGGGGCAGCATGAAGTGCAGCAGCTATACACGATGTGTGAGTGTGCCCACCCCTTCGATTGCGCCAGCTCCGGGCTACATCCAGCTGCTTCGCGAGAACTCGGCCTTTCGAGCCCTATGGCTGGGCATGGTGGTTAGCTTCTTTGGCGATTGGTTCAAGACCATCGCTCTGTACGCGATCGTGCAAGAGATGACCGGGTCGGCCCAGGCCGTGGCCGCCGTGATGGTCGGCAAGCTGCTGCCCGTCTTTCTGGTGACGCCCATCGCCGGCCCACTCGTGGACCGCGTCGACAGGCGGCTGGTCATGCTCGGGGCCGACTTTGCCCGGGCCGTGACGGTGCTGGGCATTATCGTCGCACACCAGATGGGGAGCTTGTACGGGGTCTTTGGCGCTCTCATCGTGACGGTCTGTTTCTCGGGTCTGTTCATTCCCGCGCGCACCGCCTCCATTCCGTCGGTCACAGCCCCCAACGAGCTGCCAGTTGCCCTGGCGATGTCGGCGGGAACCTGGTCGGTGACCTTGGCCTTTGGGGCTGCCGCCGGCGGTCTGGTGACCCAGGTAGTGGGTCCAGACACCGCCTTGGCCCTCGATTCACTGACGTTCTTGGTGTCGGCTGCCTTTCTGTGGAGCCTTCCGCCGCTGCTGCCCCGAGAGCGAGACGCTGACGACAAGGCCACATTCACCGACGGCTTGGTCTATCTGCGCGAACGTCCGTACCTCAGCACGGTGATCAGCCTCAAGACGGCCATTGGATTTGCCGGGGGTGCCGTGGTGACCATCCCGCTGTACGGAAACGGCCACTTCCCGCTCACCGCCGGCCCGCTGTTTATGGGCCTGCTCTACGCATTCCGCGGGACGGGGGCGCTCGTAGGCTCAATGGTGTTGCGGCGCTTCACCGGTGACAGGCCCGACACCATGCGTGGGCTCATCGCCCCTGGATTCGTGCTGACCGCGTTGTCCTACATGGCGCTGGGGGCGTTCGCATCCGACGTCTGGCTCGCCGGCTTCTGCTTCTTCTCCGCTGCCGTGGGCACGGGCTTGGTCTGGGTCTTTGCGTCGACGCTGGGCCAGATCGCGAGCGACTCGGACTACCGGGGCAGGGTGTTCTCGCTCGAGTTCGCCGGCATGATGCTGTCGATGTCCTTTGCCAGCTGGTTGGCCGGCGCTCTCATCGACTACACGTCACTGCAGACGCCGGACGTGGCCTTCTGGAGCGGTGCGGCCATGTTGGCGCCCGCACTGTTGTGGACCGTCGCCATGCAGGTGCTCAAGCCGACCGGTGACGGCCGGCTCAAGCGGGACTAGCTGCTAGCTGCAGCAGGGGACAGGCTGGCCATTGCACTGGTTGGCGTAGCTGCCGCTGCTGCAGGTTCGGCAGTAGTAGAGGAAGCCGTAGCCGGCGTTCCACAGAGGCGTGTCGCGAAGGATGACGTGGCTGCCGTTGCCGTCGCTGCACACTTGGCCCCAGTCGTCCCAAGCCTCGAGCTCGGCCTGCGAACACTGGTGGGCGCCGCCGCCGAAGTTGGACGCGCAGGCGGCGTCGTGCAGGCTGATGGCGTCGGGGTTCGTGTACAGGTTGCCGACGCTGATGGTTCCGACGTAGACGCCGACGCCAGCAGTGCAGTCGTTCT
>Ga0114932_10005030_pt1 | contig 11944 bp, 10 predicted proteins | sample 2SBtaG_2_FD_87286 | JGI IMG/M metagenome (GOLD analysis project Ga0114932, IMG submission 87286) | Deep subsurface microbial communities from Kolumbo volcano to uncover new lineages of life (NeLLi) - 2SBTROV12_ACTIVE470 metaG | ecosystem: Environmental > Aquatic > Marine > Volcanic ... | reverse complement strand
TTCCTCATAAGCTTGTTGCGCTGCTACATGGGTTATATGTTTTGTAAATTCCTCAGGTTTACGATCACTTCCGGTACGAAGAACAGTAGCCTCAATTTTAACCGCCTTTTTACTATCAAATCTGTAAAGTTCTTCTTCTCTACATATTATAGCCGCCGCCGCTCCGTCAGATATAGGACTACACATTGGTAGTGTTAAAGGCCAACTCACTTTTCGCGCTGCTAAAACCTCTTCTATGCTAATTGCTTTTTGATATTGAGATAGATAATTGTATTGGGAGTGCTCATGGTTTTTTGCTGATACAGCAGCAATTTGTTCTTGAGTAGTGCCAAAACATTTCATGTGGTATTTCGCAAGAGCAGCATATACATCCATAAAAATACTTCTCTGTGCATTATCATCGTTATCAACATCCGGATCGTCTACACCAACCCCCAAATGAAGTAACGCTTCAGTTGCTTTTTTTGAATTATGTATATCCCAGCCGCCATCAAAAACACTAAACATTTTATCGCGATCTTCGTGAAACATCTTTTCAGCTCCAACTGCGAGAGCTATTCCACCTCGACCGGCCTTTAACCAGGTTGAGGCCATATCAAGAGCTGTTGATGCACTTGCACAGGCATTTTCAACATTAACAATTGGAACGCTTTGCAGTCCCATTGTTCTAAGCGCAATTTGACCGGGTATTGTCGCCTGTCCTTCTAAAACTGATTGTGCAGCATTAGAAAAATAAGCAATATCTATATCACTTAATTTACACTCAGCATCATTAATAGCGCTATTAACTGCTTCACTTGTCATTTGCTTAACTGAACGATTCAAATATTTACCAAACGATGTCATTCCAATACCAACAATGTAGATATTAGTCATCTCTTTCGCTCCAAGGCATTAATTATAAAACAAATCACAGACCACAATTATTAATACTACAATTCATATTCAAAAATAATTATCATTTTTTCATATTTAGCATACTAGGGCACCAACATACTTATTCCAGTTAATTTTCTTGATTCGACATCTTTATGGAGTTTCATAGCTTCACTAAGTGAATATCTCTGATTAATCTTTAACGTAATTTTACCACTCCTAATCATTGAAAATACGCGTTTCGAACTAAGTTTTCTGTCTTCTGAAGAAGCGCAATAATTAAATAATGAAGCACGGACTATAAAAGGGGCTCTTCCCATAAAACGCGGCTCATTAAGATTAACCATCGGTACCGGTCCTGAAGCACCGCCAAAACTAGCTAATAACCCCCTATCCTTAAGGCAGGCCAACGATGTTTCCCAAGTATCCTTACCCACAGGGTCATAGATAACATCAACTCCCTTATTCTTAGTTAATCTCATTATCCGCTTAACAACATCCTGCCGAGATGTATCAATTGCATAATGTCCACCAGCAGCTAAAATCTGCTTACATTTTCCAGCTGTAGATGCTGTACCTATAACCGTTGCACCCAGAGAATTTGCCCATTGGCAAAGCATTAATCCAACTCCACCAGCGGCCGAATGCATCAATAGAACATCACCTTTCTTAGTTTTGTGAACTCTTTCTAACAGCATCTCTACAGTCATCCCCTTAAGGTGAGTTGCTGCAGCCTGCTCATCACTTATGTCGCGTGGTATTGGAACACATATATTTGATGGCACGTTCTGTGCTTCTGAATAACTCCCAACTTTTCCTATATAGACTACACGTTGACCAACTTTTAGTTCTTTAACACCTGGACCTGTAGCCTCAATCACTCCTGCAGCCTCTGATCCAATACCAGTAGGCATCTCCAATGGGTAACGGCCAGCTCTGTGATTACAGTCAATAAAATTAAAGCCTATAGATGTATGTCTTACTGTTACTTCCCCTCTGACCGGTTTAGGTAAATCAATAGATTTCCACTTCATCACCGATGGAGGACCTGGTTTTGCTATTTGTATGGCCTTTATTTGCATAGTTAAAATTCCTGTTTTATTAATTATGTCAACCTGAGGTTCGACCTGCATCCACCTTAAGCATCGTTCCAGTCATATGCGGAGCTTCATCACTTAGTGCAAATGACACTAAAGCCGCGAGCTCTTCTGGTTCAACCAATTCGTCCATAGGTACATACTTGAGCCCTCGAGCAGCATACTCGGGACCGCCAACCATCAATGCCTGCGTTCGTGTAACACCGGGTACTATCGTATTACACCTAATTTTATCCTCAGCTAATTCTATAGCCAAAGCTCGCATCAATTGATGTACCCCGCCCTTACTGGACGTATACGGGATCATTCCTGGTATTGGTCGTATCGCTGTCGAAGAACCAGTTGCTAATAACGAACCACCTTCCCCCTGCTTCAAAAGAATTTTTAGTGTTGCTTGAAGAGTGAGAAAAACTCCAGTCAAATTAACAGCAACAACCCTATTCCAATCATCCAAAGACATTTCAGCAAAAGATGTTTGTTTTACAAAAGCGCCAGCGTTAGCTACGGCTCCATCTATCCGTCCAAATTTTTGTAAAGTACCATCTACCATTGCTTTAACCTGATCAGGCTCGGTAACGTCAGTTGGAATTGCTACGCAATTACCAGCTAAATCAGACACAGAGGCAACAGTATCATCAAGTCCTTCCGTATTAATTCCAGCAATAACAATATTTGCACCATCTCTTACTGCCCTCATTGCGATTGCCTGACCTATACCTGACTCTCCACCTGTCACTATGAATACTTTACCACTTAGATCACTCATAAACTTTCTCCATGCATGCGAAACTCTAAAATAAAGATCAACTTAATATTATTATTTTGCTTTATAATACAATATACGCAAAATTAGTCTTTTTATTTTTTTAAATTATTATAACTCTCTACCAGATACTCCCTAAACTATAATCGGATAATTAATAATGACAAATAAATGGAGTGATGAACCAAAGGGTAACTTACTAGTAGATTGTGAGTGGTTAGCCAATAACATTGAGGATGAAGATTTAAGAATCTTTGACTGCACTACAAGGCTAATACCCGACCCAAAATTAGGATACAGAATTGAGAGTGCTGAAGATAACTGGGCCGTAGGACATATAATGGGATCTGGATATCTAAATTGTCAAAAAGATATGTGCGATACCGAACATAAATATCGGTTTATGTTAGCTGATCCAGATGTATTTGCAAAATCCGTAGGTAATCTTGGGATCGGAGATGAAACAAGGGTTGTTCTTTACAGCACTTCTGAATTATTCTGGTCCACGCGTGCTTGGTGGGCCTTATATGCAAATGGTTTTAATAATGCATATGTTTTAAATGGAGGTTTTAAGAGTTGGGTTTCTGAATCAAGAGAGATTTCTACCGAACCTTGTAGGTATAAAGCTACTAAATTTACTCCAAATAGACGTGATAATATTATTTTAAATAGAGAAGATGTTCTTTCAAGTCTGAACAGACCGGATATATCAAGGATAAATGCTTTAAGTCCTGAACAATTTCAAGGTACAGGTGGAATGGTATTTGGTAGACCAGGACATATACCCGGCTCTGGTAATGCTCCCTATGCACAGCTAGCTGATATGAATTCGGGAATATTAAATGATCCCGAAACAGTAAAATCTATTTTATATAATTCAGGCGCAAACCCTAACAACACTGTCATAAACTATTGTGGCGGAGGTATATCAGCTACAATAGCTTTTTTTGCGCAAAAGCTATTAGGTTATGAAAAAATCGGACTTTATGACGCGTCAATGCAAGAATGGGGATTTGATGAAAACCTACCGATAGAAACTGAAAAGTAAATAAGTAATATATTTTTTAAGTCTTAGTTATCTATACCAGATTATAAATTTGTAAATAACTCGGAAGACCGATAAAATGCCTTTACCAAACACCTTTAAAAATAGATTAGCTCTTCCTGTTGTTGCTGCACCTATGTTTTTAGTATCGGGAACAGAAATTGTTATCGCTTGCTGTAAAGCCGGTATAGTTGGAACGTTTCCTGCTCTTAATCAAAGAAGTTCTGACGGCCTGGAGAAATGGTTAGAAATAATTAGTGAAAATCTTACCAATAAGGATGCTCCGTATGGAGTTAATTTAATTGTTCATAAAACAAACCCTCGAGTTCAGCCTGATTTAGATATTTGTATTAAATATAAAGTTCCATTGATAATTACATCTCTCGGAGCTATTGCTGACTTAGTTGATGAAGTACACTCATATGGAGGGGTTGTATTTCATGACGTCACTACCGTACGGCATGCCCAAAAAGCTGCAGAGGCAGGTTGCGATGGCTTAATTCTTGTTTGTGCAGGTGCAGGCGGCCACGCAGGAACTATTAACCCCTTCGCTCTACTCCCTGAAATAAGAAATTTTTTTAAAGGAACAATTTTACTAGCTGGCTCTATATCAGACGGACGCTCAATTGCTGCAGCACAAATGTTAGGAGCCGATTTAGCTTATCTGGGAACAAGGTTTATAGCTACCCATGAAAGTAAAGCACCAGATGCCTTTAAAGAAATGCTTGTGAATAGTTCTGCAAAAGACATTATGTATACTCCAGCAATCTCAGGCATACCAGGTAACTTCTTGAGACCTAGCCTTGAGGTAGCGGGGTTTGACCCTGACAAACTTCCTATAAAAAAAGCTGATCAAGCTGAATTTGGAGAACAAATGCAAGAAGAAAGAAAAGCCTGGCGAGATGTTTGGTCCGCAGGTCAAGGAGTTGGACAAATAGATGATATAACTAATGCACAAGATCTCGTAGAACGTTTAAAAGAAGAATACGCTACAGCGATTAAAGAATTCAAATAAATTATTCAGCTGATTATAATTCCTTTAGCTTTTAAACAGGGTCATTTGGGTGAGCTTTATCTGGCTGTACATATGGCGCTGTCATCTCAAATATTGATTGCGTTCGACAGTATCTGGGTCCGCCCAGACGACCAACAGGAGCTAGCTTATGAGGATCTATATATTTATCATCAAGCAGTAAATCCTCCCTAACATGCCACCTGAGAATCTTTCCTATTACAAGGTGCGTAACCCAATCATCTCCAAAGTCAATAATACGATCAAATGTACACTCCATAGCGACCGGAGCATTGGCCAGTCGCGGAGCATCAACTAAATCAGAAGGTACAGTTTCTAAATTAATGGCAACAAATTCATCTTCATCAGGTTGAAAGTTGGCCGAACTGGCATTCATCTTTTCTTCCCAACCATTTACTACGGTATGAATAACGTAACCTTTAGTCTCTAGAATGTTACGCGAAGTATCTTTCATACTATGTTCTCGTTCTCCTACAGAAATCGAAACCATTGGTGGAAAGTGAGATACCATGGTGAAAAAACTAAAAGGAGCTAAATTAGGTATTCCATCAGAACTAATACTGCTAACCCAAGCAATCGGTCGAGGCACTATTGAACCAATTAACATTCGGTATGTTTGCTGATGATCAATTTCAGAAGAATCAAAGGTTCGATAGCTCATTTCATTTTCCATCCATAAATATCAAGAGTCGTCTTACCAGTGCGTAAAACCTCCATCATTTTCATTTCCCTAGTATCCCTTTCAATAGAGTCCTCGATCGCATTCGAAACTTTATTTCGAGGTATGGTAACAACACCGTCGCCATCACCGATAACAAGGTCACCTGCTTCAATCAAAACATCACCTATAGGCAAAGATTTAGCCAAGGCACCAACAAAATCTGTGTTCTTCTCTGTACCTCGCATGCAAGTACCCCGACAAAAAACTGGAAACTGGCTATTAATTATAGCTTGTCCATCTCTAACGCAGCCGTTTATGACTAAACCAGCGAGACCCTGTGCTAATGCAGAAACTGTCATAACTTCTCCCCAATAACCTGCTTCATATAGCCCACCCATGTCGGCAACCAAAACATCACCTGGCTTTGCCTCAGCCAATGCATAGTGAAGCCATAGATTATCTCCTGGAGCACCTCTGACAGTGAAAGCTGGGCCACATACACTAGCAGTAATATCTAGAGGTTTTATTGCAGACGGTAGTGCTCCAATTTTGCCTGCAGCCTCATGAATAGTAGAAGAAGATATATTTTTTGCTAAAATTAGATCGTCACTAGATGGACGGAGAAAATCCCCAATAGCTTTGCTATCATTCATATCATTATCCAATTATCTTATTATTATTAGCTTTATTACAGATACAATCTATACATTTCTCCATTAGAAAGATGAAGCTTATATCTCTTAATTTATATTAACTAATATTTTACTGTCTAGAAAATGAGAAAGTATCTGTTTATCCTTTTAAATAACTTAGAATTTAAATACCTCTACCATCTATAGTATCTATTCATTTATAACAGACAGTGGCTTATTTTAGTGCTATGCACATTTAGTACTACCTTAGATGAATACTATATGATTTGGACGTAAACATATGAATGCAATACTTACAGGATTAAGAGTAGTTGAGGGATCTGCTTTCGTTGCAGCTCCACTATGTGGAATGACCTTAGCACAGATGGGTGCAGACGTAATTAGATTTGATTTGCCCAGTGGCGGTATCGACTATCGTCGGTGGCCTATGGCTGAAAGCGGGTTGAGCATATATTGGGCTAGTATGAACAAAGGAAAACGCTCACTAGCCATTGATTTTCGAAAGCCTGAAGGACAAGAAATATTAACAGAACTAATAACTGCGCCAGGTGAAGATAGAGGTATACTATCCACAAATTTCCCTATGAAGGGATGGCTAGATTATGAAAAATTAAAGAATAAACGCAGCGATTTAATAGCCATGAATATTATAGGTAATCCAGATGGATCTGTTGCTGTGGACTATACAGTAAATGCAGCAGTGGGTTTTCCTTTCGTTACTGGCAACGCAAAAGTTGACAAGCCAATAAATCATGTATTCCCGGGATGGGATATATCTACTGGTTATGCTGCAGCTATGGGTTTATTGGCAGCCGAAAGGCACCGTCGATTAACTAGCATGGGCCAACATATAAAATTATCCTTAGCTGACGTAGCTTTCGCTACAGTAGGAAACCTGGGTTATATTGGTGAGGTGGAGATTAATAAAGAAGAACGCCCAAACATTGGAAATAGTGTCTATGGAAGTTATGGGGATGACTTTGGAACAATAGATAATAGACGGGTGATGATTATTGCTGTTTCTGTCTCACAGTGGAAAAAACTTATAAAAGCTACTGAAAGTGAAAACGCTATAAGCAAATTAGAGAAGAAATTGGGATTAGACTTTAATAAAGAAGAAAACAGATTTGAAGCTAGAAAAGAAATTAATAAAATAATTGCTGGTTGGTGTGAAAAATATAGTCTTGAGCATATCCAGACAATATTCAACAAACATAATGTGTGTTGGGGTCCATACCAAACATTTACACAAATGCTAGAAGAAGACGATAGGTGTTCAACTAACAACCCATTATTTGCGGAAGTGTTACAGCCTGGAATCGGTAAGTATCTTATGCCAGGAGTACCTCACCAGTTTAATTCAGAAGAACGAGAGCACCCACGTGGACCGCTTCTAGGTGAACATACGGACCAAATATTATCAGAAGATCTAGGACTTAATGAAAATCAAATTGGCAAATTATATGATCAAGGTATAATTTCTGGGATAAATGAATGAAAATAGACCAACATATAAGTTACGGTGATTGGTTACCCTCAGTAGAGAAAGTTACTGAGATAATTGACCTTACCCAGGTTAGAAAGTTGGCTGGAGTTTTGAACCTTGATGAAACATCCCTGGTAAATGGATCTCATCTTCCACCAATGTGGCACTGGCTTTTTTTTCTACACAGAGCGGAAACTAATAATATAGGAATAGATGGACATCCAAAGAGAGGTGGATTTTTTCCACCAATAGAACTTCAACGTCGAATGTTTGCTGGAGAACAAATTAACTATCATAACCCACTATTAGTAGGCCTACCCGCCACCAGGACGGGTACAATAACTCGATTAGATGAAAAAAAAGGTAAAAATGGACGAATGGTGCTTGTAACAGCTACGTACATTATTGAACAAGAAGGAAAAAAATGCATCGAGGATAAGCATGATATAATATATATAGATGGCGGAGAAGAAACCCCCGCACCTGGTCAAGATTCATTCATAAAACCTAATGATAAGTGGCATCGTATATATAAAGCTGACCCGGTACTCTTATTTCGTTATTCAGCACTAAGCTTTAATAGTCATCGTATTCATTACGATAGCAAATACGCGGAAAACGAAGAGGGGTATCCAGGCTTAGTAGTTCACGGACCATTCACTGCGCTACTATTAGCAGAATTAGCAAGAGATAACATCCAAGAATCTTTAACAGAGTTTAGCTTTCGAGGCCGAGCGCCACTATTTGAACCTTGGTCTTTTCATTTAATTGGTAATTCTAATAATGAAGGTATTGCTGAACTTCAAGCCATACGTAATGACTCTGTCATAGCAATGACCGCCACTGCAAAATTCAGATAGTGTAAAAATATGAATAATATTATCAACAGCACCTCTAACATGAATAAAGAACGTGTGCTTTCTTTATGTCATCAGTCATTAGAGGCGATGCAAAAGCATCTTAATGTGTTGACGTCTGTAGCAACATCAATAGCCGCACCGGGAGGTCCGATAGAACCTAAACGCCTTATTGAACATCAATATGCGTTGCATGGATTTGCCTGGATGGTAACCTATATAACAGCCTTACGAGAGCTTCTTAACTGGGCAAAGCGTCTTAACAACAAAGGGCTTTTAGATGATCTAGAAATTTTAATTCTACAATGTGGGTATGGATCCTACCTTAAACAACTGAGATCTGGAATTGCAATGAGCCAGGATGAATTTGCTCGTCCAAATGATCTTGGTATAGCTGATGCTGCTGAACTGAATACTCCAGCGATTGATGAGCTTATATGTTTGGGAGATACTGTTAGCGTTAGACAAAATATAGCTATAGTACTTAGCGAAAGAATAGGTACAAGAAGTTTCGGTAATTTAAGTTTAGACGATACACATACAATTATTCGAGACCAATTTTCACGTTTTTCAGATGAACGTGTAGCTCCAGAGGCTCAAGCGTGGCACATAGCCGATGATTTAATTCCAATAGAAATTATAGAAGAAATGAGTGGCTTAGGTGTATTCGGACTTACTCTTCCTGAAGAAGATGGAGGATTAGGTTTAGATAAAACTGCAATGTGCATAGTTACTGAAGAACTTTCTCGTGGTTATATTGGAGTGGGCTCTTTGAGTACTAGATCAGAAATAGCTGCAGAATTAATTCGCTTTAATGGCACAAACGAACAAAAGGAAAAATACCTTGCGTCCATTGCGTCAGGTTCAATACTGCCTACTGCAGTATTTACGGAACCAAATCATGGTTCCGATCTAGCTCATATTCGAACACGTGCTGAATATATTAAAAATAATTATAAAATAACTGGTAACAAGATTTGGATAACGCACGGAGCACGTTCGGATCTAATGACGCTCTTGGCACGCACAAGCAATAAAGATGATGGATATGGTGGATTAAGCATGTTTCTTGCCGAAAAACCAAGAGGTACTGATAAAGAACCCTTCCCTGCAAAGGGAATGAGCGGGTCTGAGATAAGGGTACTTGGGTATAGGGGTATGAAAGAATATGAAATTGCCTTTGACGGTTTTGAAGTTGATAAAGAATCATTACTAGGTGGTGAAGAAGGTAATGGGTTTAAACAATTAATGTCCAGCTTTGAAACAGCACGCATTCAGACAGCCGCACGTGCAATTGGGGTTGCCCAAAATGCATTAGAATTATCTCTAAATTATGCTAACGAACGGTCTCAATTTAATAATTCCATTATAGATTTTGCCAGAGTTGGTGGAAAGATAGGCTGGATGGCTGTAGAGACAATGATTGCCCGTCAACTTACATACTTTTCAGCACGACAACGCGATAATAATCAGCGTTGTGATATAGAAGCAGGTATGGCTAAGTTATTGGCAGCAAGAGTAGCTTGGTCAAACGCCGACAATGGTGTCCAAATCCACGGTGGTAACGGGTATGCTGAAGAATTTGTTATGTCCAGGGTATTATGTGATGCACGTATATTAAATGTTTTTGAGGGTGCAGCTGAAATTCAGGCAGGAATTATAGCCCGTGGACTAATAAGCCGACCTAATAGACCATAAATAGATGTATTTATGATGAATAAAACCAATATTCTAATAACTGATACAGTAACTAAATTGGGAAACGAAGCTTGTCAAAATGTCGTTATTGCTGGCTCTCACGGTGGCATTTATGCAGGCTATGAAGCAGCGAAGGCCAAAGTTAGAGGAATAATTCTACATGATGCCGCAGTTGGTCTAGATGAGGCGGGAATTGGCTCATTAAAATATCTTGAGAACTTAGGTATAGCTGCAGCTACAATTGACTACCGTAGCGCTATCATTGGTAACGGAAATAGCTTAGCTAATGATGGTATTATTAGCTTTGTTAATAAAATCGCTTATAAAGTTGGATGTTTACCAGGGCAAAAGGCTATGGAATGTGCAATAATGATGCAGAAATCACCTTACATTACTAAACATGTACCTACTTACGAAGAAGCTCGTTTTTTAATTCGGGAGAACTCAAAAGGCATAATCGTCAGAGGCTGTGACTCTGTATCTCTAGTAAAAGCAGAAGATGAAAACGTAATAGTAATTACCGCATCTCATGGAGAAGTATTAGCATCCTCTCCTACTTGGGGAAAACGACCAAAAGTTATGGCTGCTATATTCAACGATGCCGGATCAGAATTAGTTACACGTTTACCGGACCTAAATAAATTAGGTATTCCAGCTGCTACAGTTACCAGCGATAGCGCCAGGATAGGAGATGCACGTTCATCATATGATGATGGTATTATTTCCCATTATAATGCAAAAGCCTCTCAAATGGGTATTACGACTGGCATTAGTACAGTTGAGTTTGTTAATATCATAATAAGTAAAGTTAACTAAAAAAAGCTTCTAGCCTTAGCAATAACTTGTTCTTGAGATATCATGTAACTCTCTTCAAGCGGTATCGAGAAAGGTATAGGTATTCGAGCACCGCCCATACGTTTAACAGGACCTTTAAGGTTATCAAATAAATGTTCTGTTACTTCAGAAGATATCTCTCCACCAAAACCGCCAACCTGAACAGCCTCATGTACAACCATCATTCTGCCGGTTTTTATAACCGATGAAAACACAGCTTCTCTGTCCCATGGCCATAAGGTTCTAAGATCAATTACTTCTGTAGATACTCCTTCTTCTGAAAGAGTTATTGCAGCCTTCTCTACTACACTTACCATACCTGCCCAAGTTACTATAGTTAAGTCGGAGCCTTCCTTAACAATCCGTGCTTTACCCAAGGTCAAAGGTTCAACATCATTTTCATTCACTTCACCTACCGAGCCCCATAAACCCTTATGTTCCATATAAACTACTGGGTCATCACAACGTATTGCCGCTTTCAATAACCCTCTATTATCAGATGGCGTGGCAGGCGTTACAACAACCAACCCGGGTACATGAGCATACCAAGCTTCTGGAGACTGTGAATGTTGTGCTGCTATACCGCCTCGTATACCAATTGGCATTCTGGCTACCATCGGTACTCTTGCCTGACCGCCAAACATGTAGCGAGCTTTAGCTGCCTGATTAACCAATTCATCAACTGCACACATAGCAAAATCAGAAAAGCGTAACTCAGCGATTGGCCGAGTCCCTGCTAACGCGGCACCTATTGCAGCCCCCATAATTGTTGCTTCAGATATAGGTGTATCTACAATTCTATCAGCGCCATATTCTGCTTGTAAATCTTTGTATTGACCGGCCATTCCTCCTTCAAAACCTAAATCTTCTCCTAGTGCCCAAACTGTCGGATCTCGTTCTAATTCTTCTTTCAGTCCCAATCGAGCTGCCTGTGCGTAGGT
>Ga0114932_10005029_pt1 | contig 11946 bp, 13 predicted proteins | sample 2SBtaG_2_FD_87286 | JGI IMG/M metagenome (GOLD analysis project Ga0114932, IMG submission 87286) | Deep subsurface microbial communities from Kolumbo volcano to uncover new lineages of life (NeLLi) - 2SBTROV12_ACTIVE470 metaG | ecosystem: Environmental > Aquatic > Marine > Volcanic ... | reverse complement strand
GTCGTGGGTTTGGGCTCTGGTGATATTTCCCTCAGTGTGTACTCCAAACACGACGAAGGAAGAAATTTCATCAAATGGGTTCCTGGGTTGAATGCAAGGAAGAAGAAGCAGGAGGAAGAGTGATGGCCCGAAAATGCCAGGTCGGTGGGTGTAATAAACCTGAAAAGAATGCTCCTGTCAATATGCACTATGGGAAATATGCAATCTGTTCGGAGTGCTTAGTTAAGGCCACAGAGTTCTATATTCTTACCACTAGTTTCGTCGGTCAAGTGATCGATGAATTAAGGGAAACATAGTTATAACTATAAACCTCTGAGTCACAGAGAGGCTCTATGAGCATCAGTGTAAAGCAGATTTCCGTTCTGAAATACCTCAAATTATTGAAGGATGCAGGCGTATCTTCCTCCAAGGAATATGCGCTAGTCAATCAGGATGTGCATGATGGAGAAGTTTACTTCCGTAATGCACACAGACTAAAGGCATTTGAGGCACTACTACATGCTTCCGAGACTGGTTTCCCTCCAGAAACGGAAGTCTATAGAAAGAAAGTTACAGAATACAACTGGGATAAGGAGACAGACGGGTTGAACGTTGATACGATCATTGCCTGTGTGGAGAATATTAGAGGTCCGGGTCACGATGGATTCTATACTGGCCGATGCCCTTCATGTGCTAAAGAGAACAGAGACTCTGATTCCAACCATTTTCGCTTCAATCCCGAAGAAATGGTGATTCATTGCTTTGCTGGATGCAATAGATTTCAAATTGTGGAGGCGATTAAGTGATTATTAGTACAGGAGTAGACAACAATTGGCCTTCAAATGAGTTGAATCTGCGATGGCGTGAGATGGATGAACTGGGTAATTGGTCTAGGGCAGAGAAAACTGTCACGGATTTCTATCCATATCTGTATATTAATCCAAACCATGTCAAATCTAGAGAGACTAGAACCAAGATCGACCCTTCGGTATTAGCAGGACATATAGAAGGTGAGTATAGACACACCACTGTAGACCGTGATGTTGATGCATATGCAGCAGATGGTGACCCTTTGTGGAAGGTTACATTCAATTCTCCTACTATGTTGAAGAAATTCACGAAGGAATATAGTGGTTCATATGAAGGCGATGTTCCTTATGAGGATAGATATCTCATAGATAACATAGATGAGTTGCCTGAATACGAGCCTAGAAAGGTGTTTATCGATTTAGAGGCGTTACAGTACAGTCGTCAAGGCAGTGGACCTAAAGATGTACGCTCAAGGAACGCTATCTGGGCAGATTGGCAGATGATTAATGTTATTGGGTGCTATGATAACTACACTAATACATACGTTTTATGGACCCAACATCCCAAAAGTAGTGAGGTTTTGACTGGTTTTACACACGTTACCCCCAAAAAAATGATGAAATTTGACGGTATAAACGTTGAGATAAGGGATTTCGCTAATGAGTTTATGATGCTACGTGACTTTGTAGCATGGTTAGATAATATAGATCCTGATATTTTACTAGCATGGGGTATGGGGTTCTATGACTTGCCAACACTATACGCTCGATTGGAGTGTGTTGGTATCGGTGCAGATAAACTCTCACCTTCATCATTAGGTAAAAACCGCTATGTTGACGCTCCTTCTAAGTGGAACAAGGACCAATATAGGTGGACTAACCAGCCAATTAGGGGTAGAATTGTCATTTCACTTGATAGGTTGTTCGAGAGAGTATATCGTGATTCTAAATCAACCAATCTTCCTTCCAACAAGTTAGACATAGTTGGTCAAAAACTCTTTGGTCGAGGCAAGACTGAGTTCCGACCTGACTTTTATGATCAGAATTATCATGAATTTTTGAATGATTACCTCTATTACAACTTCCGAGATGTACAATTGATGGTGGATATCGAAGATAAGTATAACCTAGTCAACGGTCAAATGGCTCTACAGAGTCTAGCGAAGTGCAAATTCGATAGTACGTTCTATGGATCCTACTATGCGCGAGTATATTTTATGCGAAAAGCAAATTTCAAGCAAAAGACTGGTCATTATGGTTCCTCATCAGACGCTGGTGGTCTTCAAGGTGCGATTGTTTTGGACCCAGAAGAGTTAGATTCTGTTGGTTTGCATAAGAATGTAGCGATTTTAGACTTCGCAGGTCTGTATCCTAGTTGCATGATTGCTTCAAACTGCTCGTTCGAAACTAAAGTAGCGAAAGGTGAAGAGCAACCTGATGATATTATTGGTGATGGATGTCGCTTTAGACGCAACCCAATCGGTATATTACCCGCTTCTGTGTTAGAATTAGACGAATTGAGAGATGATTACAAGGCACGAAGGGATGTTGCTGGAGAAAAGCATGGTAAAACTTCCAACGAATTTAGAAAGTGGGACGATGCACAGAAAACTGTCAAGCGATTGAGGGCCACATTCTATGGTCTGATGGCTCTGAAAGGCTTTTCTTGGGGTGATATGGATATTGCTAGGACTATTACCAAGTTCGGAAGAGACTCTTTGATGGCTATTATTCGTGCTTCTGAGGAATTAGGATACAAAGTAATCTATGGACACACTGATTCTATCTTTGTAAAGATGGGAGATGACCTTTCTACAGAAGAATGCGTGGAACAGGCGAAGGCATTAGGCGACTATTTGACGAAAATGATGCAAGAGGATCTAAAATCTGATGCTATGATTGTCGATTGTGAGATGTTGATGGACCGATTCTATCTACCAAGACGTAACCGTTACGGTGGTAGGGTTGTTTGGATGCCAGAAGTCGGGTTTAAGGTCGCTGAGGAGGCCGTAGAGGACCGAATGAAGATACAAGGCTTGGAGGCTAAGCATGCAAATACATCGGCTGTAGGACGCGGTATTCAACTAAATGCGTTATTTGATATCTGGGACGATAAATCTCCAGAAGAAATCAAAGATAGTTTGTTGAAATACATCGAAAATATAAGAAACGGCGGAGTTCCTACTACCGATCTACTTGCTAGAGCGAGGTTAGGTAAGTATTTGCCATCCAGAAAGGTCTTGAGAGACACTGGTCGGACTATGATGGTCGAGGTTTTAGACGAGGACGGCAATCCAACTGGCGAAAAGGAGGAGGTTGATTCGACCTCTCTTCACTATGGTGACGGGGCAACGAACCCAAATGCCTCTCCAACTAGTGATGGAGAGAATGCTTGCTACACAAATCTCTCTGGAGATGCTCGTGGAGCCGCTTGGCATAACATAGTTTTGTCAAATATCGAATATTCACCATTAGACAAAGGTGATTCTTACTATACTACTTTCGTTAAAGATGGACCAACTTGGATTCCGCAAGGAGGATACATATCATTCCATGATCCAGAGCAGATAAAAGACTACGAAATTGATGTTGAGAAGATCATCGAGAAGCACGTTGTTGGTAAACTGGACCATATAATGTACGGACTGGGGTTATCTCTAGACGATTTACGTGAAGTAGAGCATAAATTCACGGTGGCTGACTACTTTGGCTAATGTTTTTCGCTGGAAACAGTGCATACTTTGCGGTTATTTCTATCGTAGCAGAAAAAGAAAGAAAAAGCCTGGTAACATAAGCGTAAGTTACGGCTTAGGATGCCAGATTTGTAACTTTAGAGAGAAGAAAAGGATCTACTATAATCAGTTTATGATTGATTTTGAGAACAAATACCACTTTGAAGGCGAGTGGAAAGTCAATCCAGACGATTCTGAGATATCTGAGCGTTTTGAAAGGTCATTAAAAAATTGCTATCGTGCCCTAGGACCTATTATTGGTGAAGAAGTTTTTCTAAAAGCCCTTGAAGATTATTGGTATAAGTATTATTTCATTCAGGAGCGAAGTCGCCAATCTTAGGCGTAGCACCTACAACTATAGATTCCGTGACCCCGTCTATTGGATCTTCGTTACCCATCGTCGATCCTCCAACGATTGCATCCTTAACATTCTGTATTGACATGGCTGCAAGTACGCTAGGGTTATCATTTGCGCTAATTCCTTGTGGTCCTAAAGACCTAACTTCGCCATATTCTCCCATACAATCTACAATAGTACGTATATATCTATTATCATAATCCCCTATACCCTTAGGTGCTAGGTTCATCTGATAGTCTAACTCCTTGTATATGTTGCTCAAAGCGGCTTCCAGTCCGAATTTTGAATAAATCCACCCATGATTATTTGTTTCCGTTAATGGCAGATCTAAAATATTTGAGAAAACTTTTGTGGCCGTGTCAAGTAAGGCCTTATTTGCAGACAAAACTCGTAAGTAATAGCGACCAAATTGCAGATCCTCTTCTGGAGGGTGCATTGCTATGTTAGTTACAGAGCCGATTCCGTTGAAAAATGAGTTCATAATCAGTTCTTTTGCGTAAAGCAGTACCGATGGACTAGGCCCAACAGGATTAACCTTCACGATAAAGTCAGTTTCTGGGTCGATTCTATCAGATAGAATCTTAAATTTGAACAAATCTGAGGTACTTCCCTTAGTTAAAGCAGACTTAACTTGTCTAAAGGCAATATCTGGAGAAATATTGTAAACGCCCATAGCTTGAAAATCAAATTTAATTATAAGTATACTATTTTCAAGATCGTAACTGATTAGTTTTATGATCTGATTTCCTTTAACTTCCGCCAATAGCGACATAATTTTCTGTGCATCCTCCTCAGAAGTACCTTCTTTTAGTCTAAAGATTGTTTCGGGAGAGTCATTATTCGCATCTGTAGTGATTGGGCTCTCCAATATTTGCCTTAATCGGTCAATAGAGCCTTGCACAGTCATCTTTCCAGCGAAGTGGAATGTTCTCAAAGCCGCTTGAGTGGCTGGTTCACCGATACAAGCACCCGCAGTAGCACCAATTGCCTCCCCAAGTCGGCATAAACTGTCCTCATAATACGCATTTAGACGCTTTGCTAACTTCTTTACATTAGGTTTTGTCATTTCTCTTGTAGCCAATTTACCTAAAACTGCGTCTCTTGTTTGTCCTGAGACCATAGAATCTAATTCTTTTAGGAAAACACTAGTATCGGATGACTTGCTACATTGTGGACATTCCTCTGCAAGAGGGAAATCATGCTTACAATTGAAGTCATAGAAGAACGGTTGAAGCGTAATAGTGTACCCTCGCTTGTTTACCTCATCATCAGCACCTCTAATATGGTAAGGAGCAAGGCCGTCGTCACCAACAAGTGGCGAAATTATCCTACCTGTACGCAAATTAACTACCTGTCGTCTCTGATTTACAACACAAGACTCCAGCGCCTTGATCATTTTACGCTCCAAATAACCGGACTTAGCGATATTTCCTTGACCTGACTCGACAGTAGAGCGCCTTCCAGCGATTGATGTGATGAAATACTCGTCTGGCTCCATGCCTTCGGAGTAACTTGAACGTACAAAACCGCGATATTGAGGTGATAAATCACCATGTGGGTAGTGGGGAAGTACTCGATCGGAGTTAATTCCGTAAGTTATTCGCTTTCCACCTAGCCTGACAAGCCCGTAACTACCTGCCATTTGCTGAATATTCATGTATTTCCCTCTGGCTTTTGACCTAACGGCTATTTGCATTGGATTCCCAGGCCCTTGATAGTCTTCGATTGGGATCAATAACTTATCCTCAAACTCATCTACGAATGTACCAACCTGTTCTTCAATGTAATTTAGTGGATCTGCCATCGCATAGACTTCTTTCTCTGGTGTATGGTTCTTAACGTATGACTTTAGATAGCCATATTTGAAGGCTTTATCGATTTCTAAGATCTTTGCAGCAGCCTCGTCGTACAGTTCATCAATGTATCCTTGAACTGGCGGAGCAGAAACATCAGATACTCCCATTGTATAGCCGATAATTCTATGTGCGGCGAATCCTAAACGAGTAGCCATTTCGATAAATTCGACTAATTTTGCCTGTCCTGCTTCATATCCTTCGTGATAAATGAAAGATGGAGCAATCGAAGCACCTCCTTCACCAAATGCTGTCTTCTCTAAAGTACCAGAAATTAGTTTTCCGTCACGAATTAGCACATTTTCGCGTATTTTGTCTCCATTTTCGTCTCTTTTTACAATAATTGAACCATTTTCTAGTGTTTCTGTCAATGGAGTTTCTCCAGAAAAGGACGCAGATACGTATTCGCAGTCCAAAACAGTGAATAAATGATTGAATAAAGCCCTACCAGTGTAACCTGGACCATGTGGGGTCATCGCATCTGGCTCTGGAAGGGACTCAATTGTCCTATATTTGACTTCTTTACCGCCCCTAATTTCGCTATAAACGGTAGAGTAGCAAGATAGTGCTGTCTGTTTTGCAACATAAGGAAGTCCTTCCTCGTTATAGCCTATCATCCTTTGATTGTTCCATGTGTTTGCCTTACTCATATCGTTGTAAGTTAGCAAATAAAGCCCACTTGTTTGGTCCTGATCCGTTGCTACAGTTAACATTCCGTACCGTGCGTGTATGATATTCTTGGTTAGGAGCATTAATTTCTCTGCTTCTTTCTTCGCAGCCTCCGTTTGGATAAAGTGAACCTTCATGTGGTCTCCATCATAGTCAGCATTGAAAGGTATACAGACCGTTGGGTTCATTCTAATCGTCTTTGTAGGCACTGGTCTGACCCTAAATGCCATGATGGATTGTCTATGTAGCGAGGGCGCTCTATTGAATAGACAGATATCTCCAGAAATTAGGTTAGTTTCTAAGACCATTCCGGGTCTTAGGTTCTGAATTTTGTTTCCTATGTACTCTTGAAAACCTTCTACAGTGCCGCCTTGCATTTTCAAGATTATTTCTTCCATCATACCAGCATGACCATCTTCAAAAAGATGCGTTGCTTTAGGATATACGTCGTCAATCACGTTTTGTAAATACTGTTGCATCTCTTTCATGTTTTCTTCGGTCACTGTTCTAGGATACGATATAGTCTCACAGACCTGAATTGGTATTCCGACTTCGTCAATCGCTAAATTTGAGTCAGGACTGATCACAGAATAGCCAACTGTGTCTACATATTTCGATTGTAGGTTACTTCGCATTCGCCCAGTCTTTCCTGATAGCCTATTCAGGAGCCCGTTATGAGATGTTAGTGTTTCGCCACCGGCAAAAGTGTACTGAATAGAACTTCCACCGGACCCTACAGCATCATTTTGATTGTCTATAACCCTAGACACAGCCAAAAATAACTGCCTTCGTGCATAACCCTCTCTAGTTGTCGCTTGGCCTTTATTTTTGATCTCTCTTAAGCGGTCTCCAGCCCATACTACGTCACTGTATAATTGAGTTAAATCGTCTTCTTCGGTCTTTCCTTGGCTTGTGACTCGTAACGGCCTTGCTGTATTTGGTATAACTGGTAGATTTTCTAAGAACATATTCTCTGGTCTAGAGGTAACGGGATTTATCGCTAAGAAATAACAATCCTCATTAGGTATATTAGATAGTATATCCCTAACTTTACTATGTAGGTATATCTTATTACCATCTATATCTTTATCATCTAGGAAGAAGTGCTGGGGATTTCTGTATGTGAACGTTAATGACGGACTAAACTCTTCACAATGAGGACATATTCTTCCATTAAACTTCATGTCATCGAAATGTGGCTTCATCAATGTCCTGATTCTTGCTCTAGATTTGATGTTTTTACCACCAGTTTCAAATTCTTGCATAACGGCAGCACGTGTAGAATCCATTATTTCTTGTGGTAGCAACACTCTGCTGCAATAAACGCACGTTTTGTTTATCGCTTCCATCAATGGGTATGTTCCTTTTGCCTGATTCTTAGTTACTCCTAAGAATAAAAAGTTAGGAATGGGCTCTGGCAATCTAATGTGACCGAAATGCCCAGAACAAGATTCTCTCTGGCTGTTTTTATCGGGATTGAATGGTAAATAACAGGTCGGACACTCATCATCTTTGCTTAAAGATCCCATTCTGTGGTCCATCACCCCGTTAATTACTGAGACAGATGCACCTTTTCTACTGGGATCGGCTTTCAAAGACTCAGATGCGAAGACTTCAACGACTGACATCTTCTCTATTTCCTCTGGAGACATGATTTCCATATTGACTCCACCGATTTCACCTACTTCCTTTGTTTCGATTAAGTCAGATTGGAATCTGCAAGTAAATCGTATCGGTAATAAGGAGTCTGATGAGCCATCTTTCATTATTTTCTCTTTCAATGGTACACTAATTATAGCACCATCATGACCCGATGGAATGAGTTTTGGGTAGGTTGTTGCTTTATTCTTAATTGGCTCTAGAAAGTGAATCCTAACAATAAAGTATTGGTCGCTTGCTGCCCTCAAACCTTCCGCATCTTCATGAGTGAGAAGGTATCTTATGGCTGCTGCTTTTGTTGTAGGTACCCACTTATGCTTTAGTCTTCCACTGTGAAGGTCTAGATTAAGGAAAATTCCTGTTGCCATTCGCGGTGGATCCTCTGGATTGTATGCTGGAATCTCTATCTCTTCCGAGAAAATGTCTTCCGGCTTTACGAACCAGATGAATTGGCTGAGTTCTTCCATATTCTCACTTTCTGATTAACTTGATAGTAACTCTATCGGTAATCAGATACTGAGGTTGGGCCGTTAGACCCGTTTCAGGATCCAATTCAGCAACTTCTGGTATTTTTACGAAAGCCTGTGTAACCGGGCCAAGGTTGACTAAACTGTTTGCTCCTACATTGAACTCTTTGACAAATTCTGACTCGTCTGTCATTGTTTCTTTCAATAAAGTAGTCTTTCCAAACCTGGATTGTGTAGCAAATGAAGAAGACGTAGTATTGCTATTGATATGGTAAGTAATTTGCACTCTCAATGGTACAGCAGAGAATATCTTACCGTGCTGCGTAAAGGAAGAATTGAGTCCATAGTAGAAACCTGTTGCGTTAGCGATACCTTGCTCATCCCTAGGTAGGTTAATTACAATTTCATTGCCATTTACCATGATGTTATTCAACAATGAAACATCTAAGGTCTTAGGGAATGTGTTGTTTTGCTTGTAACCGACATTGAAAACTGCTACCGGGACTCGACCCGCATCGTTTACTGTCATTATTGTTACATTATGAGAAGGTAGTCCTTTACCATCGAACGGTGCGCCATAAGAAACACCCTGAGTGCCTAGTAGATAATGGTGGACCTTTTGCTTTCTTATCCAATTTTGGCGAAAGTTAGTTCTGCTATTAGATCGCAGTCCTTCTTTCATTGCTCTACGTTGAGCATCGGCTTTTGCTTTCTCAGCAAAGTTCACCATAGCAGTCCCACCATGCTTGAGGACATAAGTCTACCCCTGAGCGTGATGGTAGGCAATATAATCGGCCATATCGTTCATCGGATGGTCAGAATGACCCCTAACCCATTGGAATTGTACTTCGCATGGATATGTCTGGAGAATCTTTTGTATGAAGTGCTTTATTTCTGCTATGTCTTCATTATCAGTCTGGATGGTATCTTCAAGATGTTCTATCGAAGTTAGGCTATCAGAACAAATCCTAAGCAGATCTCCTTCTTCTACCACTGATCTAGATAGGAATAAGCCCAGTCTTATTGCAAATAGTTCTGCGACAGTACAATCATCTACATCATTAGTCCTACCCATAGATAGTATTAACCTATTATCTGTAATATTAACTAGTATAGCAGCCATACCAGAACTAGCATATTGATACCTACCTACAGTAGAGGCATCTGTGTAACAGTTGTAAACTACCATGCGATCAATATACCACTTTACGATAGTAGGAAATCTCCCCACCAGTTTTAGAATCTCTTGTTATCCTAATAACATCACCTATCTTGACTTCTTCGCCGCTTTCTACAAGTGTTTGTATAGCAGCGTCTCTGTACTTAATCAATGGTAACTCTTCAAGTGTTACATTTATTTTTTTGAGTTCTCTTTTAGCCTGGGACTCACTAATCTTCTCATGCTTAGGGGTAAAGTGCCATGAGAAAGTCATTTAACTAATCCTCCCAGTAGTCCTGGTCCAAGTCCTTCCACCCATCATCGTCTGTTTCTTCACTATCTTCATCAGACGATTCTTCTGTGGTGTCATCTTCTACCTCTCCATCCACATCTGATCCAATTGGGGCAACTTCATCGGTGTCTTCATCGGACTCTGTATCCTCGTCTTCAACATCTCCGGTGTCAGAATCGGGAGACTCTGTGTCGTCTTCTTCTGAGGATTCTTCGTCATCGTTTTCCTCGTCATCGTTTTCCTCGTCATCGGAGTCTTCCTCGACGTTCGGAAGGGGTTCCTCCTTTTCTGTGTCTTCCTCATCTTCCTCATCTTCCTCGTCGTCATCCTCATCATCTTCGTCAAGGGTATCCCAGTCTAATTGTTCCCAATCATCTTCCCACTCGGTGGATTCTCCCTTTATCTTAGGCAATTCCCTGCCGTCTTTCGGGGTCTTTGGCTTTGCCTCGACTTCTTCATCCTCTAAATCGTCTACCGAAACCAACTCGCCTAGTTCGACTAACTCAATCCTCTCGTTTTTCTTCAAGTCCAAACCAGCAAGGAATCCATCTAACTTGTTATCTGCACTGTCTTCATGTGCTGCTTCAATCTCTAGTGTTAGGTCTACTTGGAATAACTTCATCAAGCATACTGAGTCTGCAAACATACTTAACAAATGCGGTCATAGTAAGAATACTGTCTTAATCTATAGGGATTACCTTATATAATCTATAGGTATCGGATCGAATGTGGCAGAGGAGCCTAAGAGAGAGGACCGTTTTACGACGATCCGCATCAGAAAAATAGACAGGGCTAAGTTGTATGAATTAGCCTTGCCTAGAGAAGCACATTGGGAGACGATGACAAGGATAATATCGTCTTTTGAAGCAAAGAAGATAGTTAAGAGGAACAAGTGATGGACAACCAGAAAGAAGCAAAATATCTCTGTCCGTGTTGTAAGGAGAAATTCTCCACGGACCAGATTCGCTCCCTCCACGTATCTGTGTTTCACCCTTGGTATCAAGTACCTGTTAACAAGTTGGGTAAGAAGTACACCCGTATTGTAAAGCAGATAGAACGATGTTTCATTGACTATCGTAAGAAGAATGTCTCTATAGTGACATTAAGCGATGTGGAACACTGGATGCATAATAACACACGGGCTGGTTTGGCTAAGAGAAGAATATCAAGCCTCCTCAAGAGAAGGAAGCAATTCATCTTACACAAGAAGGCTAGGAGAAAAAACTCCAACCAAATGGAATATTGGTGGTCTTTAGGCGACTCAGAAGAGGAACCAAATACCCGTGGTTATGAGAAATGGGTCGATGTACCCCTTAAATGACACATACCGGTATCCCCGGAAACGTAGTATAATTGGAGGGGAAGGAAGTATGATAAATAATACAAACCGAATATGCCGCAGATGCGGCTGTGACCTAAGAATAGAAGCCACCAAGAGTGGAATGCAGATTGAAAGAGGCACCGAGTGTGGCTTTGGATATCCTGTCATTTCACCGATTAAGGCTGGCTCTATCTGAGTAACACGTAAGCCCGCCGTCAGCCCGTAGCAGGGTGTCTGGCGGTGGTGCTTTCCCTTACTAGGAGGAGATTAATATGGTAAATATGATGACAATAAGCAATGCTTTGCTAAAGGAAATCGCTGACCGAGGATTAAGCCTAAGTGACCAAAAGGTCATGGATGCTTACACGGACACGATGACACGAGTAGCATTGGGCTTAATTTAAGTCTACCAGCCACTCAACCAACAACGAATGGGCTATGCAGTGCCTCCCTAACGGGTAAAACTGCTAATAGAAAGAGACTACTGCAACATACCGGTATAGCCGGGAACGTAGTATAATTGAAGGGGAGGAAGTACCCCTTAACAGATATAAGGCATTATAAGATGCCGCAGCCCTTCATTGGGCTGCAACCCACGTTCGACTCGTCAGAGTCATTTTTTCGGGCTTCGGCCCGGTTCGTGGGATT
>Ga0114932_10005028_pt1 | contig 11947 bp, 13 predicted proteins | sample 2SBtaG_2_FD_87286 | JGI IMG/M metagenome (GOLD analysis project Ga0114932, IMG submission 87286) | Deep subsurface microbial communities from Kolumbo volcano to uncover new lineages of life (NeLLi) - 2SBTROV12_ACTIVE470 metaG | ecosystem: Environmental > Aquatic > Marine > Volcanic ... | reverse complement strand
CCGTTCGTAAGGCAGAGAGATTAGTGGTAAAAATGGATAATTTAGAGAAAAACTCTGTTTCTAATACAGCCCTAAAATATATTAATAGACTTTCGGATCTTCTTTTTGTAGCAGCAAGATATGCTAATCAAACTGATATTGGTGGAACAGGAGATGTTTTATGGAAACCCGGAAGATCAAGGGAGGAGTAAAGCAATACATTTAAAAGAATTGCGTAAACTTTTAAACTGAGTTATTGACACTTCATGTTAGGGGTTTTAATTTCCCGTTAATTTATTTTCAAATTTTTTTGGAGTTAATAATGAAAATAATTGTACCTATTAAAAGGGTTGTAGACTACAACGTCAAAATAAGAGTCAAATCTGATCAAACGGGTGTTGAGCTTGATAATGTTAAGATGTCAATGAATCCATTTGATGAAATTGCTGTTGAAGAAGCAATTAGACTAAAAGAAGCGGGAACTGCTGAAGAAATTATTGCTCTTTCAATAGGGCCTCAACAAGCACAAGAAACAATTAGAACAGCTCTTGCTATGGGAGCTGATCGTGGGATTCTTATAAAATCAGATCAAAATGTTTCGCCTTTAAATGTTGCAAAAATTATAAAAGCAGTAGCAGAAGAAGAAAATCCTGACTTAATAATTCTAGGAAAACAAGCAATTGATGATGATTCAAATCAAACAGGTCAAATGTTATCTGCATTGTTGGGTTGGTCACAAGGTACATTTGCATCTGAGGTAAAATTGGAAAATGATAAATTATTAGTAACTAGAGAAGTTGATGGAGGACTACAAACAATAAAACTTAGCATGCCTTCAATTGTAACAACTGATTTGAGACTTAATGAGCCTAGATATGCATCACTTCCTAATATTATGAAGGCTAAGAAAAAAGAGATTACCGAAAAAAATCCGGAAGATTTAAATATTTCTATTGAACAGAATTTAGAAATTATAAAAGTTTCAGAACCCACTCAAAGAGAAGCTGGGGTAAAAGTTGAGACAGTTGATGAATTAGTGGATAAATTAAAAAATGAAGCAGGAGTTATTTAATGACAACATTATTGATTGCAGAACATGATAATAATAGTATCGGTGACTCAGTAAGGAAAGCCATTACTGCAGCTCATGAAATAGGTGAACAGGTAGATATACTAGTTGCTGGTAAGGATTGTAATTCTGTTGCAGAAGAAGCTGCAAAAATTTCTGGAGTAAATAAAGTCTTAATTTGTGATAATGATATTTATGCAAAACATTTAGCTGAGCCATATGCAGATCTAATTGTTTCTATATCAAGTAATTATAATACATTTATTGCACCGGCAACAACGACAAGTAAAAATTTTATGCCAAGAGTTGCTGCTCTCCTTGATGTTCCTCAGGTTTCAGACATAATATCAGTTATTGATAATCAGACATTTGAACATCCGATTTATGCAGGAAATGCTATTGAGACAGTAAAATTATTAGCAGAAAAGAAAGTTATTACAGTAAGAGCAACTGCTTTCCAAGCTGCTGAAGATCAAGAAGCAGTAGGTATTGAGGTAGTAGACTCAGCATCTAGTCCAGAATTATCTGAGTATATATCTGAAGAATTAACAGAATCAGACAGACCTGAACTTACATCAGCTAAAATTATCATATCTGGAGGCAGAGGAATGCAATCAGGAGATAATTTTGTATTATTAGAAGCTATAGCAGATAAATTAGGTGCTGCAGTTGGTGCATCACGCGCAGCTGTTGATGCTGGATTTGTTCCAAATGATTATCAAGTTGGTCAAACTGGTAAAGTTGTTGCTCCTGAACTATATATCGCTGTAGGAATTTCTGGAGCTATTCAACATTTAGCTGGTATGAAGGATTCGAAAATTATTGTCGCTATTAATAAAGATGAAGAAGCTCCAATATTTCAGGTAGCAGATTATGGTTTGGTTGCAGATTTATTTAAAGCAATACCAGAGTTAGAAACAGCATTAGGTTAGGTTAAATTTAAGAACTCTTTAATTCGGCAATAAATTTTACTACCTCTTTTGAATCCCATTCAAAGTCACCATCGTATCTTCCGATTTCTTTTCCATTTTTATCGAAGAGAATTGTTATTGGTAATCCCTTTGCATTAATATATTTTCCAACCATTGTAGTTGGGTCATGGTAGCTATTTAAATTTTTTATGTTAATTTCTTTAAGGAAATTTTCAACTTTAGAAAAAGCTGTTCTTTCAATAGACACAATAATAACCTGAAAATTTTCATCGCCCATTTCAGCCTGTAAATTATCAAGTGAAGGCATTTCTACTCTACATGGTAAACACCATGTGGCCCAAAAATTCATCAAGATAAACTTTCCCCTGAAATCGGATATGTTATACTTGTTACCTTCTGAGTCGTTAAATTCAACAATATCAAATTTTGATAATGGATCAGGCTCAGAAAGTTTAAAATGTTCTGAGTCATTATTGAACAAACCAATAGAATAAGAAACTATTAGCAGCAAGCTAAAGGAGATGATTAACGAAAATATAATAAATTTCTTTTTTGACTTAAACATGAGAGTTCTATAGAGAGGTTTTTTTTAAATTAAAAGTAAATATGGCTAGAAAAATACAAAAAAATAAAATGTGGGGAGGTAGATTCAACTCCGATCAAGATAAAATAATGCTTGAAATGAATTCTTCTATTGAATTTGACTCTAGGTTATACCTAGAAGATATTGCTGCCTCGATTGCACATGCAAAAATGCTAGCAAAAAAGAAGATAATTTCTTTGGTAGAATCACAAAAAATTATATCTGGTTTAAAAAAAATCAAAATTGAGTTTGAAAAGGGTATTTTTAATTTAGATCCACTTCTAGAAGATATACACATGAATATTGAGTCAAACCTTCAAAAAAAAATTGGCAATGTAGCTAAAAAACTTCATACCGGTAGATCAAGAAATGATCAGGTAGCAACCGATATGAGATTATATATGAGGAAACAATGCCAAGAAATCATAAAAAAAATTACGATGATTCAAAAAGAATTAAGTAAAAAAGCGAGTAAATATTATGATTTTATTATGCCAGGATTTACTCATATGCAAATTGCTCAACCTGTTACACTTGGTCACCATCTTCTTGCTTACGTAGAAATGCTCGAAAGAGATAAAAATAGATTTCAAGATGCCTTAAAAAGGATCAACCAAAGCCCTCTTGGCGCTGCGGCATTAGCGGGAACAACCTTTCCAATTGATAGAGAAATGACATCAAAAGCTCTAGGTTTCACAAATCCGATGGCTAACTCGATTGATGCAGTTTCATCAAGAGATTTCATTATTGAACCTTTGGCAGCTTCATCAATACTTGCTTCTCATCTTTCAAGGTTTTCTGAAGAAATTATACTTTGGGTCTCAGAAGGTTTTGATTTTATTGAATTACCCGATAGCCTTGCGACAGGATCATCAATAATGCCTCAAAAGAAGAATCCTGATATTGCAGAATTGGTTAGAGGAAAAAATGGAAGAGTTATTGGAGCACTGATGTCGATTCTTGTTGTTATGAAAGGATTACCTTTAGCATATTCAAAAGATCTTCAAGAAGATAAAGAGTTAACTTTTGATGCTATAGATAATATTTTGAATTCCCTTGAAGCAATAAATGCCATCGTAAAAAAATTAAAACCTAAAAAAGAAAATTTATACTCTGCTGCACAAAAAAGTTACTCTACAGCCACTGATTTAGCAGATTGGCTTGTTTCTAACTTAAATATTCCTTTTAGAGAAGCTCATAAAATAACTGGAAATATAGTAAGATATTGTGAGAAAAAGAAAATTAAATTATCTGAACTAACAATAAAAGAGCTTAAAAGTTTTAATAAAAAGATTAATGAAGATATTTTTAATGTGCTGGATGCTAAACAATCTGTTAATCAAAAAAAATCCTTTGGTAGCACATCTCCATTAATGGTAAAAAAATCAGCAGCAAAATGGATAAAAAAATTACAGAATGAAAAAAAATAGCATCATAATTATTATATTTATAATTCTATTATCTGGATGCGGTAGAAAAGGAGACTTATTGCCGCCGCCATCAAATAATATTAACCCAGTTGGAATATTCCTCGAAGGTAAGTAATTATGTATTCTTACAAAAACAAAAATCTTCACTGTGAAAATATAGATTTAATTGAGTTGTCGAAAAAATTTGGTTCACCATTCTATTGTTATTCTTCCAAAATACTTGAAAGTAAATATAATGAACTTGCTAATGCTTTTAAAGAAGAAGACCTCCTTGTTTGCTTCTCATTAAAAGCTAATTCAAAACAATCAATTATAAAAACATTCTCTTCATTGGGTTCTGGAGCAGATGTGGTTTCAATTGGAGAGCTTAAAAGAGCTTTAAAAGCAAAAATACCACCTAATAAAATTGTTTTTTCTGGCGTCGGTAAGAATACTGACGAAATTATATTTGCAATTAAAAATAAGATATTAATGATTAATGTTGAATCTATTTCTGAGCTCAAACAAATTGCAACACAAGCAGCAAATCTAAATATGATTGCACCAATATCACTAAGAGTTAACCCTGACATCGAAGCTGGCGGAAATGAAAAAATTTCTACAGGAAAGAAGCAAGACAAATTTGGCATTTCTATTAAAGAGGCGATTGATGTTTATGAACTTGCGTCAAATCTAAATAATATTGAAATTAAAGGTATTGATGTACACATTGGAAGTCAAATTAATGATTTAGAGCCTTTCGAAAAAACTTTTGATAGTATTGTTGAAACTATTATTAAATTAAAAGAAAAGAATATTGATATTGATATAATCGATATAGGAGGAGGCATAGGAATTAATTATACTGATGAAAAAGCCCTAAATATTAAAGATTATGCAGCATTAGTTTCAAAAAAATTAGGATCATTAAACAAAAAGATCATAATTGAACCTGGAAGATTTTTGACAGCTGAGTCAGGTATACTCGTAACAAAAATAATTTATATTAAAGAGAATGAGTCTAAAAAATTTATCATCGTTGATGCAGCTATGAATGATTTTATAAGGCCATCTTTATATGGATCATTGCATAATGCTCTTCCAATAATTGAAGATGACAAAGAAAGACCTACAGAAAGTTATGATGTGGTGGGCCCTATTTGTGAAACAGGAGATTTTTTTATAAAAAACTTCACAACTTCACAACTTTTAGAAGGGGATCTTTTAGCTATTACAAATGTTGGAGCTTATGGCTCTGTTTTATCATCAAATTATAATTCGAGGCCTTCAATTGCAGAAATAATTATTAAAGACGATAGTTATTCTGTTATAAAGAAGAGACAGGATATAGAAGAAATGATTGATCAGGATAGCTTAGCTGATTGGCAAGAAAATTAAGGAATAATCTCGATCAGAACCTTATTAGCATTCTTTGGGTAATTTATAAAATTTGTTGAAAATAATTTTTGTTCATTCATTTCAAAATACTCATCATTTAAAACAATAATCTCTTGCATGATAACTTTTTCATCTGGCCCTACTATTTTAACAATTATATTAGGTACAATCCTCATATAATTTGACTGATTAATTAAAGAACCCGAAACAATTAAAGACTCTTTATTATTAATAATTGTGGCACGAGATTCTAAATTATAAATATCTATCCCTCTAATATTTATTGAGGGATCAACAAACTCTAAAACAGGTCTTAATATAGGAAAATTTTCCAATAAGAAAATTCTGTTGTACCAAATCATCCCAAGCGATAAGAAAAGAACCAGTATTATAATAACAGATAAAAAACCACCTCTATCATTATCTTTTTCTTTAACTGGAACAGGTAATGGATGATCTGGTTTTATATTTGGATCCAATGTCTCATTTTTATTTTCTTTAATTACTCCTCCTTGAGAATTAATGGATTCATAAAGAGGAGGAACTTCAATAGCTTTACCTTGCGAGTTTGCTGTCCAAATAAAATAACATTTAGAACACTTAACTTTTCTATTTTTAGTTCCAAATTTTTCTGTGCTTACAGAAAAACTTGTATTACATGCTGGACATTGAATAATCATAATTTCTATATACTTCAGAAGGCATTATCTATTAATTATATAGGCCTCCCCCTTTGGTCCATCCGATAATACAACCAAAGCACCATTTATTGATGATTTTATACTTCTAATTCTGCCTTTGATTTCATCAAAAATAATTTCTTCTTCTAATGCATTATTATCAAGAGAAATCTTTCTTATTTCACCGGGAACAAGAGAACTTATAATTAAACTATTATTAAATTCAGGAAACATTTCTCCATCATAAAAAATCATATCAGAAGGTGCTATTGAAGGTACCCAATATGTTAAGGGTTGCTCCATACCAATCTTTTCTGTAAATGGCGAAATTATACTACCATTATAATCTATACCGTAAGTAATGGCTGGCCAGCCATAATTTTTACCAGCAGTAATTAAGTTAAGCTCGTCACCGCCACGTGGGCCATGCTCATTAGAATATAATATATCATTTTTTGAGTCGTAAGCTATTCCCTGCTGATTTCTATGACCATATGAAAAAATTTCTGGCAAAGCATTTTGTGTATTAATGTAAGGATTATCTTTTGGAATAGAACCATCAGAATTAATACGAATAATTTTACCAAAATGATTATCAAGGTTTTGTGCATCTTCACGATAATTAAAGCCATCTCCAGATGTTATTATTAATGAATTATCATTCAAAAAAACTAGGCGCGCGCCATAGTGATTTGATGATTTTCTATATGGTGTTGCCTCAAAAATTATTTTTTTATTCATGAGTTCATTTCTAATTAACTCTGCACTAATAACTTTAAGAGTATTTTTATTTTTTTCACCATATGAAAAAGAGATCAAAACAATACTATTTTTTTCAAATTCAGGATGAAGAATAATATCTGATAAACCACCTTGGCCTCTAAACAAGGCATTTGGAATTCCGTTAATATCAATAACTTCTCTAGTTTTGATATCTATTCTCTTTATTTTACCAATAAGTTCGGTAACAAGGATATCTCCATTAGGAAGTGTGGCCGAGCTCCATGGATGGTTAAAATTATGTTCAACTTTCTCAATATTATATTCTAAATTAGTTGCAATTAGAGGTCTTGCAAGAACTATAGCTGCAAGAGAGATCAATACCAATATTATATATTTATAATTTAATTTGTTTTCAATTCTCATTTTTAAATACCTTATTTAAGAGTAGTCCATATAAATATCCACCCAAAAGGCCGGATACACAAAAAAGAAAAAGTCCAAGAAAAGATCTCATTCCAGCAATTAAAATAGCCCCTGTAAATACCGATGTTGTCAACTTTAGCATCACAAAACGCTAACAAATCCTGAAATTGAATAGGATAAAGTATGTTTAATTGGAAAAAAATATCTAACAATAGAAGTTATTAAAAAAGCTAAAAAAAATGTTATTAAAATTATGACTAAAAATAAAAAGCCATTTGAAATATCTTTTAAAAGTAACTCAAAGAACATTTTGATTGAAATATCAAAACCTTGAGATGTTAACCAAATCAAGTTAGCGGATAAATTAATTAAGATTATAAGTGATGCCGTCAAGAGTGAAGATATTATATAAAATATTGGTAAATAAAGAAATTTCATTTATTTTTTCCTTTGAATAAGCCAGATACCACTAAAAATAAAAGCTAATCCAATAATAATAGCAAAATTTATAGATTCATCTAACAAATAAATTCCTAAAACTAATGCCCATACTGGTATCAAATAATTGACCATAGACATAAATATAGGCCCTTCTAAATCAACTATTTTAAACCATACAAATGTTGCAACTCCGGTTGAAACAAAACCCAAGAGAAAAAGTAAAAGAATAGTTTTAATATCTAATGAGGCCAAATTAGGAAAAGGTTCAAAAAGAATTGCTGTGATCAAGCCTATCAAAGATGCGCTTAGTAATGAGCCTATTGCTCTATCAGTAGGAGGTATATGAGAAATTTTTTTTGTTAAGACAGTTGCTAAAGCATATGAGGAGGTTCCTAATAAAACTGCAATTTGTCCAAACATAAACATAGAATTTAAATCAACAATTTCTGAATTATTTAAACCAATTAATAATATGAGGCCTAAAAAACCTAATGTTATGCCTAATATTTTAATAGAAGTAATTTCTTCATCTTTTAGAAGAAGATAAGAAAGTATAAGCGTCAATATAGGATTAATACCCATCAATATTGCTGTAAGGGAAGAAGGGATATACTGCTGTCCCCAGGCTATTATACTAAATGGGAAATTAAATCCCAAAAATCCAATAATAAAACTCCAAAACCAAAATTCTTTATCAAAAGTAAGGGATTTATTTTGTAGAGATAACCAAATTAATAGAACTAATGAACCTAGTGCTATTCTGCTAAACATTATCCATAATGGGCCAATAGAGACAAGAATAATCTTAATTATCGCAAATCCTGAACCCCAAACAATACCCAAAAAGAATAGCAATGACAGTGGAAGTAATTTCTTTTTCATTTTCTACAATACAAAATTATTAACAAAATATTTTAAGAAAAAATTTATGATTGAAAAAACTCTATGCATATATTCTTAAAAAAGTAATATTAAAGTATAATGCAACTTAAGACACTTTTAATCACTATTATTTTAGCAATAATTTTTCTATTTTTTTTACTACTCAATGAATTTAATTTGTTATCTAAAAAGAATGATTGGGAACTAAAAAATAACACGAATTTTGATTCAATAGTGGTTTTAACTGGAAAATTTGATCGAATAAAAAAAGGATTCGAATTACTGGAAGCTAATTATTCCAAAAAAATGTTCATTTCTGGAGTTAATCCAATCGTGAAAAAAAATGAATTAAGAAAAATCATTATTCCTAACAGTTCAACCGAGAAAATTAGTTTATTTGACTGTTGTGTTTTTATTGGAAAAGAAGCAAAAAATACAAAAACTAATGCTGTTGAAGTTATAAAATGGATGAAAAAGAATAATTTGATTTCAGCAATTCTTGTTACTTCAGATATCCACCTTCCTAGAAGCATTTTAGAATTTCAAAATAACACCAATCATATTAAAATCACATCATGGCCAGTTAAAACTAATAGCAATAATTTTATTAATTTTTTAAAGGAATTTTTAAGATTTAGTTTTGTTCGTATTAAATACTTAATTGTATGAGGTGTAATTATAAATAAAATTCTATCATATATATCATTTACAATTTTTTTTATAATCACAGCTATTATAGCCTTGGCAGGCCTTCCTTTATTATTTTTCCCAAGAAAATATACCGCTCTCTTAATCCACTCTTGGTCTAAATTAATGCTTTTTTTATTTAAAAGATTTGATGGCTTAAATTGGGTAGTGATCGGAGAAGAGAATATTCCTGACACACCATTTATTATTGCATCGAAGCATCAGTCAATTTGGGATACAATTTTTTTTACAGCTTATTTTAGTGATGCAGCTATGGTTTTGAAAAAAATATTAATTTATTTACCCGCCTATGGATGGCATGCAGTTAAAGCTAAGATGATTTGGGTTGATAGAAAAGCTAAAGGCAAAGCATTGAGACAATTACTTAAAATGGCAAAAGAATGCTCTAGCAATAATAGACCAATTGTTATCTTCCCAGAAGGAACAAGAGTAAATATTGGTGAAAAAGGGGATTATAAATCTGGTTGTTTTGCTTTATATAAATATCTCGATATCCCATGTATTCCTGTAGCGCTAAACTCTGGTCTATATTGGCAAACAAAAGGATATGGAAGAGAAGAAGGTACTATAAAAGTAAAATTTCTAAAAGGAATAGAGCCCGGACTTCCAAAAAAAAAATTTCAATCATTATTGGAGGATAAAATTGAAACAGCCTCAGAGGAACTTTTAATAAATAAAAATAATGAAAAAAAATAGAAATTTATACAAGTATACAAAGTTACCTATTTATACATTGATTTTCATCTTAATTATATGGTCAACCTATTGGTTTTTAGGAACTATATATATTGAAAATAGAGTTTTAAAGGATAATACTTTAAGATATGAAAATTCTACAATTTCTGGTTATCCATTTCATTTTGATATAAATCTAAAAAAATTAAAATATAATCTCTTTAAAGAAATCACGCTTAAAGAAATTAATATAAAAACATTTGCATGGCGCTTTGATCAAATTAGACTATTAATAAATGATAAAATTTCTTATCAAATATCAAATTCAATAACAATTATAGCCCTACCATCAAATTTGATTATTGATTTTTATAATTATAATAAAAATAATAAAGAATATAAAATTTTCGGAAATGATATAGTTTTTTCTGAAAATTATAGTAACAAATCATTCTCAATTGACGGTATTTCAGGAAATATCAAACATGAAGGTATATATAATATTGATATTGTAACAAATAAAGGTAGATCATCACTCACTGCTCAAGGTTATGTTGATACTCAAAATGAATATTTAGAGGGTAATATTGAATTTTCTTTTTCTGATCCCAACGATATAAAAAGATTATTTCAAATTTTTGGAATAAACATCGAAGAAAATCCTATTACTAACTTATTAATATATAGAGGTAAAATTGATTTAACCTTTGAAGATGGAATGTCACTTTTAGGACCTCTTCCAATTGGAAGGGCGCCGAAATTAAAATAAATTAATCCCCTCTTCCAAAATCAACTTTTTGTGTATCTTGGCCAGCCTCAATAATATTCTTTCTTACATTCCTTGTTTTCTTAAAAAAGTTTTCGAGATATTCATAGTCATTATCTTCAATAGCTGATTTCAATTTATCTAAATCATTAGAAAAATAATCCAGCATTTCTAAAACTGCATCACTGTTATTAATAAAGATATCTCTCCACATAATGGGATCAGAGGCAGCAATTCTAGTAAAATCTCTAAATCCTCCAGCAGAATACTTAACAACTTCTTTTTTATTAACATTTGCTAAATCGTTTGCCGTACCAACAATATTGTAAGCTATCAAATGAGGAATATGACTGGTTATAGCAAGAACTTTGTCATGATATTCTGGATCCATAATTTCAACCATGGCACCTAAATTTTCCCAAAATACCTTAACATCGTTAAGTTTATCTAAATTTGTTCTTTTTGAAGGAGTAAGAACACACCATCGATTATCAAATAAATCTGCGAAACCTGCCTCTGGACCTGACATTTCTGTACCAGCTATTGGATGACCAGGAACAAAATGAATCGATTCAGGTAGAATATCTTCAATCTCAATTATTACTTTAGATTTTGCTGAACCAGTATCAGTAATTACACATCCATCTTTAAGGTTAGGCGAGATTTCTTTAACTATACTCGCAAATGAAGATAATGGTGTTGCTAAAATTACTAGATCAATATCACGATTAATTTGGCTCAAATCTAAATAAGCCTCAGACACCAATCCTCTTGATAATGCAGTTTTAACTGTTAAGTCACTTTTTGCAAAACCTTGTAAATGAATCTTATTACTAAACCTTTTAGCGGCTAATCCGATTGATCCACCTATAAGACCTAAACCAATAATTGCTATTTTTTTGAAAGGATCCTCCATATTATTTTTTAAAAGCATTAACTGTTTCTATAAGTAACAGATTAGCTTCCTCCTTTCCGATGGTTATTCTTAAGCAGTTTGGTAAATTATATTCTTCCATCTCTCTTACAATTATTCCTTTAGAACTTAATAGATGATAAGCCTCTTTCGCAGAAAATTTAAAAGATTCTAAAAATTCAACAAGGATAAAATTACATTGACTTGGATACACAATTAAACCAACATCAGTAAAACAATCATTTAATATTTTTTTCCACTTACTGTTATGCTCTACAGAAAAATTAATGTGATCATCGTCTTCTAGAGCACTTATCGCAGCCATTTGCGCAGCTGTATTTACTGAGAATGGAACTTTTAGAATAT
>Ga0114932_10005027_pt1 | contig 11950 bp, 12 predicted proteins | sample 2SBtaG_2_FD_87286 | JGI IMG/M metagenome (GOLD analysis project Ga0114932, IMG submission 87286) | Deep subsurface microbial communities from Kolumbo volcano to uncover new lineages of life (NeLLi) - 2SBTROV12_ACTIVE470 metaG | ecosystem: Environmental > Aquatic > Marine > Volcanic ... | reverse complement strand
TCACTTTGAGCCTGGGGCCGGACTTCATCTCCGTAGGAGCTGCGTCCATCGCCTAGATCCAGAAGGGTGACTGGTGCGATTCGGTTGTCGAAATCGATGCCAAATCATAGAGAATTAGGGTGTGTTTATCGGTCCCCTGCGGCGAAATGAGTTTGTTTTATTGGGACATCACAAAAAATATTAATTTGTGGTGAATAAAGTTGCTTTACCTGTTGACACGGGTTGGCTAAATGGTGACCCATTATCGTTTTTGCTCTTAACAAAGAGGGAAAGATTTATATCTTAATTATTTAATAAATTGATCTGGGTAATAAGGATTACTATCCTCACCGAGGAGGTTTTTTTAAATATTCAACCGGCCATCATAATTGTCGCCAAATCGGACAAAGTAATCGACATTTAACAGATTTTTACCGATCAGGCAATCGGGTTCCACTGGGCTGATTTACTTGTCAAACCCTTGTTAGGTTCGAGTCCTGCTGATCTTAAAAGCAAATAACTGCGGGTTTGAGGTGGTGTTTACATCAGTGCCGCCGTGGGGCCATTTTTAAAGGTTTTATTAAAATAAAACTCAGTCCGAGTGACATACTTCTGGATTATTATTTATAGAATATGGAAAACTTCAACCAATACCATTCAGACGCAATATTTTGGGCTATTATATTATTTTATGATGTCGTATATTGCGTATATATTACATATCTACTATACTGCGGCTTGCGTAAATATAAGTAGGCGGACTCCCTGTGGCAGAATCAGCACGTGATAAATTTGTACGGCTAGCAGAAGCCAGGGTTAACAACATCATTAAGACTGTTCGACTTCTTAGTAATCTTTCTAATAGAAGTAACTATTCGTATGACGACAAGGATGTTGAGAAAATTTTTCGTGTACTCGAATGTGAATTGAGAAACGCCAAAGCCAGCTTCAAAGCTGGAGGCAAGAAAGATGATTCAACCTTTAAATTGGGCTGATAATTCCTTTGAAAGGAGGTACATTTATGAAATGGCACTTCATTCCGCAGCTGGCATGTTATGTCGAAACCGGGGTTACCCAACGTGACCAATTCCGTAATGACGAGGTGGAACTGTACGACACCATAGTTCGGGAAGCCGTACAGAATTCATTAGACGCCACACCAAATGGAGAGACCACCAAGGTTGTCTTTCGGTGGGTTAGTTTTAACGATGGACTTGACCCTAAGTACGTAAAAGACCTTTTAGAAAATCAGCTGGATCACGCAAAGTCATCTGGTATTGAAGTAGCAAATATTGATTTCGAACAACCAGCCGCCCTGATCATTGAAGATTATGGTACCAGTGGTTTGACTGGCTCGACAGATTCCAAGGACGAAGACAATTTCTCTGACTTCTGGCGCAGACACGGAAAATCGCACAAAACAGGCACCAACCGGGGTCGATGGGGGTTAGGAAAACTTGTTTACTCCAGTTCTTCAGTAGTCTGCGCATTTTTTGGTGTCACCATCCGAAATAGCGACCCAAATCGCTATTTAATGGGACAGACTGTTCTCGATCTTCGCACGCATGAAGGCAAAGAGTATCCCCCTCACGCATATTTTTCAGAGATGGTTGGGGAAGAAATACATGAAAAAGTTCCTCTCCCAATTAATGACACTGATTTCATCGAGTATTTCTCAGAACAGTTTGGCATCAGTCGAGTTGATGAACCAGGTTTATCTATCGTAATTCCATTTCCCGACAATACGCTGCAGCCTGAAAAAATGATTGAAGTTGCTATCGTCAATTATTTTTATCCGATAATTACCGAGCAGCTGACTTTGTTTTTTAATGACCTTGAAATAAACAAAGAGAATATACGCAAACTAGCCCACGAGTACGCCAAGAGCCGCATTCATGATATAGACCCTCTATTCGATTTCATCGAACAGACAAACCGATGCATCCAAAATAATGACTTACTTTCGCTTAAACCCAGCTGGATAAACGACACAAAGCTCGCAGAGGACGATTTTGACCAAGACATTCTGGAAAATGTGAGAGAGTCATTCGCGTCAAAGAAAACTGTGGGAGTGTGGTTGCCGCTTACAATCAAAACCAAACCAGAAAAAGAAATATTTGATACTGGCATTTACGTTTTTGTTCAACGTCCTGATGATCTTTCGAAAGGAGTAGATCTATATGTCCGTGGCGGCCTGACTTTACCAGCAGAATCTAAATTCGGAGAAAGAAAGGCGTTTGGTGCGATGATTGCCAATGATTTTGCAATATCCGCATTCTTAGGTGACGCCGAGAATCCAGCGCATACAAAATGGGTTTTCAACGCAGAAAAGCTTCGCAAAAATTATGTGGCTCCGGGAGACAAATTAAGGGCCATCAAGAATGCGGTTATTAACTTTTATGACCTGCTTGTTCAGGCAGAAGAAGATGAAGATGAAAAAGCGCTTTCCAAATTTTTCTTTACCGAAGAACCTGAGGATCCTGGGCCTAAAAATAAGAAACCACGCAAAACTCCCAAGCCTGATATAGAACCTCCAACAGCAAAACCGAGAGTTGCCCGACTAGCAACTATTGAAAACGGCTTTTCTGTTCGCAAAGGAAAAAATGCAGACGATGCGGCCTATCCTATTCTGTTTCGGGTCCACGCGGCTTATGACACCGCATCCGGGAACCCTTTCAAGAAATACAACCCGATGGATTTTGATTTTATGGCGAATAGTGGCCCAGACATTGCTCTGACAAAAGACTCCGTTAGCCTCAAGAAAAAGAAAGCAAATATGCTCGAATTCGAGGTTACTGACGCGGCCTTTCAAATTAATGTTACCGGTTTTGATCCCAATAGGGATTTGTTGGTAAAGCTACAGACTGAGGCTATTGAGGGAGAATAGCATGCAGATATCACGTCACATTAACCACACTGGCAGACGAAAAATCCTGCATTCGGAAGTTGAAATAGAGCTTGTTGAACAAAATGGCAAACCGCCCGCATTTAGAGCTGCATTTACGTTAAACAGAGAACATCTTCCTGATAATGCCGATTTGTTTGTTGAGGCTTATCACAGTAATACAACCCAGCGGTTTTCATTTGGAACCGTCGCAGCTCCAACAGCACCGACCGATACGACATTAAGTGAAATTGACTTGTCCGGCCCTACTCTTTTCAGAGTCAAGGTGGTTGACAACTCCGAGTCAGCAGGTCGATTAGTCGCGTCGGCAGAACGGTTGGCCCCCAAAGATGATGATAGTGAAGAACAAAGAGCATCATTAATGATCTTCAAAAGCATCTCCGAAATGGGAAATCTCACATGGAGATTATCATTTGATGAGGTACGCAAACCGGTTCTATGTATTAACAATAAAATACCTGAAGCGAAGCACCAATTGCTAACCAATCCCGTATTCCAGTCACTTATTCTTCCTTCAGCGTTTAGAGAAGTATTAATGTATATCCACTGGGATCAGGGTGAAGAAGTAGTTGACGGCTCATGGCAGGAACAGTGGATCAATTTCTCCAATAAGATTGGTTCAGTGGAACGCCCGTCTGGTAATGACCCGGATATTTTGCATTCATGGATTGATGATGTGGTCAGGGCATTCAGTGAGTCGCACCATTTTTGTGATCATCTTGTAAAGCGGATGGAGGAAAGCAGTCATGCCTGAATATGCTCGCAGACTAACAGAACAGGGGATTGAAGAATTTAACAATTACCTGGTTGCCATTAGTGAAGGCCAGGCATTGGAGCTTCCACAACTACTGTTAACGGACGAAAGGTATTCTGACGTCATCGAACAGGACATCGAAGTTGACCGAATAGAATTTTCCACCCGCCACGAACTTGGAGCGTACGCAACCAAGGCCATAGAAGGCTCAGAGACTCAAGCATTGTTGGGCGACCAAGGATTTTGGTCCTGGCTGGCGCTATATTGGTTTGATCAACTGTGTCCTGCTGATGGGAAAGGTGTAAGGAAGCCCAGCAAGCCTTATAACTACATTCTAAGCCGAAACTATAAACACCGGCCCAGGCACGCGATTTATATGACGTGGGTATTGGTTTCTCAGTATGGAGATACATCATTCTTTCTCCTAAGTAAAAAACCGAACGAACGAGGCGAATTAATCGAACAACTCGCAGCCCGCCAATACTTTATTGCCTGTGAAGGTATTGTCAAAGCAGCGTCTCACCTTTATTACGACCCGGAACGAAAAACATTCAAACGTGGTTCCACTTCGCAAAAAAGAAAAGGTAATATTCGTCGTTTTATAGCGTACCTCCAGCAACTCGATTTAACCTATGACTTGGGTTCACTCGCTGGGGGCACATTACTTGATTTGCTTCCAGATGAATATGCGGCGTTTAAAGAAGCCGCTGAGTAACATGCACCTGGATTTAGGGTTTATTTCCTGTTTTTTTCTGTTCCAGGATTCTCCGCACCGTGGAAACGGCCCCGATAAAATCTTGTTTAACTTGGTGCTCCCATATTCTGACAACAGCCCATCCATCGTGCTGCAATTCTTTTGTGACAAATCCATCACGAATCGTATTGGCCGCTATTTTTTTTACCCAGAATTCTCTGTTCTTTTTTGGTTGTTGAAAATGTTTCGGACATTTATGCCAGAAGCAGCCATCCACGAAGACCGCAACCTGAAAGCGTGGAAATACAAAATCAGGTTTCCCGACAAGATGGCTTTTCAGTCTATAGCGGTATCCAAGATTCCATAACGCCTTCCGTAATTTAAGCTCTGGTTTCGTATTGCTGCCTTTAATCCTGGACATGCAATAACTTCTCTGTTCATCATTGAGGACGTCTGTCACAAAGCGAGCTCTGCAAATTCAATATTCTCTACCTCCTTAATGTCTGAATAATCATCAGATGCTCTGCATCTATCCATGATTTCAGAAACCACATCAGCCAAATGGAATGCCAGATAAGGTGGTACCGCATTACCAATCTGTTCATACTGCTTTCCACGCGGCCCTTCAAAATAATAATTATCTGGGAAAGTCTGAAGTCTTGCAGCCTCTCTTACCGTCAAACTTCTACACTGCGAAGGGTCCGGATGAATATAATAATGGCCGTCTTTTCGTAAATGTGCAGTCACAGTTGTAGATGGTTTATCCCATACCTGTACTTTGAATCTGTCTCTGAAATTTTTGACTCTACCGTTTTCGTCTTCCGTCGCATTCCTGTGATCTGGCCATAGAAACTTTGGGAAATCTTCAAGTTTAGGAACCATTCCGTTGACATCGGCATAGCTGGCAGCAAAAAGGTATCTCCAGAAATCCGAATCCATATGTCCCCGTGATTCGTGTTGAACAACACCGCCAATTTTTTTATCGAATAGCCAATTGGCCAATTCTCTTGGCGGGCAATTGCCTGGTACGAAACTACCCCCCTCACCGATATCTGCCGATATATTCTCGACCGCGCTTTCCATTCGCCTCTGAATATCCTGAAACTTCTTGGTTTTTAGTGGTCTCTTATTGATGCACTTGCCAACGCGTTTCCGCCATTCACCCCTGCCTTCATCGCGACCGGACATTTTACTCCTGACCGGGAGCATATCCGCTAACACATCTTTAAGGGTAAAAGGCGTATCTACAGATTCCAGAACGGGGTGTGGTGGATTATCATAATCACTACGAATTCCAAGCAGGATTACCCTATGCCTTTGTTGAGGAACACCATAGTTCTCAGATTTTATAAGGTAATCCTTGAATTCTAACCATTCGTCACCTTCCGCCTCTTGTACAAATGAATAAATAGAATACCTTGTCCCACGTTTATTTTTAGGTATTTTCTCTCTATCCCATTTCGATAATGCAGTTACTGGACTCCTAAGGTCAGAAAGGATCTTTGGAAATATATGCTCTCCCTTTAATTTTGCACTCAGAATTCCTTTTACGTTTTCCATAACAAATATGGTTGGTCGCATTACAGCCACGATCTTCAGGTATTCCCTGTAAAGTGTGTGCCTATGATCTTTCTCGAAATCCACGTCATTCGTACGGCGTGCCCTGCCTATCGTAGAATATGCTTGGCAGGGAGGACCTCCAAGTAAAACCCAGTGCCTCGAGTCACCAACTGCATTTGAAATTCTTTCAGTTACGGTCCGAACGCGCTTTTTACCAAGTTCTGCATGCCAGGCAATTTCCTTTGCAAGATTACTTTCGTCTGGATACTTTTCAAATAGTTCTGCTTTTGTAATACCCTCACCACGGATGTATTGGTAGTATTCCCTTGGTAAACTTCCCTTCTTAAATTGTCGGGTAAAACTACGTAGTTCCAGGGTCTGGTGAGCATGAGAATCTTTTTCTATTGATAAGACAGGTTGAAAAACCTGTCCGTTTCTGTAAGCAGAAAACCCCTCGCTCAAGCCGCCTGGACCAGCGAAGATATCCACAACCGGAATAGCCGAGTCGCTGTTCAGATATTGCCTTCCAGCACTAGCTTTTTTCATACTTATTACTACTCGCAAAAATTTATATTTTTATGACCAAAAAAGACAATAACCCTTAGTCAGATGTATTGGTGAGACTGCACTGTTAAATTAACTTATTTTCAAATACGACTTTTTCATATTCTCGTATATCAGACGCCACGGGTTCCCAAATATGAATATTATCTCCGTAATGCTCAAAGATTTTACCGTGGTTTTTTTCTGCAATAATTTTCATTTGAGCAAAATTACTATCGAAAAATGATTCTTCTGGCAGCTCATTTTTAAGATCATTTTCTGTGATTACGGTTACGCCAGACCTCTTGAGTTTTAAAAATGCATTTAATATTTTTGTATTGATCTGGCTTGGTCGTTTGGCCCAAAGTTTAAGACGCCTACCAACCTTTTTAACTTCCTGAACAGCTGTTTTTTCATGGGTATCAGGCATTATTGGTTTTAAAAGAGCATCTTTTAATTCGGCCAACATAATTAGACTTTGCACTATTTCTGAATGGGCTTTTTTTTCAGAATCACCTTTTCTTACCAAGAATGCAGCAGACTCAAGACTATTTTTTAACTGTACTAGGGGGCGTTCTCAATTAAGCCAGATGATAGTAGCCACCAAGCTTAACATTGCCCGATATGTCGTTGCCAAACGTTCATAACGAGTGGCGATTCGTCGATAGTGTTTTAGCTTTTGAAAGACTCTCTCGACCAAATTCCGCTCACGATAGTAAGTGCTCATCATATTCTCTTGCCGTTTTTCTGTTGTTCTTTGGCGGTATTACCGCGATGGCCTCACCCGTCTCGATAGCAGCGATAAATGCATTAGCATCATACCCTTTATCGGCAATGATATAATCCGCTGAAAACCCTTCTATCAGTAGAGTTGCTTGCTTTATTTCAGCCTGCTGTCCTGCGGTTAATATAAAGCGGACGGGATTACCCAATGCATCTACCACAGCATGAATCTTGGTACTCAGTCCGCCACGTGACTTACCCATTGCCTCATTTTCCTGCTGTTTTTTTTGCCGCGCCATGTTGGTGAACGCGAACAATACTACCATCGACCATCAGGTATTCAAGATCGGGATCATTGGCGATTGCTTCAAAAATGCGAACCCAATGTCCTTTATGCGCCCAGCGGTTATAGCGTACATAGACTCGATGCCAGTGGCCAAATGTCATTGGCAGATCACGCCAGGGAGAGCCTGTTCTGGCAATCCACAAGACCGCTTCCAGAAACAGGCGATTGTCAGACGCCGTAACACCGCAATCGCTTGTTTTTCCAGGCAATAAGTCTTTGATTCGCTCCCATTGATCGTCTCTGAGAATTATTCGTTCCATGATTTTACTCCACGGAAAGAACATATAATACAATGTTTTAGAGAACTAAATTAAACTTAATTGAGAACGCCCCCTAGTTTAGGAGTGATATTGTCCATTCACCCTCCCTCATAATCATCAATATTTACTACAATATTAGTAGTTATGAGTGATTGCAAGGCTGATTTTGATATTATTAATTAATTTAGTAAATTAACGGCATCTACGGACAAAGGGACAAAGTGGTCAATCATATTTCACTACATGGAATATTTTATACTCCAGATGGTCAGTTCTCTGATTATTGCATTCTGCAGAACATAATCGAAACTGCAAGTATGGCTGGACCACTACGAATAGAATTTCCAGGCGCGTTATACCACATCACATCGAGAGGTGGCCATCGGCAAGCAATTTATGAATACGATCGGGATCGTGAATTGTTTCTTGAGGTATCGGCAGAGACAGTGGATCGCTACAACTGGGTTTGCCATGCCTATTGCCTGATAACGAATCATTACCATCTGGTCATAGAAACGGTTGAGGGAAACCTTTCGCAGGGTATGCGACATTTGAATGGAGTCTATACCCAGGCATCGAACCGTCGTCATCGTCGGAACCGACACCTGTTCCAAGGACGTTTCAAAGGAATTTTAGTTGATAAGGATACCTATTTTCAGGAACTCAGCCGATATGTAGTACTCAATCCGGTCCGGGCCGAAATGGTTAAAAGCCCTGAAGAGTGGCATTGGAGCAATTACAAAGCGATGATGGGTGAGACCACGGGTCCCAAATGGTTGGCAATAGAAGGCTTGTTGAGCCAGTTTGATGACTGTTTGGACGAGGCGCGTCGCCAATATCGACTTTTTGTACTCGCCGGAGTGGGCCGGAGAATGTGGGATAAACTGCGACATCAAATATATTTGGGCGATGAAAACTTCGTGGAGCGGATGCAGGCCAAATCAAAAGTTGAGGGCGATCTAATGACTATCCCAAGGTTGCAGCGTCGGCCGCCGCCGTTGCCTTTGAAAGTGATCTCCAAGAGCCAAGGAAATAGAAATACTGCAATTATTGCCGCTTACGCAACCGGCGCTTACAGTTATCGGGAGACCGCAGATCATTTCCGAATACGTTTATCAGCAGTGGGACGGATTGTGAGAGCTGGAATGCAATAATCAGAGAACTGACCACTTATCGCGAAATCGATGCTAAATCATAGAGAATTAGGGTGTGTTTATCGGTCGCCTGCGGCGAATTGAGTTTGTTTTATTGGGACATCACAAAAAATATTAATTTGTGGTGAATAAAGTTGCTTTGCCTGTTGACAGGGGTTGGCTAAATGGTGACCCCTTATCGCAAACGATTCGAAATCGCCTGATCTTACACCGGTACCACGATTCAATTCGGCTCACCTTCGGGGCCGGCGATCCCCTTTGGCCATCATCTACCCGAAACCCGAAAAATCGTCGGAACCAATACTCTAGTGTTCTTTTGAAACTCCAAAAATACCAATTTTTCATCCGAGAATGTCACAATTGATAATTTACAGATCCTTCAGTACATTTCTATTTGATCAAAAAGGGCGTTTATTTTTCTACTGCTTACCGATGAAAAACCAATATCGAGGATATTAAATTAAAAATGTCTAGTCAAACATCATCTTATACAATCATTATTACAGCACTCCCTGTTGAGTTTAATGCTGTGATTGAACATCTCCAGAATATACACGAAGTGGAGCACCCAGCTGGCACTATTTATGAGGTGGGAAACTTCTCATCAGAAAATCAAGATTGGAATATTGCCGTAATCCAAGCGGGCATGGGTAATCCCAGAACTGCTTTTGAAACCGAACGAGCCATTAATTTTTTTAACCCTTCTCTTGTTATTTTTGTAGGTGTTGCTGGTGGATTAAAAGATGTAAATTTGGGAGACGTTGTTGCAGCAACCAAAGTGTACGGTTTTGAATATGGCAAAGCCGAACAACAATTTAAAACTCGTGCTGAATTTGGGGAATCAACCTACTCGTTGATCCAACGTGCCCTAGCGGTTTCAAGACGAGACAATTGGCTCAATCGCATCCAAGGAATTCAAGCTCTTAACAATCCACCCCGTGCTTTTGTTGGAGCTATTGCTGCTGGTGAAAAAATTGTTGCTTCAACCAATTCTCAAAGTTACAAATTGCTAAAAATAAATTTCAGTGATGCACTTGCGGTTGAGATGGAAGGTTTTGGCTTTTTCAGAGCCATTCATGCCAATCATCATGTCGAGGCTTTAATGATTCGGGGTATTTCCGATATGATTGATAACAAAAGTAAAGCCGATGCCTCGGGTTCACAAGAAATAGCCTCTTGTCACGCTGCCGCCTTTGCTTTTGAAGTACTTGCTAAACTAAAAAAGAATGTCAACACGACAAATGAACTAACTAACCAAAATCATTCTGGAATCCTGATCGAACAAAAAGCGAGTGATAATGCTAAACAGTTTGGTCAAGCGAACGGTAATATTTATTTCGGTTGTACTGAAAAGAAAATCCGCGACAACATTCTTGATCAAACTCGCATCATTGAGGATAAAACTCAAGAGTTTGTAGGGCGACAATTTGTTTTTGATGCGATTAATAAATTTATAGAAACCAATTCTCGCGGTTATTTTATCGTGCGTGGTGATCCTGGCATTGGCAAATCCGCCCTTGCCGCACAATTGGTCAAAACAAAAGCTTGTGTACATCATTTCAATATTCGCGCTGAAGGGATTAGCAAAGCCTCAAATTTTATGACTAATATTTGTGCTCAATTAATCGCCGCTTATGACTTGGATTATAAGACCTTACCTCCCGACACAACTCAAGATTCAGGGTTTTTGTCAAAGTTGTTGGGTGAAATTTCGGATAAGCTCGGCAGCGACAAAAAGCTAATTATGGTGGTGGATGCTTTGGATGAAGTTGATAACACGGACACGACAAGCGGGGCTAATGTATTGTATTTGCCAATGACAGTGCCTGCGGGTATCTATATTGTGGCAACCATGCGCCGTGATAAAGCGGTTAAGCTGCGGATTGAATGTGAGCAGAAATATTTTGACATTAAACAAGATGATGACAAAAATCTCGCTGATATAAGCAAGTATATTGCAAGCACCTCCGAACGTGAGGGTATTCAAACCTATATATCAAAACAAGATATTGATAATAAAGCCTTTATTTCAATATTAACTGAAACCAGTCAGGGTAATTTCATTTATCTGTATTATGTACTGCCCGAAATTGAACGTGGTGCTTATACAAATTTAGCACTTACGGCAATTCCAGTGGGTTTAAAAAATTACTATGAAGATCATTGGGGACGTATGCGTGCGCAAGATGAAGAAGCATGGTTTAAATACAAATTGCCTGTCATAGTAGCACTGACGGTGGTTAAAGCCCCGATTTCCATTGACTTGATTTTGGATTTTTCAAAAGTTCCAAAAAAGTACCGTATCCGTGCCGTACTTCAAGAATGGTGGCAATTCTTGTATGAATTGCAAGTAACTTATCAAGGAGGCTTGCAAAAGCGTTACCGCATGTACCACGCCAGCTTTCATGATTTTTTAGCCGAGAAAGAAGAAATTGCCGATGAATTTGTTGATTTAAAGGCGGCACATGAGCAGATTGCCAATACACTTTGGGATGACTTGTTTGATGAATAACTTTACTGAACGTTTGCAGAGGATGGATGAGGAGCGACGATTATACACACTGCAATGTTTACCTTCGCATTTAGCTAAGATGGGTCTACAGGAAAAGTTGCAAAAACTACTGATTACGTTTGAGTTTTTACAGGCAAAGGTGGAGGAATTTGGGCCACAGCCGTTAATTGAGGATTATGAGCCAGTTGATGAGGAGAGTTTTAGGCTAATTCAGGAAACTTTACGTTTATCAGAGCATGTTCTTGCTGATAATAGTATGCAACTGGCGGGGCAGTTACATGGGCGATTGTTGTCTCATCAATCGCCAGTTATTCAAAGGCTATTAGAACAAGCTGTACCATCATTTCCTTGGTTGCGTCCTCTAAAAGAGAGTTTAATACCTCCTACTAGTACTCCTTCACACTTGTATTGACGGATAAAGTGTTTTTAATTTAATCCTCGCATCGGCCGTGGTAAAGCGCCAATTCACACCAATAGCTTTTTGATTTCTCAGCTCTTGCCATGCATTAATCTCAGCGCG
>Ga0114932_10005026_pt1 | contig 11950 bp, 13 predicted proteins | sample 2SBtaG_2_FD_87286 | JGI IMG/M metagenome (GOLD analysis project Ga0114932, IMG submission 87286) | Deep subsurface microbial communities from Kolumbo volcano to uncover new lineages of life (NeLLi) - 2SBTROV12_ACTIVE470 metaG | ecosystem: Environmental > Aquatic > Marine > Volcanic ... | reverse complement strand
GAGATACAGGGATATATGGTGCAGATGGGTCCGCACCGGATTGATCGGTCGCGGATTGATATTGAGGAGATTGGGCGCAATCCGTTCTGGGTGCCCGACGCCGCGGCAGCCAAAGACTGGGCGGGTTATCTGGATGGATTGCGCAAATCCGGCAGTTCGGTCGGTGCGGTGGTCGAAGTGGTGGCGCGTGGATTGCCTGCGGGGCTGGGCGCGCCTGTTTACGGCAAACTCGACACAGATCTGGCCGCCGCGTGCATGTCGATCAATGCGGTCAAGGCCGTCGAGATCGGCGATGGCATGGCGGCGGCGGTGTTGACGGGCGAGCAGAACGCGGATGAGATCACCATGGGGCCAAACGGGCCGGAATACAGCTCCAACCACGCGGGCGGGATATTGGGCGGGATATCGACAGGGCAGGACATCGTGGTGCGATTTGCGGTCAAGCCGACATCGTCGATCCTGACGCCGCGCAAGACCATCACCAAGACCGGCGAGGCGACCGAGATCGTGACCAAGGGCCGCCACGACCCCTGCGTCGGCATCCGTGCCGTGCCCGTGGGCGAGGCGATGATGGCCTGCGTGTTGCTGGACCATCTGCTGCTGCACCGCGGGCAGGTCGGGGAAAACCAGGGCCGTATCGGATAGACAATTCGCCGATGGTTCAGCTTGCCGGCAACCCCAGATTCATCAGTTTCTTGATCTGGACAGGGCTGGTTCCGGCGACAATGCGCCCCAGTTCCTGATCTCCGCGCAACACGACCAAGGTCGATCGACGCGGGATTTTCAGTTTCTTGGAGATCGGGGAACTGGCGTGAAAATCCCAGTCGATCATGATGAAAACCATGTTTTCGTCATAGGCCGGGTTCTTGACTCGCAGGCCGCCGATGGCGCGTTCCTGTGAACGGCAGGTCGGGCACCATGTGGTAAAGAAATCCAGAAATACCGTTTTCCCCGCCGCCAGTTGTTCCTCGACCACGCCTTCGGAATATTTGACCGACTCAGCGCCAGCCTCGCTGACAAATGACAGGACGGCCGCAGAACCGGCCAGCACCATGAAATCGCGTCTCTTCATATCCAATCTCCCTGTAGACTCAGAATACGACCGAAAGGTCCTGCAACCAGAACGGCATGATATCGAGCGCCCAACCTTCGATCACCCGATAGAACTTGGTGAGGATCAACAGGCCAACCGCAATGAACAGCACCCCCATCACCGGACGGGCGCTGCTCGCGATCCGGCGCAATTGGGCCTGGCGGCGCAGGATGACGGCACGCGTCCCATAGCCGAGTGCGACGATGATCGTACCGATCCCCAGCGCAAAGCTGGTCATGATCATTGCCGCCCAGACCAGATTCTGACCCTGCGACGCCAGCGAAATCGCGCCGCCCAGTGTCGGCCCGACGCAGGGCGACCAGACCGCGCCCAACAGCGCGCCGCCAACGAACTGGCCGCGAAGGCCCGACTGATCAAGCGTGTCGATCCGGTTGTCCGCCCCGGCGGCTACGCCCGCGGTTGCCAGTTCAAAGCCATGCGCAAAGCCCGGGACAAGCAGGATCACACCGAAACCGATCATCAGCACGGCACCGATTTCCGATAAGCGCGTATCGGTCAGGCCCAATGAATAGCCGACCGTCGCCACGAACAGGCCCAGCGTCACGAAACTCAGACCCATTCCCGCCGCCAGCGCCAGCGGCCCGTGCCGGTTGGCCTGTACCGACGCGCCCAGCACGATCGGCAACACCGGCAGGACACAAGGGTTGATCAACGTCAACAACCCGGCGAGATACCCGAACACCAATTCCAACGACACACTCCCGATTTCTGCACCGGGCATAGGGCAAAATCCGGCATCCGTCATGACACGGTTTCATCGCCCCATGTCACAATGCCGTCAGGGTATTGTAACGATTCCGGACGGGAGCGGGTTTCCGTCAGGGGCGGGACGCCGGCTCATGCAGACGCGAAGCGGGCTTTGTCAGTTGCACGGCCAGAATGCCCGCCGTGATGATCACCACACCGACCATATCGCGCCACCCGAATTGCTCTGCCAGAATGATCGCCGCAATCGCCACGCCGAAAAACGGGTTGAGAAAATGAAAGGTCGCTGCATTGGTGCTGCCGATCCGCCCGACCAGTCGAAACCAGACCCAGGTGGCCAGCAACCCCGGCACCAGGATGGTATAGGCAAAGGCCAGCACCAGCGTCGGCGACCAATCAACGACGAACGTCTCGGTCAGCAGAGCCGGGATCGACAGCGCAGCACTGCCGATCAGCATCTGCAATCCCACGATCATGATGATGTTGCCGCCGGATGTGGCCCCGCGCACCAGCATCGTCGCAACCGCCAGCGCCAGAACGCCAATCCCGCAAATCACCAGCCCGAATGGAGCCACCGACTGGGTGGAAACGCGACCGCTCATGATCAGCGCGACGCCACCAAATCCGGCGATCAACCCGATAACACCGGCCCATCCAACGCGCTCTTTCAGGAAGACCCAACTCAGAAAAGCCACGACCAACGGCATGGCGCTGGCGATGATCGCGGCCAGCCCCGCACCAATCCACTGCATCGCCACGAAGAACAGGCCCAGATAAAGGCCATTCTGGCAAATTCCGAATACGACGGTCGCCGACCACTGCGCGCGGGTGAGCCTGAAGGATTGTCCCTGCATGACTGCCAGCAGAACCGCGATCAGGCCGGATATCAGAAACCTGAGCGACAGCGCACTAAGCGGAGGCGCGTCCGCAACGATGATCCGCGCGGACGTAAAGGCGCTGCTCCACATCACCACGAATGCCAGTCCCATTGCCGCAGATCGAATGTCCAATCGTCTCCCCCCGGACAGAAAAGGCCGCCCCAAGGGCGACCTTAAACTCGATTCCGGTCGGAACTTAAGCCCGAAAATCCGATCAGGTGTTGATTACGTCCTTCAGCGCCTTGGCGATGGTCACCTTGACGACGCGGTCGGCCTCTTTCATGAACTGCTCGCCGGTTGCCGGGTTGCGGACCATGCGTTGCGGGCGGTCGCGGCACATGAATTTGCCGAGACCCGGCAGGGTAACCGCCCCGCCGCCGGCAACTTCGCGCGATATGATGCCTGTCAGCGCCTCAAGCGAACGGTTGGCCGAGGCCTTGTCGCTGCCGGTGGCTTCGGCCAGTGCGGCGACGAGCTGGGTCTTGGTCATTGGTTTTGTCATGGTTCCATCCTGTGTTGTTATACGACCCCTTGAGGTACATTGGCCGCATTTAACTAGATACTGGGGGACGACTCAATCGTTTGTACACCGGAATCGGCCAAAATCCGGCCATTTCGGCGGTTTGACGCGCAAAATGCGCCCCGATTACAGAAAAGCCGTTTCCTCGAAGCTGCGCAGCTTGCGCGAATGCAGGCGCTCCAGCGGCATATCCCGTAGGGATTCCATCGCGCGAATCCCTATTTTCAGATGTTTCTTGACCTGTGTGCGGTAGAATTCAGAGGCCATTCCCGGCAATTTCAGCTCGCCATGCAATGGCTTGTCCGACACACAAAGAAGGGTTCCATACGGCACTCGGAAGCGAAAACCGTTGGCGGCAATGGTCGCGCTTTCCATGTCCAGCGCGATCGCGCGGGACTGGCTGAGACGTTGCACCGGGCCCGACTGATCGCGCAGTTCCCAGTTACGGTTGTCGATGGTGGCCACCGTCCCGGTCCGCATGATCTGTTTCAGGTCATACCCCGAAAACTGCGTCACCTCTTCGACCGCATGCTCCAGCGCCACCTGAATTTCCGCCAGCGCCGGGACCGGGACCCAGACAGGAAGATCGTCGTCCAGCACGTGATCCTCGCGCAGATAGGCGTGGGCCAGCACGAAATCGCCAAGGCTCTGGGTGTTTCGCAAGCCGGCGCAATGTCCCAGCATCAGCCAGGCATGCGGACGTAGCACCGCGATGTGGTCGGTTGCGGTCTTGGCGTTTGACGGGCCGACACCGATATTTACCAGCGTGATGCCGCTGCCATCGGGGCATTTCAGGTGAAAGGCCGGCATTTGCGGCACTTCCGGTGGCTCGGAAATGGCATCGCCCGCACGAAAGACCGTGTTGCCCGGTCCGACGAATTCGCAGTAGGCGGTATTGGGATCGCCAAGCGTTGACTCGGCAAATCGCGAGAACTCATCGACATAGAATTTGTAGTTGGTGAACAGGATGTGGTTCTGAAAATGCTCGGGCGCCGTCGCGGTATAATGTGCGAGACGCGCCAGTGAATAATCGACGCGCTGGGCGGTGAACGGTGCCAGCGGCCCGACGCCGGCACTGTCGCGCGTCAGAAATCCGTTGACGATTTCGTCGTTGGTGGTGCTGAGATCGGGCACATCGAAAATATCGCGCAACGGAAAATCAAATCCCGCCTGGGGGCCGGAAATGGCAACATCGCCGCCCAGCGCGAAATGAACCGGCATCGGCGTTGCCGAAGGCGCCCTGCACCGGCACATTGTGGTTTTCCAGCAGCAACGAGATCTGCTGCGTCAGGTAATTTGCGAATAATCGGGGTCGGGTAATCGTGGTGGCATACGTGCCTGGCTCGGCCACATGGCCAAAGGCAAGCCGGCTGTCGATCTGGGCAAAGGACGAGGTCGTCAGCCGGATTTCCGGGTAATACGCCCGGAACCGGGATTCCGGGGCCAGCCCGCCCAAGGTGGTCTGAAACGCATTTTTCAGGAATTCCGTGGCGTGGTCGAACAAATCGATCAGGTGCGCGACCGCTTTCGCGGCGTCGTCAAACTCTTGCGGCGGGATGGCAGGGGGCGTGGCCAGTGGCATGGACGAACCGGTCTGATCCATGATCAACCCACCTCGAACAGGTCGGTTTTTTCAAACCGCGTGACATCAATCAGCCCGACATCGGAAATGCGCAATTCCGGGATCACCACCAGCGCCAACAGCGAATGCTGCATGTAGCCGTTGTTGATGGTCGCGCCGCATTCGGCCATCGCGGCGACCATCTGTTCTGCGGCCGCCGCGACCTCTTCGGCGGGCGCATCCGACATCAACCCGGCAATCGGCAGGCGCACAAGCGCGATTTCCTGCCCGTCCTTCCAGACGGTCACGCCGCCGCCCACTTCGCCCAGCCGGCTGGCGGCAAGTGCCATGTCACGGCGCGAGGTGCCGACAACGATCATGTGGTGGCTGTCATGGGCAACGGTCGACGCAATGGCGCATTCCCCCTTGTAACCGAATCCCGAAACGAATGCGTTGGTCACATCGCCGGTGGCGCGGTGACGCTCCACCAGCGCGATCTGGCACACGTCCTTGGTTTCGTCGCCGCTGACCAGACCATCGCGGACCGCAAGATCCGCGCTCAGCGCCTTGGTCGGGGCCTGATTTTCGATCACGCCGATCACCCTGACCTTGACGCGGTTCGCGCCCTCGGGTGCCGCGATTTCAAAATCGGCGTCGCGCAGCGATTTTCCCAGCCGGACGGTTTTGCGCGCGATATCGGGCCAGACAAACGGGACCGCATCAACCGTCAGCGCCCCGTTCGCAGCCACCATGTTGCCGCGCGCGATCACCCGGTTGATCGGCAATTCCGTCAGATCATCCGTCAGCACCAGATCAGCGCGACGACCCGGTGTGATCGAGCCAAGTTCGCGTTCCAACCCGAAATGCGTGGCCGTGTTGATCGTCGCCATCTGCAGCGCGACCAGCGGCTCGCATCCGCAGGCAATGGCGTGGCGAACCACGCGGTTCATGTGGCCCTCGTTCACCAGCGTTGCGGAATGGCAATCATCGGTGCAAAGGATGAAATTGCGTGGATCAAGGCCGCGCTGCGTAACCGCCGTGATCTGGCTTTCCACATCATACCACGCGCTTCCCAGCCGCAGCATGGCGCGCATACCCTGCCGGACGCGGGCGATGGCATCCTCTTCCCGGGTCCCCTCGTGATCGTCGGCAGGCCCCCCTGCGGCATAGGCATGAAACGCCGGGCCAAGATCGGGGCTGGCGTAATGGCCGCCCACGGTTTTGCCTGCGTTCTGTGTTGCCGCGATCTCGGCCAGCATCTTTTCGTCGCCATTCACCACGCCGGGAAAGTTCATCATTTCGCCCAGACCGATGATGCCCGGCCATCGCATTGCTTCGGCCACTTCTTCTGGGCCAAGTTCGACGCCCGTGGTTTCCAGCCCCGGAGCCGAGGGCGCACAGGACGGCATCTGCGTGAAGATGTTCACCGGTTGCGCCATCGCGTCGTCGTGCATCATCCTGACACCGGGCAGGCCCAGCACGTTGGCGATTTCGTGCGGATCGGTGAACATGGTCGTGGTGCCGTGGGGAATCACTGCGCGGGCAAACTGGCCCGGCGTCAACATGCCGCTTTCGATATGCATGTGGGCATCGCACAGGCCCGGAATGGCGTATTGGCCCTTGGCATCGATGATTTCGGTCGCGGCACCGATGCAATGCGACGCATCCGGCCCGCAATAGGCAAAGCGCCCGTCCGCGATGGCCAGATCGCTTTCGTCCAGAACCTCGCGGCTGTGAACGTTGACCCAGCGGCAGTTTCGGATCACCAGATCGGCCGGTTCACGACCCGCCGCGACGGCGACCAGCCTTGCGGCGGATTCCGGCCAGGTTTTCAGGGGATTTGCATCTTTGTCTCGCATAGCCAAGACTGCCACGCAGGGCGGGGGTGGTTCAACCCCGCTTTCGCGGCGCAAGGAGCGACAAAGGATGGATTTTGAAACCGTCAAGGCCGACGAATTCGGACGCAGCCTGACCGGGCTTGGCCTTAACCTGCTGGTGCGTGATGTGGGTTCGTTGGCCGGGTTTCTGGTGGATGTATTTGGCATGCGGGCCTTTCAGGTCTCCGCCGACTTCGCGATCCTGACCTATGGCGATCAGGTGTTTCAGTTGCACGCCGACGGCACGTATCACGCCAACCCGCTGCTGTCGCTGTTGCCGGAATCCGGGCCGCGCGGCGGTGGTATCGAGATCAGGCTTTACGGTTCCGATCCCGACCGGGCGGTCAAACGGGCCGTCGCATCGATCCATGCCGCAACGATCCTGCAGGAACCGAAAGACAAACCACACGGCCTGCGCGAGGCCTTCATCCTGTGCGAGAACGGGTATGCGTGGGTCCCCGGGGTACAAAAAACGTCGCCGGAAAGTTGAGCCAAGCGCATTCCTGCGTGCGCCAAACGAAGCAAACAACTTCAGCGGCCGACCATAACTTTTCCTGATGCGACCATTTTCTTGTATAATCGACGAACAACAAATTTTGAAAACCGGAGATTGTCATGAATATTGAATACGACCGCCACCTGACCGCCACCTTGGCCGGAACCATTCTGATTGCTGGCGCTGCCAACGCGGAAACGTTGGATTGCACGTTTACGCAATACACCGATCCCCACTACAAGACCCAATTCCTGCAGGAATCTGTTGCAAAGCAACAGCGTCACGTGATCGAGGGTTCAACTGCCAAGATCGGCCCGTCCACCGGCAACGTCACGCAGAACGACGGATCGCGACTCAAATGGCGGTATAAGGTGAATTTCGACAAGAATTCGGGCACCACCGGTCACTACAAGTACCTTTTCATCCGCAGCACCGGCAAGGTCAAAGTCAGCGTTGAATTGCAGGGGGACTATTACCCCATTCAAGGGGTATGGGGGACATGCGTCTCCAGAAACTGACCTGATTGTCCGGACAGCGCCCGCAGTCACCCGGACAATCCGCTGGCGCCACCCGGCCCTGCATCCCGTACGCGAGCGGTTATGTCCGGGGGCAGGGGCCTTGCAGCCTTTTGGGCGTTTCCTAGTGCCCGGCATCCCCGTCTGCACCTGCCGTCGGGCGGAAAATGCCTAGAGGGCCGCACAAGACTGCCCTATACTATTGTGTGATCAGCCATGGGGGATATGTGGACCCTCTATGTGGCTTGGGAAACACTGCCGGACCTCTTTCCGGTGGGCCGACGGAGTGGGACGCATTTTGGACATTAAACTTCAGAGGTTCAGCGGCAAGGATTTCGTGACCGAACCGGCGGCGCATATCAACGCGATTGATCTGCTTGCTCCGGGATGGGTCAGCCGAATTCCGGGTTACCAGAACGGCTCGGCGGTCCTGTTTTTCAAGGAAAAGGATTTACGTCCGAATATCGTGGCCGAGCAATTCGGCGACATAACCGGGTGGCGTGTCCTTGATCTGGGATGTCTGGAAGGTGGGCACAGCTACCAGCTTGAACAACTGGGGGCCGACGTGCTGGGGATCGAGGCCAACCCCCACATCTTTCTCAGGGCGCTTGTGGCCAAGAATATCCTGAAATCCCGCGCCACGTTCCTGCTTGGAGATTTCGTCGAGTATCTCGGCGATTCGGACGAAAGCTTCGATCTCATCTTTGCCAGCGGCGTTCTCTATCATATGGAGGACCCGGTTGAATTGCTGTACCGGATCAGCCGCAAGTCGGACCGACTGTTTTTGTGGACCCACTACGTTCCGGAAAAGTCGGTCCGAAAATGGACCAAGGGAAGCGATTACGAGGGCCACGGTTTCCGGTGCCGCTATTTCCGATACGACTATCCCGAACGTCCTTCGCGCGCCTATGGCGGCACGGCGCCGTTCTGCAATCGGATCACACAGGGCGCGATGACCAAGGCACTGGAGACGTTCGGCTACAAAAACATCCGAATTGTCGCGGACAATGTGGATCACCCCGGCGGCCCTGCGATCTCGATGGTTGCCTGGCGGTAGCGTCGAGACTTGCAAACCGTTGCGTTTCTCCGGAAACCTCTGGACAATACCGGCCCGCGTGAATCCGTGTCACTCTGCTTTCATGATTAGGTCCGGTGGTGGCACCCGTCAGCATCTGCCAACCCGTCACGCCGATCGCATGCCGCCGGCACGGCGACCGGGGCATTCGCAACCCTGACCGCAAATCAACCGGGCATCACGGCCGCTCGATCGCCACCGCTGTTCCCTCGCCGCCGCCGATGCAGATGGCCGCAATGCCGCGTTTCAGGCCGCGCGCCCTCAGCGCGTGCAAGAGCGTCACGATGATCCGTGCGCCCGACGCGCCGATCGGGTGGCCCAGCGCGCAGGCGCCGCCGTTCACGTTGACGATTTCACGCGGAACATTCAGTTCGCGCATGAAGGCCATGGGCACGACGGCGAAGGCTTCGTTCACTTCCCACAGGTCGACATCTCGTACCGACCAGCCGATTTCGCGAAGCAGCTTTTGCGTGGCCGGAACCGGAGCCGTCGTGAACCAGCCGGGCGCCTGCGCGTGGCTGGCATGGCCGACGATCCGGGCGTGGTTCTGCATGTTCGCAGCCTCTGCCGCCGACCGGCGCGTCAGAACCAGCGCCGCCGCCCCGTCGGAAATCGACGAGGCATTCGCAGCCGTCACCGTGCCGCCCTGCCGGAATGCCGGTTTCAGGGCGGGGATCTTGTCGGGCCGTGCGGATTTCGGTTGTTCGTCGGCGTCGACAACATTTTCGCCCTTGCGCGTCCGCACGGTGACGGGCGCGATTTCGGCGGTGAACGCGCCGCTTTCCTGCGCGGCAAGGGCGTTGTTCAGCGACGTGATCGCATATTCGTCCTGAGCCTCGCGTGTGAACTGGAACTTTTCGGCGCAATCCTCGGCAAAGGTGCCCATCAGGCGGCCCTTGTCATAGGCGTCTTCCAGCCCGTCCAGAAACATGTGGTCCTGCGCGCCGGAATGGCCCAGCCGGGCACCGTTGCGCATGTTCGCCAGCAGATAGGGGGCGTTCGTCATGCTTTCCATCCCGCCCGCGACGATGGTCTCGCCGTGTCCGAGCGCCAGTTGATCATGCGCCATCATCACGGTTTTCATGCCCGAGCCGCACATCTTGTTGACCGTCGTCGCCGGAATATCCTCGCCCAGTCCCGCCGCAAATCCGGCTTGCCGGGCGGGCGCCTGCCCCTGTCCCGCGGGCAGCACGCACCCCATCAGCAACTCCGTTACCTGCGTGTCATCGCCGGCGGCGGCATCAAGCGCCGCGCGGATCGCCGCGCCCCCCAATGCAGCAGCGGTAACGTTCGAAAATGCGCCCTGAAACCCGGCCATCGGGGTTCGTGCTGCGCCGGATATGATGACAGGGTCCATATCTTTGCCTCGGATCTGGTGGATTTGGGTCTTTGTATCACAGCCTTTTCGCCAGTGGGCAAGGTCTGCAGGGAACGTCGCGAGAAATGTGTGCGGCGGAAAGGATTGGTTAAGCCGCGGGCACGATGATCGGGCGGCAAACACACAGGGATGACCATGGAACTTGATTGTGAATTAGTTGGTCGCACCGCGCTGATAAGGTGTCGGGGTGCGCGGCTCGATGCCGGTATGGCGGTGCAGTTCAAGGAACGTTTCCGTGAAATGATCGGGCGTGGGGCGGATCGGATCATTCTGGACCTGTGCGAGGTGCAGTTTCTGGACAGCAGCGGGCTGGGCGCGATCGTTGCGGTTTATAAGGCCCTCGATCCCGGCCAGAAATTCGACATCGCCGGGCTGACGCCGCCGGTGGAACGGGTCTTCAGGTTGACCCGAATGGATTCGGTTTTTTCGATCTTCGAAAACGCGGCGCAGGCGATGGGGAACGATGGCGGGTCGACCGCCATGGGTTCCGCTGGCTGATCACCGGAATGTTGTCGCTGCCGCAAGAAGGCCCGTGCAGGGATCAACGGCTGCGCCTGACCCTGCCGGCGGATATGGCGCAGGTCCGCCATGCAATGGTCTTGCTGCATCGGTTCTGGATACGCGCCGGTATGGACGTCGCTTCGACGGAAAAGGCCGGCCTGGTTCTGGCTGAAGTCCTGAATAACGTGGTGGAACATGCCTGTTCGGATGATCCCGCCGCGTTGGTCTGGCTGGATATCAGTCGCTGCGCAGGTGTGCTTGATATCGTGGTGACGGATTCCGGCCGGCCGATCCCCGATGCCAGACTGCCCGATGCGACCATGCCCGGGATTCCCCGGGAAATCGAAAACCTGCCGGAAGGTGGATTTGGTTGGCCGCTGATCTGGCGTCTCGCGCGCTCGGTCACCTATCAGCGCGTGGGTGGCTGGAACCGCTTGCATCTTGAGCTGCAATGTTTTCCCGGGGCTGGCACCAAGCCGGATGTTCAGGGAAACGCCGCGATTTTCTGACGTCGCGGCTTGCTCTGCGCCGGCAAGTGTCTTGCCGTGCCAACGCGGCCGAACCTTTCTTCGGATGGTGGTCTGCACTCTTTGACTGGTCCTGACAGGGCCGCAAACGCATTGAATCCCGGGTAAATGCGCAACGGACCGCGCAATGGATGTGAAGCAGGCGACCGGGGCCAGCGCGTCCGTGTCCGGGCCCGGCGTACCGGGTTCTTGCCAGCGCTGTGGTCGAGCCATCATGAACAGATATCAATCCGGCGGCGGGCACCCATCGATCGGACGGCCGACCGCCCGGCCCCGGAGGGTCGACAGAGGTCACGCCCGCGTCGCTACCGTTCAGTTTGGTGCGTTGTCCGGTGCCGCGCGGATGATTTCGTCGATTTTTTCCAGGATCAGGGATTTGCTCAACGGTTTTGTCAGATAATGGTCCATGCCCGCTGCCTGAAATCGCGCGGCGTCTCCGGTCATGGCATGGGCCGTCATGGCCACGATAGGGACCGGTGCACGGCCTGTCTTCGCTTCGATGTCACGGATTTTTCCCGTGGCCTCGATCCCGTCCAGTTTCGGCATCGAGATATCCATGAACACCATGTCATATTCACCCGCCTCCCATTTTCGGATGGCTTCATGCCCGTCAAAAGCGAAATCAAGGTCGATGTTCAGACCGGCAAGCATCTTGTCCAGAACCAGACGGTTTGTGCGGTTGTCCTCGGCGGTAAGCACGCGGATTTTCCGTTTCAGAACGATGGGTGCCTTGGATTTCTTTGCCGCTCTGGTTCCAGGATTCGCGTTCTTGTTGCCGAGATTTTCCAACCCATACCGCACAT
>Ga0114932_10005024_pt1 | contig 11953 bp, 14 predicted proteins | sample 2SBtaG_2_FD_87286 | JGI IMG/M metagenome (GOLD analysis project Ga0114932, IMG submission 87286) | Deep subsurface microbial communities from Kolumbo volcano to uncover new lineages of life (NeLLi) - 2SBTROV12_ACTIVE470 metaG | ecosystem: Environmental > Aquatic > Marine > Volcanic ... | reverse complement strand
TATAAAATATTGTTACCAGTTCCAGTGTATTGAGCATACTCAGTAAATCCAGTTAGAGCTGTGCTTTGATAACCAGATGTATAACCAGAGAAATTGTATTGTCCTGTGAATTGAGGCCAAGTTGCTGGTGAAGATGGTAAATCTCCTGTTATTTCAAAACCTCCGATTATTCTTTGTCTGTTTATATCTGCTGTATCAGAAAGCTCATTTATAGTATCTATACCAGTTGGATCATAGACAGTTAACCTGCCTGTCATATTGAATCCTTGGCCTGTTTCGAAAGTATTTGAAACTCTTATCGCTTCATTTGGTACATCAACAGATAAAATTCTTCCAAAATTTATAACGTTTGATTTAAGCTCATCTTCAATAGTTATTAGATCCCCAGGTTGTGCAAGTAAACTTGGCAAACCAGCAGTAAAATTAACTGTTTGGTTCTCTTCTATTTTATGGAACATATGGTGCAGGGCGGCTCGTCTAGCCATTGCACGAGATGTAATTCCAACTCCTTCTATACGAGTTTTAAAAACTCCCCTTTCTCTTATATCCTGCTCGTTCTCTACAGTTTCAATTTTCGGTAAAAAGTTTTCAAATCTATCTTTGTAAGAAATTTCTATAGTATTATAAGTCTCATCCCTCCTGTTGTTTGAATATGAAAAAGATCCATCTTTAACAGTTTCATTTGTTACTAAATTGACAGCTGGCCTCGGTCTATCATCTACAAAGTTTATCTCATTGTTCCCGTAGTAAACGCTGCCTCTAAATAAACTAACAATTGTATTTATAGCGTCATATATTTTTTCACCCTCCGAGAAAACAACATTGCAAGAAAATCTTGGCTCAATGCCACCTTGTCCATCTGGCACTCCTTTAAATATACCGTCTTCATCGACCGCATCGCAGAACCTTCCAATCTTGTAAAGCTCCCATTTGTTTATTGTTGATTCGTCAATATGTTGACCTAAGCCATATCTTTTATTAGATAATAAATCATAAACAATCCAAGCTGGATTATCAGTCCACTGCAACTCTTCTTTAAAAGTTCCGTCCCAGTCGCCTAAATAAACTTGCCTTTCTTGTTTAGTAGCAACATCAAATTCGGACTGAGTATTATAATATCTTTTGTCTATGCCGTTATTTGCTACTGGGAAATAGTTACTTGGTACTTTTACTAATTTTAATTTACAATCAAAAGTTCTATTTGGTACTCCCTCTATTGTCCTAGAATCTACCTTAGTTCCGATAATAGCAGAGAATGGATAAGTTAGATCAACAGGTATAATCTCAGTTACTTTTGCTAGCGCTACGCTTCTTGATAATAGTACAGAATTTGTCTCACAAGATAATTTAGTCACTTCAACATACCTGAGTGGCTTTACATTATCATCTTGCCCGACTCCAGCACTTCCTAATTTTATAGCTGGGGGAAGCTTTATAGGTTCATTTATTTTGTTACTTGTCTCTCCTCTACCTGTAAATTTACCCATCTTAACCCAAGGGTAATCTGTTGGAGATGACTCTGGATTACCTAAATCAACCAAAGTAGTTGAATTAACCAAAGCTACGAACTTGTAATCCCTAGTTTCACCGCTTGGTATTTTCTTTTTTGTTTTTGGGTCAATTAAACCTGTGCTAATTCTAACTTCCAACAAACCTGGGTAAGTTGAAGCGGGAGCTAGCTTTTTATTCTCTTCTTTTTTGATTGAGGTATCATTTTCTAAAGCTTCAGGTTTAACCTCTGTATGCAAAGTGTCCCTAAGTTCACTGATATTTAAAGTTACAAAAATTTCCTCAATATTAGGATTATAAACAGTATGTATTATAGGAGAGGATTCTTCATCTGGCGCATTTAATCCAGCAGCCCAATCTGAATAGTTTAATAAGTTTACGCTGCCACCTGCTAATGCCAACCCAGCCCTTGCATCTACACTACCTTCAATCTCTGTCTCTGGTAGAGTAGTGTCAAAAGAATTAGGACTTAGCATTTTAGTATTAGATGCTATCCTTTGTACATTATTGCCAGCTTCTAATCTAAATGGTCCAAATAATGTATTGTTATATGTTTTGTCTATATAGATATTTTTAAAAAACTGAAAAGGAGTTTGGTTTTCCGTTCCCTTTTTTAATTCAACTAAAACATTACTGTAATTAAATTTGTTGTTTCTAATCGGAGATACATTGCCTTTAACAGATAAAGACGCATTTAAATTTTGTTGGTAATCAATTGATGAAACTTTAGACAATCTAGATACAATATCGCTAGACACACCTTTAAAATGAGTATCTAAGTTATAATGTTTAGTTCTTGGTGTCTCAGCGTTACTTGATTCAACAGACAAAGCGAACAAATAGAAACCATTAACCTTACCTGTTAATTTACCGTTGCCGTCAACTTGAGGTACTAAAAAATCAAATACTTTAACTATAGATGAATTATCCCTAGCAAAAGATGTTAAGTCTTCTCCATCACTTGTTTTAAATCTAAAGTCATAACTTTTTAGGGTTTTATACTCATAGTTATCGGCTTGAATATTTATGACTGGCCCTTGTGGATCAACTAAATCTAAACCATCTAAATTGCTTTGAGCTTCATCTGCCCTATGTATTACGTAGCTCCCATAATTTTCTAAGGCTAAAAATCTGGAGATTATTCTAAGTAAAGTGTTTTGGTCTGATGGGATTGATTTTTCTAAATTCTTACTAAGCTCAGGGTCAAGTAAGTCTAAGGCTTTTTTTGCCAACAAAGACTGATATTTACCGCCGTTTGATTTGTCTTGTAATCCTTCATTAAATAACTGTGTTATTTTTTCGATATCTGGTAAAAGAATCGAAGCTAATTTAATAGCTGAATTTTCAATAGCACCTCCAAAATGATCATTTATGTGGTCATTACCACCAGAACGTATGTATATTGAATTATAAAGATTACCAAAAGAAAACAAAAACTTGTAATCGTCGGCTATATCTTTTGTTGTTGTAGCCGTGTCAGTATCAGTAAAGAACATGTAAGCCCTTTTTTGCGCCTGTCTGCTTTTAGAGCTTTTTCTCTGCACCATACTTACGGGGGCAGTGTCGCTATAAACAGCTATTTTTTCGACGGCATTTTCACCAAGTTGTGAATCTCTCCCCATAAAAAGATGCACATCGGTGAAATCATTTCTAACTGACAAAGATGTAGCTTTAAGCTCACCATCAAATGGCGTTTCGTCATCAGTTGCTCCACTATCTACATTTTCTACTGGTGCGCCTCTTTTATGTCTTGCAACTTGAGCTAAAGCGAAAGAATTTGGAGCCGCCTCTCCAGCCTCTTTTGTAAAAACATTTGGCATTTCTGATTTATAGTTCCAATGCGGAGCTACGCTTCCAGCAGAATTAACCTGCTGCCCTAAAGGATTTATTCTTAAATCATCAGGATTTTTTGCCTCAAGTTCAGTAAAAAAAGCTGATAATGGTATAGTTCCTGCCAAAGATCTAGTCACGGCTGAACCGCCAACATCAGCAACTTCATCTTGTACTGCTTTAGTTGTTATAGCGACAGGTGTATTGTCTAAGTAAATACCTTGCAGTAAATCACCATCATCATTAACTAGCCTACCCTCTTGATTAACAACTCCCTCTATTGGGCCATCACTTATTAAATCTAAGGTTTCTAGGAAACTAAATGATGCGCCATACTGCATATCACCCAACCTAGGGGGTCTATAAATTGGCCCTTTAGCAGCACTAGCATCAGATGGGCGAGCAACTCCACCAATTCCTTCAGCAGCTCCGCCTCCACCACCACCACCACCACCAGCGCCAGCGCTAGATCCAGCTATATTTTTAGAGTACGCTCCAGCTAATTTTATTTTATTTAAATAATGCTTCATTAGTTAGATATGGAGTTTGCTGTTATGGGTTTAACTAATGATCCTTGCTCTGTTTGATCTACAAAATTATTAGCATTCATAGATTCACTGTCAGGTTTAATTAAAGGGAATGACCTGACAGAAGCTTGTACTACTGACGACCCTACTTTCAATCTTCCATACCCCAAAGGTAAAGGTGTTCCTTGTCTAGTTAAGTTAACATTACCAGAGAAAACATAAGATTCTTTTTGTGCTGCTGCCTCTGCTGATATTTCTTGTTGAGCTGGCAATCCTAAATCTGGTTTAGGTGTCAATAGGTAAGATATACCTGCTAAAGCTACTGCCGCGAAAACTTTAGCGCCTAAACTTGCACCTGCTGCTGGAAATAAAATTCCAGCTATGAATTTACCTATTGCAAATATTTCACCAGATCCTATTATAACTGGAACTAAATCAATTCTAGAAGCTTTACTTAAAACTTTAAAATCTTCAGCATTTTTAATTATTTTTTTATCAACTATAACATCATAATAAAAGCCTTCCTTCTGAAGTTGAAATATTCTAGCTATAAAGCCCTCTCTGTTACAATCAATTGCTTTTAATACATCGGTTGACGATTTTAAATTAAATTTAAAATGCGCCTGATACTCTTTTGCGAGAATCCCATGTATAAAAACGTCTGTCATACTAAAGCCTTTATCCTTTCTAAAGTATTTACATCTGAATCTGAATTTTGTGGCTCATAAATATTTATTTTTTGTGTGTTTAAACTAAAAATTAAAAAAGGCAGACAGCAATTTTCTGACATTTTGATATCAAAATCAGATTCTTCCTCATCTCCTGCTACATGACTGTGATAAATAGCTATCATTTCATACTCCTCCTTAAACAATAAATAGCTTAATGGATTAATATAAAAAAACTGAGTTGGGTCATCTGCTTCATTTTTGGTTTCTTTAACCACAAACTGTTTATTTTCTTTGCAGTACCCTAAAAAACCACATATTTCATTCCTAATGCTTCTATTAGAAATAATTTTTATGTGTTCTAAAGCTGCTTTTGCTGATTTAAATAATTTCATTAGTAACCAAATCCATCAGTTCCTGGGAATCCTCCAAAACGAGGATAGAAAAAACTAGGGTTAGAGATAGTGATTTCATCATTCCGAGTTACGCTAATATCTCCAGTTCCAAAAGTACCTGAGCCAGTTAACCAGTTGTTTCCAGTATGTATATCTTTTAGACCAGTTTGACCAGCCGATGGCTGTCCTGTTGACATGTCCCACCATGCAACCAAACTATCTCCAGTAACCGCTGTGAAATCTCCAGTGCATTCGTAATAGTTTCTAGGTATAAAATCTATTGTATCTGGGGCTGGAGTAGTTATACCTCTATATAAAAAATCTTTTTCTTTTTCTGTTAATGTTCTGTTCCATAAAGCCCATGGGCCAATCGCACCATTCATGGTTGGATGGAAACCAGATTGTGGTATTGAAGCTAACGTTACGGGCATTGCGCCTAACATAAAATGCTTCGGAACTTTATCATTATCATTTCTATAATCAAAATTTGTTGACAACCTAAATTTCATGAAAGGATACTTAACTGCTGGGCCGTTAGTACGCCTGATAACTTCAAACCTAGTTGGGCTACTTGTGCTAACATAATCTGGATTTTTAGTATTTGGACCTTCATTAGATATTACAAAAAATGTCCAACCAGCATCTAACTCTCCTAAAGTGTAGTTAACTTTAGCTGGATCACTAGAAGATGAATCTGGAATTAAGTAAGAAAATTGTACCTCCCCTTGATTAGATGGTTGACCATCATTAACTCTGGATAAATTAAAGAAATCATTTAGTTTTGTATCAGATAAAGCTGCGCTATCTTCTCCTCTTGATGTAGTACTTAAGATTGCGCTCATTTGACTTGAGGCATCATTACCACTAACCCAACCTGCTACAGTAAATGCTCCAGCGAGTGATCCTGTAACTATTGGAGCTACAGAATAAAATAAACCAGCAGAACTACCATTACCATTCGTCCAATCGCCTTGAGATATAGACTTATTACCAGAGAATTTTATAGTGTTAAATCCTGTTGGTGTATCATTTAATGTCTCCCTTACATAAGTGAATTGGTTATCTATGTTAAACCTTTTTCTACAAGCTCCTAGACTTTTAGCGCATCCATCCTTTATCCAAAAACTAGGATTTTGATTGGGAAACTCTCCATCATTACCACTCACACAAACATAAACAGTTTTATAGGGTTCTGTGGGTTCAGAGCCAATCCCAGCTTCAGGTCTGTTTCCAACAAAATCTAGAGGAGGCATTCCACCAGCGCTACCTGAAACCCAAACTATATCACCAGCCACATATGTTTTATTGTCATTCCATTCAGCATCAGAACTATACCAAAAATCAACAGATGAATCATTCGGGGGTCTATAAACAGGTGTTACAACACCACCAGTTGCGTTAATAAAAGGTTTTTCATCTTCTGTTTCTACTGGTAGTCCAGCATATCTACAACCTAAACCTCTATATTGCCAAGAGCAGTATTTAGATACAACTGCCCTATCGTTTACATTAAATGACTCTAAATCTAAAGGAGAATTTAATTCTAACTCTACAAAAAGCTTAGATTCTGCCGCTTTTCTACCAACAAACCATGTTTCAGATGAAATTTCTGCACTAGGATTTGCAGCGCCCCAAGGATTACCACCATCAAAGTTAGCATCGTCTAAATTCCTAACAAAAACTTTTTTTCTTATTATTTTTGCATTTATAAAATCATTATATTTTTGCAATAAAGCTGTTACTAAAAAGTCTTTATTAGCCACTCTTAGCTTTGGCCTAGGTAGCCTTCTATCTCCTAAAATCTCAAAACCCTCTGATTCTACAGCTATTGGGAAGTACTGATTAGTTTGCCATATTAGGCTGTCAGAAAATATAGAACCGCCATGGAAAAAAAGTTTTTCTTCTTTTTCCTGATTTGGATCTTTTAATATTAGTTGAAAGAACTCTAGAACAGCCGTAGGCTGTAAATCCAGTAAATTTCTTGCTACTTCATTTTTTCCTTCTGCCGCCATATTTTCTTTTACACTTTTGCTACTTATAATATAAAAAAGAAGTTGAATTTATATAATAAATAACTGTAAATTTATATATGGACACTAATCAAAAAACTGTATTTGAGGTTGTAGGCTGTGTTGAGAGCATGAAAAACCTACTCAAAAAAGAGTTGTATGTGGTAAAAATGATGAATTCAGCTACAGGATCAACGATTTTTAAGCTAAAGAAAGCTGGAGATAGTGACAGCGAAGAGTTTTTTTTGTTTGAGCAGAAAACTGTGCATTTTACATCACAAGATGTTTACTGTAACGGATTCTTATCTGATGATAAAAATAACGTTGGCACTGTGCAAATAAAATACAAGCCTCAAGTCTATTGTTGCCCATAAAATGTTTCAGTTAATAAAATCTGTTCTAAAATCTATAGAACTATACCTAACTTTAAAAAATAAAAAGTTTTATTATGACCTTTACAAAGAATTTAAAGAAAGAGAGCAGAAGCTCGTACAAGAAATTGAGAACCTTAGGATTAAGGGCGATACTCATAGCGCTGACAGGGCTGACCTCCTGCGAGACTACCTCAACACCGAGCGTAGGGAATTTGAACATATATCAGCCTTCTACTCTAAGATTAGAGAAGGGGAAAGCGATACAAACAATTGATGGTACTTACACACCACAAACTAATGAAATTTGGCATTCAGACGCTAGATTTAGGAAATTAGAGAGGGAAATTTATTCCTCAAATAAATAATTGTGTAAATATAAAAAATAATCTTGAAAAAGATTACAAAAAGTTCATAATACAACAACATGAAAAAAACAATACTTGGCCTTTTGGCCGCGTTGGGCATCGCTTTTAGTGGTGCAGAGTCAAATGCTACTACTCTTGCTGATAATATTGGCGTTAGTGGTGGTATTTCAGTCAGCAACTTCACTACAGATAGAGGCTTAGCAACAAGAGAAGATTCATTTGATTATTCTCTATCGCTAACTGCACCTCTTGCTGGTGGTGATTTTTCTATTGGGTTAGGGCTTGCGGATGCAGATGATGATACAGATGGATCATATTCTGTTTCTTACAGCAAACCAATTGAAATTGCAGGACAAAAACTTGGAGCAAAAGCAAGCTTCTCTGGTCTCGATTCTGTTTTCGGTGATCGTGAAGAAGTTGCGGTTGGTCTCACATACGGCTACAGCCTTTTTGATGCATCAGCAGCAGTTTGGCATGAGCTAGAAAACGATTGGTTTGGAGTGGAACTAGGCATCTCACGCGCTGTAGGTACTCCAGTCAACGATCTCGTTGCAACCCCATTCCTCACTGTAAATCTTGCAGATGAGTATACAGCTATAGAGGCTGGCGTTAAAGCTAGCTATCCTATTAGTGATAAGCTTTCTGTTTCAGCTAAGCTATCATACAACAATAACGACTTTGATAATTCAGCTTTCAGCGTTGAAGATGAGTGGATTATTGGTGCTGGACTAAAATTTGATTTCTAAAATTTTTATCACGAAATTAAATAAACTTAAAAAGCTCTCCGCAAGGAGGGCTTTTTTTGTGTAACTAATAGTTATATGGAACCCGAAAAGTCTATTTTAAAAGAGTTTCTTAACGGAGGATGGCTTGTCCCACTAGTAGGAGCCGCTGCAATGTTTGCGCGACTTCTTTCTGGGGATAGTGGTTTATCAGCAAAACAACAGTTCAAAAGAATTTTAACAGCAGCTATAGCGGCAGGTATTGCATGGTTTGTATTAGAGCAAACTGACGTATCTTCCTTAACAAAAGCGATTGCTTATGGTATTATTGGTGTTGTAAGCCCTGAAGTTATTGGAGGCATAGTAAGGTTAGGTAAGAAATTTGAGAAGAACCCAGAAGACTTTATAAAGAAATGAGACCAAAGTTTATAGTTTATTGTTTGTCTGCTATTTGTTTACTCTTTGGATTGAAAGGGTTCGAACTAAATAAAGACATACAAAACACATTAAAAGAAAACGCTCGACAATCAGAGTCTTCTATTATGGAGATAGGAATGTGTTTTGATTGGTATGGTGTAATAATAGTTAATTCTGTAATTAAAACATCTCACGGTACAATGACACCAGCAGAGATGGTAGATACTTTAAAAGAAGAAAGCGGTTATAAAGATGAGTACTTAGAGGGATATAAAAAAGACATTACCCCAAAAGAAAAAGAGTATGCTGATTTTGTGTTTAGCCAAGAGGAAAAAATAAGCGGATATGTTAATGAGTTGATTGCGTGGGCAGAAAAAGGAGATATAGAAATGATTAAAGCTTCTATACCTAGGATGTACGACATGACTGATCCTACCATTGATGCCATAAACACTATTATGGATACAAAAATGTATTACAATGAGGAGCAGTCAGAGATCCTAAATAAAAAGATAGAAAGATTTTCTGATTTTATATGCACTCTGCTAGCTTTATGTTTCGTTATGTCAATAGGCGCTTCATTTAGTAGAAAATGTAATTAAAATGAATTTTAAAGGTAAAAAAGAAGTAGTTAAAGCTGTACAAAAACTATTAGGTGTTTCTGCTGATGGTGCAGATGGGCCTGTGACTTGGAATGCTATTCTAGCAAAATTATCTACCAAGAACACCCCAGCTCCAGACGGCAACATACCACAAAAAATGGTTTTGTTAGCTAGAGAAGAGATAGGAGTTTCAGAAGTCGATGGCAGCAATTGTGGCCCAAGAGTAGATGAATACAAAGCGGCTACTTGGCTTGATCCAGATAAAGGTTGGCCTTGGTGTGCAGCTTTCATCTGCTGGTTAATTAGAGAATCTATTGAGGGAGAAGATATAAAATTCAAGAGACCAAGAACTGCTGGAGCCTGGGATTTTGAAAATTGGGCTAAACAACAGGACGGTAAAGGAGTAGATCTCCGCAAGCCAAGCAATGAAGATATAAAAGCTGGAGACATAGTTGTTTTTACATTTTCTCATATTGGTTTGGCTGTAAAGGACATAGACTCAAGTGGTTATGTAGTGACCATAGAGGGCAATACAAATGGAGCTGGTAGCCGTGAAGGCGGATCTGTTTTAGAGAAAAAGCGTCACGTTTCTAAGATAAGAAGTAGGATAAGAATTTCTTAATTTGTTGTTGAACAAAGCACCTTTTTAAGTACAATTAACAGGTGTATAAAGAAAAACAAATAACTATCCTTGTGGACCATATCTTAGATTATGTTCATGGGAAAACCATAATACATCCCATTGAGAAAGCTTTGGGGGCTAGTGATGACCCCCTTGATCCAAATAATAAGTACGAAGTCTTTGATAGATTTATCTTTGATTGTCATAATGATTTAAAGATTATACAAAAATCAGAGTACAATATTTTTATCTCTGAGATCGATGAGCTTAGATCTATCATACAAAATTACCCAAATATAAAACAATCAGAAGTAAAGAAAGTTTGCGATGAGATATTAGAAATATCACCCAAACATGTACTTATAAATAATTAAAATTAATTAAAATGGCAAAAACAGGTATATCTCTTTTAAGAGAAGACAAGAAAAGAAAAAAAGGAGTTCACTCTAAAAATAAAAATTCTAAAAGCAAAGCTTCTAAATTTTATAAAAAGAAGTATAGAGGGCAAGGTAAAACAAGATGATTGGCATAAATAATTACAGACCATTACCTAGCTGTGTGACCATTGACGACAGTTTCATACATGGGTTAGGTTTAATTTGCTCAAAAGATATTCCTGCGGCTGAATGCCTAGGGGTAACTCATATCTTTCACGAGGAATCTAATAGGTGGCTTAGAACTCCTCTCGGTGGGTTTGTAAACCATTCCGAACATCCAAATTGTTTTATTTTGAATAAAGGTAAAGAAAGAATACTATATACAGTAAAGCCAATAAAAAAAGCTGAAGAGCTTTGTGTTTTCTATACTCTAAAAGAAAATGAATCTAGTAGATAATATACCGATCACTGATGACGATTACGCTCATGTAAACTGTATTATTGAAATCCCAAAGGGAACAAATACTAAATACGAGTACAATGAAAAGTTAAATATTTTTGAACTAACTAGATGCTTAGTTTCATCCTTACAATACCCAATAAACTATGGCTTTATTCCTAGAACAATAGCTTTAGATAACGATCCCCTTGATGTTTTAGTTTTTAATCATGACCCAATCGACAGAGGGACTTTGGTAAGTTGTAGAATCCTGGGAATGTTAGGGTTTGAGGATGACGGAGAAATAGATAATAAATTAATAGCAGTTCCACATTGGTCTCCAAAAGAAAGATATAGTAAACTGCATGACATAGAACCAGAGCATCTAAAAATTTTCAGACAATTCTTTAAAATATATAAGCTTGATAGAAAATCTACAACAAAAGTTGGAGATTGGAAAAGCTCTTCGGTTGCCATAAAAACACTAAAAGAATCATATGATAGGTGGAAAGACGCTAATAAAGAGAGGTTTCACCAACAATGGTCAGATAAAAATTTTTGGGGAAAAATTAGAAATAGAGAGTACATAGTTCACCCAGATTAGGTGTAATTAATACTAACAACCATTATATATATTATGGAAATGATACTTAAACTTATTGAAGACAACCCTTGGTTTGGTGTTTTAACAGCATTTATAGCTCTCGCTTCTGCGGTGACTGCTGCCACACCTACTCCGAAAAAAGGATCAATTTGGGCTAAAGTTTACGCTCTCATCGATTGGGCGGCCCTAAATATTGGAAAAGCCAAGCAGAAGTCTGAGGATTAATTCTAGACTGATTTCTTAGACACCCCCTCCCCGTCTGGGCTAGGGGGTTTTTAATTGCAAAAACTTTTTTTTGCATTATAATATTCTATTATCTATGAACAATCTTACATCCAATAGAGCTAGAGGGATGTCTGGAAACAGGCACTTAAAAAAAACAAACAAATTAACTAAAGATTCTATCAGCCGTTATTTAAGAGCTTGTGAAAAAGCAAAGTTAAAAGTCGAGCCAGCTTCCCCCAAGAAAGATATTAACGAGCATACAGATTAT